>Ga0247734_1000143_pt1 | contig 63520 bp, 58 predicted proteins | sample UWRJL103311B2_FD_180933 | JGI IMG/M metagenome (GOLD analysis project Ga0247734, IMG submission 180933) | Plant litter microbial communities from Arlington Agricultural Research Station in Wisconsin, United States - UWRJ-L103-311B-2 | ecosystem: Environmental > Terrestrial > Plant litter >... | reverse complement strand
ACGACATCTTGGTTCCTGCAGGTGTTGGAGGAGCTGCCGCCCGAGACTTGGGAGCAGGTGGAAGGATGTGGAAAGTTGATGTCGGGCTTGACGAGATAGCCGGAAGCGTTGCTGGGCTCAGTTCAGTTATGATGAAGTGGTGCCGTGAGATATGACGTTGTCATCGTTGTCATCCTATCGTATGCACCATCGTTGAATTCGCCGGAGTTATACGCGTACGTCCGAGCCGTGGGGTCGCAGGATACGGAATTTGTAAAGTTCATCTTGTTCTGCAATCATCGGGCACTTAACGTTGTGCATGTACAATACGTAAAGCATCGTTATCAATGTGCGTCGGTCATTAGGTGCCGGGATGCAACCTTTCGCCCGGCTTGTTAGAGCAAATATATGTGCAGTCATAGGAACCTGTTCACCGACAAAGATACCAAACTCTGAAGAAGTCAGATCCTCTACGGATCACTCAACACACACCCATAGCTGAAGGTCATCATGTTCTATTTATCATCAATCAAGATGAGGCCACCTTCACTAGATGGGGGGGATGCCGAGGATACGCAGCAAGAGGCGGATCTCTATTGGTCAATTCAATGAATATTATGTTCGCCCGATTACTTTGTTTTACCAGTAATCGGTTGAATCACGCCCGATGCCGATGTCAGATTCCTTACGGGAGGCTTGTTCTAGAGTGACAGTCCAATCCCCTTCCCGTGTAATATATGTGGTGCAACCGCATTATTTCCTAGTTCCAATTGCATTCCAAGAAAACGCAGCCTTCTTTTGTGATCCCATCGGGACTTGAGTATGATGGTGTATAATTGGACAACCTCCGTGCATGGTGCATTGTGCCCCCAATCCTGACAGCCCTACTCGGGGATGGAGCGGGGTCAGAAGTTGGATAGCTAGTGATTTTGTAACCTGTAACTCTATTCGCTAGTGAAAAGCCATAAATAGTTACGCAACAGCTCGTTCTCTTGTGAGCTCTCTCTTTCCTCTCCACCGCTTCTAGTGATTGCGGTTTTCCATTGTGCGCTTAAAAATGGAGGACACCAAAGTCGATGAGCTTGTAGCTGTTGTATCTTCTGTCGCTACCTACGGTGAACAGACCGCAAGAGTTTTCCATAATTATTCTCTCACCGCAAAAAGCCTCCCGCGTAATTTCATAGGCGTAACCAATATCATTGACGCCAGCGCCGCGACCGTCAAACAGCTTCTCACCCTTCTCGCTCCTTCCGGTGGCGAATCTCAGAGGACCAATCTATTCAGCGAAGAAGGTCTAAAATACGTTCAACTCCTAATATTGGAGACTGCCACTGTTCTCACAAAATTCAAGCCTGCGGTTGAAGAAGCATGTCTCAATGGCCGGGAATTTAGGAAGTTGCAGAAGGAAAAACGGAAAGCAAAAACTTCGAATATAGATGCCATTCTGGATCCATTGACGCTGGGAATCGATGAGAAGGAACTCTTGGAGAAGGCGGAAAGGACGAATTGGGATGTGGCGATTGATGATTTGGACGAACAGGTTTCAAGATTATATGACCTTCAACTTCTTGTTTTGCTTGTTTTCCAAGTTGGCTCTGTTGCTAAGTTATCTAAAGATATGTAAGTGAGATCTTACTCTAACATCATTCGACAAAACTAATGCATATTAGATCCTCTGGCAAAGTTGACGTCCAGGGCATTGTCAATTGCAATGAAAGGATCGTACGGACTGCAGGCTTGGTAGGTATCAAAGTACCTAGCAAGAGGTCTAAAAGTTATAGCTATGAAAGACGACGATCTTCGTTCAGCGATTCGGATATGTTTAACAGTGATACGGATTTTTCAGAAAGCTCCTTCTCTAGCTTCGAGTGTCGACCACGACTAAAGAACAGAAAGCCAAAATACGTGAATCCACCTTTACATCCAGCTCCCCCTCCCCCTCCGCCTCCGCCACCGCCACTACGGACTCCACCTAAGGTGAGTGTCCAACCTCGTCCACCACCACCACCACCACCACCAGTTCCAATGTCACAAGCCACTTCCCATTCTCCACTGGTACCAGGGCCTACTACTCCTATGAGCATAGTTGAACTTGTAAGAAAAACCATCAACATTCGCAAAGCAACCTACTAACTGATGATAAGACAAATCCACCCGCATATTCTGAGGATGGCAAGGGACCAGCTCTAAAGGCTGGATCAACGGCAGCTGCTAGATCTTGTAACCCGCAATTAGAGAAGCAACTATACCCCAAGGAGAAAACCAACCAGTATATCATCTCTGCCGATAAGCAGACACCTAAAGAGTATGTTATTACATAAACAGATCCCCAATCAGACCTTGATCAAAGTCCTTGATTTTAACCAAAGTTTATATACATGATCTATTTTACTGTATTACTACACCCCAACACCAAATACTAATTAATTTGATAGACCTACGCTTGCCAACACCCAATTGTTTGGGACTAAGTTCAACACTTTTGGCACCAGATTCAAGAGAATTTTCCGAAGCAAAAGTTCACTAGTCGAAGAAATGAGACACACATTGAGTAATTCCGAGTCACAGTTGACAGCCTTTGTCGTCCAGAAACATGTCATCAAACCAGTCCCTCACACTGCTCTCCATTCTCTTGAATATACCCACCTCAAAACGATTCTCGCCCATAATACATGGTACGAAACTTACAAGACGCTTGATATGCTTGAAAGATCAACGCTTCAAAATCTTCTTAACTCTGCAAGCCCTCATTACGATAATCGTAAACGTGAACTTATTTCTCTGGAGGTACTTCAAGAGAATAAAGTTAATGGCTTGCTTCATTTGCTGTCGGAACTAATTCGCGGTGTCCCAGCTGGACCACGAGGACCAGGATTTTCACCACCATCAGGTCGTCTTATTCTAGTCATCTGTAGAGAGATGCTAGTGGCTGGAAAACCTATTCAGGATTACTATTCGGGTTTGAATGGTCCACCGCCGCCTCCTCCTCCGCCGCTATATCCTGCTGCTGGCCTTGGCCCTGGTCCTGGTCCTGGTCCTGGTCCTGGTCCTGGTCCTACTCCAATGAACCCAAAGATTATATCCCCACCACCTCTTAAGATTACTCAACCAGCCATAATCCTTCCAACAAAGCCAGCAAAGGCGATTAGTCATAGGTATCGTAGCCAATATAGTAGCTGTGATGATTACTATACCAGCGACAGCAGCTTTGGTGGTGTACGTAGACGGATGAGAAGACTCAAGGCGCGCAAGTCTGTTGTGAAAAGGCCATACTATTACTCTGATAGTGACTCTGAAGGGGAGGATGAAGATCCCGTTAAGCTGAAACTAGATCTCAAGAGAGGTGACAGTGTTGTGCAAAAGCTTTTGGAAATGTGGACTTCTGAAGGAGATTTAAAAGGGAAGGGCAAACTGATTTGAAGTGTCAAGTACAAAACTGGTGCCTTAGATATGTTACGGGGTGGTCTACGACTAATTTCTGGTGGATGGTGTGGTATGCTTTGATTAACGAACTAACAATACGCGGTTAGCATTCCTTTTTCTCTTGATTACGGATTACGGATTACGTATCTTTATTTATCTTTCGAATGAGTTGACCTTAACGACTGCTTCACTATTCCAAATTAGCTCAAAAAACAGCTAAAATATCAATATTCAATTACCTAGAGCCCCCTTTTCTAACTATAAACTTCCTTTTCTAACTGTGCACTTATTTGTCAATCCCCATGTCGAGCTAATACTCCACTAGATAATAAGAACTCTCTAGTTTCTGGTTGAGCTAGACTAGGTAGGCATTATGACATCACTCGACGATTCATAATGGTACACCGCTTCATTGAATGATTCCAGAAGGGTGACTGTGTATACGATAGCATTGTTGATATCATATTTCCCGTAGTCTAAGCTATAAATTAGCAATCAAAAAGATCTCATCAAATCAGAGAAAGTACGCTACACGAATCAAAACCAACTTGAAACTTGAAACCCCACATGTAAGCATATTTCACAGATGTCTTTTATGTTTTTACATACCCCACCCAGAGGGTCTTATACTTTCTCCAACATTCGCCACAGGGGTTGGTATAGCCTGAGACAGAGCAGGTACCGCGAGCGTGAGTTACAAGGTGTCTTCCCATACTAAAGTACTGGGAATTGCTTCTATCAACCTTGAGAATCACAAGGTCTGGTAGTGCAGTATTGTCATATACACTAATACTCATAACTAATACAGGATTAATTGGTGAGGTTGGTTATGGCTTAAACCTACGTAGTGTATAAGAGCCTTAACATTAATAGATAACTCTCTATTCTTAACATCTCAATTTCCATTCGGCAAACACGACCGGTCTACCACCTTTATATAACTGAATTTTCTGTGAATTCAATTTAATCACCAATAAGCCAGGAAACTATAGACTAACAACCCTGAACAGGATACCCGAATTACTCCAGTTGTTCTCCACCTTAAAAGCATAGCTTTACTTGTATAAAAGGATATGGACCTAGCGTCTTTACCTTACCGGCTATAATAAGTCTTTATCAGCTAAAGTTGGTGCTAAATTGAAAGGAAAGGCATTCAGGAGGGCGAGATGGTCTTTTTAGACTCGTGGAGTTGTTTATAAGCATAGTGATGAGCAAAGTGACAAAGGAAAGTAGCAATGAATATAGAAAACCCAAAGCAGCTAATCCTTAAAAACCCGACCTTCTGACATCGCTTTCTGACACTAGCAAATACTTCTATATACATCCAATGGAAAGAATATTCCAGATCATACGAAAGAATTTGATGGTCACGTGATAATTGGTTCCTCTTTTGAGAATTACTTAAGATTTGGCATATTTTAGCCTCCCAATTTCGAAAGAATTAGAGCAATATCAATAGCCATACAGTCTTATGGGATACTAATAGCAAGATACCTATCACGCAGACATTAGAATCAGGAAGAATCAAGTGGTAATAGGGGCTCGCTTAGGCACATCGAGCCCCCACTTCACCTTACCTCGCAAAGCTGACAAATGTAAGAAAACCCCATCACCACATTGACCTCAGTAAAGTAACGATACTATATACGTTCCTGATCACCATAGAGTACCCCTGAATACTGCTACCTGGTATAATAGTGCCTCTGAGTTTACACCTGTTCAAGCTCCATTCGTAAGAAGAAACTTAAACCGTGGAGATGGTCAACGGAGTCCGTACCTACCTTGCTTTCCAACACAACGCCAAGCTGCATACTCTACAAACAATTATAAAATCAATCCAGCCATTCACTGCACTCGAAGAAGCCAATCGCCAACTGTTCAAAGAAGGTGGCGAAGAGGACCATGTTGTGGTTACCGAGCAGACAATCTTCCACCCCCAAGGCGGTGGACAGCCATCTGACATTGGCAAAATCGTAGACGATGCTGGGACCTCCTTCGCTGTAGCTACAGTACGCATGGATGCTGTGAGCGATGGACAAGTGCTTCACTTTGGACGCTTCAGCTCTGTAGGTTCTGCGGAAAGTGGGGTTGGTGCTTTCAAGGTCGGGGATACGGTTGAGCAGGAGATCGACGTGGAGAAGCGCCTGTTGTTCTCACGTTTCCACACTGCTGGACACGTCTTAGGAGCTGCCGTTCGACATCTGCTAGAGAAGGAAATCGATGGCTTTGATGAGCTCAAAGCTTCGCACTTTCCAGATTCGGCCGCGTGCGAATTTCAGGGTGTTATTGAGGGGAAGTGGAAAGAGCCGATTCAGAAAAAAGTTGACGAATACATCGCGGCCAAGATGCCGGTCGAGGTAGCGTGGTGGGATGAGGAAGAGTTTGTTAAGCGTGGGCTTGAGCGCCTGATACCCGATCGCAGCTTGGTGGCTCCAGGAGAGAAATTTCGGGTGGTTAATATTGTTGGAGCAGAAGCGTATCCTTGCGGAGGGACACATGTTGATACATCAGACTTGTGTGGTGAGACTAAGGTGAAGAAAATTTCTAGAAGTAAGGGAACATCTCGTGTCAGCTACAACGTGAGTTGATGTTCGATGTGATGATAGAACGATAGAAGGAAGCATAGAAGGAATAGAAAACGGTTATTTATCCTAGGCGAAACCTTTCATTTCAGTCTCATGTAAAATTCAAGCCAAATAGGATACCTTGTTTCATGATTGTCCATGATGGATGCCAGAGTGAGATTCATAAATTTCTACTTTAGATAGCCATGTACATATTTTATCAAACGTGAGGCATGCTGCAGTCCCAAACTTACAGGTGACCAGTTGCTGATAATACATTGCATATTATTAGAATATTTCCAACCAGTTCTGGTCAATTCGATTTTGACGCTCTTTAGTATCTTTGTATTCGATGTTGCCGGAATTCACGATCAAATTCCAACCTCCAGTTACTTCGATTTGGTTCAATTTGACGACTCAAATCCTGCTGGTTGCGGCTCTCATCATATTTCGTCCTTGCTGCAAGATCCCTGGCTACCTCAAGTCTATTCGACCACAGCTTCTCCTGAGCTAAGAATTCGGTATAGTTTTTGATATCAAGCAAATTCGTGCCTTGTAAGCAGTCCCAATTCTGAATGTGCTGTGAAAATTAACATTAAACAGCTATCTAATTTTTGAAAGTGTGTACCTTTTTCTTGATATCTTCAAGGGTCCCCGCAATATCCTTAGTATCGATAATCGGTATGTTTGCCTCATTTATGGTAGGTCTCAGGTAGAAGTCACAATTGAAGCTTGGCTTGAGGAAGCGCGATTTGACTGGGTTAGAGCTGAACAACAACGCACGATGGGCCCTCCCAAACCGCCGTTTCACGCGAACCTTTTCAAGCAGTCAGCATGCCTAGATGTTTTAATATATGATAGATGGATCACTCATACCCGTATTCGAAATTCAAATCTCAGTAGGTCTTCGAGTGACCGAGTTTGCTTCTTGTCTTCAATTGTCACTTGCTCTGCTTCAGCTCTAGCTCGATTGGCCGCAATTATTGCTGGAACTGTTTTGTCAAAAGAGACTTGGGCCTTTTTCCATGCATTTTCATTCAGTTCTGCCAGCTCCTTTGCTCTCACTGCAGCTATTCTTTTGATAGGAAAGCTTTGTACTGGGATGATTCTTTTAACAACAACATGGCGCTTAACCGTGTGTTTGAGATCGGGGGTCAATTTCTTAATTTCGTCTTGAGATCCTGCCCAGTACCACTGATATCGTACAGTCAGCTCATTATTAGACGGGCTATCTGGCTTCTTTCTGTTGCTTCTATGACCAAGAAGTCTGGTCTTATACAGTGTATTTCCGGAAAAGTCACCCTCCTCTGCAGGGGTTCACAAATTCAGCACGTGAGTATTCTAACAAGATTCATATCCCTTCCGTAGCTAACTTGATGCGAACTAATGTACCAACTACTGAGTGCGTACTCTACAGTCAGTCCATTGGAACGAGTGAATCCGAGTGAAACGTTAGCAGAAGGGCCCTGGGAACCTGTCAATCCGATGTTGCCATTTACACCTGTGTTATTACTCCTAGTAACCGTAAATGCAGTAGCGGAATCTGATTCTGGGTACATCACAAGATGTTCTCTAGGTCCGTGGTTTAAGTAATTCAGGCAAATGTCGTGAAAGTAACACTCGTGTCCATCTCTATTCTTCGTCAGCACTTCTTCTAGGTCGAGGCCGGCGCGGCAACTTCTCCCGTATATGATAATCTAGTATCGTTGTTTCTAGATTGAACCGTGATGCGATATGGTAGTTTCCACCGTGTCGCTCGATTGTTATATGTGAATCTAAAATAGCAACGGACACGTAGGGGGTTTTGGTTGCCCGTGGACCTCCAAAATGTAGATCAGGGAGATCAAAACAGCAGATGGGTTCTTCCGTGACTGTTTTTACTTGAATGCTGGTTGGTGTTTTGGGTCGAATTATAAGTGCCATTTTCACAAGCGACCGAGTTTTTCCGTAGGATTGAAGTCCGGAAAGTAGGGGGAACAAGATAATCTAAATCAGATTGTTACACGAACTTGAAATGTGGGGCACCAAAAGGAAGGCTTAATAAGCTCCAGTATTCTGGATAGCCTTGCTGGTAAGATTAGGGGAGTACAGTAACTGTTCTGTATTTCCACTCTTGAACCAAGACAGCTACTCGGCCACAATTGCCGGGGTTTTTATAATCGACTCCTTGACAACGTCGTGCGGCTGGTGCGTACTGCAAGGTGAAGCGCGGGTTCTCTCGCATTGCTAGCATAAAGTTATTTGGCAGCGCCTACAGAATGAGACTGAATTGTTGCTGGCAAGAATCCGAATCTGGAACGGCCATGAATAATCCATGTGCCAAAGTTTAGACGGAAAAGGCATCTTCATGTTTTGGGTCACTTGCATTGATATACAGCGTTCAACACCACACCGCATGGCCATGCATCACCTCCAAATGCCATTGATAAGCAATTAGTCGACATTATAAGCATGTGGTGTGTAGTATGACTTGTTGGTCTGGTGGTTGGATAGGGTGGAACCTTAGGCAGCAAGAGCATGCCATGCATGTCAATAGCTTCAGTGCTTCAGCCTCGTGGACCACTTCATTACAGATTTCAGCAATCTTGTATGTCAAGCTTCTTGCCACATTGAATAATCCCGTTCAACTCCCTTCATGACAAGACTTCAATTCTCTTCACCTCGAAATGCGTCTTTTGGAGCGAAAAGTCAATGGCGAGTTCAGCCTAACTAAGAATTTCATTGGCAACATCCCCGCTTATGTCATACTTTCACATACCTGGGGAGATGATGATCAGGAAGTTACCTTCAAAGACATCAATGAAGGTTCCGGAAAGTTTAAGACCGGTTATCAAAAGATCCGGTTTTGTGGAGAGCAAGCTACACGCGATGGCTACCGATACAGTTGGGTAGATACTTGTTGTATTGACAAATCAGACAACGCTGAGCTCACAGAGGCTCTCAATTCTATGTATCGGTGGTATGAGAATGCAGCCAAATGCTACGTGTTCTTGACAGACGTTTCCAAGAAAGACATGGACAGGACCAGAGGACAATCCCAGTCAGGTGACGAGGTTCTCCGAAAAAGCACATGGTTTACCCGGGGTTGGACACTACAAGAGCTTATTGCACCGCAATCAGTTGAGTTCTTTTCTTTCGAAGGCGAGCTCCTAGGCGACAAAAGAAATTTGGAGCAACAACTTCACGAGATAACAGGAATTCCAGTCTCGGCTCTTCAAGGGACACCTCCGTCTGAATTCGGTGTTCAAGAGCGGTTCTCATGGGCAGCAAACCGACAGACAAAGAAAGAGGAAGACAAAGCTTACTCATTATTGGGCATTTTTGGGGTCTTTTTACCACTTATCTATGGTGAAGGGCAAGAGCATGCGTTTCAACGGCTTCGAGACGAGGTTGACAAAAGGTTTAGACGTCATGGAGGCTCTAAAAACACAGAAGAACGTACATTTCCGGCAATATATGATATACCATTCCAGAAAAATCCACGATTCAGTGGTAGGAGCAAAATACTGGAGTACCTGAGGCAGAAGCTTCTTATAGATACAGATTGCCAAAAACTGGCAATAGTTGGTCTTGGTGGCATCGGAAAAACTCAGGTAGCTCTCGAGTTCGCTCACACGGTCAAAGAAAATTGGCCAGATCACTCTGTATTCTGGATTCCTGCACTTAGTTTGGAGAGTATGGAGCAGGCTTGCGGTAGAATCGCGAGGATGAGAGGCATATCTCATGTGGCAGACGAAAAAGAAGATGTGAAAGAGATTGTTCAACAGTACTTAAGTAATGAAGCCTCGGGAAATTGGCTCCTAGTAGTCGATAACGCCGACGACGCAGAGATCCTCTATGGAACAAGTCAATCCAAAGGTATCACTGACTACTTACCACAAAATGAGCATGGAAAAATCCTTTTCACAACACGTGTGCAAGAAATTGCTGTATCTTTGGCAGATAACGATGTTTATGAGTTGGAAGAGATGTATCGCCAAGAAGCTGTCGACCTCCTTCAAAAATCTTTGATCCGGAAGGAATTGCTCGACAATAACACAGTCACTACCCAACTCTTAGCCGAGTTGACTTATCTGCCACTGGCGATTACACAGGCAGCTGCATACCTAAACAAAAATAAAAACACATCAATCAAGGACTATTTAAGCCTCCTGGGGAACACCGAGCAGGATACTATCAGTCTGTTGAATCAAGAATTCCACGATGGTGCCCGATACAAAAGTTCCAAGAATGCAGTGGCAAGGACATGGTTAATTTCGTTTGACAAGATTCGGGACAAAGATCCAGTCGCAGCAGATTTGCTTTCGTTCATGTCATGTATTGAGTGGAAAGGTATACCTCGATCAATCTTGCCTTCTATACAACCGGAAGAACGAATGGTGCGCGCAATCGGTACGCTTTGCGGGTACTCTTTCTTAGTCAAACGGGCCGACGAAGATAAATATGACATTCATAGACTTGTCCATTTAGCAACCGGCATTTGGGTTGAGAACTACGGTGCTGGGGCAGAGACAGTTAAAAGAGCGGTTCGGCATATTGCAGAGATATTTCCAAAAGGTAATTATGACAACCGGGTGGTATGGAGAGAGTACCTTACACACTCACTGCGATTGCTGAAACTAGACTCAAGCAAAGCAATTGATGAGAGATACGAATTATGTTTTGAGATTGGAAATTGTCTTTACACGGAAGGAAGAATTCGAGAGGCTGTTAAATGGCTTGAAGAGTGTTGTTGGTGGAGAGAGAGAACACTTCGGGAAGAGCATCCTGATAGGCTGGCATCACAACATGAGCTTGCATATATTTACGAAGCAGATGGGCAAATTTCAAAGGCTCTTAAGCTACTAGACCACGTGGTTATAATAAGAGAAAAAAATCTTTCGGAAGAGCATCCTGATAGGCTGGCATCACAACATGAGCTTGCACGTATTTACAAAGCAGATGGGCAAATTTCAAAGGCTCTTAAGTTACTAGAGCAGGTGGTTAAAATAGAAAAAAGAACACTTTCGGAAGAGCATCCTAGTCGGCTAGCATCACAATATGAGCTTGCATGTATTTATGAAGCAGATGGGCAAATTTCAAAGGCTCTTAAGTTACTAGAGCAGGTGGTTGAAATAGAAAAAAGAACACTTTCAGAAGAGCATCCTAGTCGGCTAGTATCACAATATCAACTTGCAATTGTATATAAAGCAGACGGCCAGATTACCAAGGCAATTGAGCTGCTGGAGCATGTGGTTATGGTCAGGAAGAAATCGTTGAGAGCGGATCATCCATCCTTACTAAGGTCGCAAAAGACTTTAAGGCGGTATCAGCAGCTATCTGTTCAGAAAGAATAAATAGTGTCCTTAATTCTACTGTATTGGTTAAGTTCATGTTTGGCAAGCCAAGCGCAAAAGCAATGCTGCTGTAGGGAGTCAATTCAACAGTGTCAATCTCGCCTTGCCTACCAGGGCAACTGAAAACTGTTTATTCTCTAGCATATCAAATACATTCTGGACTCGCTTTAGCTAGCCAAGCTTCACGCCAGTACAGTAGCTTTGATTACGGTCACTACAACGGTATAGCCTACTAGATGCATTCTCAACAATCGACATTAAAACATCAAACCTCAAAAAGAATTCCAGGGTTCTCAAATTGGAAATAAGGGACAAGAATGGAATGGCTACATGGGCCAAGTTGGGAGACGGAGCTGCACACGCTGGCTCAAAATCCAGGATTTGGACCGTTTCTACGACAAGGAGATAAGTTTGTGGATCAACACAAAAGAAGGCAAAATGCTGTTGATGATCGCCTGGGTACCTCTCTAGTGCTGAAAATATTCTTCTTGGGGTTTCAATCTACTGACTGGCTTGTCTCTATTTAAGACGTATTACACACACTACTGGGTACGATTGAACGCACACGCTATAGATAGGTCGTCGACTTGTCCAACCTGTTTTTCAATTGACTCTCTTACCGCTTACCGTTTGGAAAAGTCAAGATATGCAACGCTAGCTACTAAATGCTCTGTATAGAAGACAAGTGACTCATACCAGTTCGTCATCAGTTATGAAATGAGATCATGTTCTCTAATTTCTTGAATATGAGACTTTTCACATATTACTTCTATAATGAAGTCTGGTCATGTGATAGCGCAGTAAATCATTGTGACACGTCATAATTCTTCTTATAAAATTCAGTCTACAAAATCATATTACCTAGGATCCGAGGAGGAATATTATTTCCACACAGTTGCCAATGAAGTACACGAGAAAGTAGGAATTACTTACAATCAGTGGTCAGCTATTAACCCCACCAACACCCGCCCATTTGAAGTCACGCAACCTTTGCAGTCAGAATATTAGTAACATGTCAGGCAGGCTGCCATTAAAGTCCCTGAATATTAAATATAGCGTTGTCGGCTATTTAGTGATACCATGTGTCGTACATCCAAAGTTTAATCTCTGGTTTTCAATAGCTTACAAATAGACAACTACATCTGATGACGTATTGGTGGCCGGTCGGAAGTGGGAGCTTTAATTATAAATCAAAGAAAAGAAGAAAAAATACAAACTCAACTACAAGATATTTCTGTTGAAGTTCTCCTTAAATATCACGTTCCATATACTCTATGTTGGGTCTCACAGGGACAACCGGGAAGATAGGAGGAGCGGTGCTGAAATCCATACTGAGAGAAAATCTCGTACCCCCAAACCAACTTGTGATATGCACTTCCTCAAACCCCAACGATGCACGATGGGATGAGTTGAAGTCTAAAGGCGCACAAGTCCGCTTCTCAAAACACGAAGATCCCAAATCTATGACCAAGGCCTTCTCTGGTTGCTCTAAGCTCTTCCTCGTCTCCACTCCTGCCATAGCGATGGACTTCAACAATGCACCCCCGGGTGAAGGACGGGAGAAAAGCCACATCGCTACTATCAAATCTGCTCAGGAAGCTGGGGTGAAGCATATCTACTACACGTCTCTCGCTTTTGGACACCAATCAAATGCTGGGGTGATGCGAGCTCATCTTCGAACGGAGGCTTTTCTTCATGGTATGAATGATACAAAATTCACAATAATCCGAGAGGGTTTATACAATGAGTCTTGGCCATTATATTTGGGCTACTACGACTTGAAGGGTGATGATCGGACTGAGATAATTCTGGCTGGTGATGGACCAATCAAGTGGACTTCTATCGAGGATCTTGGGTGTGGCACTGCATTAGTATTGGCGGAGCACACAGATAAGTACGAGGGAAAGACATTCTATCTCTCAGGTAGCGAAGCTCTTACACTTGGTGATATTGCTAAGCTTGTATCAACCACCAAAGGGAAGGAACTCACAACCAAAATCGTATCGCGACAAGAATATGTTGAATTTTACAGTCAACGAGGCATAGAAAGGCCAAGTGTGGAGTGGTGGTCGACAACATATGCTGCTCTGGAAGCGGGAGAATGCGCCACAGATGATATGACACTGCTTGCTCTTCTAGAAAGTAGAGGCAAGGAGCTGAAGCCTGTTCAGAAGACTATTCAGGAGATGCTCAATTCCTAGAATAGATGAATGGCTCACAATAGTTAAAACGTGTATTGCCATTCGGTCATAATCTCTGCAGATACTTATGGTGCTACAGGGTTGGAAAAAGCTCCTTCGCACTGAAATCCGTGATTAGCCCATGATTTACACTCAATACTTAAATACTTCATTTGGTGCAGCAAGGCAACAGCGAGACAATTAATGGGCTTATCTCGGCTCTCTTCACTGAACGTTATCCAATATTTGGCAGTATTCTTATTCTGATGTTTTTATTTACAGTTACTTCGATCCATATTACAAAATTAGCCCAGGGGTATTATGATTTCACCGCAATCTTTTAGGGTGATGAAAGACGAACAAATAACCAACTCCCTAGTTTTCCGAAACAAACATATCTGTTTTTGACAAGAAATAGTCGCCCCTCAGCCATGAGATAACCCATCCCCACGGTACCCATTGCCCAATCTGTCCAGTTCCACCCGATCCAATGTTTATCGCCATTCCGCTCAGCGCCGGTGGCTTCAGTGGGTGCCGAACACCACTTCCTGTTATGTCAACCTTCAAATTATGCGCGACAACGCTTATTTGTGATTTGATGGCACTTGCCAACTTAGGCTGTCCTTCTACGATATCTCCAAGAGCGTAAACATTAGCTGCGCCTTTGACTGCAAGGTACTGGTCGGTATTGATCCATCCATCCTCGGAAAGCAACTCGGGCGGAATAAAGGTGTTGTTGGGGAAGACACCTGTAGCGGGAATATATAGATCGGCTTCTACACTTGTTCCGTCCATCAAATTTACCGTCCAGTCTTTATTGTTCTTGTTGTATACGGTGTTTCTAACCTGAAAATATGTCAATTCAGCTATTCATCAATATCCGTGGGAAACGATCCACATTAGCTGTACCGCAAACTACGTACTTTTGTTCCTGACCTAACAACTACTCCCATCTTGTTGAGTTTCTTTCCAGCCTCTATACTAGCCGCCTGCTTGAGATCCTCGAGGAATCTGAAACTAGCAAAAATCATAGTTATGGTCTTATCTGGGTACTGCTCGGCGATTTCACTAGCCAACTCGATGCCCAGAGGACCACCGCCCGCAATTACGATGCGGAGCGCGCCAGCGATATCATTCTGGACTTTGGGAATACTCGTTCTTATTGTGTCTTGAAAGGGGTGTTTGAATGGAATATAAGTTGTCTCCCAAGGACTAGTTGGGCTAAGGGTATGACCTAGAATTTCGACGTCAACAATAATTCTGAAAACAATCGGAATATATATATCACGTGGGTGAAGATATGTTAAGACATACTCCCAGATGCTATAACAAGATAATGATAATTTATTATCATGCCATTATCCGTGGCAACAGTCTTGATTTTGATGTCGAGCGCCTTCACAGACGCATGTATGAACTCGAACTGCGAGTCGGAATGTTTTTTGAAAAGACGCTCGATAGGAAACAGCACCTCATCAAGGCTGACTTTGTCAGGACATGCAAGGATACGAGGTGCAGCGATGTTGAAATAGTAATCTTTGCTCGTGCTGATCACCGTTACTTTAGCTGAAGGCACTGTGTTGATGATCGTTTTTGCTACGCCCAAACCAGCGTGCGAACCGCCAATAATGACAACATCTGTCGTAAACGTGGTAGTATTCATTGCTAGTTTCTCGTGGTACAGCTAAACTCTGTTGAAGGTTTCGCTACACTTTGACTCTTGACAATGAGAGGGTCGGCCCGTGGAGGAAGAGCAGAGATTGCTGGGCAGGAAGAAACTTAATTCCACTTTGCCTTGATTGACAGAACCTAAAATTTTGTCAACAGACGTCCTAGTGTTTTGATGGCCACCACATGCTCACCCTTCTTGGTTGAAGCTTCAGCGTACTAGACTACTAAAGATGTTTTGAGTGACGAAAAGTTTACCAGATGTGAAAAAGGGGGGAGGGAAACACTAGTCGTTGTCGATTCCGACAACCTGGACTTCCAAAACTGCATTGAAAAAGGACCCGCTTGACATCTCACGATAGCCGCGATAAGACAGCAGCCGAGTGTGATTCGGTGCAAAGAGGAATATTCCCATGAAGATCCCTACTGCAATTACCGCTGATCGACATCGGTCTGAACGGCGCATAATCCTATTCGGGTCTACCCGCTATCCGCCAACCCCTATTTTACTCGAGCTCACGTGATATGTCTCTGTTATGGCTAACTTTGACGAGCTTTGACTAGCTTCGACAGCTTCAGTCTGGAGATGTCGACATCGGATCGCGGTCAGCTTGGATCCGGCGATTGATCTACGGCCTACCGCAGAAGCTTGAATATGAACCCATATAAATCCCCAAATTTCTCAAGATCTTATACGATATTTAATAAGTGAAACAAAAGACGGTGGAGACTTGGCAGTTAACGAAGCCTGCTAGAGACGAGGTTTATGATACAACATCCATTGGTATACAGTCCCTCACTTTTTGCAAAATTCTTCCATCTATCACATTGGCTGGGGTAACATAATCGATTCTAGTGTACGTACAACACCTGTACCTTCCCCTGTAGGGTGGTGGTGGATAAAAATATTAACAAGTCACAAAAGTCTACATATCTCGGCAAAATTGGGGTATTCATCATCACTTATGTTGTCAAAGTTTATAAAAAACTCCTTTTCATAAGGCAATATGCTATCTCATATTTTAGTACTGTTAAATGATCTATGATTGGACGCGCAGCTGAGAAGTCCTGGCTCGATAGCTTCCATGTACTATCGATATTGCACACATAACTAGACATGAGGAACCAGGTTCTAGAAAGGTAATATGTTCTTCCTAAGCTGCTCAAGACTATTTTAAGTAAGAGGAGCAAGAAAAATTAAAAAAGTAAATGAAGGCTGTTGTGAAATTCAGGATGTTACAGAGTTTGACATAATGGCAGTGGGTCATACTCCAGGCTCCACGATATGCAGCTTGGGGTTAGTTTTGCTGAGCACCAATCCTTTTAATTTCCAAGTAAAAAGCAAACCCACCCCCTCTTTGGTGCATTTTAAGCATGTCACAAGTTTTATTTAGAGATTAAGATCCATTTACTCTATACGTTTCTCTCAAACCAGATTCTACTGCTTGCTAGTTGCGGTGTAATTTACATTATATTTCTAGTTTTGTACCTTAAATTTCATAATTCATGATGCAAGCCGCCACTTTCGTTGTTTCCAGATATGTCACGGAGCTCAGAGATACGGAAATATATATACTCAAATTTCTTGAGCTTAGTTAACCCTGCCTTTGACGAAGTTACTTCCCAATCATTGCGTCTTCTCCATTCTTAGAATTCAATTCCTCAATCACTGACCCTTCCTTTAGCGCTTCCTTAATGATCCAATTTGCAATCACTATGGCACATTCCCTCGGAACAACAAATGGCGCGCATCGGCTGGCCATAGGTATGAAAACGTTCGTACATTTTGTGATAATAAGTTTGGATTTAGCAGCTCCTTTCTCTGTCTCCTTCCTTTTTGCTTTCCGAGCATGTCGCTTCGAGACTTCTTGGACTGGTGCTGTAGGATCTCGCTCGCCGTAAACGCACAATACCTTAGATAGATCATGCATATGATCGATGATAGTAGATGAAATGTTATCTTTCAATGAGCCCCAATAGACATCGCACGGCTGTGCGAATTTGTTTGTGATAAATTTGGTGGCTACTTTCAAATCTTTCCTTGCAGAGATAGTAGTTGTGGTGTTGGGAACGAGACCATAGCGGCACCATTTCTCTCGCACACTCACATCCCACCATTTCCCCTCATCTAGATGAGATAGGAATCTACCAGCTGCTTTTCTTGACTTCCATATTTGGTTTTTCTTGATAAATGAGGGAATTCCTACTGCTTCTCGAATGCTTTGGGCATCGATTGCTGGATCTAGTAATACGAGACTAGAAAATTGAGAAGGCAGCCTAGAACAAAGTGCAATACTAAGTATAGTCAGCAAAGATTGATGCATATTCGATACATTTTGTTTTTACAGATGATTTCCGCCCATTGAATGTCCGATAGCAATGATTGGCGGGGGCATTTGCGCCCTGAAGAAAAGCATCATGTTCTGCAAATCTTGCACGTGGTCATCCAATGTCACTGTATGACTTTTGTGGTCATTGAGGTCCTCATTTAGAATGCCACCTGAAAATGTTAACTGGCATTAGGAGATGTCATATCGAAACATGTTGTATTTAGGCAGCTTCTTTACAACGTACTCATTCCCTGGCTTCTACAATCAGCAATCCATATGGATCTTATTTTGCGAGTTCGAAGGCTCATAATGTCGGCTAGGTCTTCCCACAATGGCTCGTAGAGCTCCTTTAATGGATTTAATAACAAATAAGACTGCGAGCCAAGGTGCTTACTTTGATAAAACCATTTCCATGGGCTCCAATTACAGTGATATCATTTGGACCTGGATTACGGTTGCTCTTTGGGACGTACTGTTTTATTGCCAAGTTTATCCCTGAGCCTAAAAGAAGATCTCTTGATCGGCCGATAGTGATGTTTCCTTCAGGTGATCTCTTGGTGTGAAGAGGTTCGTGGTCAGGGATAAATTCTAGATTATGTTCGGTAATATCAAATGGGGATTCACCTTCGGTGTCCATATTGATACGTTATCAATAATCAAACAGGTTGTAAAAGCTGTAGAACCAAAAGAATTTGTGAAACGAAGTAATAGAAACCATTCGAATCTTGTTGAGGAAAATCAATATCAAATCGGCGCATGTCAATGGTAAAACAGAACGAGGAAAGAGCATTTAGTGGAGACTTGCCATGGTAGTCACTCCAAATCTAGAAGGAAGCAACAACACAACCCTCAGCTGTGTAAGAGGAACATTGAATATTTATCTCTAAAGAGTTTGGGAGGGAGTAGAAGCAGGCTATCAGATACCCCCACACTCTCTGGTTTAGGTCAATTAGAAAGTTCCTTTCAAAAGAAATTGGCAGTCATTAAACAAAAGGAAGGAGCAATCTTGCTCCGGGCTTGAGTTATATACTTTCAAGGCAATATATAATCGCGCATAAATTATGAGGATAGTATTGCAAGCAGTCAAACAGTACTATATTTGCAGTAATATATTTGATCCAAAACCAGAAGACCAAATTAGAGCACCACCAGATATGATGCATGTCTGGTGGAGAAAATTCACTATAATATATCATATGTATGCGAGTGCCCCCACAAACAAAAATGCGAATTCGAAAGCAATTAAGATCAGCGAGTACTTCTATTAAGTAGCTACTGCTAGAGCCGAGCCGATAAAAGACAAATTCTTTCTCGAGCTCCTGATCATCATCTCAGAAAACTGGCCAGCTAGTAAACCAAGTCGAAGTTAGTATCGGCATTCATGTCTTTTGATTATTTTCCGTGTTGGTAAATTTTTCGTAGAACGTAATATCAGAATTCTGATGACACTCTCGTGTATTTGATGTAAGTAGGAAGATTCGATGCTTTCGGAGAGGATATTTAATTAGCCGTGGGATTCTAGAAACAGTTAACAAACCAAATTCCAAGTGAAGAGATCATTACGAATGAAATTGGACAACCCAGAATGACGACCACTGGGCCATCACTTACCTTCTACAAAGGACGATCCTGGATTTTGCTGCCTTTCAACAATTGGTCCTTTACCTCCAATTTCACAGAAGAAGCCTGACTCTGGTTCTTTCGAAGCCTCATTTTATCTAACCCCCGTACACTCTTCTCTGCAGTTTTGTTCTTCTCATTCTGAATCCACTTCACCTTATTGGTCTTTGCTATAGCCTTCGCTGCCTTCTTAAGCTCTCTTGCGGCAATCAAATTCAATGCTCCCAACTCTGCATTCTCTTCTTCATACAATCGCTCAATATCCTTCTGTGCCTTATTCAATGCTTCTTCAACTTCCACTCGGGCAAATTTTGGATAACTTCTCGTTTTTTCTGATGAACTTCAGAGCGAAGGACATTGTATCTGGCGCGGATGAGATCAGCTGGCTTAGGTTTTTCGATGGGAGGTTCGGGTTTTTGAAGTGGATTATGGGAAGGTTGTAAGGAGGCATGAGATTCCATTGTGTAATTCTTGGGCATATGTTCGTGGTGCTGGTGTTTTGGTTAACTTATTGTTCAGCGTTGAGGTTCAGTGTCGGATAAGTTGAGTCTGAACAACAGATTTGGATAAGAAGATCAAGCGTGGATTGATATGCGTATACTGGCGGCGATATGCAGAAAAGACGCTAAATATCCCATTCACATTGGGTGTATTTTTCAAATTAGCGGAAGGAAACTATCAGATTTTTTGTATAAAATTGGTTTGGTCAATTCAAACAGCAAGATAGAAATATTAGACATTATTGTCAAATGTCCTTTCTACGCGTCATGCGAAAATACACAGTATACCTTTGTGGCCATCTCTATCTAGAGCTGCCTGGTTACTTGAAATTGTACGAAAGTCAGATCAGACTTCAGAATTTGGGAATAATGAACCTCAAATCATGAAACGAAATTGTACACTTCAAGTCTGCTCATCCAAATCTGAATAAGATTATGCATTCTACTAATGTATCGACCATTTTAGGACAAGAGATAGAACCACAAAGAGCCCTTTTAGGACTTGATCCCAAACAAATCATATTTATGATCCATCCGCAACTGGTTATATAAACCCCGAAATCAACCATGCTAGATCTTAGATATGAGAAGAATAGAATGCAAAATCCAATACTGCGGTATAAGAATAAACTAGCTTAGAGCAGCATAACAATTTGGAGCAGCACGACAATATGGGCAGTGAAGGCTTCATTCAAGGCATTTAGAATCTTAGTAGCCATAACCTGGTGCTATTGGTAGGAGGATGAAGAGGTCTAGTTAAGTAAATGCCCTACAGGTAAGATGGCAGATTGCTAGACTTTCACAGTTTAGTGCATCACTTTGGAATGCGAATAAAGAGGAGTTCTGAATCAAAGTCACGCCAAAAAGTAGAAAAGGCCCAAATAAGAGCGTACAGAAGCAGATCATAAATGAAACGCAGAATGTGCCTACCATATGCCATAATTCCAAACAGAGATTTTTTGCTAATACCAAAGGGGAAATAGGGACGTATAGAACTTGCTACGTGAGTTAACTGGATTTCCTCAAAATATCAACATGTTTTGCAAAACCAGTATCTGTTTGGAAAAATTTCTAATTACTAGACCAATACCACACCAGGCTGTCGCCATATTTGTGTAACGCCTTCCCCAAAAAAAAACCCTCTTGTATACTTTGATACACCTAAATTCCCATTCACACCCATATCATCCCCTTCCAAGCTCTTACTTGTAACGCCTAGCCATACCGCATCTGATCCTGCTGTTTGGGGGGACCTCCACCCTGCCAGCCTTGAGGGGCGCCCTGCTGTGGCTGCATTGGAACCCCCCCTCCTCCCCCTTGCATCTGTTTGGCTTGCTCAACTACATCTCCTCTATTCACAAGGGGCTGCGCGAAGTTGCAAATCGAGCAGACGACATCCTCATAGCCGTGTACGCTGAGGGGAATGACGGGGATGAAGCAAAAGGTAAACCATGGGTTGCGTTTGATGACTCGTGCCGAATAGTTACCCTAGATTGAAGTTAGTTTAGACATTGGAGATATGGATTGGGGGGCATACGCAATTGCGACACTGGCAGGTTACGCCTTCGTAGCCTTTTAGTTGTTTAGAGAATTCTAGAGGAGTTAGCTGATGTCATTATCCCCGGAGCTTAGGATAGCTACCCGTCTCTCCGCAGGTGAAAATGAAGCACATATTCGCGGAATGTTGTTCGCAGAAGGTAGCTTAAGTAAATGCAGCTTTGTATCAGAGCAGTTGGAAAGCTATCAAGTGTAGTAATGGATTGCGCGGCAAGTGTGGTGTTGTAGAGCATGGAGAGATGCCCAGCGAGGCTGTGTCTGCCGAGAATCCAGAGAACGTCAGTGATTGATTGTTCCGCACCTTGCGATCACTAGGATCTGCCAAAAGTGCCAAAAGTCAAGCAGACTGTCAATCCAAGAATGATATCCTCACCCCTCGACACCTTAAGATCACCCTCAAGCTCTTTGTATTTGCCAAGGCTATGCCTCACGTGAGCAACCGCTAGCGGCTTGACTCACATTTTTCTACGTCAAAAAGTGAGCTCTCGAACTCTTTTTCCTCCCCAAGCGTCGTCCTTTTCAACGCTGCGTTTCTATGCCACAAACAAACTGTCACGCTCCCAAAGCGCGACGGTCGGATCCTTGGATCCTCTATGCATATGAGAAATTCGGAGTACTCTTCAAACAACCTTCCTTCCCTTACCCAGGTGAATAGGTCTGCCCGCGAGGGCGTAGCGTGTCCCACGCTTGCATTTGGCATCAGAAAAGCAGGGCAAGTCTCTTCTATATATACCGAAAGGGAAAATAGAAGATGTGCTTGTTCCTATGGGAGAGCCGGTGCGAAGATTGAGTGTGAAGCTCTTAAGTGCAATACGCAGCGTGCTTATTTTCTGAATCACTCAGGTGATTTGGAAAATGGTACAATTCGATTCCGATTACTCTGTTAAGGACGGCGCTTCACCAATTTTTTTTTTCCAGGTTAGTGGCTTCGTCCTGCACCATGAAGAAAGGATACTGCTAATGATTTTGGGCGCGATGATTTCAATAGGAACCAAGACCTCTGCAGCAATATATGCCATGATGAAGCTGAATGCAGATTTATACGAATTCGACCCCAACAGTGCATAATGTACATACTCAAGATACACCGCATCGTCTCACTCCCTATACTCCTCTTTACCAAGTTCCTCGACGTCCTATCCCCTGCTTGCGATATTTTTTTTTTGGCTCTTGTCTGTATCTTGACGGGTGATTATCTTTTAATTCCGCAAATCAATGCTTCGCAATGTGTCCACCCTCTAGGAGCAAGCTTATGCAGCTTTTGGATCTAGCAATTGTAGGTGTGGATCTTTTTCTTACATCGGTGGTTATAAGCTAGACAGCTTCCATTGAAGTCCTCCGTAGATAAATTCAATACATCTCTCAAATCCTGAGTAGTTTGATTCCCTTGGAGTTAGAAGTTCTCCGTTGCATCCTCGTCTCCATTGTCCTGTTTTTTAACCTTTCGTCTCTGACTCCAAAAGTCCGCCTAGAGTTGAGGACATTATTAGGACATGGAAGTCTGAGATCTAGTAATAGAAATGGGGCCCCAGAGACCAACCTTCTCTGGACTTAAATGAGCTCAAATCTGCTTCGAGGATTACTTCATTGTTCCAAGGAGCTTACCATATTGTGTTGGCGCATGGAGGATTACCATATCGTCTTGAATTATTTCAACCAATATACTTTCATTTGTCATTCCTTGACGAACCTCCTCTGAAAGTAAATAAATTATCTTGTGTAACGGCAAAGAATATACGTTTAATGAGTAACGTTTGCGATTAAATCCGAGGCCCAGCTTGGTCTAAGAGAACTATGGCCCGCTTTACTATTGACGGGAGAACATCTCTCCTTCATATATCCCTATTCACAATCGCTTTCTAGAATTCTATCAAGGATTTCTGCGCAATAATCAACGAATTTAATCAGGAGATAAATACGGCATTTCTCCTGGTGGATATGTGGTTGCACTTGCTACACAGAAGGCACAGTGAGTCCATGATTCGGGCTAATGGGTCAACATGCTTTTGTAGCCAAAGTGCTGGGAATGTGTTGCTCGGATGTGAAGGTTATGCCTGCAGGACACCTCCCTGTTTCTTTGATTAGAGGATATTTCAAGTAACTTGGAAGACTAGACTAGACTAATCTGCAAAACACTGTTACACCATTTCATACTTTAGCCATCTCGAGGCTAGCGGCCGCACCCCGCCCCATTTTATCAACTTGTATGTATGATCACATCACCTTGATCACTGACCCATTCGTTTTCGTTTCTGACAAATCCATCACTTCAAATCAATGATAATACGTCCTTTAGGGATTGTTCATTTTTTGTCTTTACGTCTCACAGCTTCTACTTCCGTCTTCTCACGTACCCACCACAACAACCTATTCTTCAAAAGCAACCAAATTAGATCCAGTTCGAATATCAACATGGCTGAAGTCAAACAATTCCCACCCCAAAAGCTCCGAGCAATAGTTGCTGAAGTCGCAACACTATTAAAAGAGAAGGGGGAAAGTGTTAGCGTTGTTGAAACTGTTCGTTCCCAGTTATTCCCCTTTCGCTTCCCCTTCCATCTATCTCCCAAACTAGATTTGCTTTATATACATGATTTCTCTTTCTCTTCTTCACGTTTGGCAAGTTTTGAGGTGATTTTACTGATCTTGGAACTTTGTTGCTTTATAGGTAGCTGGCGGTTTGATCTCAGCTTCATTACTCAGTACGCCCGGTGCGAGTGGGTTTTATAAGGGCGGCTTAAGTGTAACAATTCCCCAAGTCCCCAACATCCTTAGGCTCCTCTCTTCCATTTTCATCCATGGACCTTGCCTTCGTCTAATACCCACAGCTATACACTCTAGAATCCCGAATTGCGTTTGGTAAGTCGTGCTCCCAGCACTCTTTTTCACTCTTGGTGTAATTGGAATTGAGGCTGATGGCATCGAAAGCGGGATGGACACCCGAACATACCAAGAACTATAAGGGACCAACCCCTGAAATCGTATCGTTTCTTGCAGAGAATATCCGTCCGAAACTGGGCAGCACGTATACGATTTCGGAAAGTGGGACGGCGGGACCAACTGGTGGAGTGACGAGGAATAGAACACCGTAAGTATTTTTGGAGTTTTCTTCTTCTTATCCATTTACTGCTCTTCTTGCTTTATTTGGTGTCATCATTTTTAGGTGGGACAAGCATGCATAATGCAACGGGTAGACTCAGATGAACAGAGATTGGCAAGACACTGACGAGATAAGGGGATATGTGGCAATAGCTGTTGCAACAGAAAAGGGAACGTATTCAAGAGAGGTAGAGACGGGTCTTGGGGGTGATAGGGAAGGTAATATGGTTCAATTTGCTGTAGAGGGGTTAACGCTTTTGAGGGACGTTATTAAAGGGGATGCGAAGCTGTAGTTTCTTGGTTAATAAACTGGCGAAATAAGTTAATTTTAAGCTAGAGTGGAGAATAAAATTGCAATTGCCTTGAATTGAAATATTTCGGTTCGTGATGAATAAATATCTGAATTGGTTATCAAATCGCTTTTACTATTCAAAAGAGGAGTGTCTTATAGTTGATTCATAAGTCTAGGTCGAGAATGAGATGTATGAGTTTCTCGAGATAAAGAATTTCATTCCAATCTTCTTTGCTAGAGTGTCAAACTATGCAAGCAAGACATGACGATTAATCGCCAAAGTAATTTAATCAAAGCAATCCAGCAATCCAGCAACCCAAGGCCACGAGACCCAGCTATCAGATACAGGAACAAGCCGAACTAACGCCAATAACCGGATCAGGTGAACACATTGAAGCATAGGTTGGGAGTGCAGCCGGATTGGTAATCACATCTGTAGTAAATTGTCCACAGAACGTAGCGGCGCCTCTGCCACCTTCTCTGATCATCGCACGCAGACCTGTTCTATCGCATTAGCACATTCCACCTTCTGGTTCTGAAATATTATACTTGACAACGGATGCCAGTACTTACAATTATCCTCGTTGCACCCGACTCCCCGTCCAGTAGATGCAGGAGTTGGCGTCGAAGGGGGAACATAGCACGAGCATGCTGAGCTAATGCCAGCGATCGGGACTGGTGTACACATTGAAGCATAGGTTGGAAGTGCTGCTTCATCGGCAATTACCGATGTAGTAAAAGCATTGCAGAACGGTGTTGCGTTAACATTTCCCTCCCGAATCATAGCTCGCAAGCAATTGTCTTCATTGCAAATTAAGTTCTTAACTTCAAATTCAGGTGCAGCGTTGGAGGATCCAGAATCACCTATTGGGATAACCTCTTTTCCTGAAGGTGCGGTTGATGGGGAGATGGTGGAGGTGAAGTTAGCCGTTATGGTGCCATTTGAGTATCTGGTCGGCTTGGGAACGAAACAGGAACATGCTGAGCTAATTCCTGAAATAGGATTCGGGGTACACATAGAAGCGTAAGTTGGCAATGCATTAAGATCTGAAATGGTCGCTGTTGTAAAATTGCGGCAAAATGGTGTGGCGTTAACATTTCCCTCGCGGATCATAGCACGGAGACAGTTGTCCTCGGCGCAGCCCACAGGAATCGATAGTCTTGCGGGATCTATGGAAACAGTAACAGTGGTTAGAGTTGTTAGGACTGCCAAGGTGGTCGTAGATGTTACTGTGGTTGTGGTGAAGGTTGAAAGTTCGGTAGTTTGAGTACCATTGGATCTCAATGTGGTAGTTTTAGGCACGAAACATGAGCAGGCAGAACTAATGCCTGAAACTGCATTTGATGTACACATAGAAGCATAAGTAGGCAAAGCTGTCAGATCGTCTACAGTAGTAGTAGTGAACGACTGACAAAATGAGGTCGCATCAATATTTCCTTCCCGAATCATTGCCCGCAAGCAATTATCTTCCTTGCAGCCAATCGGGATTCGTGCTGCATCTGCTATCATGGAACTTGAAGCAACGGGAATAGCGGAGACCGTGTTGGTAATAGTAATTGTAGAACCGGTTTCTAATATTGGTGTGATAGAAGATGACGTTGGTGCGGTGGAAGAGCCCGACGTGGTCGCTGGATATGCACAGGAGCATATGGAGGAGATTTGGGAAACCATGTTCACAGCGCATGGTTGGGTAGCATAGTTTGGAACCTCGCTTGTGGTGGTGGTAATTCCAGCTGTGAATCTGGAGCAGAAAGACGACGCTGCTGTAGGTATTGCATTATAAGCTTGATAACAACTATTTATACATTAGGAAAGTAGTTCGCGGCACTAATTCTTAACATACGTATTCTGATCACAGATGTCGTCTTGCGCGGTTGCAAATCCCGCAAGAGCAAACAAGCTGAAGGAGAGGATAGATGCAGTCATTTTGTTCTCAAGAAATTATAACAACTTCCGTTTAAGCTGAAAAGATTGACTTTTTGAAGCTGATGATATTTCAATTGAGACGAGGAAAAAGAGATATTTGTAAAAGAAGAAAAAGGCGATACTAATGAAATGCGTTGCCATAGCAGGTATGAAACTGGTCATCGTTGTGCTGTTGGAATGTAGACCTTAGAACCCATCACAATGTGTTTTCATGGATTTCGATAGTTCAGAAACAGTTTCTGTTCCATGTCCCGAGGGAGGAATTTAAGGTTGCACGCGAGACTCGCCACTGACGAATGCTTCTTGGGGTTGACGCCTTGAAATCAGGCCGAGAATCCAATAATCTGGTCATTGATAGAAACTCGAGCTATCCACTCGTGTCCCGGACCCAATCCACGTCTTGAGGCATTCCAATTGTTGAAAAGGTGGTGCAACATCGCTTCAGACAGACGCAAATTGTGGTCTCCATCAACGGAAAATGGAAATGGAAATAGTAGAGTTTCATCTTGAATTCTTCTAGTAGCTTCTAACCCTTTGTTATTTGCGCTCGGTATAGCAAACATTGGGAAAGGTAAACAACAATAATTACGTTGACTGGGCGCATGGACTCATTGCAAACGCAAATGCTTCTGGTTATATGAGGATCTAGAGATAATAGCGTAGAAGACAAATATTGAGTACCTTATCAATTTTTCAACGTAGTTGACGTTTAAATTGGGATGTTTCCTATGAATGGGTTGAAAAGGTTGAGGGTGAGTTCGAGGTGACACAAGGGGGTAGTTGCCTGAAAACTGCGGCAAATATGTGAATTCACCGTACTGCAATGGACAGTACAGGACAAACAAACTAAGCATCCTTATTCATTCCTTAATCCAATATCATACACGAGCAACAACAGATGTTGGTGATGAGAGTTTTCAGCCCATAGGCTGATGTTCTAATTATATATTGCACAGTCAAAGGTGTACATTAGCAAATTTAGTTTTATCATGCTGCCCGCTTCTATTGTCCTTCCTTCAATCAGAGTTTTATAGAACAGTCACATCAAATGGCACAATGTATAGAGTCAACCAAACATGAGTAGTTCATATATCAAAATCCTACATAATTTCTCCCCCTTTTCTCCTTCGCTATCTTACACTTTTGCCTCTCCCTCTGTATCAGAGATCCCACAAGCTTTGAAAAAGCAATCATCCTTTCGCAGATTATCAAAGTAAACACTTTCGTGACCCTATATCCCATTCCTACTTCTCAGAACTCTTCTTACAGGTCCACTAAGCATTCCGCGGCCTCAATCAAGAGTTCACCAACCTCCAACATGTTACCAGGATCTCGATCACCCCTGAAAGGCTTACCAAAAGTAATTAAAAGATCTACTTATGGCCGGGGTTTCTGGATCCGAAAGTCGGTACAATTTACACTCGAAGGATTCGACCCTCAAGGAAGCCTTCATTCTACACCAACAGCTGAAGAAGTAATGGTCGGAGAACTATTCTGTCATAAGGCTCAAGCCAGATGAGAGCGATTGTGGTGACGAGGAGAAAAAAATGAGCAATTCTAGATCCCAATTTGAGAATGATGAAGATTCCAAGTCAGTGAATGTTATCATCGAAGATGCGGAGACCGTTGGGACGGAACTTTTACAAAGTTTCGGAAAGAACATTCGATATACACCTCATTATAAATCCCAATCTAATGAGTCTTGACTGACTCAACCGAATAAAATACAGCATTAGACGAGTTCTCTCATAGAAAATGCCCAAATATTAATTATCCTATCTTCACTCAATTGCAAGTGTTCTTCAAAGGAGTACCATAATTTTGAAAATTCATCCAGGAGCTCTTAGTTTCCAAAGTTTCTCTTCCTGTCTTTCCATTCTATGAACTAGTGCGTCATACATTCTAGTAGAGCTTCACGTAGTCTAACAGACACTATAACCATACAAGAGAGTATTTTTTAGCTTTGAAATAGCCTTGGTCTCCCGATTCCCTCAATACTGTCAGGGATCTGGACCAACGATGATGAGCTGATGGCCATTATACCTAATTATTTTGATTGACGATTGATCGCAATGAGATATCAAATAAGTGAGGGTTAGCCAACAAGGAAATGTTACAAGATTTATTGATTTCTATCTCGCTTAGTAAGGGGTAATGCAACCACGTGCATTGCTCCGGGGCTCATGATTATAGGGAAATAGATAACTCGGAGTGGATGCTAGTTTGTTTGGCGATATACGAATATTTTCATTGCGAACTAGTTACTACAGTTTTATAAGATATAACTAACGAAACACAGCTCTTTCTCATATGAGTAGGTTTCCGATAACACGCCTCCTAGTGACATATCGAAATAAGTAGGATATCGTTACAGGTCGTTCGATAATAAATATATATACATATACATATACATATGTGTGTGTATGTGTGTGTGAGAAGCGTGCTTAGTTTCAAATACAATCAGAAAGAAAACCTGAAGGCAGTTCTATATTAGAACGGGTACGCTATGGTATCTACAGTATCGGAGAAATATAGTACACCTGAATTTAAACCCGGACCCAACCCAAACACCTAGCTAAGCAACTTTCGAAATCAGGACAAAAAAAAACCCAACGGACACAAACCACTCCTACAACTCGGCAAATGTCTTACCAACTATTGGCATCCCACAAATTGCCTCTAATTGAGGGGCACTGAAGTCAGCCCTAGTGAAATTTTGATTCACTAGACTCACGCCTGGGCCTTCAATAGCTTTACCTCTACTCAACATGCCAAATCTCAAGCCTACTTCCGAGACTGTAACCGCAATACTGATTACGATTAGGACGATGATTATCCAAGTAATGTTCATCATTTTGCTGTCTGCAATGCTGTCACTCAGAATTTCCGTTAGGTCGAGGAAGACCTCACAGCGTTCGTTTAGAACCTGAATTCGAGGTGCGATTTCAAGATACTCGCGAACGGCTTCATGTAACGGTCGAAGTAAGGGTTCAGATTCCCAGAAGAAGTCGGGTATGTCGAGAATGTTGGAGGCTGTGCATATTAGTATACTGAGTTCATACAATTATTTTAGGCCACTTACAGAGATTGACATCCATGCGGCTCTTGAAGAGCCTGCCGAGAATCTTAAGCATTTCTGTACGAGAAATACCCAACTGCCCTGTGAGAGCAAGGTGCTTCGGGATATACTGTGCATCAGACATTGTCTTTGACATCCTCTCCTCAAAAAAACTCAATTTGGTGCTTTGGGATATTGCGTGACTCATGGCCAATTTAATCATATGATCACCGCTCCTGAGTGTAATCATATCATTGAACACCCGTGGCCGCTCAACCAACGGGTTGTACTCGAAATGAAGTTCCTCCATTTCGTAGTCATCCAAATCGTGTGGCCTCGTGATGAGTGAAACCCCAAGTTCGTGTTCTGAGAAACTCATATCAGCTAGAATATCCTTTTCCTGGCGTGCGGTAAAATTCCAGAATACAACAACTCCGTATGAGAAGACAAGCATCTCAGCAAATGTTGTAGCATCGGGAGTAACGCGGTTCGGGCTATCCGTCCTCCGGCCCTGCGCAAAGCTGTGGGCCTCTTCTCTGCTCCGTCTACCAGCTTCCTCTCTCATTGTCCTATCATCTTCACTCTCATTATGAGGGTGTTCGTCTCCGCCCCTCACACCGTATGTATCACTATCTTCAAAATATCCCTCGTGATAATCTCTCCTCTCATTTCGATCAATCTCCTCATCGAGAACTGCTTTTCCGCCTGGACTCTTTAAGACCGGGCTGCTTCTTACTCGGAACCCATCTGATCCTGGTAATAGTGGCAGATGATAGACAGTGTATAGGCAGTCATCGTATAGTTTAGTCCTTGCGCCATGTATGTCTTTCACAAAGGTAGCTGTAGCTTTTGTTTTGTACCCCTGCGCAGTACAATATGCTGTCACTCTGGATAACTTTTCCGCTCGCTCTTGTTTCGGCAGTCTTTCTGCGTAAGTCTTCCCTCGCACACCCCCTCTCTTTTTCAGTACATCCATCTCGGAGTCTTTCAAGGGGCCATCTTCATCCGCACCACCCAGGTCACTTTCATCACCATCCGTGTCATTTTTTTCGGTCTCCGGAATCAGCACCAACTTCTCGCTGATCTTCGTGCTTCGTACAGGTAAGTTTTGCTGGCCAGTTCGAGCTGCTACACTAGGTTGCGCACTGGGACGTCGTTGAGTAGCAGTTGTGGGCCTCCGACCTGGCGGGCCACGGGCCTGGCCTGAGGGGATCTCTGAGGCGTATTGAAGGACGTTGTCGACGGAAATCAGACGAGTGGGTAATCGATTGCGAGGCGCAATGGAGCCATGTGATGTAGTACGAGCTGCACGAGGGCGTTCTCTAGAGTCAGTGACCTAACTGTCATTAGCAAAAAGCTTTCTTGATCTACATTAAAGCTCCTCCCAAGAGATGTCTTACCAAAACACTAGGTCCTCTCTTCCCAGCTGCTGTAATCGAAGCCATTATTGCTAAGTATTATAATTCGAAATATACGGAGAGTATGAGGCTGCAGGTCTGTGAAATTTGCATGGCGATGTATGACTATTTCAGGAAGTTGTACGATCTTCAAATTAAGATATGAAAGTTATTCAGGAACGTCATCTTGGGCAATCCTTACTGAGATTCCTTGGCGTGGAGGCTACTGATGAATTCGCTTGATTACATAAGCGAAGACGACTTGCCACGGAGTGGTTCCTCACTTTGTTTCTCTCGTTTCAATCTTAGCAATGGCCACCAGAAAAGGCCCTAGTTTTTCATGATTTATGCCACCATGAAGTAGAAGCTGCATCATTAGGCTCCTGTCCATTTTGCAAGTTACGGTCCCTTCAGTTTATAATTTCCATATCCTAGCAGTTTTGCGAGCGAGGTGCGATAATATTGCTACTTCCCATGATACTCGGGGGAGAATATGGTGCTAATTTACCACGATCAAAATACAGAGCCGCTCACTGTGACCCATACGGTCGGATTTAAGTCTTCACTACTAGCTTGATATTGTCATTGTCAACCGGAGTTATAACCAGTCACAGTGGATGTAACATATTCAGGTCGACACGGCACAATCACTAAAACGAAGCAGTCAAGAAAGTTGACAACTATACATAACAAATTGGAAAATTGCTTCAACATGTGCCTTTGAATACTTGATGAACTCATCTAGAAGTACCTTCTTATCTTCTTTTTATTCTTCTTCTCCTAACCAACTAACATCACAGCAAGATGAGTGTTAACTCAACCACAACATTGCGTCGTCTTAAGCTTGTTTAGCAAAGCAGTTCTCTCAGAGACTTGAGACATCAATATCATCTCTGCCCACTTCAAACTTCCAAACTACTCAGATCTTCACTTCCATTTTCGTTGTCACGTTCTAGTTTAAAACCATCCAGTAAAAACTCGATTTTAAGGACCATCCAATTTAGCAATATCTAAAGTGTTTGGAGAATTTCAACCATATAAGCCACCAACCCAACAAAATGCCCCTGGTTTTTATTTCCAGATAAAAAGCTGTAAATGGATTTTGATTATCAGTTGTGTAGTCTCTATTCTCAAACCTTATTTATATTGACACGATGTGGGTCCATCCAATATGATAACTCTATTCTTTTATTTTCTGGCAGTTCACCTTCGCCATTTTATTTCGCTTAAGGCAGCCCTAGTTAAAGCCAAAATCTATCAAGAAACACATCAACGCCTTCCTTTCATCTGCTGCATCATTTAAGTGACTCGCTTTGATCTTCTTCGATGGTCGTTCTAGCACTTACCATGTAAGACTCGAAGCTCGCCTGTGTTCCCTCATGTAATTGAGAGGAAGCTTGGAGAACCTCCTGAGTACTATGTAAAGGTTGAAAGGCACAGGTTGCGTTATGTCGAGCCTGATATTGGATGTATAAACTGATATATCTACCATTGGTATGATGTCCTAGGGACGAGTAGTAAGGTGCGGTGCTAGTGCTTACAGTAAGGAAGTACCAAATGCCAAAACCAACAAATGGCATGCACCAAACGCAGGTAATCTGTTCGCTTCGTGGATTCCCCCTTTTCAACCCCTATTCTTATTCTCAGCTATATGTTTACAAGTAAACACATATTCTCTTCTTTGCCTTCGCTCTTCTAGGGCGATGCATGACTCAGTTTTGCTATGGACCTCGGCACTCAATCGCAAAGTGCAGCATGACTCGGGAACATAACTGTACCCGACAGCCTCTTCCATCGCTGTTTAGGATTAACAATACTTTCAACCACTCAATGCTCGAGACTGCTACCGGCCCTCTGCCTGTCCCTCCGTTCGACGGGCAAGTAGGCTATAAATGTAACGAAGTCCGGTGGTTTTGAAGATAGTGTGGGGTGATGGTTTGTAAGAATGGCGGGGTCCGCCCCCCAAACGTCATAGAGAAAAATATTCCACTATAACGAGAGCTGAGAATGCAGCTTCAAGACAGAGTACTTAAACCATCTTCCTTTACTTATCCAAAAGCTGCTAGGAATATACTTCTACTTGCTCTTCAGAACTACCAATACTTCAATATCCCGAACTCCAAGATCACTACTTTGTAAAACGCAATCATGGTTCAAAACAAATGTTTTATTTTCAAGAAGGTCCCAGAAGGTTTGCCGGTGCCAGGAAAGGACTTGGTCACGGAGACCAGAGAATTTGATTTAGATCAAGCTCCGTAAGTCTTCCTACACAGATTCTGTTCTCAACTAACTCCCGACAGTCCTGCAGGCGGATTAATCACAAAGAACATCTATGCTTCTTTCGACCCATACCAACGCGGGAAAATGCGAGATGCCAGCATCAAAGCCTACACTCCTGCATACGAAATCAACGGTGTCGTCAGCAGCGGCTGCATAATGAAGGTCCTCAAGTCGGACAGTGAAAAGTTTAAGGCTGGTGATTTTGTCGTGGGCGCCAATGGAAATGAGGAGTATTCTGCTATCTCAAAAGACGACATTGCGGCTTTCCGGACGATAGTGAACCCATATAACTTTGACCTTAAGGTCTTCCTTGGAGCTCTGGGTATGCCTGGCTTGACTGCATATTCATCATTATATGCAATTGGGAAACCAAAGAAGGGCGAGACGATTTTCATTTCAGCCGCTTCTGGAGCTGTTGGACAGATTGTTGGACAGCTCGCAAAGCATGAGGGTCTTCGTGTCATTGGTTCAGTTGGGTCAGATGAGAAGGCCGAGTTCATTATCAAGGAACTCAACTTTGACGGAGCATTCAACTACAAGACCGAGAAGCCAGCGGATGCTTTGAAGCGTCTAGCTCCAGATGGAATCGATATTTACTATGAAAATGTAAGAATTTTTCTATTCTTCGTTTACTGTGTCTTGCAGATACTAACCCAAACCAGGTTGGAGGTGTACAACTTGAAGCTGCCATAAGCGCCATGAACGACTTCGGCCGAATAATTGGTTGTGGTATGATCGCTGAGTACAACAAGAAACCCGAGGACAGATACGGCGTAAAGAACCTCTTCTTGATTGTGGGAAAGAGGATCACATTCAGAGGATTTATTGTTGGTGATAAGGATATGGGACCAGTGTATTTCAAGGAGTGGTCAGAAAATGTTGCAAAGTGGCTTCATGAAGGAACGTTCAAGGCTAAGATGAGCGTCACTGAAGGTGTTGAGAACGCTGCTGAGGGATTTGTTGGTATGCTCCAGGTAAGCCTCTTCCCATTATTTTTGCTCTTCATTTGACTTACTGGCGTATAGGGGAAGAATTTCGGAAAGGCGATCCTGAAGATTGCAGATGAATAAAAGGGTTAGACAGCGAATGGTGCTAGTAATTTAATGATACCTTGACTCCATTATTTTCCTACGCAACAATGTGACGTGTCGGTTAAGACCTGAGTCGAGAAAACAGTGCTTCGACTACTTTTCCGGCGGCTTTTGACAGTAGGAGTTGAAATATCTGTTTTTGGACGGATTGCTCTCTTAACGCGATGTTAGTGAGTCATGGCGGAATTTTACGCTTCAAGCTGTAACCAGTACGGCGAAGTTAGCCTAATCAAAAGCAAGACGGTAAGTAGTGGCGGATTCAAGCAAGGTGCCTTCAGATAATAATGTAGTGAGAAATTAATCATCAGCCTGTCTATTTCAGGGACGAATCATTTAATATCTCGACCCAAGCTGTTGGAACCAACATGCATGACTGCATAGACCACCCCAGTTAGACGAAATTGAAATCTCGCGTTGCTACGCGTAACATCCCACATTCGGTATGCACCACATTGCCATTGCGCTTCATGATTCGCAAATCGTTTATTACTTGTTTTTGCGACGCTTTCAGCCTTCCGGAGTTTTACCCACCATGTTACATTCAAAATCAACTCTTCCAGGTACAGTAACATACCTAGCTTGGAGGCACAGCTGCCAACGATGGCTACGAACCTTCTCCTAAGAAAGCATCGAAGCTTTAATCATTTACTCATTTAATCATGATTTTATATATCATTCCAAGCGGTTGCAAGTCTTTTCTTTGCCTTATTTATTATTTAATCCTCTAAAAAGAAAATTTAACACGACTTGGGAACTGGGTTTTCGGCGTCTCGGGGTTTTGATGGGGAGAAAAGTAATGAAGAAAAGAAGGTCAGCAACAAACATGGATCAGGCATGGGGCGGCACGCAGGGGCTGCTGATAAACAAGTTGTGGATTTGAGAGCAGATCAATTTTGTGATTGATCGCATTTGCGAGTTACACTATGCAGACAAACCTTCTCGATGATGGTATTTTTGCTGGAACACAACATACAAGAATCTCTTGAATGTTTGAAAAGCAAAAACCAGAGGTATAACATCGATTGAGAACAAAATCATTACTTCTCTAGAGAATTATCTATTAAGAACTCCAACAAAGTTTTGCCCAAAACATATTAGGTTCATTAGTGCTGGGGCGGATAATATGACTATTGGGTGCGTGATGCGATAGCCTATCTAAACCGCCGCCCGCAGCTACACTTGTTCGCTTAATATCAGATCGACCCCCTTTACTATGGATGCTTAAATTGTTTGCGAGGCACATTGCAGTAGAGCCCCTTCAATTCAAGAAGGCTGAAAGATATCAGACCAATGATATTGCTGTCCCTTGTCTCTGTCGATCCCAAGTGGAAGGATGTGGATCCATGGTACCTGTCAGCACTACCATTAACCAACATCATATTCTTTGATTTGAGTTTCACCTGCACCCGCCCTAGTTATTGCTTTTGTTATTTCACTTTTTAACCTATATATCCATCAGTTTCTCCCAGTATTCATATTCTACTCGTTTTCAAAAATCAACTTTTCTGCAGAAATTCCGGAATCTACTCTCTGGACCTCTTCTGTGTTCCTAGGCTATCACATTTACAACCAACTTCGATTCCACATTTTTAGTTTTGAATTTCAGCAGGCAACCTCAACCAGATATCAAAATGAGACTGAGAATACACGGGTCAACTTCGGATATCTCATCCTCGTCCTCGTCATCCACTTCATCGGAGCCTCAACGACAGCCACACTCCCCAACCAGCACTAAACTTACGCCTACAAGTCTTTCATCTCGTATACGCAGGATATTTAAAGGGCCACCAAGACCAACAGAAACCCACCCGCTGCCCCGAAGAAATGAACCGACAGAACCTTACACCCACATCCCTATAGTAGCATCATCCGCCTTTCTGAAGACTACGACGAGGACGGATATGTTTGAGCTTACTGGAAATGGAAGATTGAACATCAGTCGGAGCATGAACGATTTGCATGGGCAAGGGCGTGTGTTAGCGAGTCGTGCAAGTGAGAGTCGACTGAAGCATATCGAGGCTGCGGCGCGAGATCTATCGAGAGGAGAAAGAGGACCTGTATGAAGTGATACCAAGAGCTGTTGACGGCAACGGTGACAACAAAGGTCCTCATAATTACCGGGCTAGAAGAACAATATATGCGACCGAGGTTATGTATGTCGGTGCCATCAGCATAGGATAGACTGTCTAGATTATATGAGAGGGAATAATAGGCGTTTGGACGAGGGAAAATCGTCAAATTCGAGCATCACGTTGTGTGCTCTCTATAGAACAACTAATAGCATACCCCGTTCGAGGACTATTTAAGAAACTCGTTTTACTGGTTCTATCTTTTGAGTAGTATCTTGAAGTGATGGGAGTATGCAAATAAACCTTCTCGCGCCTTTTCTAAGTTTGTTAGAGCGATACTATAGCCAATAACTAGGTGTTAGATAAATCTTACAGAATTAGTTCTTTTCATCACACTACTATGTTAAGAGTGCGTGCATGTAAGTACTGTAATAGAATATATCACTCGGCTTCAAAAGAGTAGGTCACGTTACATTTCTGGTGCTTCAATACTATTGCACTCAAAATTTTCTCAGAAAATTCCCAAAAAAAAATTGTATTGGAATATTAGAATGACATCACTGCTCGGATAGAGGTCCGAATGCAAACACAGACTGCAGTAATCAATTATAGAGTAGAGCTAATGACCTGCTGCGGGTTCGAATCGTCTCCCACTCAAACCGAGTTTGTGCTGACACGTACAACCACAAACTTTCAAAAAAGAAATCAGCAAATAGCCAATCAGAGTTTCATTTCACCATAAATATATATCATTAATGCAAACAGATGTTCTCACTTAGAATTAAATCCCATGATCACGAGACATGTGCTAGCCATATAGGTAGAATGGGAAAACTAGGACTCAGGCATCTAAACTCACGTTCCCATCCAAGTCAAGTGCTGTAATAGTTACGGTAGCTTGGGATCGAGTACTTATTCTAGCCATACCATCAATTTTAGCAAGAATGGAGCTGCCCAGAACCTGGACCATGATTTGCTGAACATGTCAGCCCGATATCCAGCATCTCGCATATACGCAAGATGTGCAGCACCTGAAATCGCTAGTTTATAGTAAGCGTATGGGGCTTATTGATCCATTCGCTGCAGTTAGCCGTTGGGAGAAAATCGGTACGGCTATTACTTTCGAGTTGTACGACCGACTGCATGGTGTTCTGCTTTTTCTGTCCATCGGGCCGTCTTTACGCACCCTTAGTAAAAAGAAGGGAACACCAGTAAATTTGGGAATGCTTTACATGATGTCCCCTTCATCATCAACCAGGGGTTAACACAAGTCCTCTTTCTCTGGATATATCTGCATATTGGCATCAATATATCCAGAGTGAAAATTGCACATTACCGTGATTTGGGCGTGCCAACTTTGCTCTAGAGACACACTTATTTGTTGATATTAAAGTTGGGCTTCCGTTCATTCTTGGGAATATTCCAGTTTCTCCCACCACCCAGACGTGCCTTTCATTGATATCATTGTGCAGTCTGTCGCCTCGTGTAGCACAGTCGTCAGCCTAGGCACCTATCCGGTATGTACCTTGTTAATCACCCACAAATAGGAACAGTATTCCTTCCGTAGGGAGGCTTCAATTATTCTCATAGCGTTCTGAGGATGGCTTTATGTCAAGCGAGGTGGCTTTACATCAAACAATTGGCAAATTTTCATCTTCGCCAGATCTAAGCATCAAATCCTCTCCGCCATGTCGTACCATAACCCTCAGCCTCTCATTGTGTGCGGCTGGAAGAGTATTGTGGAACTCATATATTCACCGTCAGAAAGGATGGACTTGCCTTACGCTCGCTCTCCTATCCTGCCATCTTGCTTTTTCCAAAATCAGTTTGGCAATAACATTTGCCCATCATGTTTCAGAAGGCAGGATTGCGTCTCAAACAGATGATTACTCAGTATAGAGATGACAGCTTGGAAAACCTCGATATCGGTTCGAAATTTGACATGGATAGTCCCAAACCGGTGTCGTGGATGCGGAACCAGGTCTCCCATGGCAAAACTAACAGTAGTGTTGCTTCAATAAATGGTCGTAAATATTCGGAAGTCTCAACTGCGTATTCGTCAGAAGGCTCTTTGTGCAGCTGCGGTTCAGGAATTGCACCAACAATGTATCTTTCTTTGTCTCCTGCTAGGATCATGCCAAATGGCCCAGAAAGCCTTTATTTGCCTCCACGACCAATATGGAGTGCGATCGAGGGCACGAGAGCATGGCAACCCATATTCATGAAAGAACTAGTATCATCCAATACAGATTATATCTATAGTGACATCGAAGCCCCAGCGGCCTGTCCGACTTCCTCTGTGGGACCAGCAATCTTTGACTGGAAAGAAACAATTGCGATTGATTCACAAGACAAAGCCAAGGTGGAATCTGCCGGAATAGGAGCCTCCAGGAGCTCGAAGATGAATCGTCAGTCTTGCATAACAGATAATGTGGAGATGTTGATCCGGGAAGCTGACCAGGCCTTCCAAGCAGTTGGGGACGAATTGGAGGATGCGAAATCTGCTGCAGGAGATTGGTATGACATATCCAGCGCTAAGTCTAGTGCACAGGCTATCACATTGCCTCGATCTATCTCACAAAGACAGCAGAATTCGTTCTTGCTATCGAAACCTGCCATCACCAGAACGAGGTCTGGTGTCAAAACTAGAAAGGCGATTTTCCAGCGCAGAAGACCAAAGCTAGTGACCAAAACAATGCCTAAGCATAACTCCAACACTACAGAGTTCCACCACACGAGATGGACTGATGTAACTAATAACATGGTGGACGCGATCAGCGGAAAGATATTCCGAACAGAGGTGGACGAAATATTATCGCCAGGCAAGTTGGAGAAGCTGAGGTATGAAGTCAGGGCCAAGGCAGCCTCTGTGGAATTGGAAAATACCATCGATGAAGGTGAAATTACCCCCATAGAGCCATTCCATTGTGAAAGTCTCTCCAGCCGTGTGAGCTCAGCAGTTTCGCGAAACTCAACATCTCCTGTGAGTCCGATAACTCCAGATTCCAGCCCGCCACCAGAAATACCACCCAAAAATGCTGCGCGGGCCGCTAGGAAGATACTGCATTCTCCTATATTTGAAAATAAGATGATGTTTGAGGATATGAACTTTCCATCACCACCGCTCAAATCTATGGGCCGTCCAACTTATATGGCCCAGATATCCCTTCCTACCATCCACGAGCAGAAGAAAATTATCCCTAGCCGCACACATGCCAAAGCTCCGAATCTTACGCAGCCACTACTGCCGCGAGAGCCGAAATCAAGTCAGCTTGTGCTACCGTCCACACCTTACACGCTCACGTCTCCCCTCTTTCGGCATGGTCCTATAGTTATCGATCGCGCACGAGCAAAAGAATATGCACGTGCAGACGAATCTCTAGACTGGACTGCCTTCCAAATGGCAATATCAGGAACGGCTAACGAGAATTACTCTTATAATGCCGAAGAGGTGGAGCGAAGGTTTGATGACGCTGAACTGGATGATATTGCAGAATGGTGGACGGAGTTTGGTTTTGGACTTGGCGAGTTGGTGCATGAGGAACCGAAGCCACGAAAGAGACGTAAGATAGGAAGATCGAAGGAACGTCAGCAACATATACTGCAGAATAATGCTGATGGTTGGGGACCGAGAACGGGTGATTTGGTGGAAAGGAAGAACATGGACGTTACACCAAGAGGCCAGGTAGGAGAAATCTCTCGGATAGGCGCCAGCGTACGTTCGGTCGCACCCTGGGATATCTTTTAAGCGTGGCCCGGAACCGAAAATCACGTACTGCAAAGACTGGATGGGCCAGTGTACATATTGAAGAAAGAAAGCTTGACGAAGGCGACAATGTTGCTACCTTGGCAACTTTCTTGATCTCCTTATAGAGGGGCGTTGGTAAAAAGAAATTGTATATCAATCTCGTACTTGACACCTTGAATAACAAGAATACAAAAAACCTAAAGGCAAAAAATTCGCGATAACCACCTTGCGTCAATCCATAGTACAAAAAGGTGTACTCGCTGTACACAAACTTGTACTAGGAATTGCCAAAAGAAGGGCTTTGCCACTAATCAACTTGAGCTTTCCCAAGATTTGCAGATTGCAGGATCAAGATATAGATTTAGAGCCTATATTATCGATAATTATCAAGATGATCGAATTCGAATTGAGTTGATAGAAATCTTGTTGTGCAGGATGAACCAATGTCTAAGTGTAGCATCACGTGCTAATCGGCTCCTAAGTAGGTCAATGATAAGTAAAGTGAAATGATGCTTGCACATCGAAACTGTATACATAGGTAGGTACAGATGGCCACGTGTACGAATGGCTTCAACAAGGAAAGTATCGGATTAGATGGCTTCCCCCAAACACCCTGGGCAGAGTAGAGGCTGTACACGATAGAGCATTTTGCTGGATTAGTGTGCACTCATCCCCCACCACGGGCCTTGTGGCCATCTTCTCTACTAGTTCCACCCTAGAGAAATCAACTTACTTGTCGTCACAATATTTAAGATCAAAAGTGGATATGTACTTGTGTAGTTCGTACATTGCACCGAGCTGAAGTTGCAGAATCTGCCCACAGGTCACAGTCTTACGACCAGTTTGTTGATAAATAAATACACTTCTGCCTATGCAGTCCAGACTCTCCTGATAGCCTCTGTCACGCCAACATCATTCGTTTCAAACTCATATAGTCCAACACCAACTACGACTGTTGCGAGTCTTAATCCCCAGTCAAACACCTTCTTCGACTTTGGCAACCGCTTTACTGGAACGTAGTCGGTGATCAAGGCATCAAAGCCAATATGTGAATGAATGAGCACAGTCGCACAAAGAAGTGCGTCTGTAAGTGGGTTCAATGATCCGGCTGCAAAAGGGGCAATTGTAAGAGGAATTAGGCCGGCAGAGATCAGGCGTTCGAAAGTCCAGTGGTAAGAGCCGTGGGAGGGATTTGTAGCTGGGACAGGAGCGGCATCGTTTGCTAGACTGTGATTAGCACATAGTGAGCATGTATAAATTTCAGAGCATCCTTACCAGTGCCATCAATGGTTTCTGTAGAAGTGGTAAGCTGTGGTTCTAGATAGCTACCGATAGTACTACTTACGGGGAAGGGGTGGCAGAATTGAGCTTCTGGTGGTCGCATGGAAAGCTGCTATGCGCATTGAACCTGGGGCAACATCTTTGATGAGCGTACTGCGAATTGCTGGTCGGGCAATCGACTTATTGACGGTGGAGGAAATGGTGCGTCTGGATGCCACTGAAAGACAGGTCTTAGTCTGTCGCAACAGGGCTGCCGGTCGAACATGTGAAGCCATTGTGATCTGCAGAAAACGAGCTTCTTCTTTCTCGTTATCTCTAGATATGTAATATCGACGAGAGGGGCTGAGCTTGCTACAAGGGCAGGTAAGTAATGTAGCAAATGTCGTCGTCGTGATGTTATTTCCTGCCGAGGGCCAACAGCCGTCCATTCCCGATGACCACTCTTTTCTACCGCGCCATTATTGGTCCGGAATTATGGGTCATCGACGGCCAATGAGATGCATCTCAAAACCCAAAGCTCGACCTCAAATCTTGACGACAATATTCAATCCGGCACGCATCATTTTCAATTGACCTCGCCATTCTCCTCCAACACCTCTCATTACACATCCCATGGCGTCCCGGCGACTGGCACTGAACCTTGCCCAAGGCCTCCGTGGTCGTGCTGGTCTCAATGTGGTGGCACCATTACGAAGAGGATTTGCGACTCCTGTTGTGAAGAACGGAGTAAAGACTCAGTCGACGACGTTATCCAATGGCTTAACGGTAGGGCCAAACCATACATCTACTAGTGGTACAAATTACTGATATCTCGGCAGATTGCTACAGAACATTCGCCATGGGCCCAAACGTCAACAGTTGGTGTTTGGATTGACGCTGGGTCAAGGGCGGAGACGGACAAGACAAATGGCACAGCACATTTCTTGGAACATCTTGCCTTTAAGGTAGGCAACTAATAGTCTACTTGGAGCACGATTCAGGACTGACAGATAAACAGGGTACCCAAAACCGAACCCAACAGCAACTGGAACTTGAAATCGAAAACATGGGTGGTCATTTGAATGCATACACATCTGTAGGTTATAATGCATTGGAAAGGCGGCAAATATGCTAACGAACTGTCCAGCGTGAGAACACCGTATATTATGCTAAAGCTTTCAATGCCGATGTACCCGCAACTGTCGATATTCTTTCCGATATTCTCCAGAACTCTAAGCTTGAACCCCAAGCAATTGAGCGCGAGCGTGACGTTATCCTGCGAGAATCGGAGGAGGTTGACAAGCAACTGGAGGAAGTCGTATTTGATCATCTCCATGCAACCGCTTTCCAGGGGCAACCTTTAGGCCGAACTATTCTTGGCCCAGCAGAAAATATACAAAGCATTCAACGTGACGACCTTGTTGATTATATTAAGACAAACTACACCGCAGATCGTATGGTTCTCGTTGGCTCTGGAGGCGTTCCCCATGAGCAGCTCGTCGAGCTGGCCGAGAAGCACTTCTCTGGACTTGCAACCGAACCTCACAGCATCGCTGCTGCCAGAATTGCCGCTGCACAAAAGCAAAAGCCAGATTTCGTTGGATCTGAAATCCGAGTCCGTGACGATACCATTCCAACTGCGAATATTGCCATCGCCGTAGAGGGTGTGAGCTGGAAGGATGACGACTATTTCACAGCTTTGGTTACACAGGCCATTGTCGGAAACTGGGATAAAGCAATGGGCAATGCTCCTCACATGGGTAGCAAGCTTAGTGGTTTTGTTCACAAGAATGATCTAGCCAACAGCTTCATGAGTTTCTCCACAAGTTACAGCGACACCGGGTAAGAATTAACACGCCTACTCTTTTCTAACTCTAGCTAACACGCATAGTCTTTGGGGTATCTACCTTGTTACAGACAACTTTACCCGTATTGATGATTTGATACATTTCACTCTTCGCGAATGGTCCCGGTTATCATACAATGTTACTGAGGCTGAAGTTGAGCGAGCCAAAGCACAGTTGAAAGCTTCTATACTCCTTTCTCTTGACGGCACAACTGCAGTCGCGGAAGATATTGGACGACAGATCATAACCACTGGCCGCCGAATGGGCCCAGAAGAGATTGAGCGTGTCGTTGGAGCAATCACAGAAAAGGATGTCATGAGCTTTGCTCAACGGAGATTGTGGGATCAGGACATAGCAATCAGTGCGGTCGGAAACATCTCAGGGATGCTCGACTACAATAGGTATGATAATTCCAATTCTATTTCAGTAATTTGTAACAGGTAACACGACATTATTTGAAACCATACTGACTAGTGACCACATAGAATCCGGGGAGATATGAGCAGACTGGCATAGGGTTGTTAGACTTTGGGGGCGAAGTCGTTACTTTTATAGAGTGTATGATGCGCAATACCGCAGCTGCTATTTGTACACATAGGTTTATAAAATTGTTCATTCTAATTAACTTGTGGTGATGGGATCGTTGTGGTGGAAAATGTGATGAATTAAATTATCTGATCTTAACCTCAGAGGCTCAATAAATCCTCATGGGGTTAATTTCTGTGTTGCATTCTTAGCATGAGCATATAGCCACTGGTATTTCTATCCTCTCAGATACTTTTCCGGTTCCAGTTTTCCTACAAAAATATTCAGTTATTGCACTAACCAACCTACGGTAATTGTGTGTAAAACTTGTCTAACAACCGGTCTCTTGCGTTAGCACCTAGCTACTTATTTCTTCAACTCGATGATTTTCGACATAATAGCTGCAGGTCGCCATGATCATCAAGACTGTTTACACCTTGCTGCCCTGGTAATGTCACAAGGCAGTTTTATTGATCCGCAGCAGTTAACAATCATTCAATTTGAGATTTATGTTGTGAGTGAGAGGCGTTATAAGAAGGGGGAAATGGGGGTTTCTTTAATGATATTAATGGTTGGGGTACTCTACGTTCTTTAAAATAGATGGCGTAGATATGTCTAATACTCTAATACTCTACCAATTAATCTAATTAGTCGAACCAATTTCCGAGTTAAAGAGAAGCCACGGCGAGCCATAGAGAATAAACGGCGCCTATATGTATATATACTATTAGAATTTTGAGTTTGCGTTATAGGAAAGGAAAAAGGGAAAGGAAAAAGGGAAAAGAAAAAGGTTTATAGAGAAAGGCATACCCAAAAGTACAACCCCTTTGTTTCATCTTTCTCACGCATAGCACAAACTGCCTTCTGACAGGCGGTGGCGAGATCGAACACAAAGGTTGTCTTTCCTTTCTGAATGTTGCTGCTCAGATCTTTATAAAAGTATTCTGTGAAGGTAGAACTAGCATGTACGTCGTCCAGCTCCCAGAGAGTCCCTAAGACAGAACCAGCTCCAGCAATAGTCAACGCAGTCAAGAAGCCTAGTGGCTCATCCCCTAGCGTTAGCTTCTGCTGCCCGGACTGACACGCAATTAATGATATGTGAGGCGATTGAAACACCGGAGTTTCGAAGAGTTTTTTCACTGTGACATCTCTATCGTACATTTTAAGCACACTTTCCTCGAGAATATCAGACGAGTGAAATTCTGCGTGTCCCTGGTAGTGTATCAAGCTGTTGCTTTGCACCGCTTCAAGAAGATTGTCTGCCGTCGCATTTTCACCAATAAAAACATCGGCGTTTAGATATTTTCCTATCTCAATCACCATTTTGCTTTCGGCCTTGTCAGCAGGTGTTGGATCTCCAAACACAGCCGCTTTGAAGTCTTTGTTTGAGTCAGATGGTGCTATATTACTGGCACGAGCAAGAACTTGGCGGAAGATGGCCAATGCGTTGCTGTACACAACTGGATTCCATTCGATAATCGGGCGAGTGACTCCTTTTCGGGTTAAATTCAAAGCATGAAGTGGGATAGCACAGAGTAATCCGGTGGGAATGAAAACAAGGAGCTCGCCTTCAGCTGCAAGCGTTGAAAGGGGAGAGACAAGGCCTTCCAGTACTTCCAGCTCTTCAGGGATTGCGTCTTCTAGCATTTTTACACTATCTTCAGCATAAATATAACACTCCAGCCAATCCTGAACATCTGCGGTAGCCACGTCAGTAGAAAAGTATTGTGGAAGTTCTCCAGGCCTAACTGTAATCATATGATAAGCTCCATCTTCCAGCTCCACCCAGTCGACGCAGAGAATATCTTTTCTCCCGCCGAACATGGTATCTAAATCGCTGACATCAAGATATCCACCTTGTCTAATTGCCTGGATCGGACGCAGGTCCGCAATTGAATTCATTTCCCGGCGCAGGTTAAGATGTTGCATCCGCAAATGGAATCTCCACCCTTCATCTGAATTTTCTATATCACTCAGCAAAGCGTTTTCTCGTGCAAGAAGAGCAAGCGAATTGGGCGATAAGTGCTGTGAAAGGTTGGAGGGTATCAAACGACTCAACCCCAAAGAAGTAGCAACGGCTCTTGCTTTTGCCCTTTGCGTCCATTTCCAAGCTTGGAGGTTCTTATTATCGTTTTTGCACAGCTCGATAGCAATTTTGTACAAATCAGTAGAATTGTTTTTTCGAAGTCGTTGTCGTACTTCCAATCCTTGTAATCCACGATAAGCAGAAGCTTCGCTTAGGATCTCTTCCCATATTTCTTCCCATTCCTGTATCCAGCCCAGAACGTCATCTAGAATAAAATTTGTAGATACTGAGCTTTGGCGCCAGAAAGCACACATTTTCACTAATGCTTTCAAGCATCCGGCAGCAAGTAACAAATCTCCAACCTCCCGTGCAGCATTAGCAGCTTCGAGATATGAAACTTTGGCACTATTGAACTTCTCGGAAGAAGGGACTCGAGCACTTTGGATCATCAGGGTAGTTGCCAGCAAATGTTGTATGTTGGCTCTGTCTCGTTTTGGCATGCTTCCACCCTGAGATGAAAGTATATTCTCGCAAAGCTTAACAGTCTCTGCTGTTCGATCCATCCGCTGCAAAATTCCGGCGTGGACAAAATCGAGTGATGCTCTCGAAGAGCTCGCGTTATCGATTTGTACTTGTGGGGAAATCTTTAGCCCCGATTCGATCCATTGGAGAGCATTCTCAAGGTAGCTCTCCCGCTTCTGTTCCTCGACGCTATACCTGTCCCATCGGGCAACCCAGAGATCAGCCAGGTAAACTGTTAAGGCAACTAGTGTGTGGGGTTCAGCAAGTGCTTGTTTACTTTTGCTTTCGCTAATTTCTTGATAAAGTGCAGTCAGAAACGATATCCGATCATTAATTTCTGATATTGGCGCAGAAGTTCTTAGCTGCTTCCTCCGAAGTCCAGCAACGGTTACCTCGTTAGCTATAATAAGCTTTCTATCACCAACCTCTTTTGTGAGAGAAAGGCAAAGCTCGGCATATTCTGTCGCCTTAATGTCATCTCCGATTGCTTCATATGCAACAACTAGCATAGTTGCGAAGCTTTCCTTATATAATCGAATCGAGCAGGTATTTCCGTTTTCTTCAAAGAAAGCTTCGCACATCTCAATGCCCTTCCCAAAAGCAGTTGGCTTCATAAATTCCAACATCCAAACTTGCGACTGCATATGCCAGAAGTTAAACCTGTTCCCCGTTTTCTTATAAACCTCTTTTATATCGTTCTGGCAAGCTTGAAATTGAGTCTGAAACGAAGGGGGGCCGCACTGAAGCATTTCCGACAGTTCACTTAAAGCAGAATTCGTCCCTATCCAGTCTTCACAGCTTATTAGATCATCTGCTATGCTTCTGAGATCCGCGCAAGTCTTCGCTGGGTCCACCATCGCTGTCTTATCGTAGATAGCAATCTGGAGCCTAGCTAGTGCTTGCCCGTTCATTGAATCGAGTTCGCCAAACAATCTGAGGGCAGTTCTGAAACTTTCAACGCCTTCCGTTGGACGATCAAGTTTACAAAGTGTCTTGCCGATCGATATCTGAATATGAGCTGCACAAAACGGCTTACAATTTTCGTAAAAGCTTTTTATATTAGAAGGAATAGTCTCTGCTACGGCCTTGGGAATATCTGGGGATCAAAATTCAGCTTTGTAAGACTCTTGTCTTCTTGTAAATTACCTTTATTCAATATCTGCAGATAACCATCAAAGATACTCAGCTGCTCGGGGGTTGAGATGCCAAACTTCATCTCCATTCTAGCGACCTCTAAAGCCTCATATACCCTTCCCTGTAACATCAAGCTTTCGTAAAGTCTTTCTCTTCGCTGCTTGAGAACTGCTGCGGCCTCTGATTCAATAAAATGCCGCTCCTGAAGCATTTGTTTCATTGTAATGATGCTTTGGTAGTAATACTCGAGCAGAACCTGTCAAGATCAGATGTGTTTCTATCAATTACCCTCCATGAAATTTGATGCACATACATTAGTATCGGTGATTGGCTCTTTATCTGTAGCTTCTGGCTCCAACCATATCTTCCGAACTTCACGCGCTGTATCTATTGCTTCTTGAAGTTCAAGATATAAAAAAGCATCGCAGTAGACTTTCATCAGCAGTATCAAAGCCTCGGCGGGAGACGAAGTAATACTTGTGACAGGTCCAATTATATTGTCAAGTAGTGAAGATGCTTTTTGAAAATGACCTTTCATGAGCAGAAGACGTGCTTCGTAGATATACAAACCTGGTTTATCGCGAGACTTCTGGAGGCCGTCATACTGAAGAGCTGCGTCGTGTAGTCGGCCGCTACCTTGCAGTTCTGCTGCTTTGAGGAGAACCTTTTGATCGACATCATTGGTCACGCTGCTGAGGAGGTGATCATCGTAATGATGTACATCCATCTTTGAAGAATTGCAGAATGAGTTTTCCAAATTTTGAGCTTCTCGTCAAAATATGATCAGATGATCGCACGAAGCGAGGGTGTCTCGGTGTGCATTGAAGCTAAACCTGCAGGTGGGTGCTATCAGCTCGGATGGCGATCAGCCCTCACCACATTTCGAGAACCTGTAGGTATAAAGGCCCCCTACATGAGTTTTCCCCCACGATGTTTCATCTCCGTCACGCCACTTTATTCATTTCGCTCCCTTCAACGAAACAAATTCATCGGTCTCCATTATTCAGTATTTACAGACTACAAAACGTGTCCTGAGGCAACCGTCCTCTGCATGGATCCTCAAGATGAGCCACTTCAGCTTGAGTTCGAGGCCTTAGAAAGCCGCCGAAAAACCCTAGGTCAAGCCGTGTCGTCTATTTCTCTTGCTGGACCATCGTTTTCTGACGATTATGAATCGGATGGAGACGAAGAAGGGGTCTTAGAACTCATCATATCAAAATCACACATGACCGTACGCCTACGATCGATCCAGCAAGGAGCCTACAACGATTCCCAATCAGCTCTTCTCATCTTTGATGTCGTCTTTCAGCCCTACACACCACGGAAATATCGTTTCAAGTCCGCTCGTTTCGAGATCACATTCCAAAAACAGACAGATTTTGTACCACACTCCTCTCAGCCGAGGGTGTTATCTTATTCCCCAGTGCGTGCAACTGGGGAGATCACGAAAGAGAAGAAATCATGGGATATCAGTACTGGAATCACTGCTAGTATACCAGTAGCACCAGTGACCCCTGAACTCAACCTATCAGTGGCGAAGTCAAGTAGTTATACAACAGAGCACAAGATGATCATTCAAGGGGCGACTAAACCCCCCTCCAGGCCTTTCATTGTGTGGTGGACATTGAGTGAAAAGAAACTGGTGAGGGAAGGATTACCTCATGACTGTGCTTTTGCCGTGGTTGTCTCTTGTGACGGACCTTTTTTCGCGACTTTCAAGACAGAGGCGGAAGTTGGGGCAGGAAGCTTGTCACGAAATTTGATATCGCGGCGGGAGGCGAAATATAAAAAGTTGATTGATCCGCAGAGGGAGTTTGGACCTCAGTTTGGCGGTAGGAGTGTGCTTGACTTGAAGAAATTGGACCTGGACTCGCGGTATCAGAATGACTCAGGAATTTCTTTTGGTACATTTTCCGTATTAATTACCTTTTGGATTCAAGTGGCTAACATAGCATAGATACAAACAGTCTCGAAAGTCAGTAGCAAATATGTTTACGTTGCTTCGAGCGAGCTACAGTTCAACTATTCGTCACGCTACACACTTATCCAAGCACGAAAGGAGGGGTAGACTTGGAACCGGACTCAAAACACCACCAATATAATAGTTGCTGTCATTACAAGATTTCAAGTAGTTCCTAGCACCTGAAATTAGCATATTGTCTTTGGAAGTCATCATATGAACATCATGTTGAAAACATGTGAAGAATATTTTATGAGAGGTTGTTTGAATGTACCAGTGTCAGACTATCCCCGGTCCACCAGAAAGTCTTGAAGATAGAAGTTACCCTGAATCCACAGGCGAATTCCGTCTGGCTTTCCGCACAAGCCGCCAAAGTTTCTGCCGTCTTGATTCAATCCACTCTGTCTTTTCACTTGGGGTTGGCAAATAGAAGCAAAAGAACAGATCCAAATCTGGCGAGGCTCTTCATTGGCCAAAGATGAGAGTGAAAAGTATGGGCTTGAAACTCTCAATAATGGTCTGCTCATATTAGAATAGCAGCTTCGAGGAGGCTTTGGAAGCTCTTTTATGTATTTTACTTATGCGTTTAATTTTTGGCTTTACAAAACTAATGCAAAAATCCTACAGACAATGTCCCATTTAAATCCCTAAAATCTCCACGTAAACACTCGATACCTTCCACTCGAACTTCCTCAACCAAGTCTCTGATCTTCGGCGCGATGACCTTGGCGCTGAATCCAAAGAAGTCATATGCACCCTTACTAGGAAGTGACTTTCCAAACGTGGCCATTGAAATCCCAGCGTCGGCGTATCTCTCCCAGCCATTGGCGGCATATGCTTCAATGATGACAATAGGCTTCCTATTCTTGTACTGCATGACGGACTCTTTGTACTCCTTTGATTGCGTCTCAAATAGCCGCTGGCATGGAAAGCTCACAATCCGTGCCTTAATGTTGAAATCTTTGTACAGTTGGTCTTTCGTCTCTACTGCAAACACCATTTCTGACCCAACACCAATTATTGTAACGTCGGCATCTGTATCTTCCTGGAAAACGTAAGCACCCTTTTGTGTACCCTCACGAGATGAGTTCTCAATATATTGCGGGAGTGCTTGTCTTGATAATGAAATGAGAGTTGGTGTTGACGTGGCTTCAATGGCCGCCATAAATGCACCCGCAACTTCTTCTGAGGAGCATGGCCGGATATATAGAAGGTTGGGCATAGCTCGATATAAAGCTGGAAGTGCAATCGGTTGATGTGTTGGGCCGTCTTCTCCTGTTCCAATACTGTCATGTGTTGCGATATGGATTTGTTGCAGCCCTTGCAGGGCACCCATACGGATGCTAGGTGCTGCATATAGATAAAACATGAAGAATGTAGAGGTGACTGGAAGGAATGTTCCCTTATTGAAAGCAGCTAGTCCATTAGAGATACCAGCCATTGCATGTTCACGGATGCCGTAATGGATAAACCTGCCAGTGTAGTTCCCGTCGAGTTTGCACGCAGTGCGGAGCTCAGGCTGTCATTAAAGTTAGCTCACAGATATGATGGTCCTTGTGTGGAAACTTACTGATTGGAAATCTACTTTGTCTTTCCAATCCATAAAGACTGATGGAGCAAGATCCGCTGTTCCAACGAGGAAGTTCTTCAAGTTTGCTGCAAGTTTGTTGCAAACAATACCTGCTGACTTCCGTGAAGAAGTAGGAGCAGTAGGAAGTTCTACTTTTGGTGGGATGAAATTTGTCCAATCTCCAACCATTTTCCCAGAGGTTCTCAACTTGAATTCATCACTCAACTCTGGATATTCTTTCGAATATCCTGATACCAGAGTGTTCCATTTGGACTCTAGCTCCTCGCCTCGTATTGATACATCTTTAAAGAAGTCATATACGGTATTAGGAATGACAAAGTGTTGTTCGGGGTCGAGGTTGAAACTCTTTTTGATGTTAGCGATGTCTGGTGCTCCAAGAGCCGCACCATGTGCTTTTGCATTTCCCGCAACTTTGCTGCCGAACCCAATTACTGTCCGTACATTGATAAAAGTAGGCTTGTCGCTTGTTCGTGCATTTACTAAAGCTGTGACAATGCCAGCAACGTTGGAATCTCCGTCATATATCTCCATTACATTCCACCCGTAGGCCCTCATTTTGGCATTCACATCTTCCGAGCAGGCAACATCAACCGTGCCATCACAGGTGATTTGGTTGTTGTCATATATTATGCACAGATTGTTGAGCTTCCAATGTCCGGCGAGGGAAACAGCCTCCATTCCTACTCCCTCTTGAAGGCAGGCATCCCCGATCATGCACCAAGTCATATTATCCACAACTTCATATCCAGGCTTGTTGTAAGTAGCAGCAAGGTGCTTAGTTGCCATAGCAAGGCCGACAGAGTTCGCGACGCCTTGACCAAGTGGTCCTGTTGTTACTTCAACTCCATCATGTTCGATTTCGGGATGTCCCGGGCAAAGAGAATCAGTTTTCTCCGAGTGATATGATTTCAATTGATCAGTTGTCATATCCTTCACCCCTACTAGATGCATAAACAGGTATTGCCACAAACAGGCGTGCCCTGTCACAGTAATATTAGCAAGATTGGTTGAGAGCCATTGAGGTGGACAAACCATTTGATAAAACAAACCGGTCTCGGTTGAAGTATGAAGTGTTCTTGGGAGAATATTTCATCACATATTTATAGAGTGCAATGCCAATAGCTGCCATCCCCATAGCCGAGCTGCATCAGTCAGAATTCATATATTCTCTTATGTGACTTATAAACTATGACTTACCCGGGATGGCCACCATTAAATTGTTGACATAAATCGGCAATATAAGCCCGGAAGACTTTGAGTACAAGGTCATGTTGAGCTGTTTCGTGGAGTTTCAATAAGCTAATCGCTTTTGTGCCATTGATATTTGTAGACTTGGTGTGGATTGGAAGGTCAGACACGGCCTCTTCGAGTGATGGAGCCATTTCTGGGTGTTTGCAGATTAAGAGTGTAATTATAGAAAAAGTAGCTCGGATGTGGCTCGTCTGGCGTCAATGGCTAGATGATATATGTTTTGAAAATTGAGAGGATAGGTAATGAGAGATGTTGAGGAAGAACATGTGGTCAAACTTGCTGGGAGGCGCATTAATATATGAGTTCAATAATAGCATCGTGTAACGAATTCTCGGTTCAAAGCAAGAGGTTACCGCACCGAGGATATCTCGAGTTGGGAAGTGCCGGCACCTACACCTGGCTCGTTCCCGAGTCTCTCGGAACCGTGCTTCGAGTCGAACTTCTTTAGAAAGGGTCTAGATGTCATGACAACGAGTAGAAAAATAGGATGCACCCCCAGTCCTTCCTCCCGCATAGCTTAACTTCAGGCTGACACTATACAATCCGGGGAAGATGTCAAATATTGTCGGGCTACCTAAATAGGTATGCCGGCTCTGTAACTACTTATTTGATAGTAGGAAGGTTTCCCGAGGTCATCCGCCATTCCTCCACTTACTCTCCAATTTCACTCCCTAGGGTTGCGCGAAGTGGCCTTGTCCTTGTCAGCTTTCGATAGAAGTGCAGTCCCATCAATCCCTCACTCCCCGCCTCGCTTTGGCAACAGGGGGGTTGTACTGTAAGCGAAAAGGGGGGAAAGGGGGCGAAGTTTCTTCCCCATTATTCGGTAATAGTCATGATTGGCTGAAACCGATGTTCCCGATACTATTTTATACTGTATTTTAAATCTGGCTGGTAATCTTGATTATGAACTGACTTAGTCAAACTATTCAGACAAACCTGCATTTTCAGTATGACTTTAATAAGCAATATACAAACTTGAAATGCATGGCTATAGCTCAAAGCATTTCATCATGTCTCCTCTTCCAATCCGTAGCTCCCTTCTTATGAAAGTGGTGAATGGGCCAAGCAGTGAACTACAAATTAAAGATATAGTCGAGGCATCTTCAAATGTGTGGGCAGTTCAGGATGAAGCCAAGAAGCCAACATCCGAAAACTCGCCAGTGTTCCCCTACATAACTCTAAACTTCGGGCTTTCCTGCAGGTCGATGCTAGTGTATATTTCGCTAGCCACTACCACTCCATGCTATATTTAATATGAATCCACTGTTCCATCACCTCGATGCGAGACACCATCTACCTGAAATTCTTGTGCTCCCCACATGACGATTAATTGAGATGGACTATGAAGGTAATTCCGGTTCTGGGAACGGAAGCCTTGCGGGTATTCATAGAAAATCTGACCGAGCTGAGATTCGTCGTAAACCACGACCGTCTAAAGCACGAGGCCTTCGGACCTCCACAGGTTGGTGGGTAAATCCCGTATCTGCAAATTACAACAGAAACTAACATCAGTGATTCAGTCTAACTTGTCGCCGAAGACGTGTGAAGTGTGATGAATTACGCCCAAAATGCTCACAGTGTCTCAAATCTGTATTGATCTGTTCTCCGAAAGGTTACAAAGGCTAATGCGCTAATTCGAGCCCTTAGCCTCATCGACGACAGTGTGAATATGAGCACTCAATCGAGCCTACCCAAGGTCCTAGTCAGGAAATCAATAAGGAGGCTTGGGTGGATCCACAACTTGAAGGAAATCATACTGGCTCTACGATCATTGCTCACAAGAGCTCCCACGAAGTGCCTGCGTTTCCATATCAGCCAGGAACCTCCATTCTACTAGAAGAGATAGGTGATGTGCTTCAATCTGGACAAAATACTAGCAAGCCGACCAGTCTTTCGCCTACTGTCAATAATTATGAGCAAAGTGCTTGCGACTTAAGCGGAAATGAAGGACATGGAAAAAGTCAACGCACTCTCGGATTAGACGTCCAAACTTCTATTGGAAATCCGCTATTATCACCGGTGGAAAACGAAGCACCTTTCAATTGGTATGAGTTACTTGCAAGTGACGCTCTTGGCAACTTTGAGAAGTACTCATTTTTGTCTCACGAGTCTCGCTGGGAATTTAATCCTGCTTCCTTACTCCAGCAGCCTAGCACCCATTTCCGTTCTTTCTCGCACGGTACTGAGAGTCGGCCTGAAGTAGGCTCGATTGCTGGAGATAGTGAGGTGGGTGATAGTAATAAACCCTTGGTAGCGGGTTCGATGGAGCCATGGAACAGTGCGGAACGACTCAAGTTAGATGACAGAGAAACATCCCTATTCCAATATTTCATTGAGACGATTGGACCATTATTGGATCTATACGATCCAGCGTTTCACTTTACTAATCATGTTCCCCATCTTGCAATTTACAATACTGGTTTAATGAAGTCCATCCTTGCTGTGGCTGCAATACACCGGTCCCTGAAAACAAAGGATCTTTCATCTCCAGCAGTTACGTCGCCATCATTTTATTTGACTCCGGATAACCACCTTGCAACTCAGTATTATTATGAAACACTAAACTATCTCTCGCAAGCAATGCCATACCAGACCTACGCTCAAAGTTCTGAGATCCTTGCCACCGCGATTCTTCTTGGCACATATGAAATGTTTGACGGCTCTAACAGGAACTGGGAACGCCATCTCAAAGGTACTTTTTGGATACTAAGAACACAGGATATTGATGGCGAGTCCCTGGGTCTCCGAAGAGCAGCTTGGTGGGCATGGCTTAGGCAAGATATATGGGCGGCCTTTCGAGATAAACGACGAACTCTAACGATATGGCAACCGACAAGACCATTAGATAACCTTACTGGTAGCGACCTTGCATGCCGTAGTCTCTACCTGCTATCCAAAGCGGTGGAATATAGCTCGGATGAAGTTAAAGAGAGCCAAGATATGGCAAAGAGGCTGGATGAGGGTAATCTACTACTCTATGCTCTCGAGGAATGGAAGAATATACTCCCAAGGTCATTCTTCCCTTTACCAGTACCTAGGAATTTAAACTCGCTCTTTGAAACGATTCAAATTCACCCCCCAGCATATGCAGCAGCGATGCAAACTTATTCGTTTGCAAAGATCACAGTCATTCTAAATATGCCTTCAAGTGGTGGGATCAACGAATACCATGAACGTCAGAAGGTCATCGATGTAGCAGTTAATTCTATCTGTGGGATAGCTCGGTCTCCAAAAGGTAGCGAGATACCTCTCGCATTTGTCAGCGCACAGTGCTTATTTTCCGGTGGGTTTATGCGGTTCAATATGTGAATGGTGTACTAAATCAAACATAGCTGGACAGTGTATCAGAAATATTAAAGAGCAAGACGCTCTTCTGAAAGTCTTGGAAGAATCAATTGGCGTTTGTAAATGGCCTCCTATTGCCATCATTGATGAGCTTAAAGCAATATGGCATGGTATATAATAAGCTCAAAATATTGCAGAGACCCAAGATCTAAACAGCTCTTTGCTGCTGAAGCAAGTGAGATTCAAACTGGATTTAAGAATGCCCATGTTTGAGTTCCAGTCAGTCAAACAAATTTCCGTCCAGCGGGATGTGCATTCATAGGTTGCCAAAATAAACCAATCACAACAACTATGAAATAACATTGTAATTATTAAGATATTTGGGTGCCTCTGCTGATGGAAAGAAGAAGGCCGAATGTATATCTCAGCCACGTTCCCTGTCTCTCTAAATGTGGTGGACGAAAGAAATAGAGAAACAGTTGTTGATACGCACGGTCGATGGCAGTTTGAGGTCAATATTTCTGGCGAGCTTTTTCTCTTCAAGTAAAGTTCTTGATGGTAACAGATCACCAGCCCGCCCCCACCATCACCATTGAAAGTGGTTTCTGTACTCTACATAACAAATCTGGGGTAGACTTACCCATATCATTCTCATCCTTGGACCCACAATCTCGAACACCCTCGATGCGAGGGCTCTTCCCAGAACTTACGAGGATAGGGAGTGCGACAACTTCCCAAGGCTTATAACTACCCAAGTGCTCTAAATCAAAGATTTCAAAATCCTTTCTGTCTACCGTAGAAATTCGCAAAGCAAAAGCTATCTTACACAAATATTTCCGATTTGTATGGCATCAACTACGTAGATACGTTAATTAACGAGAATCGCAATTGCTTAAATCTATATTGCAATTCGTGTATAAATCTCTAACGACTTCGGATAACAAGATACACTGATTATAACGGTATGCTGTTTTGGGGGTTTTACGGCATAACAAATTACGTTGACGAGGGTGTCGTACCCGATACTCGATGCGAGGCCCCTCGCTTAAGTGCAAAAAAGACGTCTACGCGAATGGGTGGGAATAATGAACTAGTTACACCGAAAAGTATAGAACGCAACAAAGGTATATATACGCTATAGGCTACTTATCATTATCTAGCACTTTATTTTCACAGTTACAGTCGACCCGCAATTGCTGCAAACACCTGTTTACAACCAGATCACAATGCCTCCCTCAGCCACAGAAGACGTTACTACGTCTATAAATAGCGAACCACATTCCACCCCTCTTTCGTCTTCTCCATTACCAACGCCCGTCTCGACCATGCCAGGCTCAGATTTCGACTGGAAAATCTCGCTTAGCAACAAAGTGATAGCAATTACAGGAGCAAATCGAGGAATCGGACTTGGAATAGCTGAAGTATGTTTGGCAAACTCCGCTTCGGTCGTTTATTCTCTAGACATCTTTGAGCCAGGAGAAGAATTTTCAGCCCTCCAAAAGAAGCACCCAAAGAAGCTTAACTACATTAAGTGCGACGTAACAAGCGAATCGAGCATAGAAGAAGCTATAGAGACTATCATTGCTCATTCTGGGCGGATTGATGGACTGGTCGCAAATGCAGGCATGACAAAGCATCAACCGGCTATTGACTTTACGAGAGCCGACATCGAGAAGCTTTTCAACCTCAACGTGTTCGCGGCTTATTTCTGTGCCACGACAGTAGCGAAAAAGTTCATCAGCTTGGGTATCAAGGGTTCCATCGTCTTCACTGCTTCAATGACATCTCATCGGCCAAATCGCGCAGCCCCTTCCGCGCCATATGGAGGTACAAAAGCAGCTGTGAGGAACATGACTCACACTCTTGCTATGGAATGGGCTGAGCACGGAATCAGAGTGAATTGCGTCAGCCCTGGGTTTGTGAAAACTGCCATGACTTATTTTGTAGATCAGGCACCTGACTGGCACTTAAAAATGCAATACTATGGGGGCATGCCGAGACTTGCGGATCCAAGGGAATTAGGGGGAGCATATGTTTACCTTTTGAGCGATGCAGCTAGTTACACGACCGGTGTCGATTTACCAGTTGCTGGTATTGTAGGGGCTTGGTGAACAATAATATAGTCTCATCAAACTTTTCTTTCTCTTGAAATACCTTGTTCTCTGGGGGTTTTTTTGGTATGCATAGATTTGGTGCTTGCGCAGACAAACAACTTTATTGGATTCTGACAACAATCTGAAGATTTATATCAAATTGCAGGAGCGAGTGGTTTTGCTTTGGCCATTTGAGTTCTCTTTACTGAATATTTATGAAATGAAACTATGATGGAAAAAGGCAATAATATAGACAACATCGACAGTGTATTAAACGAATCAGATTCTCTATTACCTCCAGTTATATCTGTCTCTATATACTCAAAACCTTCAACACCGAGAAAGATCAGAGTTTCCTGTCTAGGATTGAAACAGATACATAAGTAGACATGGTTGTTAAAGAATACCCTGAGAAGACGGTATATTCGGAGTGTATGAGTTGAGTTGATGTTTGCAAACAGGAATAACAGGAATTGGGACACTTTGTGGTTGTTCTCTTTCCAAGCCTTTCAAGGCATAAATTCAGAATCAGCGCAAGATCATAAGTACGTAATTGTGATACCAGAGCAGCCCAATGAATCAGAAGAGAGGATACACAGTTCCAGTTTCAAGGTTTTATGTAGCCCCTGAAAGGACCTCGCTTAACTTTTGTGTGCGTGATTGAATGCGCGGGCGGGGAAGGGCGGAAGAGAGATATGTATCCCCCCACTTCAGACGGCGGAGAAGATGGTTTAATAATCAATAAAATATACTCACTCCAACCCAAGAAGTCACTAAGTTTCTTAAGCAGGAAGAGAACGGATCATTATAAACAAACAATCACTCGCCTTTGCGCTGCGTACCTTTAACTTATCTTTCGGCCCAGCTTTTGAACGGCCTTAAGTGGTCAGTCCTTATCAGATATCCACCTAGCATTGTATTTTGTCAAAAGCAACCACATATAGTTGATTTATAGAAGATTGTGAGTTCTATAATGTCTAACATTTCCAGTCCCTCCATTTCCCTTCTTAAATGGAACGTAATTTAGAATCCAAAGAATTCAATGAATACTAAGGCTGCCCCTTTGAGATGATGTTTAGATTCTAATCGGCCTGGAATACAGCAAAACAGTAGCGAATATACGAGCAACAATTTCAACCATGGACTTAAGTGGCAAATCAGATGGTTTGCAACCCAACCTTACAAATTATGTGGCGTACAAAGATCCCAGAGCCTTTGGAAAGTCACGAATTGGGTCTTTGGACTTGGAGAAATATGTTATCCAGCCATTGGCTTTTGCTTCTGGCTTGCCTCTATCCAACCTTTACCAAGTGATTGAGATTGGAGAGTCTCAGATCAAGGCTTCGGGAGATACAATTCCCCTCTCTGAGGTTGAATTGCTTGCTCCAATCTATGGAAGAGACATTCTTGCGGTCGGAAAGAATTACTCAGAGCACGCAAAAGGTATTATAAGAAGACCAGTATGAAAAGTAAAGAATCTAATATTATTCTAGAGTTTAATTCATCCGGCTATGATTCCTCTGACAAAGTCGACCAGCCTACCCATCCGGTAATATTCACGAAACGAGCAACAAGTATTATTGCTCATGAAGAGCCCATATTCTTGCATGAAGGCTTCACCGAAAGCCCAGATTACGAGGGTGAGATAGGTGTGATCGTTGGTAAATCCGGGTTCAGAATTTCAGAAGCCGATGCCATGGATTATGTCTGGGGCTACACAATTATCAACGACATGACGGCACGCGAGCGACAAAGAGACCACAAACAATTCTATATCGGAAAGTCCCCCGACACATTTTGCCCCATGGGTCCAATTGCTGTCCCTGCAAACAAACTCCCAAAAGTTCTCCGAATTCAAACGCATGTTAATGGAGAGAAGCGACAAGATTCGGCGATCAAAGACCTCATCTTCTCCGTGCCGTTCCTCATCAAGACGCTTTCGGAAGGATCGACCATCCAGCCAGGTGATGTTATTGCAACTGGGACTCCCGCTGGAGTGGGAATTGGAATGCAACCCAACGTGTTCCTCAAGGCTGGTGATGTGATTGAGATTTCGGTCACAGGTCTCGGCAAGCTTAGAAACACAATTTCGTCACCTACGGCTCAAAATCAGACAGTTGAACGAATTGCAAAAGTTTCTCATATTCCAAGCAGCAATGATAAGACTTCTGGAGGCGTGGGTCTCACACCCCTCAATAACAAAAATCTATATTACAAACATTCTGGCTCCGAAAGCGGAGCTTCCATCATTTTTATTCACGGCCTCGGGAGCTCATCAGAGTCCTTCACCCCCTTGATCGCTGATCTTTCTCTTGCTAAGACGCATTCGCTACATCTCTTAGATATGGAAGGTCATGGTCTATCTCCAACTCTGGCGACGTCCGTAATTTCAATCTCGTCATATGCCGACGATTTCCAGTCCCTCACATACTTTGCCAGCATCGAGAATGCAACCATTATAGCTCATGGCATGGGCTGCCTCGTAGCGATGAACTTTGCAACCAGATTCCCTAATTTGGTCGAGAAGCTCATCTTGCTAGGTCCGCCTCCATCGCCATTGCCACCCAATGACCAAGCGGGATATCTCGCCAGAGCAGCTGCTGTCCGTAGCTCCGGAATCATTTCTATCGTTGACGCTGTAGTGAATGCAGGCACTTCCGAAACGACAAAGTCGTCTAACTCTTTAGCTGTAGCTGCGATCAGAATGTCGCTTCTAAGCCAGGACCCAGAGGGTTATGCAAAAGGTTGCACTGCATTAGCCAGTGCTGTTGGCACGATACCAATTGAAGAAATCAAGGTACCGACATTGATCATAACGGGCGACCAGGATAAACTTGCACCACCAGCAATATGTGAAAGTTATGCTGGACAAATCAAAGTCGCGACCCTGGAGGTTTTACCAAATGTTGGTCATTGGCATGTGTTCGAGGATGTTCATGGTGTCTCCGCAGCGGTGAAATTGTTTTTATAGACACCTAGAAATACCGATTCCAAGTTTTCCACCCGAGCAAACGTACATCTGATTCTTGTTGCTCCCAAACGACACGTCCCTATGAAGATTTTGCTAAGTGAAACTTTACTCAAAGACGTGCAAAAGAGTAAAGTGTGAACTACTCTGATATTGAATGATAGATAGTCAACAAATTTTTGATATCGCGGCAATAACCAACCACACAGGCTATAAACCCCCAATTTCCATTATATAACACATACCCGACTAAACTCAATGAGGTAATGTAGAAAACTTATTCTAACAGGGTACTAAAGTTATTGGCAATGGCCTATACTGGCATGTACTTTGTTTATGATATGATATATACCCAGGATCAAACACGAGATTTAGGCTGTGAATGAACCCCCTCAAGTTATTTTTCAATTCGTTCTTAGAGTTGTCTGTTGATCTCCTGGTCTTCCAATATAGGTATGGCATAAATCATCGCTATTGCCTTGGAATATCACAATAGATTCTGATAGCTTCAAACAACTTGCTGTTTAACCCAACTCTTGTATCTTGAAGTTCTTACAATACATTCCCTCTCACAAATCTAATTCTCGACAATGAGTCGAATGATAGGATGTTGAAGCATCTTACAAATCGAAGCGGTGAGGAGCGTGGCAGCATAATTTGATTATAATAAGCTCTAGAGATATTATGAGATGGTCCAGCCACCATTTCTTAGTTACTTGGTGGGCGTCGAGGTTGGAGTTTGATATGAAAAGCTCTCGGATCATCTCCTAGAGCAGCAATGGATCCATTCCACTGGGATATCTTGCTGTATTAACTCTGCTTGTCTGCATGTTCGGAAGACAAAGTGGGCCTTCATACATTTAGAGTAAGTATGCTACGCTTATGGTGAGGACTAATCGTGACTTCTAATGACAAAGCCTCATACACATTTCCAACACAAAAAGCCCCATTTTTGATTATTTTGTCTTCACCGATTATACGGGTAAGACTATTCCATGTGCATCTGAGGCTGTTTCGTCACCGCTGTTGACTATTTATTTGGGAACGTGATCCAACAAGACAAGACAAGCCAAGCGAGCCAGCCCCCGTCTCCTTTTCGTCTCCCAAGTAGGTAGTCAATTAGTGTACAGTACAAAAACAACTATTACCAGAAATCTCTTTGGTCTAACAACTATCAAACAGGAGCTAAGTAATAAATGCCATGACAGGTTACAAGCAACTAGGATATAGCATATTAGCCTCGAACAACATAACACAACACAACACAAGAAAGAGAAACAGTCCCCTCTCACATATCCCACAGCCGCCTACGCGCTCCACTTTCCTAAACCAGATATGATGCCTCATACTCACGATAGTGGGTCCTAGCCCGCTAGTTCTCAATCCCAAAAGTCCAGGGCTGTGTTTGCGGAAGAATCACGTCCCCAAACCGCAACCAGCGGTCAACATCAAACGAAACGCAAAGCAATCCACAATAACACGCCGAATTATAGATCATGCTCTCCCAGAAGGAGATGGGAAATTGACCATTTCTCCGAGATGCTCACATGAGCAACACAGGCTCACCGCATCGATAAAATGCATAACTATTAATAAAATAATAATAACAATAACAGCCTCATCAACATTAATAACCACTATCAAAATGTCCAAGCCAAAACCTCAAACCAAGCCAAACAAAACAAAACACTCGACGCAACTCACCACCAAAAGAGAAGAACCATATCCGCCATATCCGCCATACCCGTTCCAAAAAAATGATCAGAATGATCAAAATCAAAATCAAAATCAAAATCAAATCCGCAACTCCACTCTTTCCCAACCGTTAGTGGACACCCAAAAGCCTACGTCCCCTAATCCCTACGGAGTATCACTCCGACACTCCAATCTCCGAATGAGGAAATGCTTTAGAACATCCATACCATGCTGCCCTTCTGCTTCTTTCCCTTCACCCCGTCAGCGTCAGCTTCATCATTCCCTCTCTCTCGTTTCCACTGCTAGGTTAGCTAGCTACTAAGTAACATCCACCCTCACCTCACCTCACCACCCTCCCTCTCCCGCCCTTCAAACAATGAATCTCTTACGGTCGATCCCCTCCAAACCCTCGCTAAAACCCCCCGATGTCGTGTCCGGCCTCCTCGCCAACGGTCACACACAGATCATCTATCTTCCTTCGCAGGGCAGGTGCTTGCCCATTTACCCCTTCCAAAATCCCAGGTAATGCAGCCTGGCTAGCTAGCTAGCTATTCGGACCCCTCCCCCAAGGAGCAACTCATAGAGCAGCAAGCGGTGAGGAACCTAGTAGTAGTAGCAATAAGGAAGTGAAGGGGGGGAAATAAAATAAAAATGGGTGCACGGTTGAAAAATCAAAACCAAGGGAGACAGAACAGACCCAAACCCATGACACCCCTGGAAAAACATGGCATGGCTGGGGTGGGCCGGGTTTGTTGAAAGCAAGTGTTAGGTTAATTAGCTATTAGCTATTAGTTATTAAAATTGTGTTTACTGAAACAAGAGGCAAGCAAAAGAAAAAAATATTCATTAATCATTAATAATTAATTAACGTGATTTTTAATCCAAGATGCCCAGACGGTGAAGAGCGAGAAATACCGAGGCTCGGGGGAGAGAGAGTGTGTGTTTTGAGTTTCACACTTCTTCCTTTCGAACTCCGTAAAACTCATGAATTGGTTTTTCATCAGTTGTTACTCCGTAAGAGGGAGGGCGGGTTTAGATTTAGATTTAGATTTGGATTTGGGTTTGGGTTTGGATTTGGATTTGGGTTGTGTGCAGGTGGATATGGATGCAAACCCTCGCTCTCTCCCTTTTTCTTTCTTTCTCTCCCTCTCTCTCTCTCTCACACACACACACACTTTCTGGGTTTGTGATTAATAATTAATCAGCCATAAATAATAAATAAATAAAAAACCTACTACTTGGAGAACG
>Ga0247734_1000140_pt1 | contig 64175 bp, 58 predicted proteins | sample UWRJL103311B2_FD_180933 | JGI IMG/M metagenome (GOLD analysis project Ga0247734, IMG submission 180933) | Plant litter microbial communities from Arlington Agricultural Research Station in Wisconsin, United States - UWRJ-L103-311B-2 | ecosystem: Environmental > Terrestrial > Plant litter >... | reverse complement strand
CACTGTGTTGCTTGTGTCACTGAGAATCTCTACACGATGTTGAATTTCGATCCAACCATCTCCAAGAATTTTTCCTGCTCTTTGCACTCAGTCTCGGCCAGGGTTCTTCCTGAGTCGCAGTTAACTTTGTCCAAGGAGATACACCATGTCTAATCGCCAAACTGGTACCGTTAAGTGGTTCAACGATGAAAAAGGCTTCGGCTTCATCACTCCACAATCGGGTGACGACCTGTTCGTACACTTCAAAGCTATCCAATCTGACGGCTTCAAAAGCCTGAAAGAAGGCCAACAGGTCTCTTTCATCGCTACCCGCGGTCAGAAAGGCATGCAAGCTGAAGAAGTTCAAGTTATCTAACTTGTACTTATTCGCTTAAAAAGAACCCCGCTTCGGCGGGGTTTTTTTATGCCTGTAGAAAAGTACTGGATCCTGTAGGAGCTGCCGAAGGCTGCGAAAGCGGCCTTTCTGACACACCGCCGTTCGCAGCCTGCGGCAGCTCCTACAGGTACAAGCTCATCTCAATCATCGCTGACAGAAATGCTCGGCATCGCAGGGCTCACCGCTTCCTGCAGTACGATCCGGGCACCCACGTGGCGTGCCAGTTCCTGATAGACCATCGCAATCTGGCTTTCCGGCTCGGCAATCGCCGTCGGCTTGCCAGCATCTGCCTGCTCGCGAATCAACATCGACAGCGGCAATGACGCCAGCAACTCAACGTCATACTGCGCCGCCAGCTTCTCGCCGCCGCCTTCGCCGAACAGATGCTCGGCATGGCCGCAGTTGGAGCAGATGTGCACCGCCATGTTCTCCACGACACCCAACACCGGAATGTTGACCTTGCGGAACATCTCGACGCCCTTGCGCGCATCCAGCAGCGCCAGGTCCTGGGGCGTGGTGACAATGACAGCACCCGCCACCGGCACTTTCTGCGCCAGGGTCAGTTGAATATCACCGGTACCCGGCGGCATATCGATGACCAGGTAATCCAGGTCATTCCACGCGGTCTGGGTCACCAACTGCAGCAACGCACCGGATACCATCGGCCCGCGCCAGACCATGGGCGTGTTGTCGTCCGTCAGAAACGCCATGGACATGACTTCAACACCATGGGACTCGATCGGCACGAACCACTTCTGATCCTTGATCTTCGGCCGGGTCCCTTCGGCGATGCCAAACATCACGCCTTGGCTGGGGCCATAAATGTCGGCATCCAGAATCCCGACCCGCGCACCTTCACGGGCCAAGGCCAGGGCCAGATTGGCTGCGGTGGTGGATTTGCCCACACCCCCCTTGCCGGAAGCGACCGCGACAATGTTCTTCACATTCGCCAGCCCGGGGATTTGCCCCTGAGCCTTGTGGGCCTCGATGACGCAACGGATCTCCACCCTGGCTGAACTCACGCCCTCCAGACTTTCAATGGCAATCTGCAGCATTTGCGCCCAGCCATTCTTGAACAACCCGGCGGCGTACCCCAGCTCCAGCTGGACCTGCACGCGCTCACCCTCGATGTCGATGGCACGCACACACCCGGCGGTCACCGGGTCCTGATTCAAATAAGGATCGGTATATTGGCGAAGGACGGCTTCCACCGCTGCGCGAGTTACAGCGCTCATGGGCTACTCCCGAATAAAGACAGACTAAAACAGGCGGCTATCCTAACTCTTCTGTAGAGCCGGGGCATGGTTTCGGTGGAATCACGTTTAACCGGCTTGCGCGGTATCGATATCTGCGCATTTTTGTAGGAGCTGCCGAAGGCTGCGAAGGCGATATGTCTGAAACACAGCTTTCGCAGCCTTCGGCAGCTCCTACCAATTGCAGCTATCTATAGAAGCGCTAGGCGTAATGATTCAAAACGCAGATTCCTACAATCCGCGCGGGGTGAAAAAAATCGCTCAGACCTTTATAGTGGCCGACCTCCGTTTCACTTCAAGTAGCCGAGCCCCATGTCCGAGCCACGCAAGATCCTCGTCACCAGCGCCCTGCCCTATGCCAATGGTTCAATCCACCTTGGCCATATGCTTGAGTACATCCAGACCGATATGTGGGTGCGCTTTCAGAAGCATCGCGGCAACCAATGCATTTATGTCTGCGCGGACGACGCTCACGGCTCGGCAATCATGCTGCGCGCGGAAAAAGAAGGCATCACCCCGGAACAGCTGATCGATAACGTCAAGGCCGAGCACAGCGCCGACTTCAGCGACTTCCTGGTGGACTTCGACAACTTCCACTCGACGCACTCGGACGAAAACCGTGAGCTGTCGAGCATGATCTACACCCGTCTGCGTGATGCAGGGCACATTGCTACCCGCTCGATCACCCAGTATTTCGACCCGGAAAAGAAGATGTTCCTGGCCGACCGCTTCATCAAGGGCACCTGCCCGAAATGCGGCACCGAGGACCAATACGGCGACAACTGCGAAAAATGCGGCGCCACCTATGCGCCCACTGACCTGAAAGACCCGAAATCGGCAATCTCGGGCGCAACGCCGGTGCTCAAGGATTCCAAACACTTCTTCTTCGACCTGCCCGCCTTCGACGCCATGCTCAAGAGCTGGACCCGCAGCGGCACCCTGCAGGACGCCGTGGCGAACAAGATCGCCGAGTGGCTGGACTCAGGCCTGCAGCAGTGGGACATCTCCCGGGATGCGCCGTACTTCGGTTTCGAAATCCCGGATGAACCCGGCAAATACTTCTATGTATGGCTGGACGCTCCCGTCGGCTACATGGCGAGCTTCAAGAACCTGTGCGCGCGTCGCCCGGAGCTGGATTTCGATGCCTACTGGGCCAAGGATTCCACCACCGAGCTGTACCACTTCATCGGCAAGGACATCGTCAACTTCCACGCCCTGTTCTGGCCAGCGATGCTCGAAGGTGCAGGCCTGCGCAAGCCGACCGGGATCAACGTTCACGGCTACCTGACCGTCAACGGACAGAAGATGTCGAAATCCCGCGGCACCTTCATCAAGGCGCGTACCTACCTGGACCACCTGTCGCCGGAATACCTGCGCTACTACTACGCCGCCAAACTCGGCAAAGGCGTGGACGATCTGGACCTGAACCTTGAAGACTTCGTGCAGAAGGTCAACTCGGATCTGGTCGGCAAGGTGGTAAACATCGCCAGCCGTTGTGCCGGGTTTATCCACAAGGGCAATGCAGGCGTCATGGTTGCCGAGAATGCTTCCACCGAGCTGACGGACGCCTTCCTGGCCGCCGCGCCGGGCATCGCCGAAGCCTACGAAGCCCGTGATTTCGCTCGTGCCATGCGTGAAATCATGGGTCTTGCCGACCGTGCCAATGCTTATATCGCTGACAAAGCGCCCTGGTCACTGGCCAAGCAGGAAGGCAAACAGGATGAAGTTCAGGCGGTGTGCGCACTGGGCGTGAATCTGTTCCGCCAACTGGTGATTTTCCTCAAGCCGGTGCTGCCATTGCTGGCCGCCGACGCCGAGAAATTCCTGAACGTCGCGCCACTGACCTGGGATGACCACAAGACACTGCTCGCCAATCATCAGCTCAATCCTTTCCAGGCGCTGATGAGCCGTATCGATCCGGTCAAGATCGAGGCCATGACCGCCGCCTCGAAGGAAGACCTCACCGCCAGCGCAACGGATACCGGCGCAGCGCCCGAAGGTAACGGCGAACTGCTCAAGGAGCCACTGGCTGCCGAGATCGAATTCGATGCATTTGCCGCCATCGACCTGCGCGTCGCGTTGATTCTCAAGGCCGAGCACGTCGAAGGCGCAGACAAATTGCTGCGCCTGACGCTGGACATCGGCGACGAGCAACGCAACGTGTTCTCCGGAATCAAGAGTGCCTACCCGAACCCGTCGGAACTGGAAGGCCGTCTGACCATGATGATCGCCAACCTCAAGCCACGCAAAATGCGCTTCGGCATGTCGGAAGGCATGGTCATGGCGGCAGGGCCTGGCGGCGAAGAAATCTACCTGCTCAGCCCGGATAGCGGTGCCAAACCGGGTCAGCGCATCAAGTAAGATGGCAATGGGTTTGCCGGCGCGCCAGAAATGGTGCGTCGATTGATATTCCCTGTGGGAGCGAATTCATTCGCGAAGCGGTGCTACAGCGTATAAAGCGTTGTCTGACACAACGCTTTCGCGAATGAATTCGCTCCCACAGGTGCTTTCGAATCTGCATTCACTCATGACATACCCATCACCCGCTCGTAACCCGGCAAGCCCATGAACCTGATCCAAAGCATCGACGCCCTGCTGCCCCAGACCCAATGTGGCAAATGCGGTCACCCGGGCTGCATGCCGTATGCGCAAGGCATTGCTCAGGGCGAGGCGATCAATAAATGTCCACCGGGCGGTGATGAAACCATTGCCGGGCTGGCGCACTTGCTGAACCTGCCGGTGCTGAGCCTGGATCTGGAACGTGGCGATGCCCCTGCGCAAGTGGCCTATATTCGCGAAGCTGAATGCATCGGCTGCACCAAGTGCATTCAGGCCTGCCCGGTCGACGCCATTATGGGCGCGGCCAAATTCATGCACACCGTAATCATTGATGAATGCACCGGCTGCGACCTGTGTGTGGCGCCCTGCCCGGTGGACTGCATCGATATGCTGCCCATCTCGAATGATCAGCCACACCCTGGGCTTGCCCGCATCACGAACATCATCGCCATCACGGGTGGGTTGGCGCAGACCCCGGATGAGCAACAAGCCAGACGTCGCAAACGCGATCATGCACGCCAACGTTTCGAGTCACGCAATGCCCGGCTACGGCGTGCAGACGAGCGACGCCAGGCAGAGCGGCTCGCACGCTCGCAAAAGCCGACAGTGGCACCTGCGCGGCCTCAGCTGGCATCAGACGCCCCTCACGCTCTCGCCGACGTTCAGGACGATGCCGCGCTGAAGCAGGCCCGCATCACCCTGGCCATGAGCCGGGCCCAGCTGAACAAATCCCTCAAGGCGTTCGGTCATCCGCCGATTGCCGAGCAGGCTGCGCGACTGGTGGCATTGCAGCAAGAGTATGAAGCCGCCGAGCAGGCATTGAACAAACTGCAGGCCTCACCCACTGCCAACGTCGCGAGCCCCGTGACAAAAGTGGATCAGGGTAGCGCCAAACGCGCGAAGATCGAGCTGGCCATGGCCCGGGCCGCACTGAAAAAAGCACAAACAACGCAAGCCAGCCCGGAACTGATTGCAGACTTGAGCGGGCAAGTACGCTTGGCAGAACAGCGCCTGGAAACAACAACCCAGACGAGCGCCGATCCCCTCAGCGCAGGGTTAACAGCACCAACGGAAGCACTCGGATCATGAATGCCGCAAAACGTAAGGAAATCTTCCGCCGCCTGCACGAAGACAATCCCGACCCCAAGACAGAATTGGCCTACACCACGCCTTTCGAGCTGCTGATCTCGGTGATCCTTTCCGCACAGGCGACCGACGTGAGTGTGAACAAGGCCACTGCCCGCCTTTACCCGGTCGCCAACACGCCTCAGGCGATCTATGCGCTGGGTGTTGAGGGGCTGTCGGAGTACATCAAGACCATCGGGCTGTACAACAGCAAGGCGAAAAACGTCATTGAAACCTGCCGAATGCTCGTTGAGCTGCACGACGGCGAAGTCCCGCAAACCCGCGAGGCGCTGGAAGCTTTGCCAGGTGTCGGGCGCAAGACGGCCAACGTGGTGCTCAACACGGCTTTTCGACAGATCGCCATGGCGGTGGACACCCATATATTCCGGGTCAGCAACCGTACCGGAATTGCGCCGGGTAAAAACGTCGTGGACGTTGAAAAGCAACTGATGAAATTTGTACCCAGGGATTACCTGCTGGACGCCCACCACTGGCTGATTCTGCACGGCAGGTACGTCTGCCAGGCACGCAAGCCTCGCTGCGGCAGCTGCCGAATCGAAGACCTTTGCGACTATAAGGACAAAACCTCGGACGATTGAGTCATAGAGGTTCTGATGATCAATCGATTGAAAAAATCTTTTTTACCCGCTCGCCGATAGCCGCTATAAGGTCCGCCAATGACAGCTTAAACCTGGGGTCGACTTCATGAGTACTGACAAAGAACAATTAGACGTAGACGACGATTTCACCGCCGTTGAATCCGACGAAAGCGAACCCGCTCCGGTCGAGCCAGCCAAAACCAATCTCAGCAAGCGCCGCACTATCGATAATTTGCTGGAGGAGCGTCGTCTGCAGCGGCAACTGGCTGATTACGACTACGATTTGTGATGATATTGAGCACTGGCCAGGATGGATGGGACCCTGTGTTTGAAGTAAACGACCAGCACTGAGTGACAGGCTGGTCGACTCAATATTCAAACCAGCCCATTGCGCTGTGCGAGCTCGATCAGATCCACCAGAGAATGCGCGTTAAGCTTCAATAACAGCCGGGTCTTATAAGTGCTGACCGTCTTGTTACTCAAAAACATTCCATCAGCAATTTCCTTGTTGGTTTTACCCCGCGCCAGCTGCTGCAGCACCATCATCTCCCGCCCCGAAAGGCGATCGACCATATCCGCTTCACTCGCGTTGCCCATGCTCGACCGGACAGTGTGCAGCGCCTGATTGGGGAAGTAGCTGTAACCCGATAAGACTGCCTTTATCGCGCTCAGCAATTCAGTGAGATCCTGCTGCTTGCACACATACCCTGCTGCCCCTGCCTGCATGCAGCGCATGGAGAAATGGCCGGGCGCCTGAGACGTCAGGATCAGCACCTTGAACGGCAAGGTCATTGCCGACAAACGGGCGATAACCTCCAGGCCGTCAAGCTTGGGAATACCAATGTCCAGAATCACGATATCAGGCAAATGCTCACGAGCCAGTTGCAGGGCATCCACTCCATTGTCCGTCTCCGCAATGACCTCATAGCCATGGCGCTCCATCAGCATGCGTACAGCAAGGCGAATGACGGGATGATCGTCCACGATCAGCACTTTATTCATGGGCAGTCCAATTTTCGCTATTCGAATATTCAGGGTACGCACAATAGCTTAGTCGTTTAGTGCTTTGCATGGCGCTTACCCCTTACTACCAACAGCAAGAGACCATTCCCACACTTGCCGCAGAATATTCCTACAAAATTCTGGCGAAATGCGACCTTTACGTGATTTTTCAAGAGCCCATCTACTCAGCGTCAAACACTTTTTTTGACCGCCGCAACTGCGGGATAGAGCCCCACAAATACGGCGAAATATTATTACGGTTGCGTCAAGCATTTTTCCAATACCTCTTTGGACTAATCAAACGGGCTTACAACCACTGAATGAACACCGTCTCGCCCTGCCGGACAAGGGAACCCAATGAGCGTAGCCAGAGAGTGGCCTGGCAGATGAGTCAGGTCACGAACCGGATCACAGTCAATAGAATAGAACTTCAACACCACCCGCAAAGACTGCCGCTGGCCACACACGGCCACTCAGACGATCCGGGCTGACCGCGAAACGAAGGCTGACAGTACAGACGATACACCGCTTTGATCAGTGAAAAACCGGACAGACTCGAACAGGACGTTTCAGGGTGACCAAGGCTATGACGTTTAGAAAATACACATTTTTAATCGGAATTTAATAAACATATGTATTTAAAGAAATTTCCTACTCATATTTAGGATATGCCTGAAAGCACGGTCTTACGGACACTCATTCCACACATCTCCGATACGAAACACGTCGACTGCACAATCAAAGGAGCTGACTGCAATAAATATGTAACGCACATCAATCAGATAGACATGATGACTCTATTAAAAATCGTTGATAACCCATAGCTCCTCCGACATTCAGCTAATACTATATGTCAGGATAAATCCATACTAAGTATGGCAAATAGGAAATGTACTACACCACTAACAGACGATGATATCGACGACGTAAGACCGGGGAAAACCGGAATCGTCAATTCCCGAAAAGAGCGCTTTTTTACTTGCAAATTCTATTACCAGTCGTTACTTTTTTAACAACGACCTCTTAGTGCGACTTAGTGCAATCGCTCAACTAGACTTGTCTTCACCACCCTGCCACTTTGACTTGGCTAACACTGCAGCACTTATCAACTCTGCCCGAGAGAGCGCCTAAAGGATTCAGGCCACATGACCAGGTTCGATCACACGCGGCTTACCCCCGCGGGGCCCAAGCAAAGCCCACGATCCTTTTTTTGAATTGACCATGTGTATAACCCTGTTCAAAAAGGAATATATCATGAACAAAAAAACCAACCTCTGCCCAACCGACCATCCGGATATAGTGGATCTGGCGGCGGCAGTCGAACAGTTTGTAGCCGACGGGGGCATTATCGACAAGATACCCATTGGCGAATCGTGCACGACCGTTCCACCCGCTGCACTTTCAGCTTCACACCTTCAAGACAATCAAACTAGCCGAGCGGAGAAACTTCATCTGCTCAAAGAGCTGGTCGCCAAGGGAGCCGGATTTTCGTCGCTCCAATATTCGTTAAAGATGAACAGGCGTGACATCAAGAAGTTGGCCATCGAGCACGGCGTTAAAATCACGTTCAGCAAGCCATTGGGTAAAACACAGCGAATCAGTCGCTATGATACTTCCGAGGTGGACGATACGGTGGCCGGTCACGCCATGCACTACTCAAGCCTGGGCTACAGCGCCCTGGAAATCGCGCAGATCCTCGAACTGTCGGTCCGGCAAGTGTGGAACATTGGCAAAGCCTACCGATTCGAATTCAAGCAGACCAAGGACGAATCATCTGATTAGCCGCCTCGACGACCCAACACCTGCGTCGAGCGACTCAAGGAAATTTATGAAAGTATCCACACACCTGCTCAACCCGATCAGCATCATTGCGCTATTCGCAGCGCTTTGTGAAGCATCGGCCACTACTGTATTGCCTTATCTGGATAACGATAACCGGCAGATCTACATATGGTTTTTAATCGTCTTTCCCTCGGCGCTGGTGGTGATGTTCTTCCTGACATTAAACTTTAACAGCACCGTCTTATATGGACCTCCCGGACACACGAACACCCAACCGTCCCCACCACCCACTGCGGAGCATGAAAAAATGAATCATGCGACCCAAGACCACCAACCCGAATAGAATTAACAAGCGGTTTAATGCGCTAGACAGCGTAGGACAAATAGATATACATCGTCAGCCGATTTCACAACGATGAGAATTGGCATTCAACTCCCTGTGCTAACGACCACAAGGAAGAGGTTAGGCGCTGGCAATCGCGCTCACTTGCGCGAACAACTTGACGACACAGGACAGTCTTTAAGACATTTAGATTGAACCTACGCTGAACAGCGTAAGAAAGCGCTTCGAGACATGCAGGAATTTTTACCAACCCGCCTTTGTAAAAAGTGCAGCCTCTTGGTGGGGGCTGCACTTTTCAGGGTCAAGCCTGTTGTTTAAAACAGTTTACGACCCTTGTTTGCTGCAATACGCATACGCAGTGCATTGAGCTTGATGAAGCCCGCAGCATCAGCCTGATTGTACGCGCCGCCATCTTCTTCAAATGTGGCGATATTGGCATCAAACAGCGATTCATCGGACTTGCGCCCCGTGACGATGACGTTGCCTTTATACAGCTTCAGACGCACCACGCCGTTCACGTGGGCCTGGGACGCGTCGATCATCTGTTGCAGCATCAGACGCTCAGGGCTCCACCAGTAGCCGGTGTAGATCAGGCTGGCGTACTTCGGCATCAGCTCGTCTTTGAGGTGAGCGACTTCGCGGTCCAGGGTGATCGATTCGATGGCGCGGTGAGCGCGCAACATGATGGTGCCGCCTGGCGTCTCGTAGCAGCCACGGGACTTCATGCCCACATAGCGGTTTTCAACGATATCCAGACGACCGATACCGTGCTCGCCGCCGATGCGGTTGAGGGTAGCCAATACGGTTGCCGGGGTCATCTCGACGCCGTCCAGCGCGACGATGTCGCCGTTGCGGTAGGTCAGCTCCAGGTACTGGGCAGTGTCAGGCGCATTCTCCGGGGAGACAGTCCAACGCCACATGTCTTCTTCGTGCTCGGTCCAGGTGTCTTCCAGCACGCCGCCTTCATAGGAGATGTGCAGCAGGTTGGCGTCCATGGAGTACGGGGATTTTTTCTTGCCGTGACGCTCGATCGGGATCGAGTGCTTCTCGGCGTAGTCCATCAGCTTCTCACGGGACAGCAGGTCCCATTCGCGCCAAGGGGCGATCACTTTCACGCCTGGTTTGAGGGCATAGGCACCCAGTTCAAAACGAACCTGGTCGTTACCTTTGCCGGTTGCACCGTGGGAGATGGCATCAGCGCCCGTCTCGTTGGCGATTTCGATCAGACGCTTGGCGATCAGCGGACGAGCGATAGAGGTACCCAGCAGGTACTCGCCTTCGTAAACAGTGTTGGCGCGGAACATCGGGAATACGAAATCACGCACGAACTCTTCGCGCAGATCGTCGATGTAGATTTCTTTCACGCCCATGGCCTTGGCCTTGGCGCGTGCAGGTTCGACTTCTTCACCCTGACCCAGGTCAGCGGTAAAGGTCACCACTTCGCAGTTGTACGTATCTTGCAGCCACTTGAGGATTACCGAAGTATCCAGGCCACCGGAATACGCGAGAACTACCTTGTTTACGTCCGCCATGCCATCACTCCACCGGGTTGTACGGAAAACCGGTGATTCTACCGCTCATGCGCGGTGATTTACAGTAGCGCGACAGCTTCTGACGATGAAGCGACAACTTCTGTCAGGCGAACGACGTGTCAGGCGTGACGACTCAGACCTTCGCCGACTGCCCGATGGAGGCCACAGGCGCAGGTTTTTCCTCGGGGGCGACACGTTCCAGATGGACGTTGACCCGACGATTGCGTGCCCGGTTAGCGTTGTTGGTGTTTGGCGCCAGCGGATAACGCTCGCCGTGGAACCGCAAGGTGATCTGCTCTTCAGGGACGCCCTGGGCCTTGAGGTAATCCATGACCGCCAGCGCTCGGCGGCGGGACAAGTCGCGGTTGGTCAGGCGATTTCCGCTGTTGTCAGAGTGGCCATCGAGTTCGATGTGGTTAACCGTTGGATCAGCTTTAAGATAAGCCACAATGGTTTGCAGTTTACGCTTGGCCTGAGCGTCCAGATCAATGCCACCACCGGGGAAGCCGACCTCGGCCTGTTTCACCTGGTCGTAATTCATCGGCAGAAGCTTGGCGATGCACTGTTGATAGTCACCGAAGGCTTTGTTGAATTTGACCGGCAGCAGGCGCACTTCAGAAGCCCCGCCCACATCTCGCGAATAATAGCGGATCACCGGGCTGCGGCCGTCCATCAGACCGCTGATCAGTCGACCAGCCTGGACCTGAGAGCTGCTGAACGGAAACTCGCCGTTACTGATGCGCACAGAGCCCAGGTTGATGTCGCCACGGCCGGGCTGCCAGGGTGCGGCAGCGGCAAGCAATGTGGCTGAACCGCTGCCCATCATGTTGCCTGCAGACTTGATCCGGAATGTCGCCTGCTCGCCCGCACGGCGCACGAACTCGCCCGCACCGAAATCGGTGATGGGTTGGCTCAGGCGGCACTCGAACTGATCGCCCTCAACTTTCCATTCGATGCTTTCCAGACGCGTCTGGAAAGTAATAGCCATCGCCGGCAGGCTGGCGAACACGCTGAGCAGGGCTAGAAATCGCTGGCGCACGGGTGGCTCCACTTATAAATACGGCATAACCAAAAAATACTTCCTACAACGAGCTATCGGTAACTTCCTACAAAACTTGATAGCGAGTGCCTGACAGAGTCTTTTCCGGTAGCATTCCCAGCGAGTTTGACCCGCCTGGAATCCCCAATGTCCGACCTCCTGACCCTTCTGCGTCCCGACGACTGGCACATACACCTCCGCGATGGAGCTGTTTTGCCCCACACCGTTGCTGACGTTGCGCGTACTTTTGGCCGCGCCATCATCATGCCTAACCTGGTTCCTCCGGTACGCAACGCCCAGGAAGCCGATGCCTATCGACAACGCATTCTGGCCGCACGCCCTGCCGGCAGCACGTTCGAACCGCTGATGGTGCTGTACCTCACTGACCTGACGCAGCCCGAAGATATCCGCGCCGCCAAGGCCACCGGTTTCGTGCACGCCGCCAAGCTCTATCCGGCAGGCGCGACCACCAACTCCGACTCCGGCGTGACCAGCATCGACAAGATCTTCCCGGTGCTTGAAGCCATGGCCGAAGTGGGCATGCCACTGCTGGTGCACGGTGAAGTCACGCGCAGTGAAATCGATGTGTTCGACCGCGAGAAGATGTTCATCGACGAACATCTGACCCGTGTGGTCGAGCGCTTCCCGACACTGAAAGTGGTGTTTGAACACATCACCACCGGCGACGCCGTGCAGTTCGTCAATGAAGCATCGGCCAATGTGGGCGCGACCATCACCGCACATCACCTGCTTTATAACCGCAACCACATGCTGGTGGGCGGGATTCGGCCGCACTTCTATTGCCTGCCGATCCTCAAGCGCAACACCCACCAGTCGGCTCTGCTCGATGCTGCCACCGGTGGCAGCACCAAGTTCTTTCTCGGCACCGACTCGGCGCCCCATGCCCAGCACGCCAAGGAAAACGCCTGTGGCTGTGCCGGCTGCTACACCGCCTATGCTGCAATCGAGATGTACGCAGAGGCGTTTGAGCTACGCAACGCGCTCGACAAGCTGGAAGGCTTTGCCAGCCTGCACGGGCCTGCGTTCTACGGTTTGCCTGCGCCAAAAGACACCATAACGCTGGTCCGTGAAGAATGGACCGCGCCCACCAGTCTGCCGTTTGGCGAGCTGTCCGTAATACCGCTGCGCGCCGGTGAAAAACTGCGCTGGCGTCTGCTGGAGAAACACGCGTGAGTGAAGATCATTTCGAAGACGAACAGGAAGGTCATGGCGGCGGTTCACGCCATCCGATGGCAGCCCGTTTTCGCGGCTATCTGCCTGTCGTCATCGATGTAGAGACTGGTGGCTTCAACTCGGCCACCGACGCCCTGCTGGAAATCGCCGCAGTCACCATCGGCATGGATGAACACGGGTTTGTCTTCCCGGAGCACACCCACTTCTTCCGTGTCGAGCCGTTTGAAGGCGCCAACATCGAAGCGGCTGCGCTGGAGTTCACCGGCATCAAGCTGGATCACCCGCTGCGCATGGCTGTCAGCGAAGAAACCGCGCTCAACGATATCTTTCGGGGCGTGCGCAAGGCGCTGAAGGCCAATGGCTGCAAACGCGCCGTGCTGGTGGGCCACAACGCCAGCTTCGACCTGGGCTTTCTGAACGCTGCCGTTGCGCGACTGGACATGAAGCGTAATCCGTTTCATCCGTTCTCAAGCTTTGATACCGCGACCCTGGCCGGGTTGGCTTATGGCCAGACCGTTCTGGCCAAGGCCTGCCAGGCTGCCGGGATCGACTTCGACGGCCGTGAAGCGCACTCAGCGCGCTACGACACCGAGAAAACTGCCGAGCTGTTCTGCGGCATCGTCAACCGGTGGAAACAGATGGGCGGCTGGGATGATTTCGACGATTGATCGAATTTGATGTGACTGCATCGCGGGCGAGCCTCGCTCCCACAGGATCGGATTGTGCTAGTGGGAGCGAGGCTTGCCTGCGATGGGCTACCTCATATTGCTACTGACAACCCGTCCATAAGCCCACATGAGTTGAAGTGTTTTTACCACCCATCGCCAATCCAAGAAACCTTCTCAATGAGTTTTGACAAGCATTCTCATTAACATTAGTATCCACCGCAACGAGAAATTACAGCGATGGTTCTCACTTATGTATGTATGCCTCTGCCAAGGTGTCACTGACGGTCAAATCCGCGATGCAATATTCGAGGGTTGCTGCAGTTATAAAGACGTCCGCGAAACACTCGGTGTCGCAACCAAATGCGGGAAATGCGCCTGTCTAGCCAAGGAAGTGGTACGCGAAACCCTCACCAAAGTTCAGAGCAGCCAGGCTGCACTGGCTTATCCAGCAGAATTTTCAGCCGCCTGATTTTATCGAATTCAAAGAACCGGACCACGCGTCCGGTTTTTTTATGCCTGTAATTCAAGCGCTTAGGACCAAGATGCGGAACACAAACATTCTTATTCCTATTTATTTTCACTTATTATTCAATAACTTAGGTTTGACACGAGTTTAAGTGCAGCTCAAACTCGCGCTTTATATACACAAGCCATTGGCAGGACCTCAAAAATGAAAGGCGACATTTCAGTCATCCAGCATCTCAACAGGATCCTCGGAAACGAGCTGGTCGCGATCAATCAGTACTTTCTGCATGCACGCATGTATGAAGATTGGGGTCTGAGCAAGCTGGGTGCGCACGAGTATCACGAGTCCATCGATGAGATGAAGCACGCTGACAAGCTCATCAAACGCATTCTGTTTCTCGAAGGCCTGCCTAACCTGCAAGAGCTGGGCAAGATCCTGATCGGCGAGCACACCAAGGAAATGCTTGAGTGCGACCTGCGAATCGAACAGAAAGGCCTGGCCGATCTCAAAGCAGCAATCGCTCACTGCGAAGTGGCCGGTGACTTTGGTAGCCGTGAAATGCTTGAGGACATCCTCGAGTCCGAAGAAGAGCACATCGACTGGCTGGAAACCCAGCTGGGCCTGATCGAAAAAATCGGTATCGAGAACTACCTGCAATCGCAGATGGGCGACGAATGATCGCCTGATCGGCCTGCAACGAAAAGCCCCGCCTTCTCTCGAAAGCGGGGCTTTTCTTTGTGCGCTTTTTGTGGGAGCGGGTTTCAGTTGCAGGACATCTGCCACCCGACCCACCGCCTCGCCAACAAGTTGGCTCCTACAGGTCATTCGCTGCCATCAAGTCTAGGTAAAACAAAAAGCCCCGCCTTCTCTCGAAAGCAGGGCTTTTCTTTGACTGCCGGTCCAGCGCTCACCCAGTCCCTGTAGGAGCGAACTTGTTCGCGAGTCGTCGACTCAGACAACACATCTGCCAGCGGATCAAACGCCTCGCCAACAAGTTGGCTCCTACAGGTGAGCGGCGTACATCAGGCCTCGGTATTGCCCGCAGCGGCCTTGGCGGTTGCTTCTTTGACCAGTGTTGGCAAAGAGCCGTCAGCCATCATCTCGGTGATGATGTCGCTGCCGCCGACCAATTCACCGCCTACCCACAGTTGCGGGAAAGTCGGCCAGTTGGCGTACTTGGGCAGGTTGGCGCGGATTTCAGGGTTTTGCAGGATGTCGACGTAAGCGAACTTCTCGCCACATGCCATCAATGCCTGGGAAGCTTTTGCCGAAAAGCCGCACTGCGGGGCATTCGGAGCGCCTTTCATGTAAAGCAGAACGGTATTGTTCGCGATCTGATCTTTGATCGTTTCGATGATATCCATGGAACACCTCGGCTTAACTTTTGCGACTCAGTTGTCGACACGGTGGCGCATTGTAACGGAATCCCGAGCATGACGCTCAGCCTTCCCTTTTGCACCCACCTCATGCCGCTGCGACTTGCACGCTGACCCCGTTGAGGACTGCATTGCCGGACAGGCTATCAAGTTCGCGTTCGTCAGTCAGGTCATTGGCGCTGGCACCCGGTTGACTGCGGGCGATCTCCATCCGTATGCCGGGCCGTCCGTGCCCCCAGCCATGGGGCAGGCTGACCACGCCGGGCATCATGTCCAGGCTGGCCAGCACCTGCACTTCAATTTCTCCAACCCTGGAGCTGACCCTGACTTGCTGCCCGTCACTCAAACCGCGCGAGGCCAGATCTTCCGGGTGCATCAGCAGTTGATGGCGCGGCTTGCCCTTCACCAGACGATGATAATTGTGCATCCACGAATTGTTGCTGCGCACATGCCGACGGCCAATCAGCATCAATTCCCCGACGCGCGGTTCGCCAACAGCGGCAAACCTGGGCAGATCGGCCATGATGATCGACGGCGCAGCCTGTATGCGCCCGTTGGCCGTTTTCAGACGGGGCGCCAGGTTTGGCTTCAACGCCCCCAGGTCGACGCCATGAGGGTGCTGCGCCAGGGTCGCCAGCGACAGCTGATGTTCAGAGCTGTCGCCATATAAACCCGCACGCAAGCCACGATCAATCATCTGCGCGGGAGCCATGGTCGGTTTCAGCTCGCGCCCGGCCTTGCTGGCAAAGGCCTGCGCCAGCCCGACAAAAATCTCCCAGTCATGCAGCGCGCCTTCTGGTTTCTCCAGGATGGCCTGGTTGAAACGGCTCACATTGCGCACCGCGAACATGTTGAAGGTAGTGTCGTAATGATCATTTTCCAGGGCGGAAGTCGAGGGCAGAATCAGGTCTGCATGGCGAGTGGTCTCGTTGATGTACAGGTCGATGCTGAGCATGAACTCCAGGCCTTCGAGGCCCTGATCCAGCTGGCGGCCGTTGGGCGTGGACAACACCGGATTGCCTGCGACCGTGACCAGCGCCCTGACCTGCCCTTCCCCGGGGCTGAGCATCTCTTCGGCCAGCGCGGCGACCGGCAGCTCACCGGCATACTCCGGCAGCCCTGAGACGCGGCTCTGCCATTGGTTGAAATGACCGCCCGCCGTGGAAGCCACCAGGTCAACGGCAGGTTCGGTACACAGCGCGCCGCCGACCCGATCCAGATTGCCAGTCACCAGATTGATCAGTTGCACCAGCCAGTGGCACAGCGTGCCGAACTGCTGGGTCGAGATGCCCATGCGGCCATAACAGACGGCCTTGCCGGCAGCCGCGAAATCCCGTGCCAACTGGCGGATTTGCTCAGCGGGCACCCCGCAACGAGGGCTCATGGCCTCGGCAGTGAAATCACCAATGGCGGCGCGCACTTCGTCCAGGCCATCCACCGGCAAATGGCTGTCACGGGTCAGCCCTTCTTCAAACAGGGTGTTGAGCAGGCCAAACAACAGGGCTGCATCGCCTCCGGGACGCACAAACAGATGTTGATCGGCGATGGCGGCGGTTTCACTGCGCCGCGGATCCACCACCACGACTTTGCCGCCCCGCGCCTGAATGGCTTTCAAGCGTTTCTCTACATCGGGCACAGTCATGATGCTGCCATTGGAGGCCAGTGGATTGCCGCCCAGGATCAGCATGAAGTCGGTGTGGTCGATGTCGGCGATGGGCAGCAGGAAGCCGTGGCCGTACATCAGGTAACTGCTCAGGTGATGCGGCAACTGATCAACCGAGGTCGCCGAATAACGGTTGCGGGTTTTCAGCAGGCCGAGGAAATAATTGCTGTGGGTCATCAACCCATAGTTGTGCACGCTGGGGTTGCCTTGATAAACCGCCACCGCGTTCTGCCCATGGCGCTGCTGGATGTCCAGCAGGCGCTCGGCGACCAGGTCAAACGCAGCCTGCCACTCGATGGGTTGCCATTGGTTGCCTATTCGGCGCATGGGTTGGCGCAAACGATCCGGGTCGTTCTGGATATCTTGCAGTGCGACGGCTTTGGGGCAGATATGCCCGCGACTGAACGTGTCCAGTGGATCGCCTTTGATCGAGGTGATCGTCACCTGGTTTTCAGCGTCGGCAGTGGTCTCGATGTTCAGCCCGCAAATGGCTTCGCAGAGATGGCAGGCACGGTGGTGGAGGGTCTTGGTCATGGCCAGCCTCATGGTGTTGTGGTTGCGACCTGGACCGGTCACGCCAGCAAACTATGGAGGGTGGCTTACAACTACGCCAGAGACGTTCGTCTCATGAATCGAGCTGCATCAGGCAGGCCGATGCAGCCATGCAATCAGCCGCCGATCGGGGTGATTTTGCGCTGTAACTGGATCTCGTGAACGGTTTCAACCTGCTCCTGAGCGACGTGCACGCCAGTCAGTTCGCCAATCAGACGCCAGTGGTCATCAAGGCCGGAGCTGATGGTCGCCATGCGATCAATCATGTGTCGGCCGGCTGCGCGGGTCACTTCGTCTTGACTGCGCAGCAGCTCAAAAGACATCGAGGTCATTGAAGCGGTAAGGTGCGTTAGTGTTCGAGCCGTAAGCCCGAGCAGTTCCGTCAGCTGTTTTTCCTTTGATTCCATTCCACTAGCCCCTATCTAACCGCATCATTGCACGCTGGCCATTTATAACCCACGCCGCGCATTTATGAAACGGGACAATTTTCAGTCCCGTGAAGCGCATCGCATAAGCAACGCGATTGCGCGTCGACTGTTGCAGAATCGGCACTAATTGCAATATCCCGCGCCGTCAGTGTACAAATGCTCCCCGCGTAATTTTCCAGGCTGGCTGATTGCCTCTTCCGAGGCATTTCAATCGCGGTATATGCGGCTTTTCCAGAACGTAGAACCACCTCATGTCGTTGCTGAAAAAATCAGGACATGAGCATGCTATTGGTAAGACGCGACATTTTTTTATACCATCGCGCCTTCCCTATTCGTCGCCCCGAGCGGCTTCCGCCGCAGGTCTCGCCCGTTTTCCCGATAAAACCCGGCTTTGAGCACCTGCGGTCTGTTGCAAAAAAGGTAGTCAATAATGAACCCCAGGCACTTTCTCTCGATGATGGATTACAAGCCAGAAGAGCTCCTGCGCTTGATTCGTCGCGGCGTAGAGCTCAAAGACCTGCGTAATCGTGGTGTGCTTTTCGAGCCGCTGAAAAGCCGGGTGCTGGGCATGGTCTTCGAGAAATCTTCGACACGTACCCGTGTTTCGTTCGAAGCCGGCATGATTCAACTGGGCGGCCAGGCGATCTTTTTGTCGCCACGGGACACTCAACTGGGCCGTGGCGAGCCGATTTGCGATGCCGCCAGGGTACTGTCGAGCATGCTCGACGGGGTGATGATCCGTACCTTTGCCCACAGCAATCTGCTCGAATTTGCCGCCCATTCCCGCGTGCCGGTCATCAACGGTCTGTCGGACGACCTGCACCCCTGCCAGTTGCTGGCCGACATGCAGACCTTCCTTGAGCACCGCGGCTCCATCCAGGGCAAAACCGTTGCCTGGATTGGCGACGGCAACAACATGTGCAACAGCTATATAGAAGCGGCGATTCAATTCGACTTCCAGTTGCGCGTCGCATGCCCGGCCGGTTACGAGCCAAACCCTGAATTCCTGGCGCTGGCCGGTGATCGGATCACCGTGCTACGCGACCCACGTGAAGCAGTCGCAGGCGCGCATCTGGTCAGTACCGATGTCTGGACCTCCATGGGCCAGGAAGAAGAAACCGCCAAACGCGTCGCCTTGTTCACCCCGTTCCAGGTCACCCGTGAGCTGCTGGACCTTGCTGATCCGGACGTGCTGTTCATGCATTGCTTGCCAGCCCACCGCGGCGAAGAAATCAGCATGGATCTGCTCGACGATGCCCGCTCGGTGGCCTGGGATCAGGCGGAAAACCGTCTGCATGCTCAAAAAGCCCTGCTGGAATTCCTGATCGCGCCGTCCTGCCAGCCTGCATGAGTCAGCCGCTGCTGCTGAACCTGCGTAACCTGGCCTGTGGTTATCAGGATCAACGCGTGGTGCAGGACCTCAACCTGCACCTCAACGCAGGCGACATCGGTTGCCTGCTGGGTTCTTCCGGCTGCGGCAAGACCACCACGCTGCGGGCGATTGCAGGCTTTGAACCGGTGCATGCCGGTGAGATAAGCCTGGCGGGCGACGTCATATCCAGGCCCGGCTTTACACTGCCGCCCGAAAAGCGCCGGATTGGCATGGTCTTTCAGGATTATGCTCTGTTCCCGCATTTAAGCGTGGCCGAAAACATCGGTTTCGGGATTCGCAAACACCCGCGCCTTAAACAAGTGACAGACGAGTTGCTGGCACTGGTCAATCTTGATGCTCTGGGCAAGCGCTACCCCCACGAGCTGTCGGGCGGCCAGCAGCAACGGGTGGCACTGGCTCGTGCCCTGGCGCCGGAGCCACAACTGCTGCTGCTCGATGAGCCGTTTTCCAACCTGGACGGCGAGCTGCGCAGGCGCCTCAGTCATGAAGTGCGCGACATCCTCAAGGCGCGAGGCACCAGCGCCATTCTGGTGACCCATGATCAGGAAGAAGCCTTTGCGGTCAGCGACCACGTCGGCGTATTCAAGGAAGGTCGCCTCGAACAATGGGATATGCCCTACAACCTGTATCACGAACCGCTGACACCTTTTGTCGCCAGCTTCATTGGCCAGGGCTATTTCATCCGCGGTTTGATGGTCGACCCACAATCGGTCCAGACCGAACTGGGCGTGCTGCAGGGCAATCGCGCCTATCCGGGCAGCAAGGGCAGCGCAGTGGAGGTGTTGCTGCGCCCCGACGACATCGTCTATGCGCCAGACAGCGAGCTTAATGCCCGTGTCACCAGCCGAACCTTTCAGGGCGCGTCAACCCTGTACCGTCTGCAACTGCCCACCGGCACCCAGCTGGAAGCGATCTTCCCCAGCCATGCGGATTATCAGGCCGGGGAACAGGTCGGGATTCGGGTTGCGGCGGAGCATCTGGTGTTGTTTCCAACGGCGGGAAGCGTGGCGGTGCAGAAAGCGGGTTAACCCTGTGACGACGGGTAATGATCTGTGGGAGCCGAGCTTGCCCGCGATGAACGATGACGCGGCGTGTCTGATACACCGCCATCGCAGCCCTCGTAACCTGGGTCAGCTCCGGTCCGGGTTGTGCCTGAAAAAACGCCAACCCTGTAGGAGCTGCCGAAGGCTGCGAAAGCGATTTACGCTGACAAACCGCAGCGCCTGATTCGCGAGCAAGCTCGCTCCCACAAGACGCGGCGTGTCTGATACACCGCCATCGCAGCCCTCGTAACCTGGGTCAGCTCCGGTCCGGGTTGTGCCTGAAAAAACGCCAACCCTGTAGGAGCTGCCGAAGGCTGCGAAAGCGATTTACGCTGACAAACCGCAGCGCCTGATTCGCGAGCAAGCTCGCTCCCACATGAGACTACTTACCCCCGCCCAACCGGCGCGAATAACGCGTTGGTATGCTCGGCCAATACCGCAGGCGCCAACTCCACCTCCAGCCCACGCCGCCCGGCGCTGACGTAGATCGTTGCGAATGACTCGGCGCTGCTGTCGATAAACGTGCGCAAACGCTTCTTCTGGCCCAGGGGGCTGATGCCGCCCAACAGGTAGCCCGTCGAACGCTGCGCCGCCGCTGGGTCTGCCATTTCGGTCTTCTTGGCTTTCGCAGCGCTGGCCAGGGCTTTGAGGTCCAAAGTGCCCACGACGGGCACCACCGCCACCAGCAATTCACCCTTTTCAGTGCTCGCCAGCAACGTCTTGAACACCTGCGCAGGCTCAAGCCCGAGCTTTTCCGCTGCTTCGAGCCCATAGGATGCGGCCTTGGGATCATGCTCATAGCTGTGGATATGATGTTCGGCGCGAACTTTTTTCAACAGATCCAGTGCGGGTGTCATGCAGCGCTCCAAGAGAAAAGACGGACTTTTTTCAGGCCGTTACTCTAAGCCATCTTTACTCGCCGTGCCCCTGTATTTCCGGGGCCTCACGTTGAAATCAACACGATAAAACAATCCTTTCTTCACCCCCGATCAATACACGTCAACGGGATCTGGTCAGAATGTGCCCACCCATTCCGTTTCGACCTTTGACAGTATTCGTTCATGTCGCTATTTTTTCGTTTTCGAAAGAGCCTCGGAACTTTAGTTGTTACAAAGGTCGAATCCTGACGTCGGGATCAGGCTTTTGAACGACGCGTTTAAGACTGAGCATGGGTGGAAAAACACCGTGCCGTAAAAAGAACAAAAAAGAGGTTTCCATGACAATCGAACTGCAACAACCCACGCTGAAAGGCCAGTGTGTCGCTGAATTTCTCGGCACGGCCCTGATGATATTTTTCGGTACTGGATGCGTTGCGGCGCTCAAGGTCGCGGGTGCGACGTTTGGACAATGGGAGATCAGCATCATCTGGGGGCTGGCCGTTGCGATGGCTATCTACCTCAGCGCCGGAGTTTCCGGGGCACACCTCAACCCTGCCGTCAGCATCGCGCTGAGCCTGTTCGCCGGTTTTGAAAAACGAAAACTGCCGTTTTATATCGCTGCTCAAGTGGCTGGTGCGTTTTGCGGCGCGGGCCTCGTTTATGTGTTGTATAGCAGCCTTTTCTTCGAATTCGAACAAACCCACCAGATGGTCCGCGGTTCTCTGGCCAGTCTGGATCTGGCCTCTGCGTTCTCAACCTACCCCAACCCGGCCATTTCCGAAGGTCAGGCCGGGCTGGTGGAGGCCGTGATCACTGCCATCCTGATGTGCGTGATTATGTCCTTGAACGACGACAAGAATGGCCTTCCCCGTGGTGCACTGGCGCCGCTGCTGGTCGGCCTGCTCGTGGCGTTGATTGGCGCCTCCACTGGGCCGCTGACCGGCTTCGCCATGAACCCCGCCCGTGACTTCGGCCCCAAGCTCATGACGTTTCTCGCCGGCTGGGATGAGTTGGCGTTCACCGGCGGTCGTGATATCCCTTACTTCCTGATTCCGATTTTTGCGCCGATTCTCGGTGCCTGTATTGGCGCAGCCGGTTATCGTGCATTGATTGCGCGCCATCTGCCGAGCGCCAAAACCGATGCCGCTACTGCCGTAGAAAAGAACGCTGACGCTGCGCCCCGTAAAGCTCAGGTTTCGTCCTGAGTCTTGCGCTGGCCTTCAATCAAAATGCGTACATCTGAAACAGTTAACTACACCCCATGCACAAGGCAATCGACATGACTGACGCTCAAAACAAGAATTACATCATTGCCCTCGACCAGGGCACGACCAGCTCTCGTGCAATCATCTTTGACCGCGACGCCAATGTGGTAAGTATCGCGCAAAGTGAATTCGTCCAGCATTACCCGCAGCCGGGTTGGGTCGAGCATGATCCGATGGAAATCTTCGCCACCCAGACGGCATGCATGACCAAAGCCCTGGCCCAGGCTGATCTGCATCACAATCAGATCGCCGCCATCGGCATCACCAATCAGCGTGAAACCACAGTGATCTGGGAAAAGGACACTGGACGGCCCATCTATAACGCCATCGTCTGGCAGTGCCGCCGCAGTACTGAAATCTGCCAGCAGCTCAAGCGTGACGGCATGGAGGAGTACATCAAGGACACCACGGGCCTGGTGATCGACCCGTACTTCTCGGGCACCAAGGTCAAGTGGATCCTGGACAACGTCGAAGGCAGCCGCGAGCGTGCGCGCAAGGGCGAGCTGATGTTCGGCACCATTGATAGCTGGCTGATCTGGAAATTCACTGGCGGCAAGGTCCACGTCACCGACTACACCAATGCTTCGCGGACCATGTTGTTCAACATCCATACCCTGGAATGGGATCAGCGCATGCTCGACGTGCTGGATATCCCGCGCGAAATACTGCCTGAAGTGAAAAGCTCATCCGAGGTGTATGGCGAGAGCAAAAGCGGCATCCCGATTGCGGGTATCGCGGGCGACCAACAGGCTGCGCTGTTCGGCCAGATGTGTGTCGAGCCAGGCCAGGCGAAAAACACCTACGGCACCGGCTGCTTCCTGCTGATGAATACCGGCAAAAAAGCCGTCAAATCTGCCCATGGCATGCTGACCACCATCGGTTGCGGCCCACGGGGCGAAGTGGCTTACGCGCTGGAAGGTGCCGTCTTCAACGGCGGCTCCACTGTGCAATGGCTGCGCGACGAGCTGAAAATCATCACGGACGCCGTGGACACTGAATATTTCGCTGGCAAGGTCAAAGACAGCAACGGCGTTTACCTGGTGCCTGCGTTCACAGGCCTGGGCGCACCCTACTGGGACCCGTATGCCCGTGGCGCGTTGTTCGGCCTGACCCGTGGCGTGAAAGTCGACCACATCATCCGTGCCGCGCTGGAATCCATCGCCTACCAGACCCGCGACGTGCTCGACGCCATGCAGCAGGACTCCGGTGAACGCCTGCAATCGCTGCGAGTCGACGGCGGCGCAGTGGCCAACAACTTCCTGATGCAGTTCCAGGCCGACATCCTTGGCACAACCGTTGAGCGCCCCAAAATGCGCGAAACCACCGCACTGGGCGCCGCATACCTGGCGGGCCTGGCCATTGGTTTCTGGAGCAGCCTGGATGAGCTGAAGAACAAAGCAGTCATCGAGCGCGAGTTCCAACCGCAATGTGCCGAAGAAGAGAAGGAAAGGCTTTACGCCGGTTGGCAGAAGGCCGTGTCCCGCACGCGCGACTGGGAACCACACGAAAACAACGAGTAATCGGCCGTTTGTTGAGGGGCTGCAGGATCAGTGGTGTTGAGTTTTCTGGCTGACAGGTACTGGCGCCTGCGGCATCATGGTCGCCATTTGGCGGCCTGAAGGATATTCAAAACAATGAACCTGCCACCCCGTCAACAGCAGATCCTCGAGCTGGTCCGCGAACGCGGCTACGTCAGCATCGAGGAAATGGCCACGCTGTTCGTCGTGACCCCGCAAACTATCCGCCGCGATATCAATCAGCTTGCGGAATCGAACCTGTTGCGCCGCTACCACGGCGGCGCGGCCTATGATTCGAGCATCGAGAACACCGCTTACGCCATGCGAGCGGATCAGATGCGCGACGAAAAACAACGGATCGCCGAAGCCATTGCCGCGCAGATTCCGGATCACGCCTCGCTGTTCATCAACATTGGCACCACCACCGAATCCATCGCCCGCGCCCTGCTCAACCACAACAACCTGAAAATCATTACCAACAACCTGCATGTCGCGTCGATCCTGAGTGCCAAGGATGATTTCGAAGTGCTGCTGGCGGGCGGAAACGTGCGCCGTGACGGTGGCGTCGTGGGTCAGGCCAGCGTTGATTTCATCAGCCAGTTCAAAGTCGATTTTGCGCTGGTGGGCATCAGCGGCATCGACGAAGACGGCAGCCTGCTGGATTTCGACTATCAGGAAGTGCGCGTCTCCCAGGCGATCATTGCCAACGCCCGGCAAGTGATTCTGGCTGCTGACTCCAGCAAGTTCGGCCGCAACGCCATGGTCCGTCTCGGATCGATCAGCCTGATCGATTGCCTGGTCACTGATCAGGCGCCGGTTCCGGCGCTGATGCAATTGCTGGCGCAGAACAAGATTCGGTTGGAAGTGGTTTGAGTTTTGAATCCCAGGGATTTAAACCGGTGGGAGATTCCATAGAACCTGAGGCTTGATAGATCCCTGTGGGAGTGCCCACATCGTCCAGACGCCGCGCTGTCGCGCAGCAAACACAGGGCCTGTGGGAGCGAGCTTGCTCGCGAAAGCAATGTTCCTGCCCTCAGAGATATATCGGGTGCACCGGCCTCTTCGCGAGCAAGCTCGCTCCCACGGGTATCACCGAACACATTGAAGCGCGTAGGCAGGCTTCGGTCGGACACCCTACCCCATGTTCACTTTTGTTCATTCCAGCCCTTCCAATCAGTATTTTCAATGAATACCGACTGGAAGCCCCTTCACTATTGAGCTATGATTTTCGGAAATGAACATAAATGTTCGAATTCAATGTTCGAACGATAAACTCAGGAGGCTCTCCGATGCCCCATTCCACCTTGCCAACGCCGCCACTCTCCGAGGTCTACGACATCGCCGTCATTGGTGGCGGTATCAATGGAGTCGGGATTGCAGCAGACGCCTCCGGTCGTGGTTTGTCCGTGTTCCTTTGCGAAAAAGACGACCTTGCCAGCCACACCTCGTCGGCCAGCAGCAAGCTGATCCACGGCGGTCTGCGCTACCTCGAACATTACGAATTCCGCCTGGTGCGTGAAGCCCTGGCCGAGCGTGAAGTGCTGCTTGCCAAAGCGCCGCACATCGTCAAGCCCATGCGCTTTGTGTTGCCACACCGCCCGCACCTGCGTCCGGCGTGGATGATTCGTGCCGGTCTTTTCCTGTACGACCATTTGGGCAAGCGTGAAAAGCTGCCGGGTTCGAAAAATCTGCGGTTTGGCAGTGACAGCCCGCTGAAATCGAACATTACCCGGGGCTTTGAATACTCCGATTGCTGGGTCGATGACGCCCGCCTGGTGGTGCTCAATGCCATGGCTGCCCGTGAAAACGGCGCACACATTCATACTCAGACCCGCTGCGTGAATGCTCGCCGCAGCAATGGCCTGTGGCACCTGCACATGGAGCGCGCCGACGGCACGCTGTTCTCGATCCGCGCCAAAGCGCTGGTCAACGCTGCCGGGCCGTGGGTGGCCAAGTTCATTCGTGATGATCTGAAACTCGAGTCCCCGTATGGCATTCGCCTCATCCAGGGCAGCCACCTGATCGTGCCGAAACTGTACGAAGGCGAGAACGCGTTCATTTTGCAAAACGAAGATCAGCGCATCGTGTTCGCGATTCCGTACCTGGAACGCTTCACTATCATCGGCACCACGGACCGCGAGTATCAAGGCGATCCGAACAAGGTGGAAATCACCGACGGCGAGATGGACTACATGCTCAAGGTGGCCAATGACCACTTCAAGAAGCAGTTGAGCCGCGATGACGTCCTCAACACCTGGTCCGGCGTGCGTCCGCTGTGCAACGACGAGTCGGACAACCCGTCGGCCATCACTCGCGACTACACCCTGTCGTTGTCGGGTAATGCCGATGAAGCGCCAATCCTGTCGGTGTTTGGCGGCAAGCTGACCACGTACCGCAAGCTGGCGGAATCGGCGATGGCGCAACTGGCGCCGTTCTTCAAGCAGATGAAACCGAGCTGGACGGCCAAAGCCAGCCTGCCCGGTGGCGAAGACATGACCACCCCGAGCGAACTGGCCACCGAGCTGACTCAGCGCTTCGGCTGGTTGCCGGTCGGCATCGCGCAACGCTGGTCGCGCACCTATGGCAGCCGCAGCTGGCGCCTGCTGTACGGGGTGCAGAGCCTTGCGGACATGGGCGATCACTTGGGTGCTGGCCTGTATACCCGCGAAGTGGATTACCTGTGCAGCACCGAATGGGCAACTGCCGCCGATGACATTCTGTGGCGCCGCAGCAAGCTGGGCCTGTTCATGACCGCCGAAGAACGCGCCGGCGTTCAGCAATACCTCGACACCGTGGCCCGTAATAAAGGTGCAATCGCCGCGGCGTGATCTGAAGGATATGCCCCTCCTGATAGGAGCGAACTTGTTCGCGAGGCGTCTGTACTGGCAATAGATAAACGTCGCCTGAAACACCGCCCTCGCCAACAAGTTGGCTCCTACAGATTTGAGCCGCTCCTGAAAAAACACAGCACTGTAGGAGCGAACTTGTTCGCGAGGCGTCTGTGCTGGCAATAGATAAACGTCGCCTGTAACACCGCCCTCGCCAACCAGTTGGCTCCTACAGATTTGAGCCGCTCCTGAAAAAACACAGCACTGTAGGAGCGAACTTGTTCGCGAGGCGTCTGTGCTGGCAATAGATAAACGTCGCCTGTAACACCGCCCTCGCCAACAAGTTGGCTCCTACAGGTTTGAGCCGCTCCTGAAAAAACACAGCATTGTAGGAGCGAACTTGTTCGCGAGGCGTCTGTACTGGCAATAGATAAACGTCGCCTGAAACACCGCCCTCGCCAACAAGTTGGCTCCTACAGATTTGCGTTGTTCCTGAAGAACACAGAACTGTAGGAGCTGCCGAAGGCTGCGAAAGCGACTTATCTGATCCACCGCGTTCGCAGCTTTCGGCAGCTCCTACAAGACTCACACGCATCTGCATTCGGATTCCCGAACGCTCCCCCTCCAATAGTTCGGCATCCCGGACGTCGCAACTCCAAAATCACCCGCCTAAAAATAATTAAACCCCTAAAAATCATAGAGTTAGGCTATACAGCCAGCCTTGGCACGCCTCCTGCTCTACACTCTACGTCGATCGCTTTGACCGCAGCCTTTGTCTAACGGCCACTGCTGAAGCGTTCGCCTTGAAAGGCGGACCCCTGATTTTTCTGGTCCCATAAAAAAAACAAATCCGAGGATATCCCGATGCGCATCGTTCCCCATCTCCTGGGCGCAGCAGTCGCTGCTGCTCTGATCAGCTCTCCAGTTTTCGCCGCCGAACTGACCGGCACACTGAAGAAAATCAAAGAGTCCGGCACCATCACCCTCGGGCACCGCGATGCTTCGATTCCGTTCTCCTATATTGCTGATGCTTCCGGTGTGCCGGTTGGCTACTCCCACGACATCCAGCTGAAAATCGTTGAAGCCATCAAGAAAGACCTGGAAATGCCGGACCTCAAGGTCAAGTACAACCTGGTCACCTCGCAAACCCGTATCCCGCTCGTGCAGAACGGCACTGTCGACGTTGAATGTGGTTCGACCACCAACAACGTCGAGCGCCAGCAGCAAGTCGACTTCTCGGTCGGCATCTTCGAAATCGGTACCCGTCTGCTGTCCAAGGCTGACTCCAAGTACAAGGACTTCGACGACCTGAAAGGCAAGAACGTCGTCACCACTGCGGGCACCACGTCCGAGCGCATCCTCAAGGCCATGAACGCCGACAAGCAGATGGGCATGAACGTGATCTCCGCCAAGGACCACGGCGAATCCTTCCAGATGCTGGAATCGGGCCGCGCTGTCGCGTTCATGATGGATGACGCCTTGCTGGCAGGCGAAGCCGCCAAGGCCAAGAAGGCCACCGACTGGGCCGTGACTGGCACCCCGCAGTCGTATGAAATCTACGGCTGCATGGTGCGCAAAGGCGACGAGCCGTTCAAAAAGGCTGTGGATGACGCCATCGTCGCGACCTACAAGTCGGGCGAGATCAGCGAGATCTACAACAGGTGGTTCATGGCACCCATCCCGCCAAAGGGCTTGAACCTGAACTTCCCGATGAGCGATGAGCTGAAAAAACTGATCGCTGAGCCGACTGATAAAGCGGCTGACGATAAAAAGGCTTAATCGCCCATAACAAAGCTACTCCCGAGACGGCCCAGGCTGTCTCGGGTTGCCGTTGCGCGTATCTGCATCGATCAGAGGGGAGACCCTGATGAATTACAACTGGGACTGGGGTGTTTTCTTCAAGTCCACCGGCGTTGGCAGCGAGACCTATCTGGACTGGTTCATTTCCGGTCTGGGCTGGACTATCGCCATTGCAGTCGTCGCCTGGATCATCGCCTTGCTGCTGGGCTCGGTACTGGGTGTCATGCGCACCGTACCCAACCGCCTGGTAGCGGGCATCGCCACGGTTTACGTGGAAATCTTTCGTAATGTACCGCTGCTGGTGCAGCTGTTCATCTGGTACTTCCTGGTACCGGATCTACTGCCTGAAGGGATGCAGGAGTGGTACAAGCAGGACCTGAACCCGACCACGTCGGCGTTTCTCAGCGTGATTGTCTGCCTGGGCCTGTTCACCGCCGCACGGGTTTGTGAACAAGTGCGTACCGGTATTCAGGCACTTCCGCCCGGCCAGGAATCCGCGGCGCGCGCCATGGGTTTCAGCCTGTCGCAGATCTACTGGAACGTGCTGCTGCCCCAGGCTTACCGGATCATCATTCCGCCGCTCACCTCCGAATTCCTCAACGTGTTCAAGAACTCGTCGGTGGCTTCGTTGATCGGGCTGATGGAGCTGCTGGCCCAGACCAAACAGACGGCCGAGTTTTCCGCCAACCTGTTTGAAGCCTTCACCCTGGCCACGCTGATCTACTTCACCCTGAACATGAGCCTGATGCTGCTGATGCGCTTGATCGAGAAGAAGGTCGCGGTACCTGGCCTCATTTCTCTGGGGGGCAAATAATGGACTTTTCCGGAATAAGCCAAGCCATTCCCGGCATGTGGAACGGCATGGTCATGACCTTGCAGTTGATGGCGATGGGCATTGTCGGCGGTCTGGTACTGGGTACCATCCTGGCCTTGATGCGTCTGTCGTCGAACAAGCTGCTGTCCAATATTGCCGGCGCCTACGTCAACTACTTCCGCTCCATTCCGCTGCTGCTGGTCATCACCTGGTTCTACCTGGCGGTGCCATTCGTGCTGCGCTGGATCACTGGCGAAGACACGCCCATCGGCGCGTTCACCTCCTGCGTCGTGGCGTTCATGATGTTCGAGGCGGCGTACTTCTGCGAAATCGTCCGCGCTGGTGTGCAGTCGATCTCCAAAGGCCAGATGGGTGCGGCTCAGGCACTGGGCATGACCTACGGGCAGATGATGCGCCTGATCATCCTGCCCCAGGCCTTTCGCAAGATGACCCCGCTGTTGCTGCAGCAGAGCATCATTCTGTTTCAGGACACCTCGCTGGTTTATACCGTTGGCCTGGTGGACTTCCTCAATGCCTCGCGGGCCAGTGGCGACATCATTGGCCGCGCCAATGAGTTCCTGATCATCGCCGGTCTGGTGTACTTCACGATCAGCTTTGCCGCCTCGTTGCTGGTGAAGCGCCTGCAAAAAAGGTTCGCCGTATGATTTCCATCAAAAACGTCAACAAGTGGTATGGCGACTTCCAGGTACTGACTGATTGCAGCACCGAAGTCAAAAAGGGAGAAGTGGTAGTGGTCTGCGGGCCGTCCGGCTCGGGCAAATCGACCCTGATCAAATGCGTGAACGCCCTGGAACCGTTCCAGAAAGGCGACATCACCGTAGACGGCACCTCGATTGCCAACCCTAAAACCAACCTGCCGCAACTGCGTTCACGGGTTGGCATGGTGTTCCAGCATTTCGAGCTGTTCCCGCACCTGACCATCGTCGAAAACCTGACCATCGCGCAGATCAAGGTGCTGGGCCGCAGCAAGGCCGAAGCCACCGAGAAAGGCCTCAAGCTACTCGACCGCGTTGGCTTGTCGGCCCACGCCCACAAGCATCCGGGGCAACTGTCCGGTGGTCAGCAACAGCGTGTGGCGATTGCCCGTGCGCTGGCCATGGACCCGATCGTCATGCTGTTCGACGAACCGACCTCGGCGCTGGACCCGGAAATGGTCAACGAAGTGCTCGACGTGATGGTGCAACTGGCCCACGAAGGCATGACCATGATGTGCGTGACCCACGAAATGGGCTTCGCCCGCAAAGTCGCGAACCGGGTGATCTTCATGGATCAGGGTCAGATCGTTGAAGACTGCGAAAAAGAAGAGTTCTTTGGTGATGTGAGCGCGCGTTCCGAACGCGCCCAGCAGTTCCTGGCCAAGATTCTTCAGCACTAAGCAATACCTGACAGCGGCCTGGTTCCGGATGGAATCAGGCCGCTGTTCGGCTCAGGACGACTGTGATGAAATGCGACCCCACTCTCTATCGCGCCGCGCCGCCATCACTCGCCGTGAAACCCCGTCTGATCCGCCACCTGTTTCTGCCACCGCTGATCATCGTGCTGATGTTCGGCCTGGGCTACATCGCCTACCTGTTCAGTGAACACAACGGCATCAAGGGCCTGAGCGAAAGCGGCGAACGCCAGCTCGAGCTGCACGCCCGCACCCTTGAAAGCGAAATTAACAAATACACTTACCTGCCCAGCGTGCTGGAGCTGGAATCCAGTGTGTCCGCGCTACTCAACGACCCGACGCCGCAGCTGCGGGGCGAGGTCAACGACTACCTCGAAGGCCTGAACCGCCGCAGCCGCAGCCGGGCGATTTACGTGCTCGACACCACCGGCCGGGTGCTGGCCACCAGTAACTGGCGCGACGCCGACAGCTATCTGGGAGAAGACCTCTCGTTCCGCGCCTACTTTCAGGACGCCGTTCGTGGTCAGCCGGGCCGTTTCTACGGCATCGGCAGCACCACCGGCGAGCCAGGTTATTACCTGGCCCACGGCCTGGAAGAGAAAGGCAAGATCATTGGCGTTGCCGTCATCAAGGTGCAGCTCGAAGCCCTGGAACAACGCTGGCAGCGGGCGCGGCTGGAAGCTTTCGTCAGCGACGAGAACGGCATCATCATTCTGTCCAGCGACCCGACCCGGCGACTGAAATCGGTGCGCCCGCTGACGCCTGAAATCAAAGAGCGCCTGGCCCGCAGCCTGCAATATTACTGGTGGCCGCTCAATGAGCTGGTGCCGCTGGAGCGTGAGCTGTTGTCCGAAGGCGTGGAGAAGCTCACCTTCCCGGCCAATGTCAGCGTCGACCACGAACACGAGCAAGTCAGCTACCTGGCCCAGACCCGGCAACTGAGTGACACACCCTGGCACCTGACGCTGCTGACCCCGCTGGAAGACCTGCGCCGGGAAGCGGGCAGCCAGGGCATGCTGGTCGCCGTAGCCTGTGCGCTGGTGGCGTTTCTCCTGATTGCCTGGAATGAGCGCCGCAAAGTGCTGTCCACCCGGCTGGCGGCTCGCGAAGCCTTGCAGGAGGCCAACAACGAACTGGAACGCAAGATCGCCGAGCGCACCGAGCACTTGCGCGCCAGCAACGAACGCCTCAAGGGCCAGATTCGCGAACGCAGGCAGGCCGAAGACACCTTGCGCAAAGCCCAGGACGAACTGGTGCAGGCCGGCAAACTCGCGGCCATCGGGCAGATGTCCACCAGCATCGCCCACGAACTGAACCAGCCACTGGCAGCGCTGCGTACCTTGTCCGGCAACACCGTGCGCTTCCTGGAACGCGGCGCGCTGGAAACCGCCAGCACCAACCTGCGCACCATTAATGATCTGGTCGACCGCATGGGTCGCATCACTGCCAGCCTGCGGGCCTTTGCCCGGCGTGGCGACGACAAGGGCCAGGCCAAACTGAGCAAGGCGGTCGACGCCTCTCTGCAACTGCTGAGTGGACGGCTGGAGCACTTTTTCCTGACGCTGCATCAGGATTTTGTCGATGCCGAACTGATGATCGACCAGACCCGACTGGAACAGATTCTGGTCAACCTGATCGGCAACGCGCTGGATGCCATGCACGCCCAGCCGCTGCCTGAACTGTGGCTTGAAGGCACGCGGGTCGAGGATCGCTATCGTTTGCTGGTCCGCGATAACGGCCATGGCATTGACGACGAAGCACGCAAGCATCTGTTCGAGCCGTTCTTCACCACCAAGCCCGGCGAACAAGGCCTTGGGTTGGGCCTGACCCTCTCCGCCAGCCTCGCCGCCGCCACCGGCGGCAGCCTGAGCGTCGAACACCCGGCGTGCGGCGGGACGCAGTTTGTGTTGTGTTTGCCGGTGGTGAGTGAAGTATGAGAGACGCTGCTTCTGTAGGAGCTGCCGAAGGCTGCGAATGCGATGAGCCTGACACACCGCGATTCGCAGCCTGCGGCAGCTCCTACAGGGTGTACTACGAGCCAACGATGAGACCTTCACATGACCACTGACCTGACCGTACTCATCGTAGAAGACGATCCCCACGTCTTGCTCGGCTGCCAGCAGGCCCTGGCGCTGGAGGACATCCCCAGCGAAGGTGTGGGCAGTGCCGAAGAAGCCTTGGCGCGGATCGGCGATAACTTTGCCGGGATCGTGATCAGCGACATTCGCCTGCCGGGCATCGACGGCCTGGAATTGCTCAGCCGCCTGAAAGCACGGGACGCCAGCCTGCCCGTGGTACTGATCACCGGCCACGGGGATATTTCCATGGCAGTCAATGCCATGCGCGACGGTGCCTATGACTTCATGGAGAAACCCTTCTCCCCGGAACGGCTGGTGGAAGTCGCCCGCCGCGCCCTTGAACAGCGCGGCCTGGCCCGGGAAGTCTGGTCGCTGCGCAAGCAACTGGCCGAACGTAACTCCCTGGAAGGCAAAATCATTGGCCGCTCCGCTGCCATGCAGAACCTGCGCGCCTTGATCGCCAACGTCGCCGACACCTCGGCCAACGTGCTGATCGAAGGCGAAACCGGCACCGGCAAGGAACTGGTCGCCCGTTGCCTGCACGATTTCAGCCGCCGTCACTCGCAGCAGTTTGTGGCCCTGAACTGTGGCGGGTTGCCAGAAAGCCTGTTTGAAACCGAGATTTTCGGCCACGAATCCAATGCCTTTACCGGGGCAGGCAAACGGCGCATCGGCAAAATCGAACACGCTCACAACGGCACGCTGTTCCTCGATGAAGTGGAAAGCATGCCCATCAGCCTGCAGATCAAACTGTTGCGCGTGTTGCAGGAGCGCACCCTGGAACGGCTGGGCTCCAACCAGAGCGTCGAGGTCGATTGCCGGGTCATCGCCGCGACCAAATCCGATCTGGACGCGCAGAGCAAAGCCGGGCAATTTCGCAGCGACCTGTATTACCGCCTCAACGTCGTGACCCTGGAACTGCCGCCGCTGCGGGAGCGCCGGGAAGACATTCTGCAGTTGTTCGAACACTTCCTGCAGTTGTCGTCCCTGCGTTTTGATCGCGAAGCGCCGCAATTGGACCCGCACACCCTGTCCAGCCTGATGAGCCACGACTGGCCCGGCAACGTACGCGAACTGCGCAACGTCGCCGAGCGTTTCGCCCTGGGCTTGCCCGCGTTCAAGAAGCCCAGCTCCCAGGTTGAAACCCAGAGCCTGGGGTTTGCCGAAGCTGTCGAAGCCTTCGAAAAAAACCTGCTCAGCGAAGCCCTGCAACGCAGCGGCGGCAACCTCAGCCAGGCCAGCCAGGAACTGGGCATGGCCAAGACCACGTTATTCGATAAGGTCAAAAAGTATGGCCTTGGCTAGCCAAGGCAGCTACAAGCGGCAAGCTTGAAGCTGCAAGAGAAAACACCCCCAAAACCGCTTGAAGCTTATGGCTTGAAGCTTGAGGCTGCTTTTATCGTGGATCTGTTTTTCAAAGCCCTGATCGGCGCCGCCGTCGTGGTCATCCTCGCAGCGCTGGCCAAGACCAAAAACTATTACATCGCAGGCCTGGTGCCGCTGTTTCCGACCTTCGCGCTGATTGCCCATTACATCGTCGGCAAGGGCCGTTCGCTGGACGACCTGAAGACCACGATCCTGTTCGGCATGTGGTCGATCATTCCCTACTTCGTTTACCTGGCCGCGCTGTATCTGTTGGTGGATCGCTGGCGGCTTGAGGTTTCGCTGGCCCTGGCGGCCGTCGCCTGGTTGGTGGCGGCGACGTTGCTGGTGACGGTGTGGGTGCGGTTTCATGGCTGAAACCTGATGGCGGCCCCAACCGTGTGGGAGCGAATTCATTCGCGAAGGGGCCGGTACATCCGAAGATTATCCATTGGATGAAACACCGCATTCGCGAATGAATTCGCTCCCACAGGATCGAGGCGCGAATCAAATCTTTGTCTACTTACCCTCAGCCACTATTTGCCGAATCGCCCCCACAAACACCTCAACCGGCTGCCCGCCTGACACCGCATATTGGTCATTGAAGACAATGGTCGGCACCGAGCTGACGCCGCGTGAAACCCACAACTGCTCCTGCTCACGCACCTCTGCGGCGAATTCGTCGCTGTTCAGAATCGCTTCTGCACGCAGGCGATCCAGGCCGACTTTCTGCGCGACATCCGCCAGAACACGGTGGCTGGACGGATCTGCCAGGTCAGTGAAATACGCCGTAAACAAGGCTTCTTTCAGCGCCTGCTGTTTGCCTTCCAGCTCAGCCCAGTGCAGCAGCCGATGGGCATCGAAGGTGTTGTAGATCCGGCGGTTACCCTGGGAAAAGGTGAAACCCAACTCAGCGCCGCGCTGGCGGATATTCTCTCGATTGGCCTCGAACTGCTCCGGGGTCGAGCCGTATTTTTCGACGATGTGCTCGTTCAGGTCCTGGCCTTCGGCGGGCATGTTCGGGTTCAGCTCGAAAGGCTGGAAATGAATCTGCGCCCGGACCTCATCGCCCAGCTCGGCCAGCGCATCGTTCAGGGCGCGCAAGCCCACTACGCACCAGGGGCAGGAGACATCGGAGACAAAATCGATTTTCAGGGGTGTGCTCATGGCAGGCTCACTCAGGTGAAGAAAGCCACCACGATACGCCTAAGTCACCTGCATGTTCAAAGCTGCGCCATATGCCGACCGTCTTCGTGCTGCGCTTTCAGGTACGGCAGCACGGCACCCAGCAACGGCGCCTTGAAGGCCTCCTGAAAACGATGGGCCAGCCCCGGAATCAGCCGCAGCTGACTGCCCTGAATGTGCGCAGCCACATGCACGCCGTGCATCACCGGCAACAGCGGGTCTGCCGTGCCGTGTACCACCAACACGGGCAGGCGCAGACGGTTGAGCAGTTCGACCCGGCTGGGCTCGGCCAGAATCGCGAGGATCTGGCGCTTCACGCCTTCGGGGTTGAAAGCGCGGTCGTAAGAGGCCGCGGCCTGCTGCAGCAACGCCGCACGATCATCCTTTATGGTCGGGCTACCCAATGCTGCGAGCAAATCGGCCTGCTGTTCGAGGGCCGCTTCGCGATTCGGGGCGCCGCGCTCGGCCAGCAGCTGCATCAAAGCCGGGTTGGGCATCGGCAGACCCTGGGCGCCGGAGCTGGTCATGATCAGGGTCAGGCTTTCGATACGTCGCGGGGCGATATCCGCCAAGTGCTGGGCAATCATGCCGCCCATGCTGGCCCCCAGCACGTGAAACTGCTGAACGTGCAAGGCATCCATCAAACCCAGAGCGTCGTCGGCCATGTCGGTCAATGAATAAGGCGCCGACACCTCCAGCCCCAGCTTGTAGCGCAGCACTTCATAGGTGAGGTTGGCATTGGCGGGTGGGCTGTTCCAGGTTGACAGGCCAACGTCACGGTTGTCGTAGCGGATGACCCGATAGCCCTGCTGACACAGCGCGGCGACCACTTCATCCGGCCAGTGGATCAACTGACCGCCCAGGCCCATGACCAGCAGCAACGCAGGATCGGATTCATCGCCGATGCTTTGATACGCCAGGCTCACCCCTTGAAGCTGAGCCATCTGCACAGGCACGTTGACATCACATCGAGAAGCCGCAAACGACGGCAGGCCGCACAAAAGAGCGGCCAGAAAAAGAAAAACGCGCATGGACAAACACCAACAAACAAATCCCCAGTAGTCAACGAGTGTGATGAAGTTTTGCCCGGCGCGCTGCCACAGTTGCGTGACAGTTTGATGAAGGGGGCTGAGTGGTCATGGTTGTGGAAAAACTGACCGTGGTCGACAGCCAAAGCAACATGAGACAAACTCACCCCATTCTTACTGATCACAAAATTTATTCATGGAGCGCTGAGAATTCAGCGACACACGATGCTTGAGATACGCCACCTGAAAACCCTGCATGCCCTGCGGGAAGCCGACAGCCTGGTGGAAGCCGCCGAGCGCCTGCACCTGACCCAATCGGCGCTGTCCCATCAGTTCAAGGAGCTGGAAGAGCGCATGGGCATGCAGCTGTTCGTGCGCAAAACCAAGCCGGTGCGTTTCACCAGCGCCGGGCTGCGCTTGCTACAGCTGGCCGATTCAGTGTTACCGCAGCTGCGTGGCGCCGAACGTGACATCGCGCGCCTGGCAGGCGGTACCGCCGGGCGTCTGCACATGGCTATCGAATGCCACAGCTGCTTTCAGTGGCTGATGCCGACCATCGACCAATTCCGCGATGCCTGGCCGGAAGTCGAGCTGGACCTGGCTTCAGGCTTTGCCTTCGCACCCCTGCCCGCCCTGGCCCGCGGCGATCTGGACCTGGTGGTGACTTCGGACCCTCTGGAGCTAGTGGGCATCACCTATGTGCCACTGTTCACTTATGAAGCAATGCTCGCGGTTGCCAACCAGCACCCGTTGGCCAGCAAGCCCTACATCGTGCCCGAGGACTTGATCAAGGAAACCCTGATTACCTACCCCGTGGAGCGTGACCGGCTGGATATCTTCACCCGTTTTCTGGAGCCCGCCGACATCGAACCGGCGCAGGTGCGCACCTCGGAACTGACGGTGATGATGATGCAGCTGGTCGCCAGCGGCCGCGGCGTCTGCGGCATGCCCCACTGGGCGCTGCACGAATACAGCTCGCGCGGCTACGTGAAGGGCAAGCGCCTGGGCGAAAAAGGATTGTTCGCTACACTCTATGCCGGTGTCCGCACCGACATGCTCGATGCGCCATACATGCGCGACTTCCTGCTGACCGCCAAGGACACCTCGTTCTCGACGCTGGATGGGGTGAGTGCGGTGAGGTGATGCGGTAGTTGACGCGGTCCCTGTAGCGAACTTGTTCGCGAGTCGGCAGGCCGGTGCATGCAGGTTCATCGCCTCGCCAACAAGTTGGCACCTACAGAATTGGACTCAATTCGGACGCCTGTATCGATATCACTACACCGTAACGATTTCACTACGACATCCGCACATCCGCTACCGCCAAGGCTTTGATCCATCAAGAATTTGTAATGGGATACAAGCTGTATCGATTTCGCTACAGAGTAACGTTGCCTAGTCACGCCTAAATCTCTCAACCAACTGATTTATATAGAAAATAATTTATTGGCCGCATATTTGCTAAGTGATCGTCATCTATATGCACGCGCCTGCCGCGAGCGTAAGTCACCTTAGGAGTATTTATGAGCGAGTTGCGATTCACTGTCGATCACGAATGGCTGCGCGCCGAAGCCGATGGCAGTGTCACCGTAGGCATCACGCCTTACGCGCAAGAGTCCCTGGGTGATGTGGTTTACGTGCAATTGCCTGAGCTGCAGACCTACGCTCAGCACGCCGAAGCCTCGGTGGTGGAATCAGTAAAAGCCGCCAGCAGCATCAACATGCCTCTGGATGGCGAAGTGGTTGAAGTCAACCAGGCCCTGGACGCCACCCCTGAACTGGTCAATGAAGACGCCCTGGGCGCTGGCTGGTTTTTCCGCTTTATTCCCCAAGATGCCAGCGCTATCGATGGCCTGCTGGATCAGGACGCCTACGACCGCCTGATCAAAGCCAACGCCGAAGCCTGAGGAGCAGACCATGACCGACCGTATCGAATTGAGCACCAACAACGAATTCATCGCCCGCCACATCGGCCCTCGCGCCGCTGACGAACAGGCCATGCTCGCCACCCTGGGCTTCGATTCCCTGGAAGCGCTGAGCGCCAGTGTCATCCCGGAAAGCATCAAAGGCACCAGCGTATTGGGCATGGAGCCGGGCCTGAGCGAAGCTGACGCGCTGGCCTCGATCAAAGCCATCGCGGGCAAGAATCAGCTGTTCAAGACCTACATCGGTCAGGGCTACTACGGCACCCACACGCCTGCGCCGATCCTGCGCAACCTGCTGGAAAACCCGGCCTGGTACACCGCGTACACGCCTTACCAGCCAGAGATTTCCCAAGGCCGTCTGGAATCGCTGCTCAACTTCCAGACCCTGATCAGCGACCTGACCGGCCTGCCGATTGCCAATGCCTCGCTGCTCGATGAAGCCACCGCCGCTGCCGAAGCCATGACCTTCTGCAAACGCCTGAGCAAGAACAAGAGCAGCCACCAGTTCTTCGCCTCCAGCCATTGCCACCCGCAAACCCTGGACGTGCTGCGCACCCGCGCCGAGCCACTGGGCATCACCGTTGTGGTGGCTGACGAAGCCGAGCTGACCGATGTCAGCCCGTTCTTCGGCGCGCTGCTGCAATACCCGGCGAGCAACGGCGACCTGTTCGACTACCGCGAACTGGTCGAGCGCTTCCACGCCGCCAACGCACTGGTGGCCGTGGCCGCTGACCTGCTAGCCCTGACCCTGCTGACCCCGCCAGGCGAGTTCGGCGCAGACGTGGCCATCGGCAGCGCCCAGCGTTTCGGCGTGCCACTGGGTTTCGGCGGCCCGCACGCGGCTTACTTCTCGACTAAAGATGCGTTCAAGCGCGACATGCCAGGCCGTCTGGTCGGTGTATCGGTGGATCGCCATGGCAAACAGGCGCTGCGTCTGGCCATGCAGACCCGCGAGCAACATATCCGTCGCGAGAAAGCCACCAGCAACATCTGCACCGCTCAAGTGCTGCTCGCCAACATCGCCAGCATGTACGCCGTTTACCACGGCCCGCGCGGCCTGACGCAGATCGCCAATCGTGTACATCAACTGACCGCGATCTTCGCCAAAGGCTTGAGCCAGCTGGGTCTGAACGTCGAGCAGGCATTCTTCTTCGACAGCCTGAGCCTCAAGACCGGCGCCGACACTGCCACCCTGCACGCCAAAGCGCGCGCCCAGCAGATCAACCTGCGTGAAATCGACGCCGAGCGTCTGGGCTTGTCGTTCGACGAAACCACGTCGCAAGCGTCGGTTGAAACCCTGTGGGCGATCTTTGCCGGTCAAGGCCAGCAACTGCCGGACTTCGCAGCCTTGGCGCAAAGCGTTGAAGCGCGTCTGCCGCAAGCATTGCTGCGCGAATCGGCGATCCTCAGCCACCCGGTGTTCAACCGCTACCACTCGGAAACCGAGCTGATGCGCTACTTGCGCAAGCTGGCCGACAAGGACCTGGCGCTGGACCGCACCATGATTCCGCTGGGCTCATGCACCATGAAGCTCAACGCTGCCAGCGAAATGATCCCGGTGACCTGGGCTGAATTCGGCAACCTGCACCCCTTCGCCCCGGCTGAACAAAGCGCCGGCTACCAGCAACTGACCGACGAACTGGAAGCGATGCTCTGCGCCGCCACCGGTTATGACTCCATTTCCCTGCAACCCAACGCCGGCTCCCAGGGCGAATATGCAGGCCTGCTGGCGATCCGCGCCTATCACCAGAGCCGTGGCGACGAGCGCCGCGACATCTGCCTGATCCCGTCTTCCGCCCACGGCACCAACCCGGCCACCGCCAACATGGCGGGCATGCGTGTTGTCGTCACTGCGTGCGATGCCCGTGGCAACGTCGACATCGAAGACCTGCGCGCCAAAGCCATCGAGCACCGCGATCACCTTGCAGCCTTGATGATCACCTACCCGTCGACCCACGGCGTGTTCGAAGAAGGCATCCGCGAGATCTGCGCCATCGTGCACGACAACGGCGGCCAGGTTTACATCGACGGCGCCAACATGAACGCCATGGTTGGCCTCTGCGCACCGGGCAAGTTCGGCGGCGACGTCTCGCACTTGAACCTGCACAAGACCTTCTGCATCCCCCATGGCGGTGGCGGCCCGGGCGTTGGCCCGATTGGCGTCAAGTCGCACCTGACCCCGTTCCTGCCGGGCCACGCAAAGATGGAGCGCAAGGAAGGCGCGGTCTGCGCAGCACCGTTCGGCAGCGCCAGCATCCTGCCAATCACCTGGATGTACATCAGCATGATGGGCGGCGAAGGCCTCAAACGCGCTTCGCAACTGGCAATCCTCAACGCCAACTACATCTCTCGTCGTCTGGAAGAGCACTACCCAGTGCTTTACACCGGCAGCAGCGGTCTGGTGGCGCACGAATGCATCCTCGACCTGCGCCCGCTGAAAGAAACCAGCGGCATCAGCGTCGATGACGTGGCCAAGCGCCTGATCGATTTTGGCTTCCACGCACCGACCATGTCGTTCCCGGTGGCGGGCACCTTGATGATCGAGCCGACCGAAAGCGAATCCAAGGAAGAGCTGGACCGCTTCTGCGACGCCATGATCAAGATCCGCGAAGAAATCCGCGCAGTGGAAAACGGTGCGCTGGACAAAGAAGACAACCCGCTGAAAAACGCCCCGCACACCGCGGCGGAAATCGTTGGCGAGTGGAGCCACCCGTACAGCCGCGAGCAAGCGGTGTATCCGGTTGAATCTTTGATCGACGGCAAATACTGGCCACCGGTGGGTCGCGTCGACAACGTGTTCGGCGACCGCAACCTGATCTGCGCCTGCCCGTCCATCGAGAGCTATCAAGAGGCGTGATCTCTGAGAAGCTTTCTGTAGGAGCCAACTTGTTGGCGAGGCTTTGGTCCTGTGTTGGAAGGGATATCGCCTCGCGAACAAGTTCGCTCCTACAGGGACTTCATCCGCCTCTTCAAAAGGATTGAAACCATGACCACCGAACACCTGCTCACCACCCCGCTCCACGCCCTGCATCGCGAACTCGGCGCCAAGATGGTGCCTTTCGCGGGCTATGACATGCCGGTGCAATACCCCGCTGGCGTGATGAAAGAACACCTGCACACCCGTGAAAAAGCCGGGCTGTTCGACGTGTCGCACATGGGCCAGATTCGTCTGACCGGTGCCGATGCCGCCAAGGCCCTGGAAACTCTGGTGCCGGTGGACATCATCGGCCTGCCCGTCGGCATGCAGCGTTACGCGATGTTCACCAACGAAACCGGCGGCATCCTTGACGACCTGATGGTTGCCAACTTGGGTGACGATCAACTGATGCTGGTGGTCAACGCCGCCTGCAAGAACGAAGACCTGGCCCACCTGCAAAAGCATCTGGCGAGCCATTGCGTCATCGAGCCACTGTTCGAAGAGCGTGCCCTGCTCGCCCTGCAAGGCCCGCAAGCGGTCACCGTGCTGGCACGCCTGGCGCCGGAAGTCGCCAAGATGACCTTCATGCAGTTCGCCAGCGTCAAGCTGCTGGGCGTTGACTGCTACGTCAGCCGCTCGGGTTACACCGGCGAAGACGGCTACGAAATATCCGTTCCGGCTGATCAGGCCGAAACCCTGGCGCGTCGCCTGCTGGCTGAGCCTGAGGTCGCCCCGATCGGCCTTGGCGCCCGGGACTCCCTGCGTCTGGAAGCCGGTCTGTGCCTATACGGCCACGACATGAACACCGAGACCACGCCGATCCAGGCCAGCCTGTTGTGGGCCATCTCCAAGGTACGTCGCGCCGACGGCGAACGTGCTGGCGGCTTCCCCGGCGCGGCGCAGATCTTCGCAGAGCAACAGAACCCTCCACTGCGCAAACGCGTCGGCCTGCTGCCACAAGAGCGTACCCCGGTGCGCGAAGGCACTGACATCGTCGATGCCGATGACAACTCCATCGGTACTGTCTGCAGCGGCGGGTTCGGTCCAAGCCTGGGCGGCCCATTGGCGATGGGTTATGTGGACACAGCACTGACCGGCCTGGACACCAAAGTGTGGGCTGTTGTACGCGGTAAGAAAGTACCGATGCTGGTCACGAAAATGCCTTTCGTGGCGCAACGTTACTTCCGCGGTTAATACCCGGCGTCAAAAAAATGCGGCGGATCAATCTGTTATACCGCCGCATCTATTACCCGCACTAAACAATGGCGAAAGTGCCAGACCCACGCCCTCCAACAGTGCATTTAAAAGTTAAAAACTATCGATTCATCGACAGTAGTTAATATTTTAAAAACCTGGTCAACCCCCTATAGACAGGGCTCCACAGGGGGGTTGTTTTTGCGACAAGAGTTAGCGTAGAGTTTCCCCACTGCGTTTGCATGGGTCGCTGAAGCTGGACCTGGTCAGTAGCTCTAGCTGTTGCTACAACCCGCTCTACGTTCCTGTTTCCTGCAACCAGCCCAGCGCTCTTTCATGAGGAAGAGGCTGTCATCAATTCAAGTTCCAGGGAATAAGAAAATGTCCACACGTCAGAGCGGTACCGTCAAATGGTTTAACGACGAGAAAGGGTTTGGTTTTATCACTCCAGAAAGCGGTCCAGACTTGTTTGTGCACTTCCGCGCTATTCAAGGCAATGGTTTCAAAAGCTTGAAAGAAGGCCAGAAAGTGACATTCGTTGCGGTGCAAGGCCAGAAAGGCATGCAGGCTGACGAAGTTCAAGCTGAAGCCTGACTCCTGGAACAGGAAAAGCCCCTGGTATTGATATCAGGGGCTTTTTTATGGGCGCGATTCCGTAAGATGGATTTTTTCAGGTTTCGAGAGCAGGCCATGTCCAGACACATGCTTCGTCCGCAAGGTGACTTCCCCGCTGCAAGCCTGGGCCGCCGTCTCGCTGCCATCTGTTATGACGCGCTGCTGTGCTTCGCGCTGCTGTTGGTGACGGCGTTCATCTACAAGCTGGTGATGATGGCGTTCATTGGGGAAGCGAGGCTCAAGGCGCTTTCGGAGTCGGGGTCACTGGACGGCGACCCACTGCTGTCGGCGGTGTTGTTTGTGGTGTTGTTCGGGTTCTTCGCCAAGTTCTGGACTCACTCGGGGCAGACCCTGGGGATGCAGGTCTGGGGTATCCGGGTGCAGAACACGGACGGCAGCGGGATCAGCCTGGTGCAGGCGTTGCTGCGTTTTATGGTGTCCATAGCTTCGTGGCTTTGCCTGGGGCTGGGCTTTGCCTGGGCGCTGTATGACAAGCAGAAGCGCGGGTGGCATGACCTGTATTCCAATAGTCAGTTGGTTAGGGTGCCGAAGCAGAGATAGCTACAAGCCTGACTTTCGCTGCACAGATTCAGAGTACATATCCATTTCTGCGATAAAGGCGACTTATGGTTCCGCTCTTACAGCGGGTCACTTTTGGCAAACGCCCGGAATGCCGGCCCAGCCAAAAGTAACCAAAAGGTCTGTGCCCCACCACTCGGTCCCTCGCTTAGGCTCGGCATACCCGTAATCCGACATTGATTCGGGGGGCCGCCGCGAAGGGCCATCCCTGGCCCAGCGCGGCTAAACCGGCATCCATGCCCAGCTTTTTCAATCAAGGGCATCCCCCCGAATCAATGTCGAATTCCGGCCAGCGTGGTTTGACGGGGCGCTTAAGATCAAAAGCCAGATCAACAGCAAGATCAACAACAGAACCGGATCCCTGTAGGAGACAACTTGTTGGCGAGGCATTGGACCTGTATCGCCAGCAATATCGCCTCGCGAACAAGTTCGCTCCTACAATTGAAATGCGATCCAACCGTAGGAGCGCGCTTGGTCTGGGCCGAATCCAGACGATGAACGATAACGCGGTATTGCTGAAGAACCGAGGTGTCTGATTCGCGGGCAAGGTCGAGCGCCACCCCGGTTACACCCAGAGAAGATCACCGAACCCGTGGGAGCGACCGGGTGGCGTTCCACCTTGCTCGCGAAGAGGCCATTACATCCGAAAGTTATTTGTCGCCTGGAATACAGCCTTCGCAAGCAAGCTTGCTCCCACATTTCTGAGGCGCACTCAAACCCGTGGGAGCGAATTCATTCGCGAAGGCAATGGCACACAAACAGCGTGGTATGCATGAACGAAAGCAGGTCGGCTTTCAGGCCGCGTCGCTTTGGCTTTGGCTTTTGATTTTGATTTTGATCTTCAGCGCCCCGTTAAACCACGCTGGCCGGAAGCCGATATTGATTCGGCGGGCAAACCGGCAGGACGCCGGTTTAGCCGCGCTGGGCCAGGGATGGCCCTTCGCGGCGGCCCGCCGAATCAATGTCGGATTACGGGCATGCCGAGCCTAGGCGAGGGACCGAGTGGTGGGGCAAGGACCTTTTGGTTACTTTTGGGGCTGTTTGCCAAAAGTGACGCGCCGTAAGGGCGCAACCCTAAGTAGCCGTAACCGCACCAACGGATATGTACGCAATAAAAGATGCGAAGTGGGTCTATCCCGTGAGACCACCCACAAAAAAGCCGACTAATCGTCGGCTTTTTCACACCTGCAGAACCTTACCCCGCCCTACGCAACAACAATATCCCCGCCAACGCACAAATCCCGGCAGGCACCAACACCGCGAACAACGGCGAGAAACCGAATACCAGACTCGAAGGCCCCAACAGATCCTGCGCAATGCGGAACGTAAAGCCCACCAGCACGCCTGTAAACACCCGCTGACCCAAGGTCACCGAGCGCAACGGGCCGAAGATGAACGAGATCGCCATCAACACCAGCGCCACTGTCACCAGCGGCTGCAGCACTTTGGTCCAGAACGCCAGCCAGTAGCGGCCATTGCTCAAGCCCTGATCCGCCAGATAATGCGCGTACTGCCACAGACCGGTGATCGACAGCGAATCAGGCGGCATGACCACCGTACTCAGCAATTGCGGACTCAGTGCGACGTCCCAGCGCTCCTCGGGGGTTTTGATCACTTCGGTGCTGCCATCACGGAAGAAGGTCGTGGTGATGTCCTTCAGTTCCCAGTAATCGGTTTTGAACGTGGCCTGCCTGCTGAAGCTGGCGCTGAGCATGTGCCGCTCTTTATCGAAGCGATAGCGCGTCACGCCATACAGCACGCCGCTCGGCTGCACCGCGTTGATGTGGATGAACTCGTCACCCTGGCGGTGCCACATACCGTGCCGCGCGCTTTGCGCATCGCCGCTGCCTTGTGCCAGCGCGCGATTGGCCTGAGCCTGATTCTCGGCCGCAGGTGCAACGTACTCACCGACCAGCACACCAAAGATCATCAGCACCAGCATCGGCTTCATCACCGCCCAGACGATGCGCCCGATGGACACCCCGGCGGCGCGCATGATGGTCAGTTCGCTGCTGCTGGCCAGGCTGCCGAGGCCGATCAGGCAACCGATCAGTGCTGCCATTGGCAACATTTCATACAGGCGGCGCGGCGCGGTCAGAGCGACGAAGCTGCTCGCATCCAGCAGGGTGTAGGAATCACTGACGTCGCCCATCTCATCGATGAAGGCAAACAGCGAGGCCAACCCGAGGATGATCCCGAGTACCGCAAGAATCGCGACGAAAACACTTTTGCCAATGTAGCGATCGAGCTTAACCATGGGTCACCTCCGACTCAGCGCGGCGACTCGCCATTTTCAAGCGCAGTGGCTCCCAATACAGCAGCCCCAGGCCAATCGACAGGAAGATGGCGTGCACCCACCACAACCCGAGCGCCATGGGCAGCTTGCCTTTTTCAAGGGCGCCACGGGCGGCGATCAGGATGGTCAGGTACGCCATGTACAGCAAAATAGCGGGCAGCAGCTTCAGGTAACGGCCCTGACGCGGGTTGACGCGTGCCAGCGGCACCGCCATCAAGGTCACGATAAAGACCAGGATCGGCAGCGCGATGCGCCAATGCAGCTCAGCCTGATTGCGCGGAAGATCGCTGCCGAACAGATCCAGCGTAGGGATGGCTTCGCGATCACTGATCTCGTTGCTGATATCAGGCTTGGGCAGCAACGCGCCATAGGTGTCGTACTGGATGGCGCGATAGTTCGCCTCACCCGGATTACCGTCATAGCGATAGCCGTTTTCCAGAATCAGAAAGCGGCTGCCGTCAGGTTTGATTTCCTGGTGGCCCTTTTCGGCGACCAGGACGGTGATTGCGCTCTCCTTGGTCTTATCCGTGGAGACGCGCTTCTCGGAGATGAACACCCCGCCCAGATTGGAACGATCCTCGGACAGCTCCTGGGTGTAGGTCACACGGCTGCCATCGCGCAGCGCCTGAAAGCGGCCCGGCACCAGGGTATCGAACTCGGTCATGGCGTCCTGTTTGTTGATCAGCAGCGAGAATTGCGTCGCCCCCTGCGGCGCCAGGCTGAAGCTCAGCCACGCCACCAGCAACGCCACCAGCGCGGCGGGTGCCATGGTCATGGCCAGCAGACGTTGCTGGCTCATGCCCGTGGCGGAGAGCACGGTCATTTCGCTCTCCAGGTACAGGCGCCCGTAGGCCAGCAAGATCCCCAGGAACAAACCCAGCGGCAGGATCAATTGCAGGAAGCCGGGCATGCGGAAACCCATGATCAGGAACAGCACGCCTGGATCCAGTGCGCCGGACGCTGCTTGCGCCAGGTACTTGATGAAGCGTCCGCTCATGATGATGACCAGCAAGACCGCGCTGACGGCGCTCAGGGTAACCAGCACTTCTCGGGACAGATAACGGAAGACGATCAAACCAGACACTCCAGGGTCGCCGGGCTCAGGCCAGACAAGAAAGTTACTTGCGAATTCGACGCTTGAGACCGCGGACCCGCCAAAAAATATGCGGCATTATCCTGTGAATCAGGTGCTCTGTCACTGCGCGGTCTGGATAGTTCATACGTACACGTCCTACACCGGGCTTGATCGGTACGTTTTGCGGGGTTGTCAGGGGTCCTGTGCCGGGGTCAAACTGCGGGCCTTGTTGCTGGCAGACGCATGCGCAACCGCTATGTACTGCCAGGCACCTCATACATTTCGCGATAGCTCATCGTTTATTCGGGGACCCCGACATGGAATTGGTTGTTAAAAGCGTAAGCCCAGAAACCTTGAAAACGGCCACGCTGGTCGTGGCCGTCGGCGAAGGCCGCGTGCTCAGCGACGCAGCCAAGGGCGTTGATGCTCTGGCCGGTGGCGCGATTGCCGCTGTACTCAAGCGCGGCGATCTGGTTGGCAAGGTTGGCCAGAGCCTGCTGCTGCACAACCTGCCGAACCTGAAAGCCGAACGTGTGCTGCTGGTCGGCACCGGTAAAGAAGCCGAACTGACCGACCGCCAGTTCAAGAAAGTCATCAACTGCGTGCTCTCGACCCTCAAAGGCCTGGGCGGCACCGATGCGGCCATCGCTCTGGATCAGGTTTCAGTCAAGAACCGCGATACCTATGGCAAAGCCCGCCTGCTGGTCGAAACCCTGGCCGATGGCGAATACGTGTTCGACCACTTCAAATCGCAGAAGGCCGAAGCCCGCGCCTTGAAGAAAGTCACCCTGCTGACCGACAAGATCAGCGTTGCCGACGTCGAACGCGCCGCGACTCACGCGCAGGCGATCGCCACCGGCATGGCCCTGACCCGCGACCTGGGCAACATGCCGCCGAACGTCTGCCACCCGGTTTACCTGGGCGAACAGGCCAAGGCACTGGGCAAGGCGCACAAAAACCTCAAGGTTGAAGTGCACGACGAGAAGAAAATCGCCGACCTGGGCATGGGTTCGTTCCTGGCCGTGGGTCAAGGCAGCGCCCAGCCGCCACGCCTGATCGTCATGAACTACTCCGGCGGCAAGAAAAGCGAGAAGCCTTTCGTGCTGGTGGGTAAAGGCATCACCTTTGATACCGGCGGCATCAGCATCAAGCCTGCTGCGGGCATGGACGAAATGAAGTTCGACATGTGCGGCGCTGCCAGTGTGTTCGGCACCCTGCGCGCCGTGCTGGAACTGCAACTGCCGATCAACCTGGTGTGCATCATCGCTGCGGCCGAGAACATGCCAAGCGGCACCGCGACTCGCCCCGGCGACATCGTCACCACCATGAGCGGCCAGACCGTGGAAATCCTCAACACCGACGCCGAAGGCCGTCTGGTGCTGTGCGATGCCCTGACCTACGCCGAGCGCTTCAAGCCACAGGCGGTGATCGACATCGCGACCCTGACCGGCGCTTGCGTCGTGGCATTGGGCGGTCACACGTCCGGCCTGCTGGGTAACAACGACGCGCTGATCAATCAGTTGCTGGACGCGGGCAAGTTCGCGGACGACCGCGCCTGGCAGCTGCCGTTGTTCGACGAATACCAGGAGCAACTGGACAGCCCGTTCGCCGACATCGCCAACATTGGTGGCCCTAAAGGCGGCACCATCACGGCGGCCTGCTTCCTCTCGCGCTTCACCAAGACCTACGAGTGGGCGCACCTGGACATCGCCGGTACCGCCTGGCTGAGCGGCGGCAAGGACAAGGGCGCCACTGGCCGTCCGGTTCCGCTGCTGACCCAATACCTGCTGGATCGCGCGGGCGCGTAAGGAAACCGGGGCGTTTGCAGTCGCATGGCAAACGCGAATCCTGTAGGAGCGAACTTGTTCGCGAGGCGATAGATCTGCAAACACAGTCATTACGCCTCGCCAACAAGTTGGCTCCTACAGAGATATGCGTTTCAAACCATGAAGGTTGATAAGCGACAAGCCCCGCGACCTTGGAAAGCACATGACACAAGTCGACTTTTATATCCTCCCCAGCGCCGCCCCGTCGGCACGCCTGGACTTCGCCTGCAAGCTCACCGAAAAAGCCTGGCGGATGGGCCATCGGATTTACCTGCATTGCAGCGATGCGGCGCAGCGTGAAGACCTTGATGCAAGGCTGTGGCGCTTCAAGGGCGAAACCTTCATCCCCCACGGCGACGCCGAAGAGGATCAGGTGGCTCCCGTCGTGCTGGGCCTGGGTGAAGACCCCGGGCAACACCAGGATTTGCTGGTCAACCTCGACCTGCGCATCCCCGATTTTTTCAAACGTTTCGCCCGCGTGGCGGAAATCGTCGTGGAAGACCCCGCGATACGACTGGCCGCACGAGAGAGTTTTCGTTTCTATCGTGAACAGGGCTATCCTCTGCAAGATCACCGGCTACAACGTCTTTGAGCACCCCGATGGATAATTCAAAACCCCTGAAAGACTCTGCCAACCTGCTGGACGACCTTGAGTCGATCCGCCAGTTGCTGGGCGATGACTCCCCACAAACCCCAGGCAATGGCGAGGGGCAGATCCCTCTGTTGTTCGATGTGGTGGGAGCCCGCCCGGCGCTGGAGCACAAGGAGGATTTCGACGAAGAAGACGCTGACATTCCGACCCTGACGCCAGAACCTGCAGCGGTTCCAACGCCTGCGCCAGCACCGGCGAAGGTGGTCTCCAGAGAAGACACGCTGCTGCATGTGGACACCGAGCTGCGCGCCGCTGCCCAGTTGATCATGCAAGACGTCATCAGCGAATTCGCCCCGCATATCGAAACCGAGATCAAGCGTCGCCTTGAGGCCAGGATGGAGCGGTTGCTGAGTCAGTATCAGAATTAATCTGCACAAGGCTTGTAGGAGCCAACTTGTTGGCGAGGCGATTTCACTGTGTACACCGCTCCACCGCCTCGCCAACAAGTTGGCTCCTACAAAGTTAATGTGTTCAATTTTTACAGCCCATCATCGCCCCGCGCTACGCCCAGCCGTTCATCCCCGCTATACTTGTCGGCTTTCCTGAATTACAGCAATAGGTTCCCGCCGCGCATGGACAAGACCTACCAGCCGCACGCCATTGAAACTTCCTGGTATCAGACCTGGGAATCCGAGAATTACTTCGCGCCGCAAGGCTCGGGTGACTCGTACACCATCATGATCCCGCCGCCAAACGTCACCGGCAGCCTGCACATGGGGCACGGTTTCAATAATGCGATCATGGACGCCTTGATCCGCTTCCGCCGCATGCAGGGTCGCAACACCCTGTGGCAGCCGGGCACCGACCACGCCGGTATCGCCACGCAGATGCTGGTGGAGCGTCAGATCGAAGCGCAGGGCCTGAACCGCCACGATCTGGGCCGTGACAAGTTTCTGGAAAAAATCTGGGAGTGGAAGGATCAGTCCGGCGGCAACATCAGCCGTCAGATTCGTCGCCTTGGCTCGTCCGTAGACTGGAGCCGCGAGCGCTTCACCATGGACGACGGCCTGTCCGAAGCCGTTAAAGAAGCTTTCGTGCGTTTGCATGAAGACGGCCTGATCTATCGCGGCAAGCGTCTGGTCAACTGGGACACCAAACTGCACACGGCGATTTCCGACCTCGAAGTGGAAAACCACGACGAGAAAGGCTTCCTGTGGAACCTGCGTTATCCACTGGCTGACGGCGCGAAAACCGCTGACGGCCTGGATTACCTGATCGTCGCCACCACGCGCCCGGAAACCATGCTAGGTGATGCTGCCGTTGCGGTTAACCCGGAAGACGAGCGTTACAAGGCCCTGATCGGCAAGTTCGTCGAGCTGCCACTGGTGGGCCGTCGCATCCCGATCATCGCGGACGATTATTGCGACCCTGAATTCGGCACCGGCTGCGTGAAGATCACCCCGGCTCACGACTTCAACGACTACGAAGTGGGCAAGCGCCACAACCTGCCGCTGCTGAACATCTTCGACAAAGACGCCCACGTGCTGGCCGCTGCTCAGGTGTTCAACCTGGACGGCACCCTGAACGAAACCGTTGACGGCACCCTACCCGCGCAATACGCAGGTCTTGACCGCTTCGAAGCGCGCAAGCAGATCGTTGCAGCCTTCGACGCCGCCGGCCTGCTGGTCAGCGTTGATGATCACGCCCTGAAAGTCCCGAAAGGCGACCGCTCCGGCACGATCATCGAGCCGTGGCTGACCGATCAGTGGTACGTGTCCACCAAGCCATTGGCTGAACCTGCCATTGCTGCCGTGGAAGACGGCCGCATCGCCTTCGTGCCCAAGCAATACGAAAACATGTACTTCTCGTGGATGCGCGACATCCAGGACTGGTGCATCAGCCGTCAGCTTTGGTGGGGCCACCGCATTCCGGCCTGGTACGACGAGTCCGGCAAAGTCTATGTCGGTCGCGACGAAGCCGAAGTCCGCGCCAAGAACAACCTGGGCCCGGACGTTGCGCTGCAACAGGACAACGACGTACTCGACACCTGGTTCAGCTCAGGCCTGTGGACGTTCTCCACCCTGGGCTGGCCGGAAAAGACCAAAGCGCTGGAAACCTTCCACTCCACCGACGTACTGGTCACCGGCTTCGACATCATCTTCTTCTGGGTTGCCCGGATGATCATGCTCACCATGCATTTGGTGAAGAACGAAGACGGCACCCCGCAAGTGCCGTTCAAAACGGTTTATGTGCATGGCCTGGTCCGCGATGGTCAGGGCCAGAAGATGTCCAAGTCCAAGGGCAACGTCCTGGACCCGCTGGACATCATCGACGGCATCGAGCTGGAAGACCTGGTGCAAAAGCGCACCTCCGGCATGATGCAGCCCAAACTGGCCAAGAAGATTGAAAAGCAGACCCGCGACGAATTCGCCGACGGCATCGCCAGCTACGGCACCGATGCCCTGCGCTTCACCTTCTGCTCCCTGGCGTCCACCGGTCGCGACATCAAGTTCGACATGGGCCGTGTTGAAGGCTATCGCAACTTCTGCAACAAGATCTGGAACGCCGCCCGCTACGTGCTGGATAAAGGCGAAGACTGCGGCCAGAACGGCGAAGCAGTCGAGCTGTCCCTGGCGGATCGCTGGATCATCTCGCAACTGCAACGCACCGAAGCCGAAGTGACCCGCCAACTGGATCAATTCCGTTTCGACCTCGCCGCTCAGGCCTTGTACGAGTTCATCTGGAACCAGTATTGCGACTGGTACCTGGAACTGTCCAAACCTGTGCTGTGGGACGAAACCGCACCGGTTGAGCGTCAGCGTGGCACCCGTCGTACGCTGGTGCGCGTGCTGGAAGTGGCCCTGCGTCTGGCCCATCCGTTCATGCCGTTCATCACCGAAGAAATCTGGCAGCGCCTCGCGCCGCTGGCCGGCGCCGAAGGCAAGACCATCATGCTGCAACCTTGGCCAGTGGCCAACGAAGCACGCATTGATCAGGCCGCCGAAGACGATATCGAATGGCTCAAGGGCCTGATGCTCGCTACCCGTAACATCCGTGGTGAAATGAACATCGGCCCTGGCAAGCCTCTGGCGCTGTTCCTCAAGAACGTCAGCGCCGAAGACCTGCGCCGCCTGCAGGAAAACGACTACCTGCTGAAGAAGCTCGCCAAGCTCGAATCCATCACCGTACTGGCACCGGGCGCGGAAGCACCGCTGTCGGCGACCGGTCTGGTGGGCGAAATGGAAGTGCTGGTGCCAATGGCCGGCCTGATCGACAAGGATGCAGAGCTGGCGCGTTTGGATAAAGAAATCCTGCGTCTGCAAGGCGAAGTGCAACGGGTCGGCGGCAAGCTGTCCAACGCAGCCTTCGTTGACAAGGCACCGCCTGAAGTCATCGCCAAGGAACGCGCCAAAATGGCCGAAGCCGAACAGGCGCTGGGCAAACTGGCCGAGCAGCATGCGCGGATTGCCAGCCTGTAAATGAAAAGCAGCCAGCCTGTACCAGGCTGGCTGACTACCCTGAACCCTGTAGGAGCGAACTTGTTCGCGAGGCGTCGTACCTGACACACCGCCTCGCGAACAAGTTCGCTCCTACAGGGTTTTGCGTCTATCGAGAACATGAACCCCATGACCATCCCCAACACCCCAAAACCACCCCGCAAGAAGCCCAAGCCCGCGCTGACAGCCAAACCTGTCGAGCCAAAAGAAAAGGCCACCTTGCACCCGCGCAATCGCCACCAGGGCCATTACGACTTTCCCAAGCTGATCAAAAGCAGCCCGGAGCTGGGGCAATTTCTGATCACCAATCCGTATGGCAAGGAAAGCATCGACTTCGCCAACCCTTCCGCTGTCCGGGTCTTCAACCGGGCGTTGCTCAAGTCCTTCTATGGCGTGGCCCATTGGGATATCCCGGCGGATTACCTGTGCCCGCCGATTCCGGGCCGTGCCGACTACCTGCATTTCCTCGCCGATCTGTTGGCTGAAGGCAATGAAGGTGTGATCCCCCGTGGCGCCTCGATCAAGGCCCTGGACATCGGCACTGGCGCCAACTGCGTTTACCCGCTGATTGGCCACAGCGACTACGGCTGGCAGTTCCTGGGCTCGGAAATCGACCCCACCGCCATCGCCGCGGCGACTGCGATCGTCAAGTCCAACAAGCTGAGCAAAGCCATCATCCTGCGCCAGCAAAGCAATCGTAAGCAGATCCTGCTGGACCTGCTTAATAGCGATGAACGCTTCGATGTGAGCCTGTGCAATCCGCCCTTTCACTCGTCCCTGGAAGAAGCCCAACGGGGCAGCCAGCGTAAATGGCGCGCCCTGGGCAAGGCCGACCCTAAGCGCAAGCTGCCGGTGCTGAACTTCGGCGGGCAATCTCAGGAGCTGTGGTGTGAAGGCGGCGAAATCGGCTTCGTGACGCAATTGATCAAGGAAAGCACGCAGCTGGGCAGGCAAGTGCTTTGGTTCAGTACCCTGGTGTCCAAGGCGTCGAACCTGCCCTTGATTCAAAGCACGCTGAAGAAAGTTGGCGTAGTTGAAAGCCGCATCGTCGAAATGGGCCAAGGGCAAAAGCAAAGCCGCTTCGTCGCCTGGACGTTCCATGACAAGGCCAAACAAGAGGCCTGGCGGCAGGAGCGCTGGCTATAGCGCATAACTTTCAGACCAACGGTCTTGACTCGGGCTGAAACCTGATACTTCTGACAGTAGACGCCTCTTGGACGCATTTCTAACCTGACCACTCAGGAACATGCGTGCCAAGGAGGCCAGTCATGCATCCTCTTCAAACCCTGCCTATGTTGTTAGCACTCTGGCCCTGTTCCTTATGGGCGGCGGATGTGCAAACCGGCCTTGATCCGGTCGAAACGGTCGGAAGGATCAATGCCAACTACAACGCCGTTGTCCACGAGTGCAGAGAAGCCGATACCGGCGCTCTACGCGGCCATTATTACTGCAGCGGCGTGACGTTGCGGATGGTCAATGACGGCAACTTCGAACCCTGGGATTACAGCCCCTATGCAGTGAAGACCGGCGCCACATCGTTCTCATGGATACGCCGTGATCTGAGCATCAATACACTGATTCACCCTGCAGGCTTCATTATTCGGACACCTACGGACGCTGTTGCGCTAGGTTTGCCGGTCAAGGATGAAGGCTGGACCTGCATTTACCCCTTCGATGCCGGTACCGGCCCGCAGCGCGGCTGGTACGGTTGTGGCCACTACAACGACACGAAAATGGCAATACCGCCATCGCCGTCGACCGACAACAAGAATGCCAAATGGGCCTTTGGCACCTGTGCTCAACAACAGATCGAGACCGTCGAGCAGTGGAAAAAAGCCTACCCCGGTGGCACCAGGCAACCGATCCAGACCAGCCAGTGCTCCTGGAATGCCGAATCTCCCGCGCAATGGGAGACCATGATTCGGGTCCATGAATCCAGGGCAACGACACCGGCAACCGATTCGTTTTCGCGAAAGGATCTGTTCGATGAGTTCATGCTCGCCAACGCAACGGATACCGCCGACGGCGACCCGACCATGAAGTACATTGATGCCTTCGTTTACCAGGCCAACAACACCTACAACTACCCGACCTTTGGCGATACGGCACCGCCCAGGAAAGAAGACGGCCGGACCAGCGCGCGTAACTTCCAGCGCAAACTCCACGCTCAGGGCTACGCCGTTCCTGTCTTGAACCTGGACTTCAAACGGCCGCCCGAACAGCGTTTCCAATACATACCGGCCGACCAGGTCATCGCTCTGAACGGCATCCCGCCACAGGTCTACATCGCCTCTGCCACCTGGGCACAGCGACTGGATCCGGGTACGGGGCAGATGGAGTGGACGCTCAACGTCGTACCGACCGCACTGGGCAAGAGCCAGCAGGCTTCACAGCGCGAGGCGATCTATCAGGAGTTGCTGCAACTGCGCGGCGGCGACAGTCAATGGCGCGACGGGGAGAAAGCCCAGGGCAGCATGAAACAGCAGTTGAACTGCATCATCACCTATTACCCGCAACGTGCGGACTGGAACCTCGAACCGTTCCGCCCTGTCGTCTCGGATGCGCAGACCAAGGCTTCGGGTTGCAACCCGACGCTCAAGTGAAATAAAAAAAGCCGTGCCCGGTTAACCGGCGCACGGCTTTTTCACAGCAAGCGTGAGCTTACTTGTTGATCGAGTCGCTCAGCACTTTAGCTGGTACGAACTTGATAACTTTCTTGGCAGCGATTTCGATGGCAGCGCCAGTCGAAGGGTTGCGGCCAGTGCGAGCTGGACGCTCGGCGACTTTCAGCTTGCCGATGCCCGGCAGGGTGATTTCAACGCCGTTTTCCAGTTGGTCGGCAACAATTTGGCCCAATTGCTCAAGAGCATTACGCGCGGTGGTTTTTGGCGCGTCGATAGCTTCTGCGATATCGGCGATCAATTGGTCTTTAGTCAGAGCCATGGTGGTGTTCCTTCCCTATCAAATTCATTTGGATTGCAGAGTGCAGCATCGGCCTGGGGCCAGGCGAGGAACCTGACCCTCCAAGTAGCAGCCACGATTAATCGCGAACTGTAGATGCTTAAAGCGGGCAATGGTTCGGCCAGAAAGCACACAAACTGCGGTGCTTGGCGCGCTAAGCTGCGCAAGACCGGGCAAAACTAGCACAGAGCCGAGCAAATATCCGCACTAACCTACCCGATTGGACAGGTTTATCCTGAATCAGCCGAAAAAACATAGCCCAGTACCACCACAAGAGCCAAAACCAAGGGGTTCAGGGACGTTTGAGCCACTTGTGCGCTACACTGGCCGCCGTTGAAACGAGCTGCGCTGCTCGACCCGTATTCCGCTCACAACCAGCCGAGAACTCCATGCCGATCCGTCATTGCATCGTCCACCTGATCGACAAGAAACCCGACGGTACGCCAGCTGTCCTGCACGCCCGTGACTCTGAACTCGCCGAATCCCAAGCCATCGAGAACATGCTGGCGGACCTCAACGAGAGCTATAACGCCAAACAGGGCAAAGCCTGGGGCTTCTTTCATGCCGAGTCCGGCGCGCACCCTTTCAGCGGCTGGCTGAAGGAGTACATGGACGGCGGCAAGGACTTCACCGCGTTCAGCCGTATCGCCGTCGAGCACCTGCAAAAACTGATGGAAGAATCCAATCTGTCGGTCGGCGGTCATGTGCTGTTCGCCCACTATCAGCAAGGCATGACCGACTACCTCGCCATCGCCCTGCTGCACCACAGTGAAGGCGTGGCAGTGAGCGAAACCCTGGACGTGACCCCCTCGCGCCATCTGGACCTGGGTCAGCTGCACCTGGCAGCGCGGATCAACGTCTCGGAGTGGCAGAACAACAAGACGTCCAAACAGTACATCTCGTTCATCAAAGGCAAGAACGGCAAAAAGGTGTCCGAGTACTTCCGCGACTTCATCGGTTGCCAGGAAGGCGTCGACGGCCCCGGCGAAACCCGTACGCTGCTCAAGGCGTTCAGTGACTTCGTTGAAAGCGAAGACCTCCCGGAAGATTCCGCTCGGGAGAAGACCAAGACCCTGGTGGACTACGCCAGCAGCCAGAGCAAAATGGGCGAGCCCATGGGCCTGGAAGAATTGTCCGGGCTGATCGACGAAGAACGCCCACGCGCGTTCTACGATCACATCCGCAACAAGGATTACGGCCTCTCCCCGGAAATCCCGGCAGATAAGCGCACCCTCAATCAATTCCGCCGCTTCACCGGCCGCGCAGAGGGCCTGTCGATCAGTTTCGAGGCGCACCTGCTGGGCGACAAGATCGAATACGACGAAGCCGCCGGCACGCTGATCATCAAAGGCCTGCCCACGCAGCTCACCGACCAGCTCAAGCGTCGCTGAGGGCACTGGGCCATGTTGATACGCACCCTGAAGAAGTTCGTCCTGATCATGCTGGTGGTCGTGGTTTATCAGAACTGGGGCAAGATCGAGCACTTCTTCAACCCGGCCGACGCGATCCCTGCCCAGGCTCAAGCCAATGCCCAGGTGGTGATGTACGCCACCGAGTGGTGCGGCTACTGCAAGCAGACCCGACGTTTCCTGGACAGCAAAGGCATCCCGTTCAAGGAATACGACATCGAGAAATCAACCGAAGGCCGCAAAGCCTACGAGGCCCTGGGTGGGCGCGGCATTCCGTTGATTGATGTCAATGGCACGATCATTCGTGGCTTCAGCGAAGAGGCGATACTTGCGGCGTTGAAGTAGTGAGCGCGAGACTTACCCGCGATGAACGATGACGCGTCAACATGACGGTTAAAGCCCAGAGGCAGCAACATTGACTGAAGTGCACACTCGATAGTCTCAGCCAACAGGCAACATCGTCGGACTTGCCTAATCAATCGATTCAACACCGTTTACGGATAAGCGACCTGATCAGCGAGTTGATATTGAAAGCGGCTACGAGCAGCGGCTGAAAAGTCGAGCTTTAGTATCGGCACTCGCTTACCGGTCGCAGCCATTTTCCGTTGAAAATTCTGTGCATATTTAAGGGCGTCTGTCTTCTTGATGTCATAGAAAAAAGCAGTCGTCCAGTAGCGCATCGCCTCATTGTAATTATCTTCGTGGCCCGTAGGCGGCCCTTCAAGCATGACTTCATTCCAACCATGCTGGTCATTAAAAACCAGCCGGGATTCGATCATATTTCTCCAGCCTTGAGGATTGTCGGCATTCCATGAACATTGCTTATAATTGACTTTTGCTACGGAATTAAAATAGGTATTCCACTGACCTGAAGAAAAAATATTCAACTTGCTCTCACAACTCCCCCAGTGTTTCTGAGGAACCCCGGTACCGGTCCCTTCAAAGTCGCATCCGGCATAGTTTCTGTTCATCATCCTTGTTGTCCAGGCATCGAATGGGTATACGCACACGGTTAAATCCTGAGCGACAATGCCAGGTACCACCCCATTCTGATAGTCAGTGGGGCTCAAGAGTATGAAGCCCGCGGCATGATAGAGATTAGGAGTAGTGACATCGCTCCTGAGCCATGAGAACGATATTCCTCGCAAACGGATAGCCGTTGGACTGTATTCCCACGGTTTGAAACCTCCGTCATCAACGGTCCTCAACAGCACGCCGCTACAGAAATAATAACCTCTTACCGCTCCAGTACCCGGCTGAGTACATGCGGACACGATCTCATTGTACCGAGTATTAAACAGCGCAGCGATTCCAGGCCCGTCATTCAAATTAATTCTTGATAATGACCTGCCCCCTTTAGAGGTTATGACATCCAAGGGCGCCACAACCAAGGGATTCCCAACCACTTCTGACCTTGCAGTAGAGCCCTCTTCTCTAAGAACCGAAGAGCAGCCACACATCAAACTTAACGCCAAACAGACAACGACAAAGCTTTTGCGCGCCATATCGCATCACCTTTAGCAGCGAATTGACTCCAGCGATTTTCAAACAACTACACGCTTGTGAGTTTAATCAATGCTAGCTACCCGCCTCGTAAATACAAATACTCTGTCGGAGTAAGCACCTGCCTACTCATCGCCAAAACGCAGTCGCTCAATAGCGATAGTTTGAAAGCACGCTCGACTTCTATTGACGAGGGTTTATCTGATCACACATCTTTATTGGGCAGGATGCTCAGCGCCTGCTTAAGTGGGCTGCCGACTGTATCAAAACCGAAAAGCTGAAGTCACCTGAACGGGATTTGCAAGGGAGAGGCCCCTCTGGCGCCCAGGTAATGAGAATGGGTAGCCGGGCCTGATCCGACTACCACTTAAACCGCATCCAGCATGGACTAGTTGCGCTGCTGAATTCGAAACCCAACCCGCGGAAAGTGCACATGCACCACACCTGCCCGCTCGTCTTCACGGCGCACAATCAACTCTTCAAGCCCACTGAACACCAGCTCGCCTTCCACCGGATCAACGCCGTAATCAATGGCTGAAATCGTGACCTGATCGCCTGCCTTCAAGCCATTGGTTTCCAGGAATGGCTCATCCGGCAATGCAGCAGGAGTCGCTCGAGCGGCAATCTCCACGGCTTCTGCAGCGCTCAGCTCGTTTGGCGCGCCATGACCAAAGCCCAGCACCCGGCCCAGCCACGCCGCGACACCCGGATACTCATCCACCAATGGCGCGGTCACCGGTGTTTGCTTGAGGAACCACAGAGTATGGGCGACCGAGAAATCGGCAATCGACGGCACACCGAAAAGGAAGTCGCCGTTGCGCTCCAGCTGCTGCTCAAGACGCGCCATCAGCGTCGGCCATTGGTGCTTGGCCTGCTCGACAGGCAAGCGGGTTGCGTTGCCGCCGTCGAACAGCGCGGCACGGTCCGCTACGAAGGCTTTGACCGCTTCAGGCGGGACTTTGGCAAAACGTACGGCCAGGGACTCTGGCTGAAACACCAGGCTGACGGCATGCATGAACAGAACCGAGTCGGCCCAGGCCGCAAAGCCCGCGACGGTGAACTCCTGTCCCACCGGGAAGAACGCGGGCGAGGCTTTTTCCTGTTCCAGACGACGAGCGATCAACGCGGTGTCGCAGTAAATGTCCGCGCCGATCTGCAAAACCGGGGTCTTGCGGTAACCGCCGGTCAACGCAGTCAGATCCGGTTTGGGCATGATCGAAGGGATGGTCACCGAACGCCAGGACAAGCCTTTGAAGCCCAGCATCAGGCGGGCTTTTTCAGCAAAGAGCGAAGTCGGGTAATGGTGCAGGATGATGTCGGTCATGATGGCCTTTCCGGCAGAGGGAAAGCCCACAGCTTAACCGGCAAAAACCGGCGGGCCTACCCGACAACCCTGATGGCAAATCATCACGGGGATTGATCCAGGCACAGGCTTTTGTAGGAGCTGCCGAAGGCTGCGAATCGCGGTGTATCAGACAAACCGCTTTCGTCGCCGTCGTAACCTCCGACAACTCCTACAGGTCAGCGACAACACGCGATCATGTGGCGCAATACCCCGCCGCCAGAACTTCCTTGGCGCTCTTCCTCAATTTCTTGATCAGCCGCTCCTGCCGTAGCGCCTCGCCCTTGCTGACACAGGCTTCGACGTAGACCAGCGCCACCGCTGGGCTGGAGCAGAAGAACCGCGCACCTTTGCCTTTCTGATGGGCAACAAAGCGGCGCTGGGGGTCGTCGCTGATGCCGCAATACAGCGAGCCATTTTCCGCGCGCACCAGGTACACGAACCAGGGTTTGATCACCGCTGGTTCAGGTTGCTCGTTAACGGAGGGGGACAAGGCTTCTGGCATGACTGCACATCAGATTGGCGTGAAAGCGCGGATTCTAGCAGAGGCTCAACGCCCGGCCTGAAACGCCTTGAGGCCTTTCTGCGCCTGGGCGCGGATGGCGTTCTGCACGAAAGGTGCCCAACCCAGTAATACGCCCTTGGCACCCAGCGCCTGACGCGACCAGCGCCACAGGTCGAACTGGTCGTGATGTTCGGCGATCTTGCCGTCGCGGAAGACAAAACGCGCCTGGATATCGTTGACCACGGTATTGCCGGTCTGGGTGAACAGGTAAGTGGCCACCCAGTGCGCAGCGCCCGTACTCTCATCAGCGCGGACGCTGTCGAAAGTCAGGGAAAAATCCTTGGCCCGCGAGGTGAGCATGCGCCACATGTCGCCCGCCTGTTTGCCTCGCAGCTCGCCAAACACCGGGTCGCTGAACACGACGTCGTCGGTATAACACTCGGCCATGGCTTCGGCATCCAGGCGATTGAACGCCTCGTAGAACCGGGTGATCAGCGCGTTATTGATCAGGCGTTTGTCTTCGTCACTCATGCAGGCAGGTCCATTGGAGCAAAAGGTGCGTGCACGATAATCGCCATTGCGGCGCTTTGCCATGGGCATTCGTGACGCAAATACCGCACCTCAGACTTTTTCGCTGCTGACCTGCACATACAAGGCGCGTCCAGCACCCAGGCCTGCGATGGTGGCAGCGACGCCGATGACCGCGAAGATCCAGCCAATGGAGTCCCACCCGCCCGTCACGTCATGCACGATACCCACGGCAAACGGCCCGATGGACGCAATGGTGTAGCCGAAGCCTTGAGCCATGCCCGACAGATTGGATGCCACGTGAGAATCCCGCGAGCGCAGCACGATGAGGGTCAACGCGATACTGAACGCGGCGCCCTGCCCCAATCCCAGGACAATCGCCCATCCCCACAACGCATCAACCGGCGCATACAGGCAGCCGAACAGGCCCGCCAGGGTCATGGACATCGCCACCACCACGCCGAGCCGCTGATCCTTGCCACGGGTCGCCAGCCACGGCGCGCTCAAGGCGCTGATCAGTTGCACCATGATCGAACCGGAAAGCAGCAAGCCAGCATCGGTCGGGCTCATGCCACGGCCGATCAACACCGACGGCAGCCAGCCAAATACCACGTACGCCAGCGAAGATTGCAGGCCCATGTACAAGGTGACCTGCCAGGCCACCCGATCACGCAGCAAGCCCCGTACGCGGTAGGAGACCTGATGCATGTCGTGTTTTTGCCGCGCCTGCGGCCACCAGATCAGCGCCGCGAGCAGTGCCGGAATCATCCAGATCCCCAGGCCTACGGCCCAGCTGTCATTGAAATGGTGGGCAATGGGCACGGTAGAACCCGCCGCCAGTGCCGCACCCAGGCACAGCGCCATGGTGTAGACGCCGGTCATCGTCCCGGCCTGTTTCGGGAAGTCGCGCTTGACGATGCCCGGCAGCAGCACGCCAATCACACCAATACTCGCCCCGGCCAGAATGCTGCCAGCGAAGAGCCCGAATTCACCGAAGAAACTGCGCAGAACGATGCCTGCTGCCAGCGCGAACAGAACCCCGAAAACCACCTGCTCACTGCCAAAACGCCGCGCCAACCTGGGGGCCAGCGGTGCAAACAAACCCAGACAGAGCACTGGCAACGTCGTCAACAAACCCGCCTTGGCCGATGAAAGCCCGAGATCGTCGGAAACGTAACCGAGCAACGGCGCCATGCTGGCCAGCGCCGGGCGCAGATTCAGCGCCACCAGGACCAGCCCAAGCAGCAACAACCAGGGGCGATGAAGAACGGAAGATGGGTTTTGCGGGGTCGAACTCGCCGATGGCGCCTTGGTCGTCATTGCATTCTCGTGGGGGCAGGAAGGTGAAGCTGCGCAAAGCGCTAAAAGGGTGCATCGTGTTGGAGAATGCCGGGGAATACAAGTTTCGTCGGGATTGGGTGCATGATCAGGCGAGGAAAAGGCTCTTTGTGCTGGAGGTTGATCGTGGGAGCGAATTCCTTCGCGAAGAGGCTGGTACAGTCGATAGACCTCTAACGCCTGCCCCGCCGCTTTCGCGAATGAATTCGCTCCCACAGGGGATGCGGTTTCACTGATGGACCGCAGCGCCTGCAAGCCCGGCTCCAACAAGCAATCGCACTTGCGGCAACACATTTGCCAGACAACATCCCTTCACCTTGACAGACATTTCCGAGAAACTTGTCCCTCACTTGCGCCTGCAAATCCAGGTCACTAGGCTGCGTCGATCGCTGCACATCAGCGATCGGGTTTAGTAGCCCGGACCAATAGGCGCACACGTGCCCACCTTTATGGTGGCTGTGCGCAGGGCACTTTCGGGTGCGCCGGATTTTCCTATTGGCCGGTCTACTAACCTGTTGCACAGCCGCCACCCTCGTTTAGTAGCGTCGGGTGATGGCTCCTGACTTCAATAGGAGTTGTACATGCTCGATACTCATTCTGATTCACCCGCACACACCCTGGCCCACGCCGCCGACCTGCTGCGCTGTGCGGCCGCGACCGCATACGAATCCGCCGACCACTTGAGCGGCAACAAACGCGACCTGGCATTTTCAGTAGTGCATTTGATTGATCTGGCACGGGGCGAGGTGGAGAAGTCGCTGGATAAGCTGGAGGCCTGAAATAGCCTACTGTAGGAGCGAACTTGTTCGCGAGGCGGTGTGTCAGGCGATGAATCAATTGGGCGGAAAACCGCCTCGCGAACAAGTTCGCTCCTACCAGGAATCCTCGGCGCCTCGCCAATCGCGCACCTTCCCTCAACACCTTCGGAAACGCCCTACATAACCGCAGACCGCATCCCAATAAAATGACCGATCATTTTTTTCAGGATGATCAGTCGATGGCCAGTCACGGTTACATGGTTATACAAGGCAAAGTTCAAGGGCTCATTTCAGAAGGTTGCTCAAGCGTTGTATCCATCGGCAATAAATGCCAGACCGAACATAAAGACGAAATCATGGTGTTGTCGTTCGACCACAACATGAACACCTTGGGCAACACCAAATACGCCCATCACAACCCCATCATCATTACCAAATTCATCGACAAATCCTCTCCCCTGCTGGCGCAGGCATTGGCAACCCGAGAAGAACTCACTTGCACCATTAACTTCTACCGAAACGCAGGCCCGGTGGGGCAGGAAAAATACTATTCAGTGGAAATCGGCGGCGCACAGATAGCCGACCTCACCATCAGCATGCCGCATTCAATCCTGCAGAATGATGTAGAGCCTCAAGAAACAGTTGCGATCCGCTACCGAGATATCACCTGGCGAAACCATGCGACCAATACCAGCGGGTATACCACCTGGGAAGGCGCGCAATGACACCCGCCAATAAAAAACCGCACGTCAGCAGCAA
>Ga0247734_1000139_pt1 | contig 64246 bp, 53 predicted proteins | sample UWRJL103311B2_FD_180933 | JGI IMG/M metagenome (GOLD analysis project Ga0247734, IMG submission 180933) | Plant litter microbial communities from Arlington Agricultural Research Station in Wisconsin, United States - UWRJ-L103-311B-2 | ecosystem: Environmental > Terrestrial > Plant litter >... | reverse complement strand
CGACGCTGACCGCTTGATCCTGCTGTTCCGTAACGACACGTCGGCGTTCGACGGCAAGCGCATCGAACAGCTGGACCGCAAAGGCATGGTGAACAACAAGTTCAACGCCTTCATCATGCAGAAACTCGAAGCGGCGGGCATTCCCACTCAGTTCGACAAACTGCTGGCCGACAACGAAGTGCTGGTCAAAAAGCTCGACATGATCCCGGTGGAGTGCGTCGTGCGTAACTACGCCGCCGGCAGCCTGGTCAAGCGCTTGGGCGTCGAAGAGGGCCTCAAGCTCAACCCGTACACCTTCGAGCTGTTCCTGAAGGACGACGCCAAAGGCGACCCGTTCATCAACGAATCCCACGTCGTGGCATTCGGTTGGGGCACCGCCGAGCAGCTGGTTCGCATGAAAGAACTGTCGCTCAAGGTCAACGAAGTCCTGACCAAACTGTTCGATGACGCCGGCCTGCTGCTGGTCGACTTCAAACTCGAATTCGGCGTGTTCAGCGACGGCTCCATCGTCCTGGGCGACGAATTCAGCCCGGACGGCTGCCGTCTCTGGGACAAGGACACCAAGAAGAAAATGGACAAAGACCGCTTCCGCCAGGGCCTCGGTGACGTCATCGAAGCCTACGAAGAAGTCGCAAACCGTCTGGGCGTACCGCTCTAAGACGGCAAAAAGAGTCGCAAGCGCTTGATAGCACGAAAAAAATCAGCAAAAAGGTTCGCCTTCTGCGATTGAACTGTTATGATGCGCGCCGTTGGAGAGATGCCAGAGTGGCCGAATGGGACGGATTCGAAATCCGTTGTACTGGCGACAGTACCTAGGGTTCGAATCCCTATCTCTCCGCCATACAAATGAAAGCCCCGTAAGTTACTGATTTACGGGGCTTTTTTGTGTCTGTCTCTTTTTCGATTCTACTACTCTTTTCTACCACTCAGCCTGCTCCGGTAGACAGGATAGGCCATGCATTCGCATCCCCCGGAAAACTCAGCCGCAGAGACGAAGATCATCTCCCCACAAAAGTTCAATTTTCTTTGATGTCTTGTTGACAGCATAGCCTCCTCATCCATATTCTGGTGGCCGCAGGTGCATTCACCTGTTCCCGCTCTTTAAAGTCATATATTCAAGGAAATCGATGCCTAACTTGGCGACCCCTTGGGGTCATGACCGGCGCCTCGGTAGCCTCCGTACGCGGGGTGGCGTGTTCTGCGCTCCTCCGATTACGCGCTGCGACCGTTGTCTGGCGTAAAAGTTAAGAGTCCATTTGAGTCAATACAAATATTCCTTGAGATGCTTAATCCAATTGGTCTGGCCGTGACGACAGAATTCTCTGTCGTCACAACAAGAGGGTTTCGCAATGTTCGATGTTAAAATTGAAATACATATGGCTGGTAAAAAGAAGAGCATTCCCGTAGTAGCTAGAGATAGCCCATCGGGGAAAAGAATTGGCTCAAATGCAGCTTTCAGATTGACCGTGATGGCTTTCTTAGGCTGGGTTGGTCGCAAATTTATCTCCATCTTCTTGGGAGACGATAGCAACTAACTGACTCTTAATCTTTGCTTTGATAACTATGGAAAGGTCAAGCTAGTGGCGAAGGACAAGCCTTATTATCCTCATGCATCCATCGGTTCTGTGGCGATGTTGGCTAAGACGCTGGGTGTGCATCCAAAGCTGCTTAATGATCTGGCGGGACGGGCGAATGATTCGTATACTCATTTTGTCATTAGGACGAAAGGAGATAAGGAGCGAAACGTCTATGAACCAAAGTATGAGCTTAAGAAGCTTCAAAAAAGAATAAACTCAAGGCTCTTTGAAAAGGTCCATTACCCTTTCTATCTACAAGGTGGGGTCAAAGACGAGAATCATCCTCGCGACTATATCGAGAATAGCCGAATTCATGCCGGCTCAAAATCTCTAATTAGTCTCGATATTCGAAATTTCTACGATAATATTCCTTATGAAAGCGTTGTAAATATTTTCAAGTATTTTTTTAATTTTCCGGACGAAGTTAGTGATCTCTTATTTAAGATAGTTACAAGGGACGGAAAAGTTCCACAAGGTGCGTGCACGTCTAGCTACGTAGCTAATTTAATATTTCACAATTCTGAGTATAACTTTGTTTCAAGGCTGAGAAATCAAGGTGTTACATACTCCCGTCTTCTGGATGATGTGACACTCTCGTCAAGCAGGTTACTTTCTCAGGATGAAGTCAGTGGCTACATAACATATGTAGCCGGGCTGTTTAGTGAGCATAAGTTACGCATTAAAAAAAGTAAGACGAAGATCGAACGGTCTGACGATTTATCGGCTGAATATACTGTCACGGGTGTATGGGTAGGGCACGGTGTCCCAAAAATTCGGCGTGCTGAGAGAGATTTGATTCGGCACTCCGTCTATATCTGTGAGCGAGAGTATCAAAAGGACAGATTTCGGGATGAGTATCACGAGCTTTGGAATAAAGTTTCAGGTCAGGTTGCTAAGCTAACGAGGCTTGAGCATTCTCAAGCTTTGAAGCTGCGTGCCCGGATGAGAGATATACTTCCCCTCTATGATGGTAAGGCAACAGCCGCAATTATTCGTGAAGCGGATTTGCTATTAAAGCGGCCTAAAACTAGTCATGTAAAAGTTTCTGTGGTTAACGCTTATCGGAGATTAATTAACAGGCTTGGAATCCTGACAAGGACCAACAAAACGCTGGCAAGGGGTCTTAGGCGCCAGTTGAAGACCAAATTTTCCGACGTTCCATCAAAGGTATTGATGTGGGAGTGAATATGACGGATGACCAGCTAGTTGATACCGGTTTTGTTAATTCTTATGATTCTTTTAAAGGTTTTGGATTTATACGCAGAGAAAAGGGACGCGACGTGTTTTTCTTCTACGATGATGTTGAAGATGTTGTTAATGGTATAGCGATGGGTGATGTTGTTCGGTTTGAGGTGCATGAGGAGCCCAAGGGGCCAAGGGCGTATAAAGTTGTACGCACGGGCTGAGTGATGGTGTGTCGTCGCTGACTAACGGGCGAGGCTTGGCTCCACGCACCAACATTACCGTGAATCAATTTATTCGACGCTTCACGCAGATAAGGTGTATATATCACCACCATTGTCCATGAGTGCAAATCCTGATTTTCCCTGTATTGGGAATCTGAGTTCTGCCCAATCTCAAGTGGTTGCAGTGGTACTTTGCAGTCGCTTTAGTTCGTGACTGGGTGATGATCGTCCAGCCAAAGCGCTTCATTGACGCAAGTCGAAAATCCTAAAAGCGCCAAGAGCGTGAAGCTCTAGGCTTTTCTCGTTACTTGCCCTTGGCGCTTTTGATGTCAGAGATGATCTGCTTTGCGATCGCTTGCACCTGCTTCTGAGTCATTGCCGACATGACTCCTTCCCAAGCCGATGACGAAGTGTCATAGGCGCGACTGCCGATCAACTTTCCAGAGCTCAGGTCTGAGAAGTCCGCAGAGGAGTTTACTCATGCATTGCCCACCATTACGCCAGCTCCGTAACGAGCGCCGGGCGTCAGGTAGCGGAAATTGGACACATTGACTGTGATACCCACGCCTGGCGCATTACCCAAGCTTAGCTCTTGAGCCTCCTTCAGGCTATAACCTGCGCTCGCCGCTTCGGCCTTTAAAGCATCACTCCAGTCGTTCTTCAGGAGTGGCCAGTCGTCGTTGTGTAAAACTTTTTCGTTGCCCGTGAAGCTGACCACAAGGTTCTGTTTTGCTGACTCTTGAATGACCAGTGACGCACCGCCTCCTGATTTCACAGACGCGGCGCAACCGCTTAGCATTGCGACGCCAATGACACATGAAAGAGCGAAGGGTAGGGCAAATTTTTTCACGTGAACTTCCGTATCCATTAAGGTTGGTCGATAGCGTCAGGTGGCCCCTGCGCGAGGGTTTACTCGCTTGTGGCCAGCGCTTCTTCGTATTCATTTATGAACTGCGGCAATCCGTAGCCCAATACTGCGCATAGGTCTCGAAGCTGAATCAGGTCAAGCCGGCGAGAGCCTTTCTCCACGTCGCTCATGAATGATTGAGGTCGACCTAGTGCCAGGGAGCACTCCGATTGGGTCAGGTCGGCGTTTTCTCTGATCGCCCGCAGCAGCTTGATCAGGATCTGGTGCTCTCGTCGATAGATGGCTTTTGTCATGGTGCCGTTCCTGTTGAACAGCGACGTAAGCTATAACTGATTTTCAGATATCTGATATTCAGATATTATTGGCTTTGAGTTCGTGCACGGCCTTTGGTTTGGACGATGCCGATTATTTTGAAAGCCTGATCTGAAAGGATGCATCTGATGACAAAACGAAAATTTCTTCACACCCCCAAGCAGTCCACACGCAGCAATGCGCGATCAGGCTCTCGCAAGCTAGTGGTTCGTATCTCACGAACACCTCCTACCCAGCTCCAAATCGTCAGCTCCATGTACGCCTATCTCATGACCAGTTGGGAAGAGCTCCCCGACGAGAACAAGCGCGCCCTTGGGTTTGACTTTGTTGTGGGCAGCGAGGGGGAGGAGAAAGCGCTTAACCATCTGGCGCGGCTTTTCATGGATTATGCGGATTTGTCTTTTCGTCGGGCGTTGGTGGCTCGACGTAGGCGGTTGGGGATTGATGACTGATGAATGAGCTGGAAACTAAGGCGGGAGATGTCATCGCTGATGCGGTGTTGATTGCCAAGGCCGGGATTATTCGGCGCTGCGTTGGGCGAGCCAGGCAGGAATACCTGACAAACCCGACGACATTCGCTTTGGATCTGTCTCGGCAGGATGCCGCGATTCTCAATATCGTGAGGGCTTGTGATGCAGTTGTAGGGATGGGACAGCATCTGATCCGGCGCGAACGACTGGGTGTCCCCCAAAGTGCTCGTGATGTCTTCGAACTGCTTCATCGCGGCGGATGGTTGGAGTCTTCATTGTTGCCGGTCATGAAAAATATGGTGGGGTTCAGGAATATCGCCGTGCACGAGTATCAGACGCTGAAGTTACCCATAACGGTGGCGATCATCACGCAGCACCTTGGTGATTTTGTTCTGTTCAGCTCGGCTATCTTGCGTAAGGATGCTGCCACTTAAGTTGGGATCTAACGCAGTTGGATTCGAAATCCGTTGTACTGGCGAGGTGGAGTTGCAGGGTGAGGAATCGCAGGCAAAAGAAAAGCCCGCGATGGGGAGTCAACGGGCTTAAAGCATTAGGAGCTGTGGTTACCATACGGTGCGTCGCGTGAAAAAAACGTGAAGGATGTGCTGGATATAGAGATGTGACCTGCATTATTTGTCCTGAATCTGGAAAACAAGAACGCGGTAATAAGCCACAAGCCATCCGACAACCGTCCAGCCGAGCAGGAGATTCAGCTTGAAGATCGAATTGCGAATCTCGACGGCATGGCCAGCGGCGCAAAGGGTAGGGTAGAGATACAGGCTTGCCGCGCTGAAAACCAGCAGCACATTGGCCACTGTTGCCACGAGCCCTTCGCCGCTTTTGCAGAGGTAGCTGAGCGTGAGCAGAAATATAAGCAGGACCAAACCGAAAATATGCATCGACAGCGCCTTCTAGAATTATCTTCGCGCCGTGAAGGCGTTCTGATATCACTATGGGCGTGCGCCACAAGAAACCCTGCCTCTAAAGAAACTATCGGGTCGATAGGCGCGATGGTGAGACGTAGACTTGACTAAGGCGCACCCTGATCGACATCGAATCGCGTTAAGACTGTCTATTCTGGTAGAGCAGATACAAAAAGCCCGGCGCTTGGCCGGGCTTGGATATACGCCGCCATCATCCCAACATGAGAATGGCGAGAACCCGTAAGGCTAGGCCAAGGCTACTTACTCTTGGCGCTTTTGATGTCGGAGATGATCTGCTTCGCAATCGCTTGCACCTGCTTCTGAGTCATTGCCGACATGACACCTTCCCAGGCGGACGACGAAGTGTCATAAGTGCGGCTGCCGATCAGCTTTCCGGTACTCAGGTCTGAGAAATTCGCAGTGGAGTTCACCCACGCATTACCCACCATCACGCCAGCGCCGTAACGAGCGCCTGGCGTCAGGTAGCGAAAGTTGGACACATTGACTGTGATGCCCACACCTTGCGAATTGCCCTGGCTCATACTTTGAGCCTCTTTCAGGCTGTAACCCGCATTCACCGCTTCGGCCTTTAAAGCGTCACTCCAGTCGCTCTTCAGAAGTGGCCAGTCTTCGTTGTGTAAAACCTTTTCGTTGCCTGTGAAGTTGACGACAAGATTCTGCTTCGCCGACTCTTGAATGACCAGTGACGCACCGCCTCCTGATTTCACAGACGCGGCGCAACCGCTTAGCATTGCGACGCCGATGGCGCATGAAAGAGCGAAAGGTAGGCCAGATTTTTTCACGTGAACTTCCATATCCATTTATGGTTGATCGATAACTCTAGGTTGCCCTTGCGCGAGTTTTTATTCGCTCGACGCCAGAGCTTCTTCGTATTCGTTGATGAACTGCGGCAATCCGTAGCCCAATACTTCGCACAGGTCTCGAAGCTGAATCAGGTCAAGCCAACGTTGGGATTGATGGCTGATCCTGGAGCGATTTGATATTGACGGAGCCCAGGTTGCCAGGCCCCAATTGTTGAGCATTGTGCCAACGCAAAGGCGTACGCCATTCATCAAAGGAGACTCAATGCTTATCGTCTTCAGCGGCCTGCCCGGCACCGGGAAAACCACTATCGCCAAAGACCTCGCCGCTCAGACAGGTGCCGTTTATCTACGAATCGACACGATTGAGCAAGCAATTCGAAACTCCGGCGCGCTTGCAGGAGACGTTGGGCGCAGTGGCTATAGGGTCGCTAATGAGCTTGCCCGGGATAATCTTCTTCTAGGTCGAAAGGTCATCGTTGACTGCGTCTATCCGGTCATGGAAAGCCGGGTCGCGTGGAACGACATCGCCTTAGACTCTGGCTGTCGATTAGTTGATATCCAGGTGATTTGCTCTGACGTACATGAACACCGGCGCCGGGTAGAAACGAGGGCGGCTGATATTCCCGGGCTGACACCGCCGACCTGGGAATCTGTGCTGAATCATGAATATGAGCCGTGGATGGATGCTCCGTTTTGCATCGACACAGCTCTGACATCTCCTTTGCAGACCGTGGTGATGATTACCGAACGATTCCTGGCTCATGAGTAATGGCAGCTAGCAGTCTAAGACCCCCGTACATAGAAAAGCCCCGCACCTGAACAAGATACGGGGCTTTCTCATCTCTAAAACCAGATCAGGCCGGCTGCGCCTCCAGGCTGTTGCTGATGTTGCGCCCCAGCACGAGCACTGTCACAAAACCGCAGCCTACCAGCGCCGTGGCAAGACTGAGCAGCATGGCGTTGCCCAGTTGGTCGACGATCATCCCGCCAAAGAACGAGCCCAGAGCGATGATCACCTGGAACAGCGCGACAAACAGCGGCATGCCGCGTTCGACGTCCTTGGGGGCCACGACGAACATCCAGATGCTGGCGCAGGCCGGGAAGGCGCCGAAGGCGAAACCCCAGAGGCCGATCAGCATCACGGCGCCGGTCATGTGGGTGGCGAAGTAGGGGAACAGGGCGGTGCTGGCGCCGATCATCAGCGCCACCAGCATCAGGGTGTAACGCACGCTACGATTGGCGGCGAAACCGGCAAAAATGTTACCCGCCACGCCAGCGATACCGAAGAGCAACAGCAGCGAGCCAATGGTTGGGCCGTCGAAGCCTGAGCTGTATTTGAAGAAAGGTGCGACATAGGTATACGCCGCGAAGTGCGCCAGGCCGATGAGCAATACGGCGATCAAGCCGACCCGAGCCCGTGGGTTGTAAAACAGTGCAGGCAGATCCTTGATGCGAATGGCCTTTTCCGGCTTGAGCTCCGGGAGCAGGAAAATCTGCGCCAGTAGCACCGGGATGCCCATCAGCGCGGTGACCAGGAAGGTCATGCGCCAGCCCATCAAACCACTCAGCCAGGTGCCAACAGGCACGCCCAGCACGGTGGCCAGCGTGACGCCGACCATGATGATCGAGGTGGCCTGGGCCACGCCCACGCCCTTGGGTGCCAGCCTGCCGCTCAGGGCGATGGCCGTGGCCCAGAAGCCGCCGATGCTGATGCCCAGCAACACGCGGCCCACCAGCAGCAGGTTGAAGTCGCTGGCGAAAGCGACGACAGAGTTGGCGATGATCATGATCAGCGTCAGGCCGATCAGCAGGAAACGACGGTCCATGCCGCGAATGCCAACCGACAGCAACGGGGCGGCGAGGGCCGCCATGATGCCGGGCAGGGTCACCATCAAACCCGCTCGGCCAGCACTGATGCCCAGGTCGCTGGCGACATCGTTGAGTACGCCTACCGGGAGGAATTCACTGGTCACCAGAGCGAAGGCGCCGACGGCGACCGACAGAATCGCCAGCCACTGCAGTTTGACGCTTCGCTGATTATGTTCGGGTAGGCCGCTCGGGGCCTGGCTTGCGCTTGGCATATCTGGAGTTCCGGGGTGAAGGTCGCCTGAAACCAGGCGAGGGGGAAATTTGAGGGCGATTATAAGAACCGGCGCCGACAATCGGGCAGGTGGTCGTTTCGATAGTAATCATCAGTGCAATCGATGCGTTGCTGTCTGGGTTGGTTGGGGTTGCGAGATATGGGCTTCTGAAGGCAGCCCTCTCGTTTTTTGATTGAGGGGAGGGGACTCATTGGGTTGGTTGCGGCTGAAGATATCACGTACCCGATCCACCGCTTTCGCGACCGTCGTAACCTCCGATTGCTCCTACATAAGATTGGGATCCCTTGTAGGAATTGTCGGAAGTTACGGCGCTACCGAATGCGGCTCGCCCGAATTGCCCGCTGCGTGACCGAGTTCGAACACCGCTTTCGCGCAGGTTGACAGTCAAAAGTGTGAGCAGTAACTATCTACCGCAGCGGCCAAATGGAATTGGCGGAAAATGAGCGTTCAGCCCCGCAGATACCGTCCAGGGCACGTTCAGAGCGACGAATAACTCGATGCTCATTTCAGGAAAACTCCATGCGGGAACACGCTATGAGTGATGTCGAGATGGAAAAAACCCAAGCTGAGATCAACAAGATGGCACTGGAAGCGCTCAAGCTATCTCTTGAGGCTGACAAGCTTCGTAGTGAGAAGCATAAGCTCATTGCCGAGGCGGAAAAGCTCAAAGCTGAAGCTGGCAAAATGAGCCTCGAAATATTCTGGTATCCCGTTGTAATTGCTATTGGCATGTTTGGCGCGGCGGCCACGGTAACCGCGCTGATCATCAAATTTCTGTGAGCCCCGGCAGTTCCAACGCGCGGCTTCCCAGCTTCAACCGCTCACCAATCCCAAACCATCCGCATCAATCACCACCGTCACCCCTTCATAACTCGCCAAAGTCCCATGTGGCGTGTCCATCTCATGTTCATGGGTCGCAGTGATCACCATCACGCTGGCACCCGCTGCTTCTGCCGCGGCGATTCCGGCTGGGGCGTCTTCGAAGACCAGGCAGTCTTTGGGGTCGACGCCCAGTCGTTTGGCCGCTAGCAGAAAGCAATCCGGTGCGGGTTTGCCCTGGCTCACGTCTTCGGCCGTGATGATGTTGATCGGCAGTTCCAGACCTGCGGCTTTGAGCCGGGCTTCGGCCAGGGCGCGCGGTGCGGAGGTCACAATGGCCCAGCGTTCCGGTGGCAGTGAGGCGAGAAGGCGGGCGGCGTCTGTGACTTCGATCACGCCTTCTACATCGTCGATTTCGGCTTGCGAAATAGCGGCTGCTTCCCGCTCAGGGTCGACGCCCGGCAGGTTCAGGTTGCGAATGGTGTCGATGCAACGCACGCCGTGGATGGTCGGCAGGAAGGTCATGACATCCAGCCCATGCTTCTGCGCCCAATGACTCCAGACCCGTTCGGCGGCGACGATGGAGTTGAGCAGCGTGCCGTCCATGTCGAACAGGAAGGCAGAGAAGCGTCGGTTGGTCAGCATGGGTTACCTCGGGTTGGTAATGGGATTTCTGTAGGAGCCAACTTGTTGGCGAGGCGATATACCTGATCGCACCATTACGAAGACTTGCCAACAAGTTGGCTCCTACATGTTTCGCATTCGCTACATATCCTGCGACAAATCAGAGTCTACCCAGCAGCAACAGGCGCCGCGACATCCTTTTTTGCCATCCATTCGCCATGTAGTAGCGTCAAATTGTCGCAACACGATTTTGCGCGAGTAAGATATGCACCTTGATTTCACGACCCCGATTTTTTCGGGGCTGGCCCTGATGCGCTCCTTGGGAGATTCCGGGTGCCAGCCTCGGTTGTACGGACTGAATACGAGTAGACAAGAAAAGGCGATAACTGAAAATGACCAAGACTTCGCGACCTTTATATATTTCCTATGCCGGCCCTTCGTTGCTGGAGATGCCCCTGCTGAATAAAGGCAGTGCTTTTACCCCGCAAGAGCGGGTCGAATTCAATCTGATCGGTCTACTGCCGCAAAACGTAGAGACGATCGAAGAGCAAGTAACGCGGGTTTACAGCCAGTACCAGCAGTGCGCCAGCGATCTGGACAAGCACATTTACCTGCGTTCGATTCAGGACAACAACGAAACGTTGTTCTTCCGCCTGCTGGATTCGCACCTGGACGAGATGCTGCCGATCATCTACACCCCGACCGTGGGTCAGGCGTGTCAGGAATTCTCGAAGATCTATCGCACGCACCGTGGTCTGTTCATTTCCTATCCGGATCGCGAGGGCATTGACGATATTCTGCGCAGTGCCACCAAAGACCGCATCAAGATCATCGTCGTCACGGACAGCGAGCGCATTCTGGGTCTCGGAGACCAGGGCATTGGTGGCATGGGCATCCCCATCGGCAAGTTGTCGCTGTACACCGCGTGCGGCGGGATCAGCCCGGCGTACACGCTGCCCATCGTGCTGGACGTCGGCACCAACAACCAGGAATTGCTCGACGATCCGATGTACATGGGCTGGCGCAACAAGCGGGTAACGGGCAAGGAATACGACGACTTCATCGCGTTGTTCATCGAGGCTGTGCAGCGTCGCTGGCCGGACGTGCTGTTGCAGTTCGAAGACTTCGCCCAGACCAACGCCATGCCGTTGCTGGACAAGTACCGTGACGAACTGTGCTGCTTCAACGATGACATCCAGGGCACTGCATCGGTTGCCGTGGGCACGTTGCTCGCGGCCTGCAAAGCCAAGAATGAAACCCTCGGTCAGCAGCGAGTGGTGTTCCTTGGCGCCGGTTCCGCCGGGTGCGGGATCGCCGAGCACATCATCGCTGCCATGGTGATCGAAGGCTTGAGCGAAGCTGAAGCCCGCAAGCGGGTGATGATGGTTGACCGCTTCGGCCTGCTGACCGACAGCATGGACAACCTGTTGGACTTCCAGAAGAACCTGGCCCAGAAAGCCGGTGACGTGGCGGGCTGGTCGAGCGGCGAGGGTTACCCCGAGCTGCTGGACGTGGTCAGCAACGGCAAGCCGACGGTATTGATTGGTGTGTCCGGTCAGCGCGGCCTGTTCACCGAGCAGGTGATTCGCGAGATGCATAAGCATTGCGCCAAGCCGCTGGTGATGCCGTTGTCCAACCCGACGTCGAAAGTTGAAGTCACGCCGCAGGAAGTCCTGACCTGGACCAATGGCGATGCGTTGGTTGCCACGGGTAGTCCGTTTGCGCCGGTCACTGTAGGCGATCGCACCTTCCATATCGCTCAGTGCAATAACTCCTACATCTTCCCGGGCATTGGCCTGGGTGTGATCGCGGCAAAAGCCACGCGCATCTCCGACAAGATGCTGATGGCGGCGTCCAATGCGCTGGCTGAATGCTCGCCCATGGTCACCGGCAAGGGCGACGCCGTACTGCCACCGCTCAAGGATATTCAGGAAGTCAGCAAGAAGATTGCCCTGGCGGTCGCCAAGCAGGCGCAGGCTGATGGCGTGGCGCTGGAGACCACTGAAGAGTTCCTGGTCGAGGCCATCCAGCGTAACTTCTGGCAGCCTAACTACCGGGCGTATCGTCGCAGCGCGGTCTGACCGCGGGCTGACGCGTTAACCAAAAAGCCGTGACATGCCTGCATGTCACGGCTTTTTTATGGGGTTAAACTTCAGTCCTTGTAGCGAACGCGGTGTGTCATACGTATCGCTTTCGCAGCCTTCGGCAGCTCCTACAGAGTGCGGTGCCATCAAAACAAGACAGGAGCCCAACCTTGAAAGGATTCAACGAGACCGCCGCTGAGCAGATCACTGCCTTCAACACCGCCATGAAAACCCTGCTGCAAACCAAGCCCGCCAAACCCTCCACCGGCGAGCCGCTGTATTTCAAACCGCTGCACACGCCGTTGGGCCCGATGCTGGCCATGGCGGAACGGCGCGGGCTGGTGATGCTTGAATTCCTGGATCGGCCGATCCTGATGCGTGAAGTCGACGAGCTGCGCAGCCGGTATGGCTATCTGATCGGTGCCGGGGAGCATCCCCATCTGCTGCAGATCGAGGATGAACTCGACCGCTACTTCGACCGCAGCCTGACCCGTTTCGACGTCCCGCTGCACACGCCGGGCAGTATTTTTCAGAATCAGGTGTGGGAGGCGTTACGTCAGGTGCCCTACGGCACGGCCTGTACCTATGGCGAAATCGCCTTGTTGCTAGGTAAGCCAGGTGGCAGCAGGGCTGTAGGACTCGCCAACGGCAGTAACCGCATGTCCATCGTTTTACCTTGCCATCGCGTGATCGGCGCTGACGGTTCATTGACCGGCTACGGCGGCGGCAAGCCTCGCAAGGAATTTCTGTTGCGCCTGGAGCGGATCACGTTGCCCATCGCCGAACAGGGGCAGCTGCTGCTTTGACGAACAACAGCGGATCCGATGAGCGGTCGTTTTTGGCCTGAGATAGCCGTACGCGCTAGATGAAGATGTTCAAGACTTGTAGGACAGATGCGCGGTACAGACCGATGCCGATATATACTGCGCGCCATTCTTCAAGGGAGAGCCGTGTGGCCATCGATATTCACTGGATTCGCGACGACGAGAGCCTCGCCCTGCATTGCGCTCAGTGGCAGTCACTGCCCTTTGTCGCCCTCGACACCGAATTCATGCGGGTCGACACCTTTTACCCGATTGCGGCCCTGTTGCAGATCGGTGATGGCTCCAAAGCCTGGCTGATCGACCCGCTGTTGATCAATGATTGGCGGCCTTTGTCGGCGCTGCTGGAAAACCCAGACGTGATCAAAGTGGTTCACGCCTGCAGCGAAGACCTGGAAGTGCTGTTGCGCCTGACCGGCAGCCTGCCAGTGCCGCTGTTCGACACCCAGCTGGCCGCCGCGTACCTGAACATCGGCTTCTCCATGGGCTATTCGCGTCTGGTGCAGGAGGTCTTGAACATCGACTTGCCCAAGGGCGAAACCCGTTCCGACTGGCTGCAGCGCCCGCTGTCTGAAACCCAGATCAGCTACGCCGCCGAAGACGCGGTGCACCTGGCCGAGCTGTACAGCATCCTGCGCCCGCGCCTGTCGGACGAAAAGTACGCCTGGCTGCTGGAGGATGGTGCCGAGCTGGTGGCCAATCTGCGCCGCGAAATCGACCCTTACGAGTTGTACCGCGAGGCCAAGCTGGCCTGGAAACTATCCCGTGCGCAACTGGCAGTGCTGCGTGAGCTGTGTGCCTGGCGTGAGCGCGAAGCCCGCGCCCGCAACGTGCCGCGTAACCGGATCGTGCGCGAGCACTCGTTGTGGCCGCTGGCCAGAACCCAGCCGGACAACCTCGCGGCGCTGGCCAAGATCGACGACATGCACCCTAAAACGGTGCGTCAGGACGGCGAGTTCATCCTCGACCTGATCAGAACCTCAAGCAGCGTGCCGCCCGAACAGTGGCCGCCTGCTTTGCCGGAGCCTTTGCCGATTGAGGCGGCTGGCGTGATCAAAATGCTACGTGCCACCGGCCAGCGCTATGCCGAGGAGCTGGACATGGCGCCGGAGCTGATGCTGCGTAAAAAGACCCTCGAAGCGGTGCTTAAAACCGGTTTCCCTGATGGTCCCTATCATTTGCCCGATTCGCTGCGTGGCTGGCGCCGCGAGCTGATGGGCCAGGCATTGCTCGACAGCCTGGCCAACGCCGGAGAACAGCCTTGAAACGTATTTGCTCGATCTACCACAGCAGCAAGCGCAACGGCATGTACCTCTACGTGCTCAAGAGTGACGAACTCAAGCGCGTCCCGCCTGAATTGATGAGCGCCTTTGGCAAGGCGCGTCATGCGTTTGATCTGGTGCTCAGCCCTGAGCGTGCCCTGGCCCGTGAAGATATCCACCTGGTGCTGGCCAACCTCGACAAGCAGGGCTACCACTTGCAGATGCCGCCAGCCGAAGACGAGTACATCGAGCACTTGCCTGAAGAGTTGCTGCGCCGCAACGACCCGATGTAAGCAGCTGACCCGGCTGCGGGTTACCAGGCCGATGCAGGCGTATGCGACGCGGACCTTATCGCGCACCGCCCGTCTTCGGCCGCATGTCCAGTTTTTAAGGTTTAAGCCATGCGCGTTCTGATTGCCGAAAACGATTATTCGACCTACACCCAACTGCTCCGCGAGGCCGCTCCGGAGCTGGATATTCTCAGCACCGGGGATTCTGCCGAGTTGTCCCGGTTTGCTGCAGATTGCCCTGTCTGGCTGGGTCAGCCTGACCTGCTGGCCAATCTGCTGCGTCAGGGCCACAAGCCAGCATGGATGCAATCGACCTGGGCGGGCGTCACGCCGCTGCTGGCTGATGGATTGCATCGGGACTATCGCCTGACCCGTGCGGTGGGCATTTTTGGTCAGGTCATGGCCGAATTCGTCCTGACCTACATGCTGGGCCACGAGCGCGAAGTGCTCGCGCGCCTGGTCAGCCAGGTCGAGCGCAAATGGGATAACCGTCCGGGCCACAGTCTGGCGGGGCGCAAGGCGTTGATCGTGGGGGCCGGTGATATCGGTCTGAGCGTCGCGCAGTTTCTTGCGCCTTTCGGTGTGCAGGTCTACGGCATTGCTTCGAGCGCTCGCAGCCAAGCACCGTTTGTGGAAGTCGGCACCATGGACGATCTGCCACGTTTGGTGGGGGAGGTTGATTACGTCATCAATCTGCTGCCTAACACCCCGCAAACTCATGATCTGTACGACGCGAAGATGTTTGCCCGTTTCAAGCCCACCGGTGTATTCATCAACGTGGGCCGCGGTGTGGCGGTGGTTGATGCCGATCTGGTGGAAGCGCTCAAGGAAGGCCATCTGGCTGGGGCGGTGATTGATGTCTGCCGTCAGGAGCCATTGCCTCAGCGCCATCCGTTCTGGACTGCGTGGGGCTTGCTGCTGACCGGCCACAGTTCAGCGCCGACCTCGCCCGTGGCGATGGTTGGGCTGTTTCTGGAAAACCTCAAGGCTTATGAAAAGGGCGAGAAGCTGCGCGGGGAAGTGGATTTTTCGCGGGGGTATTGAGCCTTGTGGCATCTGTAGGAGCTGCCGCAGGCTGCGAACCGCGGTCTCGGGAAGATCGCTTTCGCAGCCTTTGGCAGCTCCTACAGGGTTTGGTTACAAACTGAAATCACCTTCCGCCGCAATCTGCGCCACGGTCTGGCGTGGGCTTGGGACTTCGCGGCCTTGCAGGTATTCCGGCAGGATCGATTTGTCGCCCAGCTTGCCGATCGCCACGGCAGCATGAACTGCGTAACCTTCTGGAATATTCAATTCCTTGCGCGCCAGCTCCTGATCGAAACCGGCCATGCCGTGGGTGTGCCAACCGCTCAGGCTTGCTTGCAACGCCAGGTAACCCCAGGCCGAACCGGTGTCGAAGGTGTGCCACAGCGCCGGGCTTTCTTCGCTCGCGCCGGGTGCCGTGAAGGTGGTCTTGGAGATCACGATCACCAGCGCCGAGGCATGTTGCGCCCAGTTGCGGTTGAACTCGATGAGCAGGCTCAGGTAGCGCTCCCAGTTCGGCGTGTCGCGACGTGCATACAAAAACCGCCAAGGCTGCGAGTTATAAGCAGAGGGTGCCCAGCGTGCGGCTTCGAAGAAGCTCAACAGCGTTTCTTTGGGGATGCTTTCGCCACTGAAAGCACGGGGTGACCAGCGCTCGGTGAATTGTGGGTCGATAGGGTAATCGGCGACGCGAGGGTTAGTGCTCATGAGAATCCTGAAAGACGAGGAGGAGAGAACGCGCAAGCGGTGGGCCGTGGACGGCAGGCATCGCGGATGTCGTGCAGCTGCTGTTGTTAAAAGCGGCGGACTAAAACTACTGCGCCGCTCGTCCGATGACAAGCCTTGCGTACCGACAGTCGCCAGCGCTTGGCCCACAGCCCTTGTGGCACTAGACTGGCGGCCTTTTCCTTCCCTGATGCTGATTGCCCGAACCCATGGCCGCTAAAGTCGAACCTTTCTGGATGCGCAAGACCCTCACCCAACTCGACAGCGCTGAGTGGGAGTCACTGTGTGATGGCTGTGGCCTGTGTTGCCTGCAAAAGCTTGAAGACGAAGACGATAACAGCGTCTATTACACGCGCATCGCCTGCAAACTGCTGGACCTGAAAACCTGCCAGTGCACCGATTACAGCAATCGACGGGCGTCAGTGCCTGATTGCATTCAGCTGACGCCGGGGCAGGCTGACGAATTCAAATGGTTGCCGCCGACCTGTGGCTATCGCCTGGTCAGCGAAGGCAAAGACCTGCCGCTTTGGCATCATCTGGTGTGTGGGGATCGGGATGCGGTGCATCAGGAACGCATTTCCCAGTCCGGGCGCATGGTCAGCGAAAACGCCGTGGCCGAGGATGACTGGGAGGATTACCTGATTTTTCGGGCGGGGTAAAAAAGTTGGGGGTTCGCTTTCTGTAGGAGCCAACTTGTTGGCGAGGCGGTGTGTCAGTAACCACGCCTCGCGAACAAGTTCGCTCCTACAAGGTTTCAGAGCCCGGTTTTCGGCTTGGTCAACGCTTCCAGGCCGTCGGTCAGGGCCTCTTCGGTGGCCACTTCCGCTTTGGTTTTCAGCAGGCTCAATTCGTCACCGGCGCGTTTGATTCGCGATTTGGCGATGTCCAGGTCGCTGCGGCTTTTTTCCACCAGGCTCTTGGCCGAGCAATGCCCGGTGATGCCGCGCGCCAGTACTGCGCCGCCGATGGCCAGTTGAATCAGGCCCAGGAAACCGCCACGACGCAGGCCCTTGCCCATCATCAAAACGCCGCCCGCCAGCGAGCCGACGCGCTCCCAACCTTGTACGTTCTGTTGTGGTTCGCCTTTGATGGCGGTGTCGATGCGTTCAACGATTGGGGTATCGCTCATGATTGGTTCTCCACGATGAGATGAATTCGGTTCAGTAAGAACTGACTGTGGCCGTCGCAAACTGTTCAATCCATTTCATGCCCGGCGTTATGAGTCAGCCTGTTCCCGACCGAACTGCGGTCCTGAGCGGGTGTTGTTGCCTTTGGCCATGCGGTCGTAGAGCACGACATTGACGGTGGCCGCCAGATTCATGCAGCCGGTGGTGGGGATGTACACCACGTCCTCGCACCAGTCGCGGATCTCTTTGTCGAGGGAGCCGTCCTCCGGGCCAAAAATGTAGATGGCCCGATCGGGGTGGGTGTACTCAGGCAGCGCGCGGGCACCTTCGACCAGTTCAACGGCCACCGGAATGCAGCCCAGAGGGATGATGCTTTTCAGGTCATCGATGCCGATCAGGGGGATGTCCTGATGGATTTTCTTGGTGTCAGTGACGAAGTCCCGGGCGCGTTCGTAGCGTTTGCCGGTATAGAACACCGAGGCCACACCGTAGCAACCCGCCGCACGCATCACGGAACCGACGTTTTCCGGAGACTTGGGGTTGAACAGGCCGATGCAGGCGTAACGTTTGTTGGCCACGGAGAAGTGCTCGCTGGGAAAAGCGGAGCAGTATACGTGCGTCTTATTTGTAGGAGCCAACTTGTTGGCGAGGCGGTACTCCTGTGTGCGCAGAAATATCGCCTCGCGAACAAGTTCGCTCCTACCGTTCCGATGCGCTGCTACTCGTCTTTTTTCATCAGCCCAGCCAACGCTGCAAACGGATTATGCGTCGCCTTGGCCGTTTTCGGACTGCTGGTGGAGCTTTCCGAGAAGTACTGCTGATCGGTGTAGCGCGAGTGTTCGTTGTCGTGGCAGTACAGGCAGAGCAATTCCCAGTTGGAGCCGTCCTGGGGATTGTTGTCGTGGTTGTGGTCGCGGTGGTGCACGGTCAGCTCGCTCAGGCGTTTGCCGGCGAATTCTCGCGCGCAGCGGCCGCAGACATGGGGGTACATGCGCAGCGCCTTGTCGCGATAACCCATTTCGCGGTCGCGCTGGGCGTCGGCCAGGATGCGATCCAGCTTGGCGGTGTGGGAGGGTGGGTTGGCCGTGCTCATGGGGTCACCTGTGTCATGTTCGGTTAATGACTCGATTCTAGCGCGTCACGGGCGTCTCAGCCCTTGAGTTTTTCCGCGATCCAGATGGTGTGCCGCGTGCCCTTGTTGCCGTGGGCGAAGACTTGCACCTCTTCAGCCTTGAAACCGGCCTTGCGCAGCTTGTCGGAAAACTTCTGATCGGCGCTGGCGGACCACACCGCCAGAATGCCCTTGGGCCGCAACGCTTGTGCGCAAGCCGCCAGGCCGCCTGACGAATACAGCCAGCTGTTGGACTTCTGCGTCAGGCCTTCGGGGCCGTTATCCACGTCGAGCATGATTGCATCAAAACCCTGAGGCTCGCTTTTCAGCACTTGGGCGACGTCCTGCACGACCACTTTGGCGCGCGGGTCGAGCAGCGGATTGCCGGATTTCTCACCCAATGGGCCCCGATTCCACTCCACCACGCCGGGCACCAACTCGGCGACCACCACTTCGCCATTCTTGCCCAGGTGCTTGAGCGCCGAGGCGAGCGTGAAGCCCATGCCCAGCCCGCCAATCAACACCCGAGGCTGCACGCGATGCGCGACTTTCTTGCAGGGGATTTCCGCCAGGGCATCTTCGGAACCGTGCATGCGGGTGTTCATCAGCTGCCCGCCATCGCCACCCTGGATCTTGATCACGAAGTCTTCGCCGTATTCGAACAGGCACAAGGCACCGCCGTTGTCAGGGATGGCAGTGGTGTCCAGCAGTACGAAACGTTTCATGGGCTTCTCGAGAGATAGGCAGATTTTTGACTGCATGGCGCACGCTTGGAGTAGCCTGAGCCGCACAATAATCGATTGGCACCGGAGGCCATTGATGAAGCGCGCTATTCTAGCGGCGATTGCCGTGACGATGCTCTCGGTAAGTGTCGTGTCTGCCGATAATCTGCAACCTGCAGCACCCGTGACTGAAACCGGCTCGCCGGGCACCGCAACCCCCACGCCTTACCCGCAAGTCGCGCCGCCGAGCATTCCCCGGGCGGGGAGCACTGAAGGCAACGGCCCGTTACTGCCGAAAATCGACATGCCCAAACCGCCCAGGGATCAGACCTTGCCGGGCCTTGAATCCAGTGCACCTGCACCGACCGCTGTTCCGACACCGCCTGCGCCTGCGACGAAATAGCGTCGGCTCAGACCTGCTGGGCGAGTAACTGGCCGTCGACCATGCGCAAGCGCTTGGACAACGATGTCGCCAGGGCGCGGATGATCTTGGCGGCAACCTTGGGCGCTTCATCAAGCATCTTGTCCAGCGCGTCGCGGCCCAGGTTCAGCAACTGGCAATCGGTGGCGGCAATACAGCTGGCTGAGCGCCGCTCGCCATCAAGCACCGCCATCTCGCCAAAGGCGCGACCACGGCGCAACACCGCGATTTCCACGGCGTGGCCCTCGGGGTTGAGCTTCTGCACCGAGACGTTGCCCAAGTGGATGATGCACATGAATGCGCCCGGATCCCCCTCATTGAAAATAGCCTCGCCCTGAGCGACGGAGGCCATATTGAAATAGCCGGCTGCCGTCTGGAAGTCGGCGGGCAGCAGCGGGTCGAACAAGCCACAGTCCATGAGCATGTCGCGGATTTCGTTGTTCAGGTAAGACGCAGGTTCTGACATGGTTCGATCTTGTTCTGGCTGTTGAAGAATGTTGTCGGAGCGGGCCAGGCGCGTTCCTGCGCCTGACCATGTTGCTACTAAGACACGGATTTCACTTCGAGTTCAGGGCGCGAGCTGCAATACCTTGAAGATAAACCCATATTCGAGGGCTACGTCACGCAAGCCCTGATAGCGACCGCTCATGCCGCCATGGCCCGCGCCCAGTTCGGTCTTGAGCAACAGCAGATGCTCGTCGGTTTTATGAGCGCGCAATTTGGCCACCCACTTGGCGGCTTCCCAGTACTGCACGCGGCTGTCGTTGTAGCCCGCGATCACCAGCATCGCCGGGTAGGCCTGGGCAGTGACGTTTTCGTAGGGCGCGTAGGCTTTGATTCGCTCATACACGTCTGGCTCCTGCGGATTGCCCCACTCGTCGTACTCGGTGACCGTCAACGGCAGATCTGGATCGAGCATGGTGTTGAGGACATCGACAAATGGCACCTCGGCAATCGCCGCCTTGAACAGCTCGGGCCGCTGATTGAGCACCGCACCGATCAGCAAGCCACCGGCGCTGCCGCCACTGATCACCAACCGGTCAGCGCTGGTGCGGTTCGAGGCGATCAGGTGTTCGGCGCAACTGATGAAGTCATCAAAGGTGTTTTGCTTGTTTTCCTGTTTGCCATCGCGATACCAGGCCTCACCCAGCTCGCCGCCGCCGCGCACATGGGCAATGGCAAATGCCACGCCGCGATCCAGCAGGCTCAGGCGCGCGTGGGAAAACCACGGGTCGAGGCTTTCGCCGTAGGCGCCGTAGCCATACAGGTACAAAGGCGTCGGTTGATCCGCCAGTTCGCGCTTGACCACCAGGCTGATCGGCACCTGAGTGCCGTCTTTGGCGGTCGCCCACAAGCGCTGGCTGACATAGGCATCGGCGTCGAACGGGCCGAGCACCGGCGTTTCCTTGAGGACCCTTTGCTCACCGCTGGCCATTGTCAATTGGCGCACTTGCGCCGGTCGGTTCAATGACTGGTAACGCAGGCGAATCTGCTGGCTGTCGAACTCCAGGGTGTCCTGCACGTAAAGGCTGTAAGCGGCGTCTGGCAATTGCACTCGGTAAGCGGGCAGGCCTTCGGGGCGGATTTCAATGATCGGCAAGCCGCCTTCGCGCAGGCTCAGGGTCAAGGCGCTGGCATTCAGGCTCAGGCCTTCGAGCATCACCGTGTCGCTGTGGGGGATGAGTACTTGCCAGTCGCTGCGGGCCGGCACGCCCGTGGCGGTTTGCGGCGCCTGATACAACGCAAAGTTGATGCCGTCCTGATTGCTGCGGATCAACCAGCTCCACACGCCATCCACTTTGCCGTGGTCGACGGAGTACTCGTGCCCGGCAACCCTTGGCGCCATGCACACGAAGGCGTGCTCCGGGTGATCGGCGTCCAGCACCCAGGCTTCGCTGGTGGTTTTGCTGTCCAGGCCGAGGATCAGTTGCTGTTCCGAACTGCTGCGGTAGCAGTGCAGGAAGAACCGGCCATCCGGCTCGTTGAATACCAGGTCGGCCGACTCATTCCCCAGGCGGTGGCGGTACAGCTTGTGAGGCCGATGGGTGTCATCCAGCTCGCCGAAAAACAGGGTCTGGCTGTCGTTGGCCCAAGTCATGCTGCCGTCACAGTCTTCGAACGGCAGGCTGCTGACTTCGCCGCTGCTCAGCTCTTTGACATACAGCTGATAGACCTCTTCACCGGTGGTATCCAGGCTGTAGGCCAGACGCTGGTGATCCGGGCTGATGCTGAATGCGCCCAGTGAGAAAAACCCGCCGGCCGCCAGCACGTTGGGATCGAGCAAGACTTCTTCGCGGCTTTCGTCGAGGGTCAGGGAATCGTCAGCCGGACGAGGGCAGCGATAGTGCCGGGCGTACTCGTCACCTTCAGTGGTGCGGGTGTAATACAGATACGGCCCCCAGGGCGAGGGCAGGGACAGGTCGGTTTCCAGGATGCGGCCTTTGATTTCCTGAAACAGCGTCTCGCGCAGTTCTTCCTGATCGGCCAGCTCACGTTGCTGCCAGGCATTTTCGGCCTTGAGGTAGTCGAGCACTTCCTCAGTGTCGCGGTTCTGCAGCCAGGCATAAGGGTCGGCGCCATCGGCCTTGCGTGCAATCGGGGCGTTGGAGCGGGAATTCGGTAAGGTCATGCTGGGCTCTCAAAGGGGGCGCTGGGTGACAGTCCATGGCACAAAAGGCCGACTGGCGGACTATTACTCAAGCCGGACAAGCCGGGTTGGCGAAAAGCCGTTATCATAAGCGCCTCTTTACCTGCCTTACCACGGACGTCATGACCGAGAAAGATTTTCTTATCGCCTGGAGCCTGTACGCATTCGCTGCGTTGGGCTGTCTGTTGGTGTGGTTCCTGATGACCCGCTGGATGTGGCGATACCTGCGCGAACCCCTGCTGGTCATCGTCGGCGTGTTGCTGTTTACGCCTACCGTGATCGATCCGGTCAAAGACACCTATGCCCCCGCCATCGCTGTCACGGCGCTGGACCTGTTGTTCAAGGTGGGCAGCAATGTCTGGCGTGCGGTCTCGGATCTGGTCATGTACGGCATGATCGCCCTGGGCGTCTACCTGGTGTTCGTGCTGATCCGCTGGCCTATCGAAAAAAGCTGGAAGGCCCGCCATCCGAAGGCCACCGCCGAGCCTGCCCCGGTCGAAGCCGACAGCGACGATGAAGCCTACCCGCCGCGTGATGGCTATGTTGCCAAGCCTGTCGTTGCGACGGGCAGCCGCGCCAGGGTCGAGCCGCGTCTCTAGTGCTTTTGCCGCCCGGCTGAACGTTTGCCATCGAGAACCCGAGCATGTGTGAATTACTGGGCATGAGCGCCAATGTCCCGACTGACATCGTTTTCAGCTTTACCGGCTTGATGCAGCGCGGTGGGCGCACCGGCCCGCACCGTGACGGCTGGGGCATTGCCTTCTACGAAGGGCGCGGCTTGCGCCTGTTTCAGGACCCGGCCGCCAGCAGTGAGTCAGAAGTCGCGCAGCTGGTGCAGCGCTATCCCATCAAAAGCGAAGTGGTGATCGGCCACATCCGCCAGGCCAATGTCGGCCGCGTCTGCCTGTCCAATACTCACCCTTTCGTGCGCGAGCTGTGGGGTCGTAACTGGTGTTTCGCCCACAACGGCCAACTGGCTGACTTCGACCCGCTGGCGACGTTCTACCGGCCGGTGGGCGATACCGACAGCGAAGCGGCGTTCTGCGATTTGCTCAATCAGGTCCGCGAGGCGTTCCCGGAGCCGGTTGAAGTCGAAGAGCTGCTGCCTTCACTGGTTCAAGCCTGCAGCAAATATCGCGGCAAGGGCGTGTTCAACTGCCTGCTCAGCGATGGCGACTGGCTGTTCTGTTTCTGCAGTACCAAACTGGTACAGATCACCCGCCGCGCGCCGTTTGGGCCCGCGCGCTTGAAAGATGTCGACGTGATCGTCGACTTTCAGGCCGAAACCACGCCAGACGACGTAGTCACGGTGATCGCCACCGAGGCGTTGACCGAAGATGAAATCTGGAACGCCTACGAACCGGGGCAGTGGGGGTTGTGGCGCAAGGGTGAGTGTGTGTCCAAGGGTGGTGCGTGACACGCTGCTCATGTAGGAGCGAACTTGTTCGCGAGACGATGTACCTGACACACCGCCTCGCCAACAAGTTGGCTCCTACAAAAAGTGCGTTCCAATCCAATAGTTGTGGTGTGTTCGAGAGGGATCTAAATGCTGCGAAGTTATCTGCGATTGGTCTTGTTTACGGCGGGCCTGTTGTTCGGGGTTCAGATTCCGGGTTTTGTCAGCGACTACGGCAAGCGTGTCGAAGCGCATCTGATAGAGGCGCAGCAGAGCATCAAAGGCTACAACGCCACGGCTCAGCAGTTCTTCAAGGGTGATGTTCAGGCGCTGGTCCAGCATTACCGGGAGAGCGAAGACCCGGTATTTCGCAGTGATGCCGACAGCATCAGCACTCTGCTGACCCGTGCTCAGGTGCTGCAGCGCGAATGGCTGGCCATGCAAGGCCCCTGGTATAACCGCGCACTGCACGTTGCGATCGCGGCCGACAGCGACATCCGCCTGGAAACCTGGAACGGCTACACCTGGCAGGTACTGCTGGCGCCGGAAGTCATCGCCTGGGGCATCGTTTGCGCACTGCTGCTGGCGCTGCTGGTCGAAAGCTTCTTCCTGATGATCGGCTGGGTCGTTAACGGCGGGCGACGCAGGCCGAAGCTTGAGCGCGATTGGCGCTAGCACATCACCTGTAGGAGCTGCCGAAGGCTGCGAATGGGTTTGCCCAGACACACCGCTTTCGCAGCCTTCGGCAGCTCCTACAGAATCACGTTGTTTCTACTACTTCGCCAAAAACCTCATCCCTTCTTCCAACCCCCTTAACGTCAACGGGTACATCTGATCTTCAATCAAATCGCGCACGATATTGGTCGAGGTGGTGTAGGCCCAGGCGTCTTTCGGGTAAGGGTTGATCCAGATGAGTTTCTTGAACTTGGCGGTGAAACGCTGCATCCACAGGTAGCCCGGCTCTTCGTTCCAGTGCTCGACGCTGCCACCCGCCTGGGTGATTTCATAAGGCGCCATCGAGGCGTCGCCAATGAAGATCACTTTGTAGTCGGCGCCATATTTATGCAGCAGGTCCTGTGTGGAGAAGCGTTCCGAGCCGCGTCGCAGGTTGTTCTTCCACACTGATTCATAAATGAAGTTATGGAAGTAGAAGTACTCCAAGTGCTTGAACTCGGTCTTGCAGGCGGAGAACAGCTCTTCGCAGACTTTGACGTGGGCGTCCATCGAGCCGCCGATGTCGAACAGCAACAGCAGTTTGATGGTGTTGCGCCGCTCCGGGCGCATCTGGATGTTCAGCAGGCCCGCATCCCGCGCGGTATGGTCGATGGTGCCGTCGATGTCCAGCTCTTCGGCCGCCCCCTGACGCGCGAACTTGCGCAGACGGCGCAGGGCGACCTTGATGTTGCGGGTGCCCAGCTCAACCTGATCGTCGAGGTTCTTGTACTCGCGTTGATCCCAGACCTTGACCGCCTTGCCCTTGCGCTCGCCTGCATCACCAACCCGGATGCCCTCCGGGTTGTAACCGCCTGAGCCAAACGGGCTGGTGCCGCCAGTGCCGATCCATTTATTGCCGCCTGCGTGACGTTCCTTTTGCTCTTCCAGGCGCTTCTTGAATTCCTCGATGAGCTTGTCCAGCCCACCCAGCGACTGAATCTGCGCCCGCTCTTCATCGGTTAAAGAACGCTCGAACTCCTTGCGCAGCCAGTCTTCCGGGATCAGCGCCTTGAGATGGTCATCGAGTTTTTCCAGGCCATTGAAGTAGGCGCCGAACGCCCGGTCGAACTTGTCGAAATGGCGCTCGTCCTTGACCAGAATCGTGCGAGCCAGATAGTAGAACTCGTCCATATCGGCGAAGATCACCCGTTTTTTCAGGGCGTTGATCAAGTCCAGCAGCTCGCGTACCGAGACCGGCACCTTGGCGGCGCGCATTTCGTTGAACAGATTGAGCAGCATGGCAGTTGTTCCTTATCAGGCCGGGTCTGTAAGAGAAGTCGGCGAGCGAAGGCCAGGCAAGGCAAAAACAAGCGAGGAAGCGGCCGGGGTCGCGTTCGACTTTAGACCCCTAAATGAGCATTCCGAGCTTGTTTTTAACGCAGCATGGGCGAGCGCAGCCACTTATCTTACTGAGCCTATCGGTTACCGCGACGGCTCATGAAAGCCAGACGTTCGAGGAGTTGCACGTCCTGTTCATTCTTGACCAAGGCCCCGGCCAACGGCGGAATGGCCTTGGTCGGATCACGCTCGCGCAGCACGGCTTCGCCAATGTTGTCGGCCATCAACAGTTTCAGCCAGTCCACCAGCTCTGAAGTGGAGGGCTTCTTCTTCAGGCCCGGCACTTTGCGCACGTCGAAGAAAACATCCAGCGCTTCGCTGACCAGATCCTTTTTGATGTCCGGGTAATGCACGTCGACAATCTTCTGCAGCGTCGCGCGGTCCGGGAAGGCGATGTAATGAAAGAAGCAGCGGCGCAGGAAAGCGTCCGGGAGTTCTTTTTCGTTGTTGGAGGTAATGATGATGATCGGCCGGACCTTGGCCTTGATGGTCTCGTCGATCTCGTAAACGTAGAACTCCATCTTGTCGAGTTCTTGCAGCAGGTCGTTGGGGAACTCGATGTCGGCTTTGTCGATTTCGTCGATCAGCAGGATCACCCGTTCTTCGGCCTCGAAGGCTTCCCAGAGCTTGCCTTTCTTGAGGTAGTTGCGCACGTCATGAACTTTATCCACACCCAGCTGCGAATCACGCAGACGGCTGACGGCATCGTATTCGTAGAGGCCCTGATGCGCCTTGGTGGTGGATTTGATGTGCCAGGTAATCAGCCTGGCGCCGAAGGACTCGGCCAGTTGTTCGGCAAGCATGGTCTTGCCAGTGCCTGGTTCGCCCTTGACCAGCAGCGGGCGCTCCAGAGTAATGGCCGCGTTGACCGCCAGTTTGAGGTCGTCAGTGGCGACGTATGCGCGGGTGCCTTCGAACTTCATCGATAAATCCTCGGTAAACAATGCGCCGACTATAGCGCGAGGCTTTGGCGACTGTGAATGTGGACCGGGTATTCAGTCGGTGAATGGGTAGTCACCGCCAAACCTGTAGGAGCCAACTTGTTGGCGAGGGGGCCTGGCGATGTTCATGCATCGTCTGTACCGGCCGCTCGCGAACAAGTTCGCTCCTACAGGGGGAATTGGGCGTTAGCCCTTACTGTTGTCATACCGCGCATTGAACGCCTGCACAAAGGCATTCCTCAGAATCTGCAAAAACGCCTGAAACGCACTGATGTCTTGCTTGTGCACGCTGCCGCTCAGCTCCACGCGGGTGGCAAACTGGTTTTCGCTCTGGTTTTTCAGCACGGTCTCACCACCGCCTACCACGGCTTCCCAGATCGAGCGGAAGAAGCCTTTGTTCTGGTTTTCCACGTCCTGCTTCCAGTTGAAGACGTCCACATCGCGCAACAGCGGCTTGATGTAACCACTGAGCTGGCCTTTGGTGGCCTGGGCTTCTATCACCAGATCGCCATGGCCTGCGTTGAAATCGAAATTGCCATAGGCCGACGAGAAGTTGTTAAGGCGCTTGAGTTCGACGCCCGTGGTGCGCAGGCGCAAATCGAAATCCTCGAAATTGCTGAACGGGTCGAATTTCGCGTTGGCTTCCATATTGGCGTGGCCCATGAACAATGCTTTGCCTTCAAAGCGCGCATCGCGGTTGCCTTCGACATCCTCGACATTGGTCAGGTTATAGAGGCTGGCGTTGACCTTGTCGGCCTGCAGCTTGACCTTGGGCGTAGTGCTGAAGTTGTTGAAGGTGATCTTGCCGTCATTGATACGCACTTCGTTGAGGGTGATTGGCAGCAGCTTATTGATCTGCTCTTGCCAGTCAGTGCCCTGACCGGTCTGTGAGGCCTGCTTGTTGGCGCCGCCATCGACAAAGTTGAGCTCGGGCTCCAAGAAGGTCATCTCGCCAACCACGGCGTGCTTGTACCACAGCGCATGCCAGCTCACCGCCAGGTCAATGACCGGCACTTTGACGAACGGGACTGGCACTTTGCCGTCGACCTTGACGATGTTCAGCCCGTTGATTCGGTAGGCACCACGCCACCAGGCCAGGTCGACATCCGTGACCTGACCCCGGTAGTCGCCCATGTCGGCGAGTTTGTCATTGAGGTAGTTGCGCACCACGTAGGGCAGGGCGATCTGTACCGCGATCAACAACACAACAATCCCGGCCAGGGTCCATAGTGGCCAGCTGTAGCGACGTTTCATGGCGTGGGCCTCAGGTTCTGATGTGTGGTTGACTCTTTGTAGCTTCATCCGTTCGCTGCGACTGGACGCCTGCCTGTGTTGAGGCATAGGCTTTCGCTTTTCAGACACTCTGATGAAAGTGCACAAGGACACCGCCATGAGCCGTATCTACGCTGACAACGCCCACTCAATCGGCAACACCCCGCTGGTGCAGATCAATCGTATCGCGCCGCGTGGCGTGACCATTCTGGCCAAGATCGAGGGCCGCAATCCAGGTTACTCGGTCAAGTGCCGAATCGGCGCCAACATGATCTGGGACGCTGAAAGCAAGGGCAAACTCAAGCCCGGCATGACCATCATCGAGCCGACCTCGGGTAACACCGGTATCGGCCTTGCTTTCGTCGCGGCGGCACGGGGCTATAAATTGATGCTGACCATGCCCGCCTCCATGAGCATCGAACGCCGCAAGGTGCTGAAGGCACTGGGTGCCGAGCTGGTGCTGACCGAGCCTGCCAAGGGCATGAAAGGCGCCATCGAAAAGGCTGAAGAGCTGCTGGCCAACAACCCTGAAACATTCTTCATGCCCGCCCAGTTCGAGAACCCGGCCAACCCGGCGATTCATGAAAAAACTACCGGCCCGGAAATCTGGAACGACACCGATGGCGCCATCGACGTGCTGGTCGCAGGCGTCGGCACCGGCGGTACGATCACGGGTGTTTCGCGCTATATCAAAAACACCGCTGGCAAGCCGATCCTGTCGGTGGCGGTTGAGCCATTGGGCTCGCCGATCATCACTCAGGCCATGGCCGGTGAAGAGATCAAGCCCAGTCCGCACAAGATTCAAGGCATCGGCGCCGGTTTCATCCCGAAAAACCTCGACCTGTCGCTGGTCGACCGCGTTGAACGGGTCAGCGACGACGAAGCCAAAGCCATGGCCCTGAGGCTGATGCAGGAAGAGGGCATCCTGTGTGGTATTTCCTGCGGCGCGGCCATGGCGGCAGCGGTACGCATGGCCGAGACCCCGGAAATGCAGGGCAAGACGATCGTTGTGATTTTGCCGGACTCAGGCGAGCGCTACCTGTCGAGCATGTTGTTCAGCGACCTGTTCACTGATCAGGAAATGCAGCAGTAAGCAGCCCTTTGGCGCTCGTCGGCTTCTTGTCCAGGCGACGAGCGTTTATGATGGCGGGCTATTGCGAGCGGTGCTGGCGCCGTCTGTTTCGAGGAGAGTTAAATGACGTTTTCATTGGCTGCCAAGGCATCGATCCTGATGCTGTTCCTGGCCAGCACGCTATACGTGCATCTGCGTGGCAAGGCGCGCTTGCCGTTATTGCGTCAGTTCGTCAACCATTCGGCGCTGTTCGCCCCTTATAACGCCCTGATGTACCTGTTTTCCAAGGTGCCGTCCAAGCCGTACCTGGACCGCAGCGCCTTCCCCGAGCTGGATGTGCTCAAGAATAACTGGCAGACCATTCGCGAAGAAGCCATGCACTTGTTCGACGAGGGTTATATCCGCGCCGCCGAAAAGAACAACGACGCCGGTTTTGGCTCGTTCTTCAAGAAGGGTTGGAAGCGTTTTTACCTGAAGTGGTATGACAAGGCTCTGCCGTCTGCCGAGGCGCTGTGCCCGAAGACCGTGGCGCTGGTCAATTCGATTCCCAACGTCAAGGGCGCAATGTTCGCGCTGCTGCCCGGCGACAGCCACCTCAATCCCCATCGCGACCCCTTCGCCGGTTCGCTGCGTTACCACCTGGGGCTGTCCACGCCAAACTCCGACGATTGCCGCATTTATGTCGACGGTCAGGTCTATGCCTGGCGCGATGGCGAAGACGTGATGTTCGATGAAACCTACGTGCACTGGGTCAAGAACGAGACCGCCGTGACGCGCGTGATTTTGTTCTGCGATATCGAACGCCCGTTGCGCAGCCGGATCATGACCCGCGTCAACCGTGCAGTCAGTGCCTTCCTGGGCCGCGCCACGGCGCCGCAGAACACCGATGATGAACGCGTCGGCGGCATCAATCAGGCTTACGCCTGGAGCAAGCGTTTCAGCGACACCTTCAGTGGCAAGGTCAAGCAGTTCAAACGCGCCAATCCCAAGGCCTACCGCGTCCTGCGTCCGATGCTGGCCGTGATCGTGCTCGGGTTGTTGGGTTATTGGTTGTTTGGCTAAGCCAGATAGCGAAAATCCTGTAGGAGCTGCCGAAGGCTGCGAAAGCAATATGCCTGACACGCCGCCATTCGCAGCCTGCGGCAGCTCCTTGTATGTCTGTGGCTTCGGCGAATCAAAGCACTGCGCCTTGAATCGAGTAGTAACAACAGCATCCGGGCGCTGCTGAGTCAGGTTCCGTCCTGACGGCCGGGTCACTTTTGGTGCCAAAAGTAACCAAAACCTCTGCGCTGGCGTCCGGCCCCCGCTTCGCGGCGGTACGTTCACTCCGGTGCCGTGGTGGGGGCACGCGCCGACGGGCCATCCATGGCCCAGCGGCGCTCGCTCGGCATCCATGCCGAGCGACCCCCACCACGACACCTGCGTTCACCCTCCCGACGCGCATTTTGCGTCGTCTGGGAAATCGCGGCAGGAAAAGCCAAAGCAAAAGCAAATCTGCTTTGCAGATTTCTCCAGCATGACCTCACTTCTTCCTGGCCCACATGCTGCTTTTGATTCTGGAGGTCTGCGCAAAATTACGAGCGACACAAATTGCGACTTGTAGCCCACGGAGCAATGCCGGAGCGAGGGAAGTCTTAGCCTTGGCGAAGACCCAGACAAAGGAGCGGGAGCGCTTTGGTTACTTTTGGCACCAAAAGTGACCCGGCCGTCAGGACGGAACCTGACTCAGCAGCACCCGGATGCTGTTGTTGCTACTCGATTCAAGGCTCACCATTCTGATTCGCCGAAGCTACAGACATACAAGGAGCTGCCGAAGGATGCGAAAGCAATATGCCTGACACGCCGCCATTCGCAGCCTGCGGCAGCTCCGACAAAAGCCAATCAGCTCAGGCCGCTTTTGCCACCGCCCCAGGCCGCAACACCAGCCATAACGCGACGCCAATCAGCAACCCGCCATAGATGTGCGCCATCGACAGCGGTTCATCCAGAAACAACGCCCCCCACAGCACGCCGAATGGCGGGATCATGAAGGTCACCGTCATGGATTTCAGCGGGCCGATGCTGGTCAGCAGGCGGAAATACAAGATATACGCGAACGCCGTACACACCAGTCCCAGGCCCAGCAGCGACAGCCAGACGCTGACGCCGCCCCAGCTGGCGGGCGGGTCGGTGATCACGCGGTAGCCGAAAAACGGCAGTAACAGCAACGTGGCGCCGAGCATGCTGCCTAACGCCGAAAGACGACTGTCGAGCCCGCCTGCCTGGTCCAGCCAACGCCGTGCGAGATAACCGGCGAAGCCATAGCACGCAGTTGCCAGCAGGCACGACACGGCGCCGATCAACAACTCCATATTGAAGGCCACGGGGCCCGCGCGGGTCAGGATGCCGACGCCGAACAGGCCCAGGAACACCCCGGTGATTTTCGTCGCAGAGAGCTTCTCACTGAAGAACAAGCCGCCGATCAGTACACCCATCAAAGGGGTCATGGCGTTGAAGATCGAGGAGTAACCGGCTGGCAGAATCTGTGCGGCAACCGAATAAAGCGTGGCGGGCAGCCCTGAGTTGATCATCCCCAGCAGCAGACAGGTCTTGAGCTTGCCGCGAAAATTCCAGTCGATGCGCATCAGCGCCAGAATCACCAGCAGCCCGACGGCGGCGATGGACACCCGGAAAAACGCAGTGGGGATGGCGCCCAGCACCGGTGCGATGATCCGCATGAACAGAAAGCTCGCGCCCCAGATGGCGGCGAGTGACAGCAGACGCATGATATCGACGGGTTGCATGACCGGGCTCTTCCTTGGCACAAGGCCGGGAGTTTTACCGGGGAAAGGGCAGCGTTGCAATGTTTTGTAACGCTCCATGCGGGGCGGTGGTTGAAGCGCCCGGGACGAGGCCTACGCACCGCTGAACGAGTTCCTCGCCCCTGCACACAGCGCCGCCTTATCCCGCGAGTAACTGCGAAAAGTCGTACAGCCAAATGCAAAGCCTTTGTTTTATTGTGACCCGCTAGCGAAAAAGCACCTTGACGTGCAGCTTCCGGTCCAACGAGTATACGCAGGTAACGTACAGTAAATGCATGCGCTTTTTATTGAGCTTCCCGCTTTCCAGCGGCATCGACAGGACTATCTGGACGACGCAGCTTTCCGCCAGCTTCAGGTCTGGCTTTTGCAGAACCCGGAAGTCGGCGATGTTATTCAAGGCACAGGCGGGCTGCGTAAAGCCCGCTTTTCTGATGAAGCACGCAGCAAAGGTAAGCGTGGCGGTCTGAGATTGATTTACTACTGGTGGGCAGGTGGCTCGCAATTCTGGTTGTTCACCGTGTACGACAAAAGTGATCAAGCGGATCTGAGTGCACATCATAGAAAGGCGCTGAAGGGCAGGTTGGAAGCAGAGATCCATGCGAGGAAAGTCGATGAAACGTGACATTTTTGCCGAAATTGACGAAGGGTTTGATGCGCTGGCAGACGAGCGCCAGGGAAAGGTTACGCTTCGTACGCACAAGGTAGAACTGGCGAAACTCCAGCAACTGACGGCTCAGGAGTTGGTGGCAATAAGGAACAAGCTCAATCTGTCCCGACCTGTGTTCGCGATGTATCTGCGCACCAACGCACGAACATTGGAAAACTGGGAACAGGGCCGGGCAAAGCCTAATGCACAAGCGACAACCTTGATCCGATTGGTCGAACGGTATCCGCAAACCGTGGAGCATTTAGCAGCATTGTGTTGAGCAACATCACCCTGATCGATTGCCTCCCCGTCTGACAACCCTTTGATTTTTCGGGCCAATCCCGGACAATCGCGCCCCTCTTTTCCTTGGGGACGCGAAACTGCCCGGTTTACCTGACGCGTCCCTGCCATGTTGTACCACCGGCAACGGAGATTCGACCGGATGAATGATCAGGCCAATAGCGTCGAGCAACGATTCGATGCAGCCGCCACCCCGATTGCGCAGTGGAACCGTCACGACACCACCTGGATGCTCGGCCTGTTTGGCACCGCCATCGGCGCAGGCACGTTGTTCTTGCCCATCAATGCAGGCATTGGCGGTTTCTGGCCGCTGCTGGCCCTGGCATTGCTGGCATTCCCGATGACCTACTACGCGCATCGTGGCCTGACCCGCTTTGTGTTGTCCGGTCGTGACGATGCGGACATCACCGAAGTCGTGGAGCAACATTTCGGCAAGGGCGCCGGGACCTTGATCACGGCGCTGTATTTCTTCGCCATCTTCCCGATTCTGCTGATCTATAGCGTGGCGCTGACCAATACTGTGGGCAGTTTTCTGGAGCACCAATTACACATCCAGCCGCCACCCCGTGCGTTGCTGGCGTTTGTGTTGATTCTCGGGTTGCTGGCGGTGGTGCGCTGTGGCGAGCGGTTTATCGTCAAGGCGATGAGCCTGATGGTTTACCCATTCATCGTTGCGCTGCTGTTGCTCGCACTGTTTCTGATCCCGCACTGGAACGGCGGCATCCTGACCACCGCCACCACGCTGCCGGAGCCGTCGGCTTTCCTGCATACCTTCTGGCTGGCGATCCCGGTGATGGTGTTCTCCTTCAACCACTCGCCGATCATTTCGGCATTTGCCGTTGATCAGAAGCGCATGTACGGCAATCAGGCCGAAGGTCGCAGCTCGCAGATTCTGGCTCGCGCTCATGGCTTGATGGTGGTGATGGTGCTGTTCTTCGTGTTCAGCTGCGTGCTGACCCTGTCGCCCGCGCAACTGGCTGAAGCCAAGGCGCAGAACATTTCCATCCTGTCGTACCTGGCCAACCATTTCAGCAATCCGACCATCGCGTTTGTCGCGCCGCTGATTGCGTTCGTGGCGATTGCCAAGTCTTTTCTCGGCCACTACATCGGTGCCAGTGAAGGGCTCAAAGGCCTGGTGGTCAAAACCGGCGCGCGTCCTGCGCCGAAATTGCTCGACCGGCTGACTGCCGCGCTGATGCTGGTGGTGTGCTGGGCCGTTGCGACGCTTAACCCGAGCATCCTGGGCATGATCGAAAACCTCGGCGGGCCGATCATCACCGCGTTGTTGTTCCTGATGCCGATGTACGCCATCCACAAGGTCCCGGCCATGCGTCAATACGCAGGCAAGGCGTCCAATGTATTTGTGGTGATCGTGGGCGTGGTGTCCATGTCGGCAGTGGTTTATTCAGTAGTTATTTCGTTATTGCAGTAACACATCACCTTGTAGGAGCTGCCGAAGGCTGCGAATGGCAGAGTGTCAGTTATGACGCTTTCTCAGCCTTCGGCAGCTCCTACAGGTTCATGTTTACATCGAGCTCGCCATTGTTTCCGGCATCGCAGACGAGTGATGAGAAGTAATCTGCCACTTATCGCCAACTAATCCATAAGTGAAGGTATAGCGTGCCTGAACTTTAGACTTGTCGCCAAATGTAAAGGTATACACTCCGGTATCCAGTGCGACATTGCAGCCTACTTTGATGGTTCGGCTGTCGATTTTTCCAGACGGTTGTTTCTTCAGGAAACTTTTGAAGTAATCAGTGCGTGCATCATCATTCTGGCGCGGGGTGTTGGACAGCGTTGGCAACAGGACTGCATGGGTCGAATAGTTGGCTGCAACGGCTTTGGCATCCCCTGTTTGCAGGGAGTCGTTCCAGCGATCAAAGAGCGAGGCCACTTCTGTTGGCGTCGGCATTGTGCAACCCGAGGCCTGGCTGGCGTTGGCAGAAAACATCGGGGTAATGGCAAGGATAGATACAAGTGCTGCGAGAAGTTGCTTTTTCATAAGTGATACCGCTAGTTAATGAGCGGTCATACTAGGCAGGCTTATTTGGCAAATACTAGTTGGGGGTGACGTGGATTGGTAACTGAAGATTAATATCAAGTGTTTATGTAGGAAGTATCCTGTTGTTCTGTATCTATTGCTCTGTTGATTCGTAAGTCTGGGGAAAATTCCTACGCGTAAATTGATCGCGCGTAGGAATTCCTTAGGGTTAATAAGCGGCTACAAGGCCATCTTTGCGTGGATCCGTACCACCGACGTAACCATGCGCAGTGCGCTGGATAATCTGCGCGCCGCCGAAGGCGAATACGCCGCTGGGCTCTTCCACATCGATGTCATGGCCCTTGGCGCGCAAGGCTTCAACCACCTTCGGGTCGAAAGCTCGTTCCACGGCGACTTTAAGGCCAGCTTCCAGCCTCCAGCGCGGTGCATCTGCGGCGGCTTGCGGGTTCTGTTTGTAGCGCAGGATGCGCATCATCATTTGCAAGTGACCCTGAGCCTGCATCGGGCCGCCCATCAGGCCGAAGGACATCAACGGCGTGCCGTCGGTGTTCATCACAAAGCCCGGAATGATGGTGTGGAACGGACGCTTGCGCGGGGCCACGTAGTTGACGTGCTGCGGATCCAGCGAGAAACCCGCGCCACGGTTTTGCAGGCTGATGCCGGTGCCAGGCACCACAACGCCTGAGCCGAAGCCCATGTAGTTGGACTGGATGAAGGAGATCATCATGCCGTTTTCATCGGCCGCCGACAGGTACACCGTGCCGCCTGGCTTGGGCGAGCCGTGCCCCGGATTGGCGGCTTTTTCGGTGATCAGCCCGGCGCGTTCCGTCAGGTAGGTCTTGTCCAGCAGGTGCTCTGACGGCACGCGCATGTGATCGCTGTCCGCCACATGCTCGTCGAGGTCGGCAAGGGCCAGCTTCATGGCTTCCAGCACCGGATGCACGGTTTCCAGGCTGTCCACTGGATGCTCGCCGACGCCCAGCGCTTCAAGCATGGTCAGGCCCGACAGGGTGGCGATGCCCTGGCCGTTTGGCGGCAACTCATGCACCACGGCACCGGCGTAAGGCACCGACAAGGTGTCGATCCAGTCCACGCTGTGTGTCGCCAGATCGTCGAGGCTCATGACGCTGCCGTTGGCGTTGGCATGGGCGATGATGGCTTGGGCCAGCTCGCCGCGATAGAAGGCTTCGCCTTTGGTCTGGGCGATCAGTTCCAGGGTGCGGGCGTGATCCTTGAGCTGGATTTTCTCCCCGGCCAGCGGCGCTTTGCCGCCCGGCATGAAGCACTCGGCAAAGCCGGGTTGATCCTTGAGCAACTGCGAGCCGCGCTTCCACAGCTCGGCGATGATCGGGGTGACTTGATAGCCGTCACGGGCATAGCCGATGGCAGGTTCAGCGAGGGTAGCGAATGGCAGCTTGCCGTAACGCTCGGACAACTCGACCCAGGCGGAAACCGCGCCCGGCACCGTCACCGCTGGCCAGCCGCGCTGGGGCATCTGGCTCTGACCTTCGAAGAACTCAGGGGTCCAGGCCTGCGGCGCGCGGCCGGAGGCGTTCAGGCCCTGCAGTTTGCTGCCGTCCCAGACGATGGCGAAGGCGTCGCTGCCGATCCCGCAACCGGTGGGCTCGACCACGGTCAGGACCATGGCGGCGGCAATGGCCGCGTCTACGGCGTTGCCACCTTTGCGCAGCATGTCCAGCCCGGCCTGGGCGGCCAATGGTTGGGAGCAGGCGACCATGTTGCTGCCCATCACCGGCGAGCGTGCCGAAGCGTAGGGTTGGCTGTAATCCAGATCATCGAACATTAGCGTTTCTCTTTGGCAGAAAAAAAGTTAGCCCTTCGGGTCCAGCGCATCACGCAGGCCATCCCCCAAAAGGTTGAAACACAGGACCGTAATGTAGATCGCCACGCCAGGCGCAATCGACATCCAGGGGGCCTGTTCCATAAAGTTTTTCGCGGTGTTGAGCATCGACCCCCAGGAAGGCGAGGGCGGTTGTTGACCCAGACCGAGGAACGACAGGCTGGCTTCAGCCAGAATCGCCGAGGCGATGGTCAACGTGGCCTGCACCACCAATGGCGACATCACGTTGGGCAGCACGTAGCGCAGGATGATCCAGCGATCCGGCAAGCCAATGGCGCGGGCACCTTCCAGGTAGTCCTCGTGCTTGATGGCCAGCACCTGACCGCGAGTGAGGCGGGCGAAAATAGGCATGGCTGACAGGCCGATGGCGATCATCGCGTTGGTCAGGCTTGGGCCGAGGAAGGCACCCAGCGCAATCGCCAGTACCAGGAACGGACAGGACAACAGCGCTTCCATGATCCGGGAAATGACCGCATCGAGCTTGCCGCCAAAGTAACCCCCCAACAGCCCCAAAGGCACGCCGATGATCATCGCAATGGCCACCGAAACACCACCGGCCAGCAATGAACTGCGTGCGCCCCACAGCAGGCGGGAGAAAAGATCGCGACCCAGTTCGTCGGTGCCCATCCAGTAGATCAGCGAAGGTGCCTTGCGCACTGCAAGAAAGTTGGCTTTGAGCGGATCATGGGGCGCAATCCACGGCGCGAAGAGTGCCGCCAGGATGAACAGCAGCAACACCGCCGCGCCGAGTACCGCGCCTTTATTGGCGAGGAATTTCTTCACGAACGGCGAGCGGCTGCGGGGTGCAATCGCGCTATGAGGGAAGCTGGCAATGGCAGTCATGAAGCAGTCCTCAGACGCGGGTTGATCATCCGGTACAGCACGTCGGCCAGCAGGTTCAGCAACAGGAAGCCAATCGCGACACACAACACCACGCCTTGCACCACGGCGTAATCACGATTGAACACCGCATCGACAATCATCTTGCCGAAGCCGGGGATGCTGAAGACCTGTTCAGTCAATACCGCACCGCCGAGCAATTCACCAAACAGCAGGGTGGTCAGGGTCACGATCGGCATCAAGGCATTACGCAAGGCGTGCTTGAGGATCACCGTGCGCGGGAACAGACCTTTGGCCCGGGCAGTGCGCACGTAGTCGGTGCGCAACACTTCGAGCATGGCGCTGCGGGTGTGGCGCATCAGAATCCCCGACAACCCCGCGCCGAGCACGAACGCTGGCAGGATCAAGGTCTTCAGGTTCTGCCCGAAGTCCTCGCCCATGGGCACGAACCCCGAAGCCGGCAGCCATTGCAGTTTCACGGCGAAGACCATGATCAGCAGAATGCCCAGCCAGAAGTGCGGAATGGAAATCCCCGATAACGCAATAACGTTGGCCCCGTAATCCACGGCGGTGCCTTTGCGCACCGCCGAGATAATCCCCGTGGGGATGCCGATCAACAGCGCGATCAGCAGGGCCAGCACCGCCAATTCCAGGGTCACCGGCAACTTGGATGCCAGCAGCGTGGTCACCGGTTGTTCGGTGCGCAGCGAGGTGCCGAAGTCACCGGTCAGCACGTTGCCGACCCAGTTCAGGTACTGCAGGGGGATCGGGTCGTTGAGCCGATACTTGTCGCGCAGGTATTCCATCACCGCCGGGTCGCGCTCTTCGCCCGCCATGGCCAGCACCGGGTCGCCCGGCAGGAGTTTCTGCAGGGTGAAGACGAAGAGCGAAACCAGGATCAGTGTCGGGATCGCACTGAGCAGGCGTCGCAGGATAAACATCAGCATGCCGGACCCTCGAGAGTGCGCCAGTCAATCATGGCTTGAACGCGACGTTGTTCAGGCGGATCAGACCATCCGGGTTCGGCACGAAGCCGGTCACGTTGTTACGCATGGCAATGATGCGCGGATCGAAATACAGGTACGCAGTCGGCACTTCATCAGCCAGCAAACGCAGCGCTTCGTTGTACAGGGCCTGACGCTGGGCAACGTCGTTGACGGTGCGGGCCTTGTTCAACAGCTCGTCGAGCTTGGCATTGCAGTATTTGCCGTCGTTCTGGCCGCCTTTGCAGGTCACGAACTGGTGGATGTCACCATCCGGATCAGGCCGGCCCGACCAGGCGCTCATGCCGATCTGGAAGTTGCCGCTCTGTTGTTCGCTGAGCAGGGTGGCGTATTCCGTGGCAACCAGATTGACCTTGAAGCCAGCTTCTTCGGCCATGGCCTGAATGATCTGCCCGACTTGCTGCGCGATCGGGTTGTTGGCGACTTTCAGGTCCACAGCCAGGGGCAGTTTCACGCCCGCTTCAGCCAGCAATGCCTTGCTCTTGGCCACGTCGCGGGCCGGGATCGGCAGATCCTTGTCGTAGTACGGGCTGTTTTTCGGGAACGGCTGGGCGCTCGGCGCATACAGGCCTTCGAACACCACCTGGTTGATCGCATCGCGGTCGATGGACAACTCGAATGCCTTGCGCACGCGCTTGTCTTTGCCCATCGGCGAGTTGGCTTTTTCGCCGTTGTTGATGTTGAACATCAGCTGCATGTAACCCAGCCCCGGCGTGTTGTAGACCGCCAGCTTGCTGTCCGCCTTGGCGGTTTTCACGTCGGTGGGGGCAACCCGTTCGATGATGTCCAGGTCGCCGGAACGCAGGTTGGCCAGGCGCACCGAGGTATCCGGAATCGGCAGGAAAATCACTTTGTCGAAGTGATACGCCTGCTTGTTCCAGTAGGTGTCGAAGCGCTCCAGCACGATGCGATCCTGCTGCACGCGCTGGACGAATTTGTAAGGGCCGGAGCACACCGGCTTGGAGGCGAATTCTCCCTGGGCAGCCTTCGGCGCCAGCATCATCCCGGCGCGGTCCGAGAGTTGCGAGACCAGGGTGGCGTCTGCTTGCTTGAGCTTGATGGCAACGGTTTTGGCGTCGATCACTTCCACGCTGTCCACCGAGGCCAGCTCGCTCTTGCGCAGGGAGTCGGGCAGGGTGCGAGCCCGGTCCAGGTTGAACTTCACCGAGGCGGCATCGAAGGCTTCGCCGTCGTGGTAAGTCACGCCTTCACGCAGGGTCATGGTCAGGGTCTTGCCGTCTTCGCTCCAGTTCCAGGCAGTGGCCAGTTGCGGGGCGTAAGTCAGGTCCGGGTTTACATCCACCAGTTTGTCGCACAGGGCGGTGTAGACCAGACGGCCCGAATAAGTGCGCGAACGATGCGGGTCGAGCACATCAGGATCGTCCTGAATGCCGATGCGCAGGGTGGATTCGGCAAGGGCGGCGTTGGCGGCCAGCAATAACAAGGTTCCTGTCATGATGCGTGCGATTTTCATGGCTGGCTCTCCACTGCAAGGGATTGATGGTTCTTGAACAGATTCAGGCGCTGGGTATAGGCAGCGCTGGGTGTCGGCAAAATCAGAGTGCCTGCGCCGGCATGGGCGATTTCACGCCAGAAGTGGCACGCCACCTGACGCTCGGCCTCGACGGTTTCCATCACCGGCACCACTTCTTTGCACAGGGCGCGGGCATGCGGGCAGCGGGTATGGAAGCGGCAACCCGATGGCGGGCGGCTCGGGCTCGGCATGTCGCCGCCCAGCAGCGGGCGCGGCTGGCGCAGGTCGGGGTGGCTGACCGGCACGGCGGCCATCAACGCCTGGGTGTAAGGGTGCAAAGGGTTTTCGAACAGCCCGTTGACCGGCGCCAGCTCGACGATTTCCCCGAGATACATCACAGCTACCCGGTCGCTCATGTGGCGGATCACGGCCAGGCCGTGGGCGACAATCACCAGGGTCAGGCCGAACTGATGCTTGAGGTCTTCCAGCAGGTTGACCACTTGCGCCTGCACCGAAACGTCCAGCGCCGACACTGGCTCGTCACCCAGAATCAAACGCGGATCAGACGCCAAGGCCCGGGCAATGCCGATGCGCTGGCGCTGACCGCCGGAGAATTCATGGGGATGACGACCGCCGTGCTCGGGGGCCAGGCCCACGGTGCGCAGCAGCTCGGCGACTTTGGCCTGGCGGTCGCTGCGGCTGGCATCGCTGTGCAGCCAGATCGGCTCACCGACGATGGATTCCACGGTCATGCGCGGATTGAGCGAGGCAAACGGATCCTGAAAGATGATCTGCAAGTCGCGACGCACCTGGCGCAGTTTTTCCGGCGGCAGGTTGGCCAGGTTGCGGCCTTCATAAATCACGTCGCCCGCCGTGGGTTTGAGCAGGTTTAGCAATAGACGGCCGAGGGTGGATTTACCCGAACCGGACTCGCCCACCAGTGCCAGGGTCTCCCCTTTGCGCACCGAAAGGTTGACCTGATTGACGGCCTGCACTGGCGGCTTTTTGCGCTGGAACAGGCCGCTTTCCACGCGAAAGTGTTTACTCAGGGCGATGCCTTCGAGGATGAATTTCTGGCTCATGCCGTCGACGATTGGTTTTTCAGAAGTGCTCACGCGCTGACTCCCACATGCTGTTCCAGAGGCGCGCGAATGCACGCGGCGAAATGACCGGGGGACAGCTCAATCAGCGGCGGACGCTCCTCGCGGCAGGCCTGAATCACAAACGGGCAGCGCCCGGCGAAACGGCAACCGGTAGGCATTTCTGCGGGTGTCGGGACGCGGCCATTGATGGTTGCCAGGCGACCTTCGCGCGGGCCAATCGACGGCATCGAACCCATCAGGCCGATGGTGTACGGGTGCTGCGGATCATCGAACAGGGTTTTCACCGGGCCGCTTTCCACCACGCGCCCGGCGTACATGACCATCACGTCGTCGGCGACTTCAGCGACCACGCCCAGATCGTGAGTAATCAGAATCATGGCCGTGCCGGTTTCAGCCTGCAGGTTGGCGATCAGCGAGAGGATTTGCGCTTGAATCGTCACGTCCAGCGCCGTGGTGGGTTCGTCGGCGATGATCAGCGCCGGGTCGTTGGCCAGCGCCATGGCGATCATCGCCCGTTGGCGCATGCCGCCTGACAGTTCATGGGGGTAGGCGTCCAGACGTTGCACGGCGTCCGGCACGCGGACTTTTTCCAGCATTTGCAGGGCGCGTTGACGGGCGTCTTTGGCGGATAAACCCTGGTGGCGGATCACGCTTTCGGCGATCTGTTCACCAATGGTGAACACCGGGTTCAGCGAGGTCATCGGCTCTTGGAAAATCATCGCCATACGATTGCCCCGTACATCCAGCAAGCGCTCGGCAGACATGCCCAACAACGCTTCATCGAGCAGGCCGGAGGCGCTGGCGGCGACTTTCGCGGTCTCGGGCAGCAGGCCCATCAGCGACATGGACGTGACGCTTTTGCCGCAGCCGGATTCACCGACGATTGCCAGGGTCTTGCCGCGTTTGACCGAGAACGAAACGCCATCCACGACATTGGCGGGCGCGCCTGCAAAACACACGGTCAAGTCGCTGACACTCAATACGGTGTCGGTGGCCTGGGCGGTGGCGCTCATAAACTTGCCTCCAGATCTTGATTGATGACGTTGTCCAGCGCCTGTTGCAGCGCGCGTAAATGGCCACGCATGGCCGCTGCGGCCTTGATCGGATCACGGCTTTCGATAGCGCCGACGATGTCGTCGTGATCGTGGCTGTAGGTGTCGAGGCGATCGGCGTTGCGAGCCCGCTGACGCAGGTCGCGCCAGGCCGGATCGAGACGGATCGCATCGAGCATTTCGAAGATGTCCAGCATCAGCCGGTTGCCCGCGGCCTCGGCGATGCCGCGATGCAGGGCGCTGTCCCACAGCTCGATGCCTTCGGCGTCGGGATGTTCGGCGGACTGCTGGCGCGTGGTGCGCTCGGCCAGACGGCGCAGAATCGCCATCTGCTCACCGTTGGCCCGCACCGCCGCCAGGGAGGCCAGCGCCGGTTCCAGATGCAGGCGGGCTTCCATGACCTCACTGAAATTGGTCCGGCCGGAAAGCCTGGCGAAACTCATGGCGGCGCTGGGCGGAGTAGGGCCGACAAAGGTGCCTTTACCTTGTCGCCGCCAGATCTGCCCCTCGGCTTCCAGCACCGACAACGCCCGCCGAATCGCCCGGCGGCTGACGCCAAAATCGGCAGCCAGATCCCGCTCGGTCGGCAACGCCCGCTGCGGGAACGCCGCATGCTGGGCGACCATCTGCCGCAAGGCATCCAGGGCCAGCTTCGAAGAGTTATCAATGGTTGTGTCAGGGTCGAACCTTTGCATCGTGGTCACTCGCAGCAGACCAAAAAAGACGTCCCGATCCGCCCGCAGGCAGGCATTCGGTACATCAGGGCTGGTGCAAGAGCGATGCCAATGGAAATTGGTTCATGCCAGAACGGCTGGGTTTTGTCCGGTTATGGCGGGCAGGCGGCAACCTGTGGGCCAATTAACAAAGGTTCGGCCGCTTGGTTCAGGAGATGAGCGGTGATTGGTTCAGGGACGCGTGAACCAATTAAAGAGCTGGCCCGCTAACAGGCATTTTTTGGGGCGCGGGTGCGTTGTGTTGGGGCGTAGTTCAAAATCCTGTGGGAGCGAGCTTGCTCGCGAAGAGGCCGGTGCAATCGAATATGTTACTTGAGGCAGGAACACTGCCTTCGAGAGCAAGGTGGAGCGCCACCCCGGTCGCTCCCACAGAGATCTATTGAACCTGTGAAATTCGCATTCCAGCCGATTACCACCCCCGTCCCGAATTCACCCAGAAATTCACCGACAGCGACGTGGTCACCGATTCCACCTGATGGAACCAGCCCTCCGGCAAAAACAGCAAATCCCCGGCCTGCAGAATAATGCGCAGGAAGGTCACGTCCCTGGCAGCGGGGAAGCGTTGGTAGTCCGGGGCATCGGGGTTGAAGTCGCAGCCGTCCAGGCCGCCTTTAGGGGAGGTGGACCAGGTGCCCAGCGCAGGGCGGTGGTGCGGGGCTGCGAGTATGAAGGATTTCTGGCCCCAGACCTGGGCGAAGAGGTTGTCGGTGTCATCGCGGTGCAGCGGGGTCAGGGTGCCTTTGGGACCGATCCAGATGCGTGGCGCGACATACAGCGAGCGCTCGAAGTAAGGCGGGTAGTCGATTTGCGCCAATAACTGCGCGGGCAGGATGTTGTTGCCCATGTACGCCGGAGGCTGGCCGTCGTTGCCTTTGCTGGCGGGCTTTTCCAGGGAGGCGATGAAGTCGGCCATGGACGTTGAGCGGAAGTCGCGATCGGTGGAGAAGGTCTTTTTCACGTAGTCGCCGTGGCGGGTGATGCCTTGCAGTTCGGCGAAGTGGCTCAGGGACTGCTCGCGGCTCATGTTGAACAGCGGCCAGTCTTGCAGGGCGTCGCTGATCACCAGCGGTATGCCTTCGAGCAGGTAGTGATTGCGAAACTCACTGACTGTCACTTCGCTACGGGGCCGCCGCTCCACCCTGAGCTGGGTGGGCAGGCTGGCCGAGACCTGCTCGCTCAGGCGTGGCGGCGTGGGGTAGCGCTGGTTCATGTCGACCTTGGCGGGCGTGTCGTTGCCGCGCCGGGCGCTGTCGATGATCTGCGGCAGCAGCGTCGCCAGGCCCATGTTGCCAAGGATTTTAAGACGACCGCTGGCGAACAGTTCTTCTACGTTGGCTGCGCCACTCATGATGCCCAGGAAGTCGTTGCTGCTGACTTCGATGGTCACGTCCGGCTGCGCATGGCGGCCGCTTTCGGTCACGGTGCTGGCCTGCACGTCCGACCATATCGCCTGCTCGGTGCCGAAGATGAACTGGAAAACACCTTCGATACCCACAGAACCGGCATTGACGAACAGCTTGGACAGAACGGGCTGCAGATCCACGGCGGGGCACTCTTGTTAGGGGGGTGAAGGGGGAACGAATTTGGCTTGAAGGAATTTATCTTTGCCCGTAGGACCTTCAGCCGGGAGGGCGGTATTACTAACAAAGCAGGTGCAGGGTCTGAGGCCGACGCCCTCCCGGCTAAAACCGGTTCTACAGAGGAATGCGGTCACTTGTAGAAGCGCGTTTGCCCGCAATGGGCGCGCCACGGCAGTTCAGACAACCGCCGGTTAATTTTCCCCCCACCCCATCCGTTTTCTGAGGACTGGTCGAGCCTGCGGCTCCCAACCTTCTGATGACGGACGCTTCCCGATGAATGCACAAGACGCCTTGAAACTCGCCCGCCGTTTTATCGAGTTGCCGCTGCAAAAACGTCAGCTGTTTATCAAGGGCTTGCGACAGGAAGGGGTCGAGTTTTCGGTGTTTCCGATCCCGCAAGGCGTGGCCGCCGAGGATCGCGATGCGCTGTCCTACGCTCAGCAACGCATGTGGTTTCTCTGGCAGCTCGATCCGCACAGCGCCGCCTACAACCTGCCCGGCGCGGTGCGTTTGCGGGGGCGGCTGGATGACGCGGCGGTTGAGCGGGCGTTCGCCAGCCTGATCGAGCGCCACGAAACCCTGCGCACGGTGTTCGAACGGCGCAGCGACGACAGCCTGCATCAGGTGCCCTGCGAGGTGCCGCTGGTCATCGGTCGCGAGGATCTCACCGGCTTGCCTGAGGCCGAACGCGAAGCCCGAGTGCTCGACGAGGCAAAGCAGCAGGCCGCCGAAGCTTTCGACCTGGGCCGTGGACCCTTGCTGCGGGTCAAGCTGCTCAAGCTGGCGCCGGACGAACATGTGCTGCTGTTGACCCTGCACCACATCGTGTCCGACGGCTGGTCGATGAACGTGCTGATCGACGAGTTCACTCGTTTCTACGATGGCCATCAGCAGCGCTGCCCGGCGCAGTTGCCGCCCCTGGCGATTCAGTACAGCGACTACGCCTTGTGGCAGCGTCGTTGGCTGGAGGCGGGGGAGCAGGCTCGGCAGCTGGAGTACTGGCAGGCGCAACTAGGCGACGAGCATCCGCCGCTGGAACTGCCGTTGGATCACCCTCGGCCTGCGGTCTCCAGTTATCGCGGTGTGCGTCACGAGTTTGCGGTGGACGACCACTTGGTCGAACACCTGCGAGGCCTGGCGCAGCGCCACAACATCACCTTGTTCATGCTCTTGCTCGGCGCGTTCAATGTGCTGCTGTATCGCTACACCGGCCAGGGCGACATTCGGGTCGGTGTGCCGATCGCCAACCGCAATCGCAGTGAGGTTGAAGGGCTGATCGGCTTCTTCGTCAACACTCAGGTGTTGCGTACCCGGCTCGACGGGCAGAGCCGCGTCAGTGATGTGCTGCACGCGATCAAACAGACGGCACTGGGCGCTCAGGCCCATCAGGATCTGCCCTTCGAGCGGCTGGTCGAAGCCCTCAAGCTCGAACGCAGCCTGAGCCATACGCCGCTGTTTCAGGTGATGTACAACCATCAGCCACACGTGGCCGATATCAGCTCGATCAAGACCGCTTCGGGGCTCAGCCTTGAGCTGGTGGAAAACCAGGGCCGCAGCACCCAGTTCGATCTGACCCTGGATACCTGGGAGAAAACCGGCAAGCTCCACGCCGCGCTGACTTACGCCAGCGACCTGTTCGAGCCCGCAACCATTCAGCGGATGGCCCGCCATTGGACCCATCTGCTACAAGCCATCGTCCGCGACCCGCAGCAATGCGTCGGCGAACTGTCGATGCTCGATGCCAGCGAATACCAGACGCTGATCCACGACTGGAACGACAACGCTCTCGACTACCCGAGCAGCCACTGCATTCATGAACTGATCGCCGAGCAGGTCGCCACGCGGCCGCACGAACTGGCGCTGATTGATGGCGAGCAGCAGTTGAGCTACCAGCAACTGGATACCCGAGCCAACCAGTTGGCGCACAAGCTGATCGAGCTGGGCGTGGGCCCGGAAGTGCGGGTTGGCGTGGCCATGGCCCGCAGCAGTGAGTTGATTGTCGCGCTGCTGGCGGTGCTCAAGGCCGGTGGCGCCTATGTGCCGCTGGACCCGCAATACCCCGCCGAGCGCGTGGCCCACATGCTCGAAGACAGCCAGGCCCTGGTGCTGCTGACCGAGACCGAAGTGCTGCCCTCTATGCCTGCCACCCAGGCCACCGTTGTGCTGCTCGACCACGCCAATTGGCTGTCGAGCTATCCCGGCGCGGCGCCACAACAAAGCGTGTCGGCGCAGAATCTGGCCTATGTGATTTACACCTCCGGCTCCACCGGCAAGCCCAAGGGCGTGGCAATTGCTCATCGCAACGTCGCCGCCCTGATTCAGTGGTCACAGCAGGTTTACAGTCGCGAGGATCTGCAAGGCGTGCTGGCGTCGACGTCCGTGTGCTTCGACCTGTCGGTGTGGGAAATTTTTGCCACCCTGGCCAGCGGCGGCTTCATCGTCCTGGCAGCCAATGCGTTGGAACTGCCCGAGTTACCGAGTCGGGATCGCGTGTGCTTGATCAACAGCGTGCCGTCGGCGATTGCCGGCTTGCAGCGGCTGGGGCAGATTCCCACCAGCGTGCGGACCATCAATCTGGCGGGCGAACCCCTCAAGCAGGCGCTGGTCGAGGCGCTGTATCAACTGCCGCATATTGAACACGTCTACGACCTGTATGGCCCGTCAGAAGACACCACCTATTCCACCTGGACCCGCCGCGCAGCAGGCGGCACGGCAAACATTGGTCGGCCGCTGAGCAATACCCGCAGCTACCTGCTGGACGGCGATTTGCAGCCGGTGCCGGTTGGCGTGCCCGCTGAGTTGTATCTGGCGGGCGAGGGGATCACGCGCGGTTATCTGCTGCGTCCGGGGCTGACCGCCGAGCGCTTTGTGCCTGACCCGTTTTCCACCCGCGGCGAACGTTTGTATCGCACCGGTGATCTGGCGCGCTACCGGGCCGATGGGGTGATCGAGTACATCGGCCGCATTGATCATCAAATCAAGTTGCGCGGCTTTCGGATCGAGCTGGGGGAAATCGAAGCGCGGCTGCTGCAACACCCCCAGGTCAAAGACGCGGTGGTGCTGGTTCACGAGGGCAAGACGTTGGTGGCTTACGTCGTCCCGCGAACCACCCCGGACGATGCCCAAGCCCTCAATCAACAGCTCAAAAGCCATGTGCTGCTGACCCTGCCGGACTACATGACGCCCAGCGTATTCCTGCAACTGGAGCAACTGCCGACTACGCCCAATGGCAAGCTGGACCGCAAGGCCTTGCCCGCACCGGATGTGCAACAAACGTTGGCCTTCAGTGCACCGGCAAGTCAGCGGCAAATCGCCCTGGCCGAGATATGGCAGCAGCTGCTGGGCATTGAGCAGGTGGGGCTTGACGACAACTTCTTCGAGCTGGGCGGTGACTCCATTGTCTCGATTCAGGTGGTCAGCCGTGCCCGGCAGGCAGGACTGAGCCTGACGCCTCGCGACCTGTTTCAGTACCAGACCTTGCGCGGTCTGGCCGAGGTCGCTGTTGAGGAACAGACGACCGGGCTCAATCAGGAAAGAGTCAGCGGCGAAGTACTGCTGACGCCGATTCAGCACTGGTACTTCCAGCAGCCGATCCCCCAGCGTGAGCACTGGAATCAGGCGGTGTTGTTACGTGCTGACGAGGCGGTAAACGTCGCGGCACTGACCCAGGCGCTGGACTGGCTGGTGGTGCAGCACGACGCCTTGCGCCTGCGCTTCAATCATGGCGGGCAAGACTGGCAGCAGTGGCATGCAGATCCATCGCCCGTCGAACTCTGGCAACGCACCGCCTCATCGGTCGAGCAACTGCGGGAACACTGCAACGCCGCACAGGCGAGCCTGGATTTGCAGAGCGGGCCGCTGTTGCGCGCGTTGCTGGTGGACATGGCGGACGGCAGCCAGCGGCTGTTGCTGGTGGTTCATCACCTGGCGGTGGATGGCGTTTCCTGGCGGGTGCTGCTGGAAGATCTGCAGCAGGCTTATGCGCGACTGCAACGCGGCGAAGCCCTCCGTGTCGAGCACAAAACCAGTGCCTATCAACAGTGGGCGGCGCGGCTGGTTGACTACGCCAATAGCCCCGACCTGAAAAAGGAGCTGGGTTACTGGCAGTGCCAGATTCAGGGCGCTGTATCAGACCTGCCACGGGACAACCCCGACGGACGACAAACCAACGCGCAGGCCGACCGCATCAGCCTGCGTCTCGATGCACAGCGCACCCGGCAATTGCTGCAACAGGCGCCAATGGCCTATCGCACGCAGGTCAATGACCTGCTGTTGACCGCCCTCAGTCGGGTGATCTGCCGCTGGACCGGGCACGACGCCACGCTGATCCAGCTGGAAGGCCATGGCCGCGAGCAGCTGTTCGACGACATCGACCTGACCCGCACCGTGGGCTGGTTCACCAGTCTTTATCCGCTGCGGTTAGTACCTGAGGGTGGGATCGCCGATTCGATCAAGGCGATCAAAGAGCAACTGCGTAGCGTGCCAAACAAGGGTGTGGGTTACGGCGTGCTGCGTTATCTGAGCTCCGGAGAACTGCTGAAAACCGGCGCGCAGCCGCGCATCACCTTCAATTATCTGGGGCAGTTCGATCAGCAGTTCGATGCACAGGCGGCGTTTGCTCCTGCCACAGAAGGCAGTGGGCAAGGGCAAAGCCGTCAGGCACCGCTGGCCAACTGGTTGAGCATCGAGGGTCAGGTGTTCGGTGGCGAGCTGTTGATGGAGTGGAATTTCAGTCGCGAAGTGTTCCATGCCGCCACCATCCAGAAGTTGGTTGACGCCTACGCCGATGAACTCAAGGCGCTCATCGAGCATAGCTGTGATGGCCAAAACCGTGGCGTCACTCCGGCGGATTTCCCCCTGGCGCGGCTCACGCAACAGCAGCTGGACCAACTGCCGCTGCCTTCCGAGCAGATCGACGACATCTACCCGCTCTCGCCGATGCAGCAGGGCATGTTGTTTCATTTTCAGTACGCGCCCGGCACCCGGCATTACATCAACCAAATGCGCCTGGATATTAATGGCGTTGACCCCGAACGCTTCCGGCACGCGTGGCAGGCAGCGCTGGATGCCCACCCGATTTTGCGCACGCAATTCCTCTGGCAAGGCGACTTTGGGCAACCGCTGCAACTGGTGCGCAAGCCGCTCAGCGTGCCGTTCATTGAACATGACTGGCGGACTCGCGATGATCTGCCAGCGGCACTGGATGCGCTTGCCGATATCGATCAGCAACCCTTCGATCTGAGCGAGGCACCGCTGCTGCGGTTGCAGATGGTACGCACCGGCGCGGCCCGTTATCACCTGATCTATACCCACCACCACATCCTGCTCGATGGCTGGAGCAACACCCAGTTGTTGAGTGAAATCGTGCAGCGTTATCACGGGGTTTTTCAGGCGGGGCAGGCAGCCGGTTATGCCGAGTACATCGGTTGGTTGCAGGCTCAGGACCCGGCGCGCAGCGAGGCTTTCTGGCGTGAGCAACTGGCTGATCTTGCTGAGCCTACGCAATTGGTGCAAAGCCCGGCGGCTGGGCCGGTCGAGCAGCATGCCGATCATTACCATTCGCTGAATACCGAGCAGACCCGCCGTTTGAGCGAGTTTGCCCGGCAACAGAAAGTCACCGTCAACACGTTGCTGCAAGGGGCCTGGCTGCTGCTGTTGCAGCGTTATACCGGGCAAGGCTGCGTGTGTTTCGGTGCCACGGTGTCCGGGCGTCCGGGCCATTTGCGCGGTATCGAGCAGCAATTGGGGCTGTTCATCAACACGCTGCCGGTCATCGCCAGCCCACGGGCCGAACAGAAGCTGGACGACTGGCTGCAACAGCTGCAAACCCTCAACCTCAACCTGCGCGAGCACGAACACACGCCCCTGGCCGAGATTCAGCGCTGGGCGCAACTGGACGGCGGTGCGCTTTTCGACACCTTGCTGGTGTTCGAGAACTACCCGATTTCGGCCGCGCTGGAGCAGGGCGCAGATTCCACGTTGAGCTTCGGTGAAGTGCGCAACAGCGAACAGGCTCACTACCCGCTGACCCTGGCGATTGGCCTGGGCGAACAACTGTCGCTGCACTACAGCTACGCCGTCGGGCATTTCGATGAGGCGTTGATTCGGCAGATTGACGGGCACCTGCAAGGGTTGTTGCTGGGGATGGTTGAGCAGCCGGAGGGGTGTCTGGGCAATCTGGGTTTCGCTCAGCAGGCCACGCTTGAGCAATGGAATCCGGACCGGGTTCGCTTCAACGTCGAACACAGCCTTGCCCAGCGTATTGAGGCGCAGGTTGAGCGTGCCCCTGATGCCATCGCCTTGAGCTTTGACGGCGAGGAATTGACCTATGCCGAGCTGAATCAACACGCCAATCACATCGCCCATCAACTGATCGCCCGAGGTGTCGGCCCCGAGGTGCGGGTGGGGCTGGCGGTAGAGCGTGGGCTGGAGATGATCGTCGGTTTGCTGGCGATCCTCAAAGCGGGTGGCGCCTATGTGCCGCTGGACCCGGCATATCCGCAGGATCGCTTGAGCTACATGATCAAAGACAGCGGGATCCGGTTGCTGCTGGCGCAGGGTGGTGTGCTTGAGAGGTTGTTGAACGAAGTCGAGGTGCTGCAACTCCCCGGTTTGTCTGACACACCGCTGACCGGTAGGAGCGAACTTGTTCGCGAGGGCGTCGGCTCAGACAACGCGATTTCATCTGAAACACCGGCTCGCGAACAAGGTGGAACGCCACCCCGGTCGTCCTACAGGGAAATGCATTCCAATCCGAGGGTACAAGTAGCCCCCAACAACCTCGCCTACGTCATCTACACCTCCGGCTCCACCGGCCAGCCCAAGGGCGCGCTGCTGACCCACAGCAACGTGCTGCGCCTGTTCGAGGCCAGTGCCGAACACTTCAGCTTCGGCCCGAACGATGTCTGGACGCTGTTCCACTCCTGCGCCTTCGACTTCTCGGTCTGGGAGATCTTCGGCGCACTGCTCTACGGCGGCAAACTGGTGATCGTGCCCCACGCCGTGAGCCGTTCCCCGGAGGATTTCCATCGCTTGCTGATTGAGCAAAACGTCACGGTCCTGAACCAGACCCCATCCGCCTTCAAACCCCTGATGACCGTGGCTTGCGCAGCGCAGCAAAATCTGGCCCTACGCTACGTGATCTTCGGCGGCGAAGCCCTGGACGTGCCAAGCCTAAAACCCTGGTTTGATCGATTCGGCGACCAATCACCCAAGCTGATCAACATGTACGGCATCACCGAAACCACGGTGCATGTCACCTATCGACCGATCACCCAAGCTGACCTCGACCAGAAAAACAGCCCAATCGGCGCGCCACTGGCCGACCTGACCTGGTACCTGCTGGACGCCAACCTCAACCCGGTCCCCAAAGGCTGCATCGGCGAACTCTACGTCGGCGGCGCAGGCCTGGCGCGGGGTTACCTCAACCGTCAGGACCTCACGTCCACGCGCTTCATCCCCAACCTGTTCGCCGAGGATGGCAGCCGCCTGTATCGCACCGGCGACCTGGCCCGCTATCGCAATGACGGCAGCATCGATTACCTGGGGCGCAGCGATCATCAGGTGAAAATCCGCGGCTTCCGCATAGAGCTGGGAGAAATCGAAGCGCAGTTGCTGGCGCAACCCCAAGTCCGTCAGTCCGTGGTGCTGGCGCAGGACACCGCCAGCGGCCAGCAACTGGTGGCGTATGTCGTCGCAGACGAAGCCCATCGGGAAACCCTCAAAGCTGCGCTGAAAGACAACCTGCCGGACTACATGGTCCCCGCGCACCTGATCTTCCTGCCCAACCTGCCCCTGACCGCCAACGGCAAGCTGGACCGCAAAGCCCTGCCGCAACCCGACGCCAGCCAGCTGCAAGGCGAATACCTCGCGCCGCAGACCGAACTGGAACAGAACATTGCCGCCATCTGGCAGGACGTACTCAAGCTGGAACGGGTCGGGCTGACCGACAACTTCTTCGAACTGGGCGGGCATTCGTTGCTGGCCGCTCAGGTCATCGCGCGGATCAAGCATCAGTTGAAGGTGCCCGCCGGGTTGCGTGACCTGTTCACCGAGCCGCAACTGCAAGGTTTTGCGGCGCGGCTGGCAACCCAAGGCAGCGAGGTGGCCGGTGCGCAACAGGTGGCGCTGGTGGCCGCTGGAGAACAACTTACCGCGCCGTTATCCCTGGCCCAGCGACGCTTGTGGGTGGCTGAGCAGTTCAGTGGCGGCAGCGGCGTGTACGGCATGCCCTTGGCCTTGCGGCTGCGCGGCGTGCTGGATCTGGACCTGTTGAAACAAAGCTTCGCCGCCGTCATTCAACGCCACGAAGTGCTGCGCACCCGCTACACGGCCGATGATGAAGGCGATCCGATTGCCGTGATTGCCCCTCGCGTCGATCTGCCATTGCCGGTGCTGGACCTCAGCCATTTGCAGCGCATGGAGCAGGAGGCGCGAGTGGCCGAGGCAACGCTGAACAACACGCGCCAGGCCATCAGCCTGGAGCAGGCGCCGCTGCTGCGCGCCGAGGTGTTGCGCCTGTCTGCCAGCGAGCATGTGTTGCTGTATTCCATGCACCACATCATCTCGGACGGCTGGTCGATGTCGGTGCTGGTTGACGAGCTGGTGCAGCACTATGCGGCGCTGCAACACGGCGGCCCATCGCCGCTTTTGCCGCTGCCCGTGCAGTACGCCGATTACGCCCGCTGGCAGTTGCACATGGAACGCGCCGGCGTGCTGGCTGAGCAGGCGCGGTATTGGCAAACCGCCTTGGCTGGCAGTTCGGGCATCCTCGCGCTGCCTGCGGATTACCCACGTCCGGCCCGTCCTTCGTATGCCGGATCGAACCTGCAATTCACACTCGCCGAGCCGTTGCGGCTCAAACTCGAAGCATTGGCCCAAGGCGCGGGCGTCACGCTCTACAGCGCCATGCTCGCCGCGTTCCAGGCGCTGCTGCATAGCGTCAGCGGCAGTGATGATCTGCTGATCGGTGCCGATGTGGCAGGTCGTCAGCGCCCTGAACTGGAAGGCTTGATCGGCTTCTTCGTCAACGTCCTGCCGCTGCGTTCGCGGTTCGATCCCGAGCAGTCATTTGCAACCTTCCTGGCGGCTACTCAGGACACGGCACTGAGCGCGTTCGAGCATCAGGATTTGCCCCTGGACATGATCGTCGAAGCCTCAAGCGTGCCCCGGCACAAAGGCGCCAACCCGCTGTTGCAAGTGCTGTTCGTGATGAACAACCTGCCGGCCACCCAGGCCGGGATCGAAGGCATTGCGGTTGAAGTGCTGCCGACGCTGGGCGGTTATTCGAAGTTCGACATGGCGCTGTTCCTCGACCAGAAAGACGGCCAGTTGCACGGCACCTGGCAATTTGCGAGCGACCTCTTCAAGCCCGAACGCATCCGGCAACTGCTCGACCGTTGGCTGGGCGTTCTTGACCACATCGTGCGTGATCCAGACATCACATTGAGGGAGATCAGCGTGGCTATTCATAACGCAGTGTTGCCTGCCCGTTCCAGTTTGCATGCCAGCGAGGATTCAGCTCTGGCCCCCAAGCCGAAAATCGACAAGTTGAGTGCGTTCCTGAAAAAGCCCGGCAAGCCTGCGAGCCAGAGTGCCGCGCCGCTGTTTCGTGAGTCGCCCATGGTCGCTGGCCAGCCGTTTCCGTTGCTGATCGAGCCGCTGGACGCCGGGCTTGACCTGATCGAGTGGGTCAAAGCCAACCGGCCCCTGGTCGAGCAAAAACTCTCCAGGCATGCGGGGCTGCTGTTCCGTGGGTTCCAGCTCAATGACATCCACGCCTTCGAAGCGTTTGCCGAAGCGGTGCAGCCAGGGTTGTACGGGCAATACGGCGATTTGCCGAAGAAGGAGGGTGGCAAGAACACCTACCGCTCCACGCCGTATCCGGAAAAGAAAATGATCCTGTTCCACAACGAAAGCTCGCATCAGGATCGCTGGCCCCGCAAACAGATGTTCTTCTGCGAGCAGCCTTCGCCGGTGGGCGGCGCCACGCCCGTGGTCGACTGCCGCTTGATGTATCAGCTGATGCCCGCCCCGTTGCGCGACCGTTTCGAAAGCAAAGGCCTGCTGTACGTGCGCACCTTTGCCGACAAACTCGATGTGTCGTGGCAGCACTTTTTCAAGACCGAACAACACGCCGATGTGGAGGCACGCTGTGACGCAGCGGGCATCCAGTGGCAGTGGCTGGACAACGACGAGCTGCAGATTCGCACGCCGTGCCCGGCGATCATTCGCCACCCGGTGACTGGCGAAAAGAGCTTCTTCAATCAGGTGCAGTTGCACCACATCTACTGCCTGGACCCCGATGTGCGCGAGGACCTGCTGGGCCTGTTCGGCGAACAGCGCATGCCCCGGCATGTGTACTACGGCGACGGCTCGCCGATTGAGGACGCAGTGATGCAGCAGATTGGCGAGCTTTATGAGCAATGCGCGGTGCGTTTCGACTGGCGCAAAGGCGATGTGATCCTGCTCGACAACATGCTCGCTGCCCACGCCCGCGACCCGTTTGAAGGCCCGCGCAAGATCGTCGTCGCCATGGGCGAAATGATCGAGCGCGGCGCGCTGCAACCCAGTGAACACCGTTTGATGGAACAACAAGGAACTGACGCATGAACACCCTCAATGACGTGACCACCGACGCTGGCCTGGCTTTGCTCAGCGAGCAACAGGCCTGGGTGCAAGCCGCCCGCGACGGAGCAAGCTGGGCCGAGGCCGGGTATTTTCTGCGGGTCGACGTGCGCGGCGAGCTGGATGCTCAGCGGCTGCAGGCGGCACTGGATAACTGCCTGCAATGCCAGCCGGTGCTGACCACGGCATTGCGTGCCGTGCCTGGTTATCACGGCCTGCGTCAGTTTGCCGGCGAGGGTGCTCGGCCGATTTCAATCGCAGTCCATACCCTTGAAGAACCGTTGTCGGTGGTCGAGCAACAGGTGCGGCAGTGGTGCGCCCGGCCATTTCAGCTGGAGGAGGGCGTGTTCGTCCAGGCACGGTTGCAGCGCCTTGAAGCCGGGCACTGGCAATTGCTGCTGGGCATCGCCCGATGCGTGGTGGATCAACGCAGCCTGAATATGCTGTTAGGTGAGTTGATCGTGGCCTACGAACAAGGCCCTCAGCCGGTTGATGACGATCAGGCGCAGTTTTCCCAGTACCTGGAATGGCGCAGCGAAGTGGTGCAGGACGAAGATGCCGAAGCGGGCAGAGCCTATTGGCAGGCGCAGTCGACGGGTGGGCAGGTCATTGCTCCTGACTTGCCGGAGCGCCAGCGAATAGCGATCGACCCTGCTCGCAGTAACTCCCTGCCCGCTGAGCTTGATGCTCAACTGGTGGCAGACTTGCAGGCCTTGGCTGCTGAACAAGGTCGGCCCATTGACGTGCTGTTGCAGGCGGCGTGGTGGTTATTGCTGGCGCGCATCAGCGGTCGGCAGAGCTTTACCGGTGCCTGGCGTCACGACGCGAGGGCCAACTATGAGTTTTTCTATTGCTCGATGGGTATGTTCGAAAAGACCTTGCCGGTGAGCGTCAGTCCGGACATGAGCCAGCCGTTCAGCGCCTGGTTGAGCCTCGTCGCCGGGCAATTGCAGGAGCACATCACCTGGCAGGAATACTGCCCGGACGTTGCACCCTTGGCGCTGGCCTATGGCTTCAGCGTGCGTACTGTTTTCAACCCGTTTATGGCGAGCGGTCTGAGCTGGACGGCAACACCCGTGGAGGCAATGGCAGCCCCCCTTGAAGTGGTGATGAACGTGCTGATGGATTCGCACCCCCGATTCAAAGGGCTGCGCCTGGATTATCAGCCCGAGCATCATTCTGAAAGCGCCATGCAACGCTTGTTGGGCCAGTATCAGGTGTTGCTGCACAGCATCGTTGCCAACCCTGAACTGGCATCGGGTCAGTTGAGCCTGTTGGGCGAACAAGAGCGTGGGGCGTTACTGGCGCTTAATCCGCCACCAGTGGATTTTTCCGCGCAAGGCTTGCTGCCAGAAGTCATCCGACGCTGGGCCGAGCAAACGCCGGACGCCCCTGCGCTCGTGGCAGATGGGCAGAGCCTGAGCTACGCGCAGCTGGATCGGCAGGTCGCGCAACTGGCTGCGGGCCTGGTAGCAGAAGGCGTTCGCCAGGGCGCAGTGGTGGCCATCGCCTTGCCGCGCTCTGCCGAGCAAGTGGTGGCGATGCTCGCCAGCTGGCGAGCGGGCGCGGCGTATCTGCCCCTGGACCCCAACTGGCCGGTGGCGCGTCAGCAGTCGATCATTCAACAGGCCAAAGTGAGCCTGTTGCTGGCGGATGCCGTCAGCGTCGATTTGCCAGCCATGAACATTGCTCAGGTGCTCGAACGGGGTCGCCAGCGCGGGCCGCTTGGCGCTGTGCGGGGCAGCCCCGCCGACGCGGCGTACATCCTGTTTACCTCCGGCTCCAGCGGCGTGCCCAAAGGCGTGGTGGTCGAGCATCAGCAGTTGCTCAATTACACCGCTGGTGTGTCCAGCCAGCTGTGCCTGGAGGCCTGCCAACATTTTGCGTTCGGCTCCACGGTGGCGGCGGACCTGGGCAACACCACGCTGTTTGGCGCGCTGTACAACGGTGCGGCGTTGCACATCGCTGACGATGCTACCCTGCAAGACCCTCAAGCCTTTGCCGACTTCATCCAGACTCAACGCATCGACTGTCTGAAAATCGTGCCGTCGCACCTGAGTGCATTACTGGATGTGCCAAACCCGGTATTGCCCGCTGTCGTGGTGCTGGGGGGCGAGGCGGTTTCCCCGGCGCTGGCCGAGCGCATCCTGCAAATGCGCAGCGACTGCCGCCTGTTCAACCATTACGGCCCCACCGAAACAACCGTCGGCGTGCTGGTGCATCCCGTCGTGCTCGCGGATGCTCGGTTGCCGGGTATCGCCTTGACCCAGGTGCTGCCGAACAATCAGGTCTACGTCCTCGACGCCCGCCAGCAGTTGGTGGCCGCTGGCGAACTGGGCGAGTTGTATATCGGTGGTCGGCAATTGGCGCGTGGTTATTTGAATCAGAACGACGTGGGCCCGCAGGGGTTTATTGACAGCCCGTTTGTGGCCGGTGAACGTCTGTACCGCACGGGTGATCTGGCGCGGTATCGAACCAGCGGCGGCATTCAGCTGTATGGTCGCCGTGATCAACAGGTCAAGGTGCGCGGCTTTCGTGTGGAGCTGGCGGAAATCGAAGCGCAGATGCTGCAGTTGCCCGAGGTCAGCGAAGCGGTGCTGATCATCGATCAGGCGACGGCTGAGCTGGCGGCGTTTGTCGTCCTGGCGCCAGGTATTGAGGTCGAGGCCGTGCCCGGGTTTAGAGCCGCCCTTGCGCAGCGGTTGCCAGCGGTCATGGTGCCGGGGCGTATTGAGCGTCTTGAGCGAATGCCGCGTCTGGCCAATGGCAAAGTGGATCGGCAAGCGTTGCAAGGGCTCAAGCCTGCCGAGGTGCAACAGGCGTATGTCGCGCCCCGTGATTCGCTTGAGCAGTTGATCGCGTCACGCATGGCGCAGTTGCTGGGGCAGGAAAGGCTCAGCGTCGATCAGGACTTTTTTGCGGCGGGCGGGCATTCGTTGCTGGTCATCAAACTGGTGGCGGGGGTTCGCAAGCTGCTGCAGTGTGAAATCCAGCCGGGGCTGGTGTTCGACCACCCGACGCCCGCTGGCCTATCGCTGGCGTTGCGCAGTCTGGAAACCAGCCCCGGCCAACTGGAAAGAACCGCCCGCGCGCGCTTGCAGCTGGACGCCATGAGCCCGGAAGAAAAGGCACAGATGCTGGAAAAGGCTCGCGTGAGTCAGCCCCTGTAGGAGCTGCCGAAGGCTGCGAACGGCGGTGTGTCAGGCCAACCGCTTTCGCAGCCCTCGTAACCTCGGACAGCTCCTACAAGGCGAGGTGTACCTGATCCTGTAGGAGCGACCGGGGTGGCGCTCCACCTTGTTCGCGAGGAGGCCATTGCATCCGACAGATTTTCATCGTCTGGAATGCGCTCGCGAACAAGTTCGCTCCTACAGGGGGGGCGGCGTATCTGACTTATCACTGAATCTGTAGGAGCTGCCGAAGGCTGCGAACGGCGGTGTGTCACGGTGCGTGGCATGCCCGAAATAGCAGCAGCTGATTCTTGCGCTCCACCCGTTTTTGAACGCAAATGACACTTTTTTCACATTTCGTTAATTTTTCTCTCGATGGTTCGTTTATTGGAAGTTCGATACGTTTTCACTGCCCGTTTATCCCAAGGGCGTGCGCGCCTGTGCGCAGGTAGCGACCCACACTGACTTTCAACGGCCAGCACTCCAGCAGAGAGCGCGGCCTGCTCACTTAACGTTTCAACCGGGGTGATTCATCGCATGAAATCCAAACACAACACAGCTGCACGAAGGCTGTTGAACCTGTCGAAGCCGGCCTGGCGATCCTCTGCTTCGGCCGTGGTGCTGGGCCTGGCGCTGGGTGCCAGCACAGGCGCGTTCGCTGAGGTTCGTCCGGTCAACATTCCGGCCCAGCCGCTGGACGCCGCCCTCAATTCGTTGGGCGCGCAGACCGGTTTGCAGGTGTTGTACCGCCCCGAAATGGTCAGCGGCAAGAAGTCCGCTGCAGTCAAAGGTGAACTGGAACCTGGCGCGGCGCTGGATCTGCTGCTGCGTAATGCCGGTCTGGATTACCGTATCGAGAACAACACGATTTACCTCAGCGAAAAGGGCGCGCCAGCCGCTGCCATGGAGCTGGGTGAAACCACGATTCAGGGCCAGGGCATGGGCATGGCCACGGAAAACTCCGGGTCTTATACCACCGGCCTGACCAGCGTCGGTTCCAAGACGCCCACCAGCCTGCGTCAGACGCCGCAGTCGATCTCCATCGTCAGCCAGCAGCTTATGGCCGACCAGCAGATGACCGACATCAACGATGCCATGCGCGCCACGCCGGGCATCACGGTGCAGAACAACACCTATCGCACGGCGGACATCCTGTCCCGTGGCTTCTCGATCCAGAACTTCCAGCTCGACGGTGCAGCCCCCATGGCACAGGGCAGTGCGGTGGGCAGCTTCTATTCGTCCAACGTCTATGACCTGGCCGAATTCGACCACATCGAAGTGCTGCGCGGTTCAGCTGCGCTGTTCGGTGGCACCGGTGACCCGGGCGGGCTGGTCAACATGGTGCGCAAGCGCCCGATGGATGCCTTCCAGCTCAAACTCACCGCATCGGCGGGCAGTTGGGACAACTATCGCCAGGAACTGGACGTCACCGGCCCGATCGCCTTCGACGGCAAGCTGCGCGGGCGTATGGTGGTGGCCAACACCGATCGCCAGTACTTCGTCGACAACCGCAGCACCGAGAAGCCCTTTGTCTACGGCGTGCTGGAAGCGGACGTCACGGATGACACCATGCTCACCTTCGGTGTGCGCTACAACAAGGCTCATGAAAACGGTACCCAAAGCTCGGTGCCGCGCTACGTGGACGGCTCCGACCTCAAGCTGCCGCGCCACACCGGTCTGACCCAGAACTGGGCCTATACCGATGCCACCGGGCGTGAGGTCTTCGCCAAGATCGACCACAAGTTCAGCGACGACTGGAAACTCAACGTTTCCTACACCGATCTGTGGGACAACGGTTACTTCAAGAGCGCGACCTCCAATGGTGCCGGGGTCAATCCAGTGACTGGCGGCGGGCTGATCTGGTACGGCACCCAGGTCAAGCAGGAAAACCAGCAGCGCATGTGGGACACCAACGTGTCCGGCAATTTCGAGGCCTTTGGTCTCAAGCACTCGTTGGTGGTCGGCGCTGACTACCAGGACATCACCAGCCGCTGGCTGGGTACCGGCCGATTTGCCGCTGCGGGCCAGCCGCTCAATGTCTTCGATCCGGACAGCACGCCATTTCCGGAGCCTGCGGATGACACCAATTACACGCGCGATTACAAACCCAACAACCAGACGCAATACGGCCTTTACGGCAGCCTGCGCCTGCAACTGGCCGAGCCTCTGCACCTGATCATGGGTGCTCGGGTGCAGCGTTATAAATTCGAGCAGACGTACCAGACCCGTGTCGGCTCGACCTGGACGCCGCAATCCGATATTTCCATGCGCGCACCGACCAAGGTCACCCCTTATGGCGGTGTGGTCTACGACCTGAACGATGAGTGGTCGGTGTATGGCAGCTACTCGAAGATCTACAAACCGCAGATCAACCGTCTGCAAGGTCCATTGCCCGGCACGCCCATGGAGGCGCTGGAAGGCAACACCTTTGAAACCGGCCTGAAAGGTGAATTGTTCGGCGGGGCCATCAACACCAATATCGCCCTCTACTACACCAAGCGTGAAAACGAAGGCGTGCGTGACAACAGCTACCCGGTCAACGACTTCGCCTTCTCGGGCAGTTGCTGCTGGGTCAGCAGTGGCGAGGTGGTGAGCCGGGGTATCGACCTGGAAGCATCGGGTGAAATCCTCCCGGACTGGATGGTGATGGCGGGCTACACCTACAACATCAATCGCAACAAGGATTCCAGTGCACCACTGAGCACCGTGACGCCCAAGCATTTGTTCAAGGTGTTCTCGACCTATCGCCTGCCGGGCGTGTTGTCGGACTTTAAAGTGGGTGGTGGCGTGACCGCACAAAGCTCCAACTACCTGAGCGGGTCGGTCACTTACAACGGTGTGACCAGCAACTACGACTTCGATCAGCCTGGCTATGCAGTCTGGAGTGCGCTGGCCGAGTATCGTGTCGACGAGCATTGGACCGTGACCTACAACGCCAACAACCTCTTCGACAAAACCTACTACGCCACAGTCGGTTCGACCTTCCCGACCAACTGGTACGGCGAACCTCGTAACCACATGCTGACCCTGCGCGGTACCTTCTGGTAACAGCGGACAAGGCAATAAAAAAGGGGAGCCAATCGCTCCCCTTTTTCATGTCGCTGGTTTTTATGCTGCGGTATCAATCAACCACTGAAGCTTTCGGTGCTTCTGGCTCCGGGTCGTCCTTCATTTTGCGGAAGTAAGTCGACAGCAACGCGCCCGAGATGTTGTGCCACACACTGAACAGCGCGCTGGGTACGGCGGCCAGGGGCGAGAAGTGCGCACTGGCCAAGGCGGCGCCAAGCCCGGAGTTCTGCATGCCGACTTCCAGTGCCAGGGATTTGCGCTGTGGCAGCGGCAGCTTGAACACCTTGCCGGTGAAATAACCCAGCAGGAAGCCAAAGCTGTTGTGCAGGATCACCACGGCCATGATCAGCAGCCCTGACTCGGCGATTTTTGCCTGACTGGCGGCCACCACCGCGCAGACGATCATCACGATGCTGACCACCGAAATCAGTGGCAGCACGTCAATGGCATAAGCCACGCGCGCACCCAGCAGGCGCTGAGCGAGCACACCCAGCACGATGGGCAGCATCACCAGTTGCAGAATCGACCAGAACATATCCATGAAGGACACCGGCAGCCAGGCCGAAGCCAGGAACCAGATCAGGGTCGGGGTCAGCAGCGGAGCGAGCAGGGTGGTGACCGCGGCGATGGCCACGGCCAGCGCCAGATCGCCCTTGGCCAGCCACGCCATGACGTTGGACGAGGTGCCGCTTGGGCAGCAACCGACCAGAATCACACCGACGGCGATTTCCGGCGGCAGCTGAAACACCTGGCACAGCAACCACGCCACACCCGGCATGATCACGAAGTGCGCCACCACACCCAAAGCCACACGCCATGGATGGCGGGCGACTTCAGAAAAGTCTTCAAGCTTGAGGGTCAGGCCCATGCCAAACATCACCAGACCCAGCAGCGGAACGATCAACGGCTTGAGGCCGATGAACGCCTGCGGGAACAGGAACGCCAGAATGGCGAACAGCAGCACCCAGTACGCAAAGGTATTACCGACAAATCGACTCAGGGTTGCCAATGCACGCATGGCGAGGGGTCCTTTTTTATTGGGGTGAAGGTATCGGGTAGGCGCCTGAAACTGTAGGAGCTGCCGAAGGCTGCGAATGGCGGTCTGTCATGCAAAACCGCTTCGCAGCCTTCGGCAGCTCCTACAGGTAACAGTGGGGCTATTAGATCCCCTGTGGAATCTCTTCGCCGCCCAGGGCTTCGAACAGCTCCGGCAGGAACTCGCCGAAGGTCAGCATCATCAGCGTGAAACTGGCATCGAGTTGCCCCAGCGCTTCGTCACCGCCGTCCTGTTCCGCCTGATCCTGCAACAGATCTTCGAACTTCAGACGCTTGACGGTCATTTTGTCGTCGAGCATGAAGGACAGCTTGTCCTGCCACGCCAGGGACAATTGAGTCACGACTTTGCCGGTGCTCAGGTGCAGCTGGATTTCATCGCTGGTCAGGTCCTGACGCTTGCAACGCACGATCCCGCCATCTTCGTGGGTGTCGCGCAGTTCGCATTCATCGAGCACGAAGAAGTTGTCAGCGGCTTTCTGCGTGGTGACCCAATCGGTCATCACTGCAGTCGGCGCAGTCTTCACGGTCAGTGGGCGAACGGGCAGGGTGCCGATCACTTCACGCAGGGTCGACAGCAGGTCTTCTGCGCGTTTCGGGCTGGCCGAGTTGACCAGAATCAGGCCTTGTTTCGGCGCAATCGCAGCGAAGGTAGATGAGCGACGGATGAAGGCACGCGGCAGGAACGCCTGGATGATTTCATCCTTGATCTGCTCGCGTTCCTTCTTATAGACCTTGCGCATCTGCTCGGCTTCGATCTCTTCGACCTTTTCCTTCAAGGCATCACGCACAACACTGCCCGGCAGGATGCGTTCTTCTTTACGCGCGCTGATCAGCAGGAAGTCGCCACTGACGTGAACCAGTGGCGCATCTTCACCTTTGCCGAACGGGGCAACGAAACCGTAAGTGGTCAACTCCTGGCTGGCGCAGGCGCGTGCCGGTTTGGTCGCCAGGGCAGTTTCCAATGCTTCGGCGTCAAAAGGCAGATCCTGGGTCAGGCGGTAGACAAGCAGGTTTTTGAACCACATGAGGTGAATCTCTCCTTCTATACAAAGGGGGGCATTATTCGCTGCAATCACCTTGCGGCCAACCCTGCGCTAAGCCTTTGGAAGGATTATAAAAATTATTTAAAAAAGTGCTTGCCAGAGGTTAGGTCGCTCCGTAGAATGCGCGCCACACCGAGAGTGAAGGGTGATTAGCTCAGCTGGGAGAGCAGCTGCCTTACAAGCAGCGGGTCGGCGGTTCGATCCCGTCATCACCCACCAACTCGCTCAAAAGTGTTACGCGCAGCGGTAGTTCAGTCGGTTAGAATACCGGCCTGTCACGCCGGGGGTCGCGGGTTCGAGTCCCGTCCGCTGCGCCATTATTCAGCTTCAAGGCCCTTGAACTCCTTGAAGCAACAGAAAGCCCGCCTAGTGCGGGCTTTTTGTTGTCTGCGATTTTTTGTTGGGGCTGCTCCCAAGAGATCATCTACAACATCTGAAGAAGCCAATCCCTGTAGGAGCGAACTTGTTCGCGAGGCAGTGTGCCTGCCGAAACCGCATCGCCTGACCTGACGCCCTCGCCAACAAGTTGGCTCCTACAGGAATGACGGCGCATGAAGTTCTTTGTAGGAGCTGCCGAAGGCTGCGAACAGCGGTGTGTCAGGCCAACCGTCTTCGTAGCCCTCGTAACCTCGGTCAGCTCAAAGTCCATCAGCATCAGCGGTGACTCGCTTTTGATCTGCTTTTGATCTTGATCCTGGCGCCCCGTCAAACCACGCTGGCCGGAATTCGACATTGATTCGGCGGGTAAACCGGCAGGACGCCGGTTTAGCCGCGCTGGGCCATGGATGGCCCTTCGCGGCGGCCCGCCGAATCAATGTCGGATTACGGGCATGCCGAGCCTAAGCGAGGGACCGAGTGGTGGGGCATGTACGGGACAACCACATGGGTTACAAAAAAGTGCATTCACATAGGTGACACTTTGATTGAGACATAACCGTTCTTTGCATCTCTCGCATTCACGTGGCCCAAGATCACCGGACCGAAGATTACATT
>Ga0247734_1000138_pt1 | contig 64301 bp, 66 predicted proteins | sample UWRJL103311B2_FD_180933 | JGI IMG/M metagenome (GOLD analysis project Ga0247734, IMG submission 180933) | Plant litter microbial communities from Arlington Agricultural Research Station in Wisconsin, United States - UWRJ-L103-311B-2 | ecosystem: Environmental > Terrestrial > Plant litter >... | reverse complement strand
AACAGTGCCAATCCACTTGATTTAGGCGCGCCTTCTGCCCGCGTCTCGGTGAAGTCCCTGGTCTCCTCCATCTTCCGCCGGATGAAGAATACTGCGATCGCCAGCGCCCCGCCGATCACGAAGGGAATGCGCCAGCCCCACGCCTCCAATTCGGCCGGGGACAGCACAGCCTGCAGCAGCAGCGCCAGACACAAGGCCACCAACTGCCCCGCGATCAAAGTCACATACTGGAAGCTGGAATAGAAACCGCGATGTCGGCTCGTCGCGATCTCGGACAGGTAGGTCGCGCTCGCGCCATATTCCCCGCCGACGCTTAAGCCCTGCATCAGCCGCGCCACCAGCAGCATCGCCGGTGCCAGCACGCCTACCTTGGCGAAAGGCGGCGTCACCGCGATCAACAGCGATCCCGCGCACATCAGCGTCACCGACAGCGTCAACCCGGCCTTCCGCCCATGCCGGTCCGCATAGACGCCCATGATCCACGCACCCAGCGGCCGCATCACGAAGCCCACCGCGAAGATCGCCGCCGCGCTCAGCAGTTGTGCGGTAGGATCGCTCTTCGGGAACAAGGCCGGCGCGAAATAGAGGGTGAAAGCGGAATAGGCATACCAGTCATACCATTCGACCAGATTGCCGCCTGAGGCGCCCAGAATAGAGCGGATCGGCGTCCGCGAGCTTCGCATATCCCCCATGCATTCAGTGTGCGGCATCCGGCGCACCCGGGCAAGCTCCCAACCTCTCGCCGTTCGCCCTGAGCTTGTCGAAGGGCTGTACCTTCTTCGAACCGCCGACAAGGACGGGACTTCGACACGCTTAGTCCGAACGGCAAGAGGTTAGCCCGCTGCGCCTGCCAACGCCTGCTCCGCCTGACCACGCATCGCCCGATAGCCGGTGCGCGTGAGGTGCACGCCGTCGGTCGTCAGCTCCGGCCTGATCCCGCCCGCGCCATCGCCCAACGACGCCGCATAATCGATGTGCAGCGCCCCGCTCTCGCGGCCAAGCCGGGCAATGCCGTCCAGCAGCGCGGGGAACAGGTCCGGCCGCCCGAACAAGCGGGTCGCCGCCTTGGAAATCGGCGGCGGCGCGGCGAGGATCACGGCGGTCCCCGCCGCCTGTGCACGCCTAATCATTTCGTCAAGGTTGCTGATCGCGGCCGACCCATCCGGCCCCGGATCCCCGTGCCAAAGATCGTTCGTCCCGGCCATGATGTGGACAATCCGGGGCGCGCGCGCGATCACGTCGGCATCGAAGCGCGCCAGCATGTCCCGCGTCGTCTGCCCGCCGATGCCCGCATTGATGCGACGGTGGCGCAGGAAGAAGTCCGGCGCTTGCTCCAGCCACTCATAAGTGATGGAATCACCCAGGAAGACGGCCTGCGGTCGTACGGCCTGCGCCATCGCATCATGCGCAAGCCATGATGCGCGTCGCTTGAGCCGAAGCCTCACCGCGGCCTTCCCATCGACCGGATCAAAAGCTCTTCCGCGCCGTCACGCCCCATGTCCTCGGTTCTCCCAGGAACGCACCGAACAGCTGGCTCGATGTCGTGCCGAACGCGACGACCGCCGCCGACGTACCCGGCAGACCGCCCGATCCCCCGCCCTGCAAAGGCTCGCTGAAGACCACCTGCCGGTACGTCGTATTGAACAGGTTCTGCGCCCACAGTTCCAGGCTCCACGCGCCATCCTGACCAATGCCGATCCGCGCATCGATGACGCCGAAACCCTTCTGCGCTTTCTCGGCCAGCAGATCGGATCCCGTATTGATCCGGCTCTGATAGCGCCCACCGACATAAGCCAGCCCGCGCAGTTCGCCCACGGCTGGCGTCCACCGCACCGATCCCGTTGTCGTGAACGCCGGCGCGTTCGAAAGCCGCGATCCCGGCAACAGGAACAGCACCGGCGGCAGCGAATTGTCACCAGTCAGCGCGTCGGGCGATCCGACGATGTCCTTGGCATAGCGCGTATCTGCATAGGCAAGCCCACCCGTCAGCACCCAGTTCGCGGCCGGCCGCAGCGCCGCATCCAACTCGACGCCCTTAGAGATGACGCCCACCTTCGTGTCCGTGCACGATGAATTGGCCGCAATATGATCCGCGTCGCGATTGCCCAACGGCGTCTTGCAACCCGCTACGTTGGAGACGATGAAGTTCGTGCCCGTATAGCTGTTTAGCTGGAAGTTGCGGAAGCGCTGGTGAAACAACGCCACGTCGACATCGAACAGCCGCCGGTGCAGCTTCGCGCCCACCTCGATCGCGTCCACCGTTTCCGGGGCGAAACTCAAGCTCGCCGCCGGCAAGGACAATAGCCGTCCGGTATTGAACAGCCCGCCGCGATCGAGATTGAACCCGCCCGCTTTGTAGCCGCGCGACCAGCTAGCATACACGTTCGCGCCGTCGGCAATCCTGTAACCCAGCGCTGCCGTGCCGGACCAGCGATGCTCGGCCCGCTTCTGCCGGATCGTGCCGTTCACGGCGTTGATATTGCAGGGATAGCCGGTCAGCGGCGCCAGCACCGAATTGGCCAGCGCCACCGCACTCGCCGTACCCAGAGCCCGCAGGCGCGCAATATTGTCGAGATACACGCCGCACCCACTAGTCGATGCCAAATCGGCGTTCAGCGTCTTGGCATCGCGCGTCCAGCGCGCCCCGATCGTCAGCGAAAGCCGATCGGTAAGATGCACGATGTCGTGGGTGAACAATGCCTGATTGCTGTCGTGCTGGCGAAAGCGGTCCAGCTCGCCCGTGCCGCCGATCGGCACGTTGCCCACCTGCGCCGCGATCGCCGCTCCGCCATAAGCCTGCGCGAAGCCGTTGAGATTGCCGAAGCCGTATGCGGGGAAGCGCGCGAATGCCCCGCCCAGCGCCCCGATCCGCGCCGAGGCGAAGCGGTCATAATCCGCGCCATAGGCCATGTTGTCCTGAAGCGTTAGCCGCTCCTCACCCCAATAACCACCGACCAGCCAGTCGAGCCGTCCGCCAAGTACATCGCCCCGTGCTCGCAATTCCTGGCTGAAGTTGCGGAACCGGATGAAGCCGGTTGCGTCGCTCGGCCGTCGGATCAGATCCAGGCTGGAGAAGTCGGCATCCTGCCCCCGGATGAAGCGGTTGGAGCGCCACGCCGTTACGCTGTCGATCGTGACGCCGTCGAACGTCTTCGTGGCGTTGAGCGCGACGCCGCCGTCACGCACATCCTGCCGAAAGCTCTGTCCCGGCGAGAGCGCCACCTTGCGGTTGCTCGCGCCCTCCAGCACCATTCCGCCATTCGCCCGGATCAGCGCCGCAATGGAAGCGGGCGCAGTGACCACGCTCCCCCCGCCCGCGCCCGGCGTCGTGCTGCGCAGATCCCGCACAGTATCGTAGACGCCAGCGCAACATTCCTCGTCACGCCGCGCATAATCGGCGGTGAGCGTGGCCGAGAAGGTCGCGTCGGGCTCGAAGCGCAGCTTGCCCCGCGCGAGCCAACGATCGCGATTGTTGATGTGCCGCCCGGACGTCACCTCCTCGATGAAGCCGCGCCGCTTCACATAAACGCCGTCGATCCGCGCGCTGAACACATCCGAAAGCGGCCCCGTCAGCCCCGCCGCAAGCCGGCGATCGGCGTAATTGCCTACGCTCGCCTCCCCATATCCGCCCAAGATCCGCGATGGCTGCGCGGTCACGATGTTGATGAGTCCCGCCGAAGCATTGCGCCCGAACAACGTGCCCTGCGGCCCGCGCAGCACTTCGATTCGTTCCAGCGGCCCAAGTTCGGTCAGCGCCACCGCCCCCCGCGCCCGATAGACGCCGTCCACGAACGTTGCGACCGAGCTTTCCAGTCCGGCATTGTCGCCGACCGTGCCAACACCACGTATCCGAAGCCCCGCCCCGCCCGCTTCGTTCGACGAAGACGAGACGAGCAGAGACGGTGCCAGCATGTTGAGCGTGCGAATATCGCTCACCGCTCCGGCCAGCAGTGCGTCGCCATCGATGGCGGACACCGCAATCGGCACGTCGGACAAGGCGGTCGCGCGCTGGGTAGCCGTCACGATGATGTCGCCCGGCACATTGCCGATATTGGGCGCGCCCGCTGCTGCGGCGAGCATGGCTATTGCGATCATCATATCCCCGTCGGCCGTTTATTGGCGTCGGCGAGCGCCGTTAGCAGGTGATGCCGGGAAAAGGAGGCCCAATGCGCCGGATAGAGGCGCAGGCCCCTTACCGCGTCGGGGTCAGTCGAACCGAAAGCCGGATACGCGCGTGGCGAGAACCTCGCCCGCAAAGATCGCTCGCCCAGGCCCGGAAGCAGCGCCGGCCGCTACCATCAGCGGGATCAGATGTTCCTCGCGCGGATGCGAGAAGGCGCTGTGCGGTGCCGTCCGCCAGCCGCCCAGCGCCGCGTCCCGGTCCGCGCCGGTCTGCGCCACGGCCTCCGTCAGCCACGTATCGAACGCGGCGGACGGCGCGAGCGCACGCGGATCGCCATAAGCACGCATATTGTGAAAGCTCATACCCGATCCGACAATCAGCACGCCTTCATCCCGCAAAGGCGCGAGCGCCCGGCCCGCCGCGATGTGCAGCGCCGGATCCAGCGAGCGATCGACCGACATCTCCACGATCGGCACGTTGGCTTCGGGCCAGGCTACCTTCAGCGGCACGAACACGCCATGATCCAGCCCATGCTCGGGGTCGATCGCTGCGGAAATTCCGGCCGTTGTCAGCAGACCTGCCGCGCGCGCGGCCAGCGCCGGATCGCCGGGCACCGGATAGGTGATCTCGTAGGTGTGCGGCGGAAAGTTGAAATAATCGTAGATCAGCGGCGGCGCCGCATGGCCGGTGAAGGCGAAGCCCTGCGTTTCCCAATGTCCCGAGATCAGCAGGATCGCGCGTGGCAGCTCCGGCAAGGTCGCGGGCAGGGCGCGCAGGAACGCCGCCATGTCGGTCCACATGCCGCGTGGATCGTCCATGAAGAAGCAAGGGCCGCCGCCATGCGGGATGAACAGTGTCGGCTGGCGCGCGATCGGTGCGGCTTCGCTCATTCCGCCGCCTCGGCCAATCTGGTCGCGCCCGCCGCCTCCGCGATCAAAGCATAACTCCGCTTGCGAAGTTCATGATCGAAGATGTCCGATACGATGATCAGTTCGTCCGCGCCGGTTTCCTCGACAAGCGCGGCCATCCGGCGCGCCACCGTCTCCGGCCCGCCCACGATCGATCGGGCGAGAAAGCCCTGGGCCTGCGCGCGCTCCTGCGGAGTCCAATAGCTGTCGATGTCGTCAATCGGTGGCTGGCTCAGCCCGCGCGTGCCCCGGAAAAGATTGGCGATCGACATCTGCTGCGTCGTCGCCAGGAAGCGCGCTTCCTCGTCGCTCGGCGCGGCGACGATGTTGACACCCATCGCCGCATGCGGCCGGCCGAGATGCGCGGACGGCTGGAAGCGCTCGCGATAGATTTGTAGCGCCTGGATCAGCGCCTGCGGCGCGAAGTGGGAGGCGAAGGCGTAAGGCAGCCCCAGATGCGCGGCGAGCTGCGCGCCGAACAGGCTGGACCCAAGGATCCACAGCGGCACGTTGCTGTCCGTACCCGGCACCGCCTGCACGCGCTGTCCGGGCTGCAACGACCCCAGCAATTGCTGCAATTCCTGCACGTCCTGCGGGAAATTCTCGGATGTCGTCGGATCCCGCCGCAATGATCGCAGCGTCATCTGATCCGTCCCTGGCGCGCGCCCGAGCCCCAGATCGATCCGCCCGGGATAAAGCGCGTCCAGCGTGCCGAACTGTTCGGCAATCACCAGTGGGGAATGATTGGGCAGCATGATCCCACCCGCGCCGACGCGGATCCGGCTCGTTCCAGCCGCCACATGCGCGATCGCCACCGCCGTCGCCGCCGATGCGATACCGGGCATATTGTGATGCTCGGCCATCCAGAACCGCGTATAACCCTGCGTCTCGGCAAAGGCAGCCAGATCGCGGGCGCCGTCCAGCGCGCTGCGTGCCGTGCCGCCCTCGCGAATGCGGACGAGATCGAGGATCGAGATCGAAGTCATCTTTTTCTCCTGACGCACGTTGTTCGCATGTGCGGCATTGAAACCTACCAGCTGGTACATAAGTGGCGTTGCTGAAAAAGGGAGGCCTTGATGGCATCGAAATTGTTCTCGCCGTTCGAAGTCGGCGGTCTGACGCTCGCCAATCGCATCGTCATCGCGCCAATGTGCCAATATTCGGCCGATGATGGCGCGATGACTGATTGGCATCAGATGCACCTTGGCAATCTCGCCCAATCAGGCGCGGGCCTGTTGACGATCGAGGCGACGGCGGTCGTGCCGGAAGGCCGTATTTCCTATGGCGACGTCGGTCTGTGGGACGATCGGACGGAGGCGGCGATGGGCAGCGTGCTGGAGAGCATCCGTCGTTGGTCCGATATGCCGATCGCCATCCAACTCGCCCATGCCGGCCGCAAGGCCTCGACCGATCTGCCCTGGAAGGGCGGCGCCCAGATTTCGCCGACCGCCGAGAATGGCTGGCAAGTCGTCGCCCCGTCGCCCGCACCGTTCACGGAGGGCGATGCGCCATCCGTAGCGCTCGACAAGGCCGGGCTGGATCGCATTCGCGATGCTTTCGTAGAAGCCGCCCGGCGGGCGGATCGGCTCGGGATCGATGCCATCCAGCTGCACGGCGCGCACGGCTATCTGATCCATCAATTCCTCTCACCGCTCTCGAACCAGCGCGAGGACGAATATGGCGGCGACTTGGAAAACCGGATGCGCTTCCCGCTGGAACTGTTCGATGCCGTCCGCGCCGCTTTCCCTGCCGAAAAGTCGGTGACCATGCGCGTCTCGGGAACGGACTGGGTCGAAGGCGGCTGGGATATCGAACAGACGATCGCCTTCGCCAAGGCCCTGGAAGCGCGTGGCTGCGCCGCCATTCACGTCTCCTCCGGCGGCCTCGATGCCCGCCAGAAGATCCCGGTCAGCCCCAGTTATCAGGTGCCGCTCGCCCGCGCTTTGAAACAGGCGGTGTCGATGCCAGTCGTCGCGGTCGGGCTCATCACCGATTTCGATCAGGCCGAAGCGATCGTCGCGACCGGCGATGCGGATCTGATCGCACTGGCCCGCACGATCCTCTACGATCCGCGCTGGCCCTGGCATGCCGCCGCCCATCTTGGCGCGCGCGTGAAGGCGGCCCCGCAATATCTCCGCTCACAGCCGAGCCGCTATCGCGATCTGTTCACCCTCGACCAGTAGACGCTCAACCGTGAACGATTGGCCTTTTTGCGGGTCGCTGCGTTTGGGTGCGATGCCCACAAAGAGCCAATTCGCGCCGGATACGATGATCGTCGCGTCGCTGGAGGCGGAGGACGATTTCGACGGCTGGCGTACCGCCGCCAGAGCGCTGGTGCTGGCGGACGTTCCGCCGGAAAACGTCGTCTGGCAGATCGGCGATGGCGCGACCGATCTGTTCGGCGGCGCTCCCGCCCCGATCGCGGAACCGCAGCAGGCCGGTTTCTCCGTAGCCCGCGCGTTCATCGACCTGGCGCGCTCGGTGGTCTGCCATTCCGAGCCGGAACGATTCGCGCTCCTTCACGCCGCCCTCGCGCGCCTGCGCCAGCAGCCACGCCTGATCGAAGATCATGCCGATCCGCTCGTGCGCCGGCTGGAACGCCTCGCCAAGGAAGTCCGGCGCGATATCCACAAGATGCGGGCCTTCCTCCGCTTTCGCGAAGTGACGGATCCGGACGGCGCCCGTTTCGTCGCCTGGTTCGAACCCGACCATCATATCGTCCGCATCAATGCCGACTTCTTCGTCAATCGCTTCGCATCGATGCGGTGGACGATTATGACCCCCGAACTATCCCTGGATTGGGATGGCGACACCTTGCGTGAAGCTCCCGGAGCCACCCGCGCCGATGCGCCGGAGGGCGATCCGCTCGAGGAGACGTGGAAGACCTATTACGCGTCGATCTTCAATCCCGCCCGCGTGAAGATCGGCGCGATGCTGAAAGAAATGCCGCGCAAATACTGGAAAAACATGCCGGAAACCGCGTTGGTGCCGGGGTTGATTGCGGGCGCACAGGCGCGGGAGGCAGGCATGGTCGCGGCAAGCCGGGAGGCGCTGGCGAAGGACGGCATCGGCGCGAACCGGGTCGGCGCGTGGGAAGCACTCCGGCAGGAAGCCGCCGGCTGCACCCGCTGCCCGCTCTACAAGCCTGCGACACAAACGGTGTTCGGCGAAGGCCGCGTCGATGCGCCGTTGATGTTCATCGGTGAACAGCCCGGCGATCAGGAGGATCTGGCCGGCAAACCCTTCGTCGGCCCGGCCGGACAGGTGTTCGACAAGGCGCTCGCCGCCGCCGGCATCGATCGTGCCAGCGCCTACGTCACCAATGCGGTGAAGCACTTCAAATACGAACAGCGCGGCAAGCGTCGCATCCACGCCAAGCCCAACGGCAATGAGATCGAAGCGTGCCGCTGGTGGATCGATCAGGAGCGCGACCTGATCCAGCCGAAACTCACCGTCGCCTTGGGCGCCACCGCCGCTCGATCGATGCTTGGCAAGGTCGTCACGATCAGCGGCGCACGGGGCCAGCCGCATCGGCTGGCCGATGGCGGCGAAGGCTGGGTGACGGTTCACCCAAGCTACCTGCTGCGCATCCAGGATCGCGCCCAGGCCGACGAGGAATATGCGCGCTTCGTCGAGGATCTGAAACACATGAAATTGCGGCTTGCCGAACTGACAGAATAAGTGTCGCGCAGTGCGATTGACCGCCCGCCTCCGCGACGGTCTGACACGGTGCCGTAAAAAGGGACCGGCGGGGGACGACGACGATGATTCTGCGCAGCTTCTTCGTGCGCCGGGCGTGCATGCTTGCGGCCGTCATTGCCTCATATGCCGGCTCGGCTCAGGCGGCTGAAGGCTTCGATCTCTCCGGCACGATGCGGCTCCGCTACGAAGCGATTACCAATCAGCCCCGCGCCGGCTTTCGCCGCAATGACGATCTCGCCAATCTGCGAACCACGATCCTCGCCCGCTACACGGAAGGCCCGCTAACCCTCGCTACCGAATTGTGGGACAGCCGGGTCTATGGCCAGAGGGCCCGCACCCCGGTCACGACCGGCGAAGTGAATGCATTCGAATTCGTGCAGGCCTATGCCCGCTATGCCGTTCCGCTTTCGGGTGGCGGCAGCATGGCCGTGCAGGCTGGCCGCTTCACGCTCAACATCGGATCGCGGCGGCTGGTGGCAGCGGACGATTATCGCAACACCACCAATGGCTATACCGGGCTGGAGGCTGTCTTTGATACGCCTGCGGTGAACGCCACCTTCGTCTACGTTCTGCCCCAACAACGCCGACCGGACGATGCCGCATCGATCCGCGATCGTAAGGTCGTCGTCGATGAAGAAGGTTTCGATCAGGTGCTGTGGGGCGGTACAATGCTGCGAAACCACGCCGTCGGAGCTTTCGCGATCGAGGCGAGCTACTATCATCTGGGCGAACGGGACACCCGCCTTCGGCCCACCCGCGATCGATCGCTCGATACCTATGGCGGACGCGTGATGCGCGCGTCCCACGCGGGCAAGGCGGATATCGAGATCGAGGCCTTCCGCCAGACCGGCGCGATCAGCGCCACCGTCGCGCCCACGGCGGCACGCCTGACTGTCTCCGCTTACTTCGCGCATATCGATGCTGGCTATACCTTCCGGAGCGCATGGCAGCCCCGCCTGTCGTTTGAATATGATCTTGCCAGCGGCGATGGCACGGGCCGCCGCTACGGCCGGTTCGATACGCTCTTCGGACAACGCCGCGCCGATTTCGCACCGGCCGGGCTCTACAATGCAATCGCCCGTACCAACGTCTCGACGCCCGGCGTCCGCCTCGAAGCCGTTCCGTCCAAGCGCATCGATGTCTTCGCCACCTATCACGCGCTCTGGCTTGCCGATCGGCGCGACGCTTTCTCCGCAAGCGGCGTCCGCGATGCTGCGGGGCGGGCAGGCCGCTTCGCCGGCCACCAACTGGACGGCCGTGTACGCTATTGGCTGACGCCCGAAAGGCTGCGCTTCGAAGCCGATGCCGTTCTGTTGAGCAAGGGACGCTTCCTGCAAGACGCGGCCAATGCCCCGCCGAGTGGCACGACGGTGTACGGCTCGCTCAATCTCACCGCGGATTTCTAGGCCCGCTCAGCGCGCGCCCATCTCCATCGTCGCCGGATCCGGACCAATTCGCCCATCCGGCCGATCCAGAGCGTCGATCGCCCGCATGTCGTCTTCATCGAGAGCGAAATCGAAAACGGAGAGGTTCTCGCCCAGCCGCGCGGGATTGGCCGTCTTCGGGATGACGTTGAGCCCGCTCTGGACATGCCAGCGGATGATGACCTGAGCGGGCGTCCTGCCATGCTTGTGCGCGATCCGGACGATCACCGGATTGTCCAGGGTCTCGCCCCGCCCCAACGGCGACCAGCTTGTCGTCACGATGCCATGCCGTTGATGATAGGCCCTCATTTCGCGCTGCTGGAAGGCAGGGTGCAGCATGATCTGGTTGACGGCGGGCACGACGCCCGTCTCATCGATGATCCGGTCAAGATCCTGAACGCGGAAGTTCGAAACGCCGATCGATCGAACGCGCTTCTCTTCGCGCAGCCGGATCAACGCCTTCCAGCTTTCCGCAAATCGCGCGAGCCGGGGCATCGGCCAATGGATCAGGTAGAGGTCCAGCTCTTCCAACCCCAACCGCTTCATGCTTGCATCGAAAGCAGCCAGCGTCTCGTCATAGCCCTGATCGGAATTCCAGAGCTTGGTCGTGACGAACACCCAATCCGGGCATTCCCGCACGGCCGCGCCCACGCCTTCCTCATTGCCGTAAATCGTCGCAGTATCGATGTAGCGATACCCGGCATTCAGCGCCGCCGTCACGATCGTCTTGGTCTCGTCGGCGGGCGTGTTGAAGACGCCCAGCCCGACTTGCGGGATCGATCGGCCATAGTTCAGACTCTGCTGCGGTACATCGGTCACAATGCCTCCTCGATCCGTCCCGTGCGTGGCGGAGACCTGCTAACGCCTGAACCGCCGCGCCAGCACCGCCAGTCCGCCGATCGCCCCGACACCCGCCAACGCGACCAGAGCGAAACCCCCGCCCGTCCACAAAGCAGCCGAGATCAGCAGCATCATGAAGTCCCCGATCGCGAGCGTCAGGCCGACCACTCAGTCGGGCCGCTCGAATTCGGAGATCACCCGGTGCCCACCCGGCAGCAGCGTCCCGCCGGCATGATCACGGCAGGCGGCCTCGGCTTCGGCCACGGACAGACAGGTGGAAAGCGTCCGCCAACCCCACCAATATTTTGCCTGCGCCAGATACCAGTCGCGGCTGCCGCGCCCGGAGACGAGCGCCTCCCAGACCGATTTGCGCTGGTGGACGACACGATAGCGCTTCGCCATCGCCTATTCCGCCGCCAGCAATGTCTCGGCCCCGCCTAGATCTACCGAAACCAGCCGTGAGATGCCGCGCTCGATCATCGTCACGCCGAACAGGCGATGCATCCGGCTCATCGTCACCGCATTATGGGTCACCACCAGATAACGTGTGTCGGTTTGTTGGGTCATCACCACCAGCAGATCGCAGAAGCGCTCGATATTGGCATCGTCCAGCGGCGCGTCCACCTCGTCCAGCACACAAATTGGTGCGGGGTTGGTCAGGAACAAGGCGAAGATCAGCGCTACCGCCGTCAACGCCTGCTCTCCGCCCGAAAGCAAGGTGAGGCTTCCCAGCCTCTTGCCGGGGGGCTGCGCCATGATCTCCAGCCCCGCTTCCAGCGGATCGTCACTGTCGATCAGCGCCAGATGCGCCTCGCCGCCGCCGAACAGCGTGCCGAACAGCCGTCGGAAATGCCCGTCCACCGCCTCGAACGCGGCCAGCAGCCGCTGCCGCCCCTCGCGGTTCAAGCTGCCGATCGATCCGCGCAGGCGATTGACGGCCTGCCCCAGTTCGTCCCGCTCGGCCGCGTTGGTGGCGCGGGACGCTTCCAGTTCGGCAAGCTCGGTATCGGCGACGAGATTGACCGGCCCCAGCCGCTCGCGATCCGCGACAAGCCGGTCGTGCAACCTGCTTTCCTCCTCGGCGGGGCGTAACGTCCCGGCATCGAAGCCGATCTTTTCCGACAGGGTCGCCGCCGGACATTGGAACCGGTCATAGGCCGCGCGGCTCAGTTCGCTGCGCCGCGTCACCTGATGCTCGGCATGGGCGGCGAGGGTCGCCCGCGCCTCGCGCGCATTTGCCAGCGCCTCGCCCGCTTGCGCCGCCACCGCCTCGATCTTGCGGAGTTCGGCGTCACGCGCGCCTTCCGCGTCGCGCGCAACGCGGGCGGCGGCATCGGCGCTCGCGGCCGCCTCGCCAGCCTGGGCGATCTCCTGGGCGAGGGCCGCAGGCCGCTCCGCCAAGCTGCCATGCTCGGCCTCCGCCGCCGCCAGCCGCTGCGCCATCTCCTCGATGCGCTTGGCGGCATCGCCTGCCCGCGCGCGCCAGCCCTTTGCCTCGCTTCGTGCCGCCTCCCGCCGGCGCTGATCGCGGGCGATCGTCTCCGAAAGGCTGGCCGCCCGGCCGCGTGCGGTGGCGAGTTCGGCGCGGAGCAGATCGGCCGCCGCATTGAGCCGATCGAGCGCGCCACGCGATATCGCCCGGTCCGGCAGCGCGGCTTTGGCTGCCTCCGCCGTCTGCATCGCCGCCTGCGCCTCGGCATGTTCGGCGTCGGCCCGCTGCCGTCGCCCCTGCAGCGCCGCCAACGAAGCCGCATGTCGCTCGGCCGCCGCCTGCGCCTGATCCTCACGCCGCCGTGCCGCGCGAAGCTGCTCCTCCGCAGCCGCCAGTGCGCGCCGGGCCGCATCGGCTTGTTCGCGCGCGGTGCGCTGCATCGTCGTGGCGTCCTCCAACGCTGCCTTGGCCGCGCTGGCCTCCTCGCGCAGCACCGGCAGGCCCGCCTCGATCTCCCGCAGGCGATTGGCGCGCACCAGCCGTTCCGCCGCCGCAGCGCCCACGTCGCGCGCCACGAACCCGTCCCAGCGCCGTAGCCGACCCGCCGTCGTCACGATCCGCTGCCCGACGGCCAGCGCCCAGTCCTCATCCTTCTCAACCACGCCGATCTGCGCCAACCGTCGCGCCAGCGCCCCGCCGCCTTCCACGAAGCCGGCTAGCGCCAGGACGCCAACCGGAAGCTGCGGATCGCCTTGCTCGGCAGCAGCGCCCAGCCATGCCCGCGCTCCCTGCCCCCCAATGGGCGCATCCAGATCGTCACCCAGCGCTGCCGCCAACGCCCGCTCATAGCCGGACGCCACCGTCAGACGCGCCACGGCACGATCGCCCCCGTCCCGCGCAAGCCCCGCCGCCAACGCCTTCGCCTCGCTCTCGGCGCGCGCCAGCGCTGCGGTGGCGAGGCCGGAGCGGGTTTCCGCCTGCTCCCGCGCCGAAGCCGCCTGCTCGCGCGCCGTCTCGGCAGCACCGATCGCTGTCGAAGCCCCCGCCACCTGCACCTCGGCATCGACGACCTGGCGCCGCGCCTCCGTATGCGCCGCTTCGAGCGGAGCGACATTGCCCAGCGCCGCCACCTCACGCGCGACCCGTTGCGCCTCGCCGTCGGCCCGCGCCAGCCGCTGCCGCCCCGCAGCCAGCGCCGCATCGGCCACGCGCGCTTCGGCTTCCTCCGCGGCTGCCGCTGCAAGTGCCTGCGCAACCGCGACCTCCGCATCGCGCACCTTGCGCTCCGCATCGGCCACGGCCGCATCATTGCCGGCACGCTCCGCCGTCGCCCGCGTGATCGAAAGCCCGAGCGCTTTCTCTTCCTCATCCAGCGCCTTCAGCGCCGCCGCCGCGTCGATCGCCAGCGAATCTTCCCGCGCGCGATCCGCCCGGAGCATCGCCACCGAACGCGCCAATTCCTCGATGCGCCGGCCGACGCGTTCGCCCTCGCTTTTAACCGCCTCCAGCCGGTGCCGCGCCGATCCCGCCTCCTCGCGCGCCGAATCGGCCGTAGCGCGCGCTTCGGCGAGCGCTGTCGTCGCCGCGCCGATATGCGCCGCCGCCGCCCGCTGCGCTTCCGCCGCCTGCGCCACCGCCTGCTCGGCCTGCGCCGCCCGGCCACCCGCCTGTTCGGCCGCCACCGCCGCCTCACGCCACCGCGCGAACAAAGTCCGCGCTTCCGCCAGATTGATTTCCGTGGAGAGCATCCGATAGCGCTCCGCCGCGCGGGCCTGGCGGCGGAGCGCATTGGCCCGCCCTTCCATCTCGCCCAGCATCTCGTCGATCTTTTCGAGATTGGCTTCGGTCGCGCGCAAGCGTATCTCCGCCTCGCGCCGCCGCACATGCAGGCCGGCGATGCCGGCCGCTTCCTCCAGCATCTCGCGCCGTTGAACGGGCTTGGCCGCGATCACCGCCGCGATCCGCCCCTGGCTCACCAGCGCCGGCGAATGCGCGCCCGTTGCCGCATCGGCGAACAGCAGGGCCACGTCGCGCTGGCGCACATCGCGCCCGTTCAGCCGATAAGCGGAGCCGGCGCCGCGTTCGATCCGGCGGACGACTTCCTGCTCGGCCCAGTTCGCATCATCGCCGCGCAGTTCGACGAGCAGGCTGACTTCGGCGAACTCGCGCGAGGGGCGCGTGGCGGTCCCTGCGAAGATCACGTCTTCCATGCCGCCGCCGCGCAGCGATTTGGGGCTGCCCTCCCCCATCACCCACCGGATCGCCTCCAGCAGGTTCGATTTGCCGCAGCCATTCGGCCCCACGATGCCGGTTAGACCCGGCTCGATCAGCAGTTCGGTGGGCTCGACGAAGCTCTTGAAGCCAGCCAGCCGGAGCTTCCTGATCCGCATGGCCGGGTGTCCGTGGTGACGCTTAGCCGCCGCTGAGCGACTTAAGCCGCGCGATCAGCTGCGGCGCGACCGGCGATGTCGTGACAGGAACCGACCACAGTTCATCGTTGATGAAAAATGTGGGTGTGCCACTGACGTTCTTCTCAGTCGTGGCGGTGTTAGTATTTTTCGCCAGCGCTTCGGCCGCCGACACATCGCTCAGGCACTTGTCTTGATCGGCCTGCGATATGCCGCGTGCGCGGAAGAAGGCGTCCAGCCCCATGTAGGACGCCATCTTCTTGAAGAGCTGCGCCTGATCCGTGCCCTGCAATTCGGCCTGCTGTGCAGGCGTCAGCGCCATCGCCTTGCCGACCCACTCCTGCTGTGCGGCGTAGGCCTGCTCCGCCAGCTTGAAGAAAGGCTCGGCCCCGCGACAGCGCGTCAGCATGAAGGCTGGAATATCGAACTGGTTGAGTACGAACGGGCGATATTCCCAGCTCGCCTTGCCGCTTTTCACAAATTCCGCCTGGATCGGCTCGGCGCCTTCCTTCGTGAATTCGGCGCAGTGCGGGCAGGTGAGCGAGGCATATTCCACCAGCTTGATCGCCGCATCGGGATTGCCCATCCGCACGCCGCCTTCCGGCGTCATGCTCGCGACTTCGGTCCAGTCCTTGCCGGCGGGCGGCGCCACGGCGGCGACGGGGCCGCCCGGCAGAGACGCGGCCGTCGTGTCGCCGCTCTTCTTGGAGCAGGCGGCGAGCGAGAGGGCGATCAGCAGAACGGCGGCAGGCCGGCGAAACGTCATGGGAAGCATCCTTGAAATGGATCGGTCGTATAGGGTGCGGATCAGCCGAGCGCGGCCTTCAGCTTGGCGTCCAGCGCCGCCCAATCATGGATATCGCCAGCGATCGTGCCGTTGATCTCGAAAGCCGGCGTGCCGGGGAAGCCCGGCTGCCAGATCTTCTGTGCCGCTTCGGCCAGCGCATGTTGCTCGGTTGCGTTCGCAAGACAAGCATCGATCCGCGCGCGCGGCAGGCCATGCTTGAGGAAGAAGGCGTCCAGCCCCGCCCCGGCCGCGATCGCCTTGCCCGCATCGATTTCGGACATCTTGTCCAGCTTCGGCCCGGTCGCGCCCCACTGCTCGCCCTTGGTCAGCCATTCCTTCTGCGCCGCGAACACGGCCGGCTTCACCGCGAAAAAGGCCTGCGGGCCGTTGCAGCGCGCCAGCATCGCCGCGACGAGATCGAAACTGTCGCGTAGCGCGATCCGCACTTCATAGCTGACCTGGCCGGTGCGGATGTAGCGCTGAGCCAGCGGCGCCGCGCCTTCCGCCTCGAACGCCGCGCAATGCGGGCAAGTGAAGGACAGATATTCGACCAGCTTCACCTTGGCATTGGGATTGCCCTGAAGGAAGAAGCCGGATGGCAGGCGCGTCGCCACCTTGCTCCAATCCTGCATCACCGGCGCGGGAGCGCTCGCGGGCTTGGGCGGCGCAGCGCTGGCAATCGTCGGAAGGGCCAGGATCAGGAGCGGCAGCAGCCGCGATGCTAACGTGTTCAATCGTTGCTCCCGCGCGGCCGTCCGGCCGACAGTTTCGGAATTCCCGCCGATGCGGCGACGGCACCGGCCAATGCGGACAAGGTCTCGCGTAGCTCCGGATCGCCGATCGCGCGCAGGCTGTCGCCCAGTTCGATCGGCACCGGCTGCAAGGATGGCGGCGCGCGGCGCGGCTCCCGGACCGCCATAGCGCCCTGCTTGATCGCCACGCGCGCGACGGCGGCATAGCCAAAAAAGCGGTTCACCCGCTCCACGATTGCCGGCGCCACATGCTGCATCATCGTCGCATGGCTCCCCTGCACCAGCAGGTTGAGCACGCCATCCTGCTTCTTGCCGTGCGGAAAGCGGATCGATTCGGGTGTCGATACCTCGGCATAGCGGCTGCCGACGATTTCGGGCCAGCGGCTGACGATCGAGGACTGAACGAATCCGAAGCGCTTGAAGGCCATAGCCCCCACCTGCGGCACCATCTCGGCTACCGAGCGCACGCCATTTGCGCGGGGGGCATCGGCGGCCTTGCGAGTCTTTCGTTCCGTCATTGCAGCCGCCATGCCATAGGCCCGCCATGCTCGTCGATAGCATCACCCCGCTCCCCATCGCATGCACCCCGGCTGCACGGCTGCTCGCCTGGTATGACGTGCATCGCCGGACGCTGCCGTGGCGCGCCGATCCCGGCGGCTCGCCGCCCGATCCCTATGCGGTCTGGCTATCCGAAGTGATGCTCCAGCAGACCACCGTCGCGGCGGTGAAGCCGTACTTCACGCGCTTTCTGGAACGCTGGCCCACGGTCGAATCGATGGCGGCGGCGGACGATGCCGATGTAATGACCGCCTGGGCAGGGCTTGGCTATTATGCCCGCGCCCGCAACCTGATCGCCTGTGCCCGCGCAGTGGCCACCGATCATGGCGGCACGTTCCCGGATACGGAGGACGCCCTGCGCGCGCTCCCCGGCCTCGGCGCCTATACCGCCGCGGCCGTTGCCGCGATTGCGTTCGGCCGGCGCGCCGTCGTCGTCGATGCGAATGTCGAGCGCGTCGTCTCCCGCCTGTTCGCGGTGGAGCAGCCCCTGCCCGCTGCCCGCTTCGAGCTGCGTCGCCTCACCGACACGATCACGCCCGATCTGCGGGCCGGCGATTTCGCCCAGGCGATGATGGATCTCGGCGCCACGATCTGCACGCCGCGCGCGCCGGCTTGCGCCTTGTGCCCGCTAGCCGGGGATTGCGCCGCGCGCGCCGCCTGCGCGCAGGAGGATTATCCGCGAAAGGCCACGAAGCGGGAAAAGCCCGTCCGGCGCGGCACGATCTTCTGGCTGGAGGCGGACGGCCATGTCCTGCTTTGCCGCCGTCCGCCCAAGGGTCTGCTGGGCGGGATGCGTGCGCTGCCGTCAGGCGCCTGGAGTGCCGAGGATCCCGGTCTCGCGGACGGGCCCGCCGATGTGCGCTGGCATCCATTGGGCGGCGGACGCCACGTCTTCACCCACTTCGCGCTCGATTATGCCGTTGTCGGCGGCACCGCCGCCGATCGTACAGCCGAAGGCGAATGGTGGCCGATCGATCGCATCGTCGATGCCGGCCTGCCGACCTTGTTTGCGCGCGCCGCCGCGCTCGCCTCCTCGCAGATGGACATGGCTTGATGGCTTTCACGCCCGGCTTCACCGGATCGCCGCTCGACCGCGTCGAGTTCGAACGGCTCGATCCCGACATCATTCCCCGCCTGCTCGAACAGGGCGACGCGCTGTTTCTGGATCTGGCGGAATACATGCCGGCAGCCGACGAGGCCGGACTCGTCTGGACGGCGCTGGACACGGATATTCCGCCCGAGGAGCTGGTGCTGCTGGGCCGGATCGAAGGCCGGCCAAGGCTCGCCTGGCTGCCCGCGACGATCCAGCCGGCGCGGCGCACGAGCGCGATCATGGACATACTCGCCCGTCTCCCGGCGGCCGATGCGGCCACCTACGCCGTCGCCCGCAGCCTGCTCGATTGGCACGCCCGTCATCGTTTCTGCGCCTTCTGCGGCAACCCGAGTCACCCGATCCGGGCGGGCTGGGCGCGCCAGTGCCCCGCCTGCGGGACAGAACATTATCCGCGCACCGATCCGGTGGTGATCATGCTGGGCGAACATGGCCGGGGGCCGGACGCCCGGATCCTCCTCGGCCGCCAGCCCACTTTTCCGGCGGGCCGCTTCTCGGCGCTCGCGGGCTTTCTGGAAGTGGGCGAATCGATCGAGGGGGCGGTGACGCGCGAATTGTTCGAGGAAGCAGGCGTCCGCGCCGGCGCGATCCGCTACGTCGCCAGCCAGCCCTGGCCGTTTCCATCGCAACTGATGATCGCCTGCATCGCCCAGATCGAAGATCCAACGATCACCCTCGACATGAACGAGTTGGAGGCGGCGATGTGGGTCGGTCGGGCCGGTGTGATCGCCGCTCTGTCCGGCCAGCCCGACGCACCGTTCCTGCCGCCACCACCCTATGCGATCGCCCACACCTTGCTTCAAGCGTGGAGCGAGGGCGCTTAGTTCGCTCCCACATGGACGGGTCTGAACGTCAGGAAACCGTCCGCGCGCGCTCCTGCGGATAGGTGCCCAGCACCCGCATCCATTTGGTGTGGAACTCCAGTTCCTCCAGCGCACGGCCGAGATTGGCATCCTCGGGCCGGCCTTCCACATCGCAATAAAATTCGGTCGCCGCGAAGCTGGCGCCACGCTGATAACTTTCCAGCTTGGTCATATTGACCCCGTTGGTCGCGAAACCGCCCAGCGCCTTGTAGAGCGCAGCGGGCACATTCTTCACCTCGAAGACGAAGGTGGTCATCGTCGGCACCCCAGCCGGTGCGGGCGCGGCCTGCCGCGCCAGCTTCACGAAGCGGGTGGTATTGTCGTCCGAATCCTCCAGCCCTTCGGCCAGGATCTTCAGGCCATACAGATCGGCGGCGAGGCGCGGGGCGATGGCGCCCACCTCCGGCCGGCCCATTTCGGCGACGGCCGCTGCCGCCCCCGCCGTATCGGGATAGGCTACCGCCTTCACGCCCCGTTCCCGCAGCCAATGGCGGCATTGCCCCAGCGCCTGCGGGTGGCTCATCGCCTGGCTGACCTCGCCGCCCAGCCCCATCAGGCAATAGCGGATCGGCATGAAATGCTCGCCCACGATCGAAAGGCCAGATTCGGGCAGCAGGAAATGAATGTCGGCGACGCGCCCGTGCAGGCTGTTCTCGATCGGAATCAGCGCCTGGCCGGCCCGGCTATCGCGCACGGCATCCAGCGCATCCTCGAAATGAAAGCACGGCAAGGGGAGGCAATCGGGCGCGACCGTCATCGCCGCGATGTGCGAATTGCACCCCGGCGCGCCCTGAAAAGCGACCGCGCGATGGGGCTCAGCGGCAGCGGCGCGGGTGAGTTCGGCGACGAGCGCCCGAGCGGGTGCGGGATAACTTTCCATGATGGCAGCGCCGCTTAGGTTCATCGGCCTTGCGCGGCAACCTTGCGGGCGCTCGTATCGCTGACTAAAGCGACCTCGAATCCTGAGTTTGGGGGCGGCATGAACGACCGTGGTAATACGATTGCGGGTTGGGTTTTGGCGGGCGGCATCGTCGCGCTGGGCCTGTCGATCGTAACCGGCGAACATTTTATGGCCGAACGCCCTGAGAAGATGGGCTATGAGGTCACGGGTGTCGAGGCCGAGGCTGGCGCAGATGGCGCGGCGGCCGAAAAGCCGTTCGCTTTCTACATGGCGGCCGGCGATGCCCAGAAGGGCGCCGATGTCTTCAAGAAGTGCACGGCCTGCCACAATGCGGACAAGGGCGGCGCGAACGCGCTCGGCCCGAATCTGTGGAACGTCGTCGGCGAGGCGATCGGCCAGGGCGCAGGCGGCTTCGCCTTCACGGATGCGCTGAAGAGCAAGGGCGGCAACTGGAACTTCGAAGAGCTGAACAAGTGGCTCACCAGCCCCAAGGCCTACGCGCCGGGCACGAAGATGACCTTCGCGGGCCTCTCCAAGCCTGAAGATCGCGCCAACGTGATCGCCTATCTGAACCAGCAGAACGACAAGCCTCTGCCGCTTCCCGCCGCTCCGGCAGAGGGCGCATCGGATACGGCGCCCGCCGCCACCGCGCAGGAAGGTGCCCCCAAGGGCGCCGAGCAGGAAGGCGCACAGAAGGCTGCGAACGAGCCGGTGCAGACCGAAGCGCAGGCCGCCAAGCAGCCCAAGGGCAATGTCGCTGGCGAGGCCGCTCCTGCCACGTCCGGAACGAGCGATCAGCGCAAGCCGTAATCGGCACGGGCGCGGCGAAGCCCGGTGACGGAGTCAGCCGCAATCGCCGGCGGGTGCCTGTGCGGCGCCTGCCGCTACCGTAGCGAGGCCGCCCCCCTCAACGTGCGCGCATGCCATTGCCGCCGCTGCCAAAAGGCGACGGGCGCACCGCTCTATGCGCGCGTGGCCGTGCCGATCGAAAGCGTGGAGATCACGGGCCCGGTACGGTGGTTCGATGCCGGCACCGGGGTACGGCGCGGTTTCTGCCCCGAATGTGGCTCAACCCTGTTTTCGGAGCGAGCGGCGGCGAACATGATCGGGCTGACGATGGGCACGCTGGATACGCCCGACCTGTTTGCGCCCGAACAGCAAATCTGGGTCTCGGACAAGCAGGCCTGGCTGCCGATCGATCCAGCTCTCCCCACCTTCGCCGAGAACCCGCCGGCCTGATCATCGTGGGCGGCCTCACTCGCCCGCTTCTGACGCCTCGATCAGCCGGAGAACATCCGGGCGCGCGGCATAGCGGCGCCGCAGCGCGCCTTCATCGCGGGCAATCGCCGCGCACCGCCCTTTCCTGAGCGGCGTAGCGATCTGGCGGGCGCGATCCGGATCATACGGCTCTTCGCCAGCCCAATGCGCGCAGCTCCGCAGCCGTTCGACGAACGCGCGAACGGGCGCGGGTATCGCCGGGTCTGCGCCGGCAAGCGCCGTCGCAGCAACCAGCGCCACGCCGATCATTCCAATTCCTTGCCGGCCGTTTCCTTCAGCCCGAAGGCCGTCACCAGCAGCGCCATCGCGACGACGGCCATTGTATACCAGAGGCCCGCAAAGGGATCGCCCGTCTTCACGACAATATATTGGCTGATAAAGGGCAGGAAGCCGCCGAAATAGCCGGTGCCGATATGATAAGGCACGGACATGGAGGTGTAGCGCACCCGCGCCGGAAACATCTCCACCAGCAAGGCCGCGACCGGGCCGTAGGTCATGCCGGAGAGGAAGCCGATCCCCAGCACGGCCAGCGCCACCTGCACGGCGCGCCAGAATGGCGGGGTGATTTTCTCCAGCCGATATCCCGCATCGGCCAGCGCCACATCCAATGCGGCGGGATCGCTCGCGATCACCGTCTTGCCACCGACCGCGATTTCGGGCGGGCGATCTTTCGGGGCGTCCAGCTTGGTATAGGCCACGCCGCGCTTGGAGAGGGCATCCAGCAGCTTGCCGCAGGGCGTGACCTGGCCCTTGCTGGCAAAGGGATCATAGGCGCAATCGCCGCCGCGCACGACGACCGGAGCGCGCTGCATCGCTGCGGTCAATTCCGGGTTGCCGGCCGCTGCCATCCCGTGAAACAGCGGGAACAACAGCAGCAAAGTCAGCGCATGCCCGATCACGATCGGCTTTTTGCGGCCAACCTTATCGGAGAGCCAGCCGAACAGCAGGAACCAGCCCATGCTGACGATCGCCGCTGCGCCGACGATCAGGCGGGCGACAGTATCGTCCACGCGCAGCGCATTCTGAATGAAGTACAGGCTCTGGAACTGAGCGGTATACCAGATCACCGTCAGGCCGGCGGAGACGCCGAACAGCGCCACCAGCACCGTCTTCACCTTCGCCCAGCTATCGAAGCTCTCGTGCAGCGGATTGGCGGAGAGGCCGTCCTGCGCCTTCATCTCCTTGAAGATCGGGCTTTCATGCAGCTTCAGCCGCACCCACAGCGATATGCCCAGCAGCGGCAGCGAGAAGAGGAACGGAACGCGCCAACCCCACGCCGTCCATTGCACCGTGCCGACCAGGCTGGTGGAGGCCAGCACGGCTAGCAGACTGAGCAGGAAGCCGCCGATCACGCCGGCCTGGATGAAGCTGGTGTAGAGGCCACGCCGTCCCGCCGGGGCATGTTCGGCCACGTAGATCGCCGCACCGCCATATTCGCCGCCCAGCGCGAGACCCTGTGCAACCCGCGCCAGCAGCAGCAGGATCGGCGCAGCGATGCCGATCTGCTGATAGGTGGGCAGCACGCCGATGACGGCGGTCGCCCCGCCCATAAGCGCGACGGTGGCGAGAAACGTATATTTGCGGCCGAGCCTGTCGCCAAGGACGCCGAACAGCACCGCGCCGAGCGGACGCATGCCGAAGCCGACTCCGAAGGTGGCAAGCGCGATCAACAGGGAGATGCTGGGATTGTCGGCCGGGAAGAAATGCTGGGCAATGATCGCCGCTAGCGTTCCATAAACGAAGAAATCATACCATTCGAACACGGTGCCAAGCGTGGAGGCGGTAATGACGAGCGCCATGCTCGTGCGCGGATGCGTATCGTCGGCCGGATCCATCGCAGTCATCTGCTCCCCTCTCATCGATCTTTTAGGGGCAGAGCCCGGCAGCTTGAAAGGGTGATGCGTGGCCGCCTTTGCCGTCGGCGACAACTTGGCCGTGTGCGCACAGACGACGCGATCGTATGTCGCCCGATGGGTGGCCTGCAACGCCTCTGCCTTGCGGAAGGTCTACGACATCTCGAAGCGGCGACGCCTTGCCCCAACGGTGTCGCCAAGCACATCCAAGGGTCACATCAGTCTGTAATCGTAAAACCTGGTGGATGAGCCACTATCAGTCTGGTCGCCCAGCTAAATGCTTGGAATAAGACCAGTATGTCGGACAATATGGTGAGTTATTCCCGACGCATGAGTTTCAGTTGCCGCCGTCCTGCCGAACGATATAAATCGGAGATACAAACGATTAATATTGTGCTAACCATTTCCCGCTGCCTGGTTGACGGTCAAGTCTAAACCAGCAGATGAGGCAGGGGATCATCATGGCTTATCCGTCTGGATTAGTTAAGTTTTGTGCAACTGGCGCTCTTATATTGGCGTCGACGCAAGCTTCAGCCGCCGTCATCTCACTTACCAAGTTAACCGGCACTACGGGAACGGCGCCTGCCGCTTCGACGGCCGTCTATGGCGCCAGCCTGAGTTCGCTCGCCGGTACGATCGCGGCGATCTCCATTTCGGATGCCAGCGGTACGTTTGGCGGCGCGGGCGGGATGTTTTCCGGCTTCGATCTCGATGCGATCAAGATTTCAACGGTGAACTGCGCTACGGCGGGATGTGCCGCCGGCGCGCCCTCCCTCGCGGTGTTCAATTTTTCTTCAGGCGTAATCTTCACGCCGGGTTCGCAGCGGACACCTGCCGATGCGAAGCTCTTCGGCACGGGACCGGCTGGCACGACTCTCAGCAACAGCGTGGCAACGCTGGGCCAGTTCGACGGCTTCTCTAGTACGGGCACCCCAGACGGCTTCATTAGCCTGGGCGACAATGGCTCGATCGCGTTCAATCTCACGAGCACGATTTCGGGCGCCGGCCTGTACCTCTACATTGGCGAGGTCGGAGACAATGGCGAGGTAGCCGGCTCGAACATCAATCTGCTGTCCACACCTGTCCGGGGGGTGCCGGAGCCGGCGACCTGGGCGATGATGGTAGGGGGCTTCGGGCTTATCGGCGCGGCCATGCGCCGCCGCCAGCGCGGGATCGCCTTGTCCGCCTGACATGGCGACAACCAACTATTTAAGGCGTCAGCCTCGCCCCCTCTCGGTACGTGAGAGGGGGCTGTCGGCATCAGGCTTTCTTCGCGGCCGCTTTCTTGGCGGGCGCTTTCTTCGCGGCGGGCTTTTTCGCCGCAGCCGCCTTGGGCGCCGCTTTCTTCTTCTTGCCCTTGGCCGGCCCCTTCGCCGCGCGCTCGGCGAGCAGGACCAGCGCCGCTTCCTCGGTCAGTTCCTTTGGATCGGTGCCCTTGGGCAAAGTGGCGTTGGTCTCGCCATCGGTGACGTAGGGGCCGAAGCGGCCTTCCATGACCTTCACTGGCTTGCCGGTGACGGGGCTGTCGCCGAACGCCGCGATCGGCTCGCGCGAGGCGCCACGCGCGCCTCTGCCGCCACCCGCCGCCGCTTCGGCCAGCTTCACCACCGCCGCGTTCATGCCCGTCTCGAACACCTCCTCCGTCGATGTCAGGCGCGCATATTTGCCGTCGTGCATCAGATAGGGGCCGTAGCGGCCGATGGAGGCAGTGATGTCGTTGCCCGTCTCGGGATGCTTGCCGACCGTGCGGGGCAGCGAGAGCAGCTTGAGCGCCATCTCCAGCTCCACCTCCCCGACGTCCTTTGGAATCGAGGCGCGCTTGGCATCCTTTTCATCGCCCAGCTGCACATAGGCGCCGAAGCGGCCGCTGCGACGCGTCACCTCAGCGCCGGACGAGGGATCCACGCCAAGCTGCACAGGGCCGGCGTCCGCCGCCTCCTCGGCCCCGCCCTGCCCGAATTTGCGCGTATATTTGCACTCGGGATAATTGGAGCAGGCGACGAACGCACCGAAGCGCCCGCCGCGCAGAGCCAGCCGGCCATTGCCGCAATTGGGGCAGAGCCGCGCATCGGCGCCGTCGCCCTTGTCCGGGAACAGGAAGGGTTCGAGGAAGATGTCCAGCGCGGCCGTCACTTCGGACGGCTTCTGCTCCATCACTTCGGCCGTCTTCGGCTTGAAATCGCGCCAGAAGGCCTCCAGGACCGTCTGCCAATCGGCGCGGCCACCCGATACCTCGTCCAGCTCGTCTTCGAGGCCAGCAGTGAAATCGTAGCTGACGTAGCGTTCGAAGAAGCGCTCCAGGAAAGCCGTCAGCAGGCGACCGGTTTCGTTCGCGTGGAACCGGTTTTTCTCCAGCGTCACATATTCGCGATCCTTCAGCGTCTGCAGGATCGAGGCGTAGGTGGAGGGGCGGCCGATGCCGAGTTCCTCCATCTTCTTGACCAGGCTGGCCTCCGAATAACGCGGCGGCGGCTGGGTGAAATGCTGTTCGGCCAGCACATCGCGCTTCGCCGGCGCATCGCCTTCGGAGATACGCGGCAGGCGCTTGGCATCGTCATCGCCCTCATCGTCGCGGCCTTCCTCGTACAAGGCGAGATAGCCGGGGAAGAGGACGACTTGGCCCGTCGCGCGCAAGGCATGCTGGCCGGTGCCGTCGGTCAGCTCCACCGTCGTCCGCTCCAGCCGGGCCGACGCCATCTGGCTGGCCAGCGCCCGCTTCCAGACGAGATCATACAGGCGGGCATGATCGCCGCCGCCGGCCTTCTCCCGCGTGAAGTCGGTGGGGCGGATCGCCTCGTGCGCCTCCTGGGCGTTCTTGGCCTTGGTGGTATAAAGCCGTTGCTTTTCGGGAATATAGCCACCGTCATAGCGATCTACGATCGCGGCGCGGGCGGCCGAGATGGCGCTATGGTCCATCTGCACGCCGTCCGTTCGCATATAGGTGATCGCGCCCTGCTCGTAGAGATCCTGGGCCACGCGCATCGTATGGCTGGCCGAGAAGCCCAGCTTGCGCGCGGCCTCCTGCTGGAGCGTGGAGGTGGTGAAGGGCGGCGGGGGATTGCGGGTGAGCGGCTTGGTCTCGACGCTCGCGACGGAGAAGCGCCCGGCCTCCACATCGCGCTTGGCGGCTTCGGCATCGCCCTGATTGCCCAGTGACAGGCGATCCAGCTTCTGCCCCTTCCAGCGCACCAGCCGCGCGGAAAATCCAACGCCGTCCTGCTCCAGATGCGCGATGACCGACCAATATTCCTGCGCGCGGAACAGCTCGATCTCCCGCTCGCGATCTACGACGAGACGCAGCGTGACCGATTGGACGCGGCCGGCCGACTTGGCCCCCGGCAGCTTGCGCCACAGCACCGGCGAAAGCGTGAAGCCAACCAGATAATCCAGCGCGCGACGCGCCCGATATGCGTCGATCAGATCCTCGTCCAGCGCGCGCGGGTTCGCCATCGCCTCCAGCACGGCGGCCTTGGTGATCGCGTTGAAGGTGACGCGCTGCACGTCCTTCGGCAGCGCCTTGCGCTTGCGCAGCACTTCCTGGACGTGCCAGCTGATCGCCTCGCCCTCGCGATCCGGATCGGTTGCGAGAATCAACGAATCGGCGCCTTTGGCCTCGTCCGCGATCGCCTTCAGCCGCGCGGCCTTGTCCGGGTAGGTTTCCCATTCCATCGCGAAGCCATCGTCGGGATTAACCGATCCATCCTTGGCGGGCAGATCCCGCACGTGCCCGTACGAAGCCAGCACCTTATGCCCCGGCCCAAGATAGGTTTCGATGGTCTTTGCTTTTGCGGGCGATTCTACGACGACAAGTTTCATAAGACGGCGTTGCCATTCCTTCACGTATACGCGCGAGGGTGAAGGCCCGGCACTAGGATCGTCAAGCCATCCAAATCATAACGGAATCGTAATAGTTCGTATTCGGCCCTTTCATCATCTGATAAGAGCGCTCGCATAGCATCCGGCCCGATGAAGGGCAGGGGCACGGTAAAAGAGGCGTTGAGCGTGGGAGGGTTGGCGCGATGGCTGTGCGGCTTCGGCGCCCTGCTGGCAGCGCAGGTCGCCTGCGCCCAGTCCCCGGTCAATCCTGCGGCGCTGGCGCGCGATGTGCTCGCCGCGCTGAACGCCGCCCGGATGGATCCCGTCACCTATGCCGTCGGCCTCAAGACCTATCGCGGCTTCTTCAAGGCGAACATCGTGGTGATGCCCGGCAATCCGGTGGATTACGAAACGGTGGAGGGCACCGCGCCGGTTGACGAGGCGATCAGCTATCTGGCCGGGCAAGGCATGGCCGCGCCGCTGGCGCCCGCCGGTATCCTGGCGGCAGCAGCGGCAGGCCATGTCGCCGAACAGAGCGTATCGGGCCGTACGGGCCATTACAGCGTGGATGGGTCCGGCCCGGGCGATCGGATCGTCAAACAGGGCGGCGGGCCGCTCGTCGCGGAAGTGATCGCTTATGGCGCGGTGGATGCGGCTGACGTGATCCGGCAGTTGATCGTGGATGATGGCGTGCCCGATCGCGGCCACCGCAACGTACTGTTCCTGCCCCAACTCCGCTACGCTGGCGTCGCCTGCGGCCCCCATCCCGAATTCAAAACGATGTGCGTGATCGACATGGCGGACACGCCGGACGGGCAATCCCCCGGACGGCTACCCCGCCTGCGCATGGCTGCCGGCGAGAAGACGAAGAAGTAGGCGCCCGCCCGCGCGCCCTCAGCGATACGAGGCCGATAGATCCAGCACGAACACAGCGCGCTTGCCGACCGTGCCGGACTGGAAGCGCGGCGGCGACATGGCGACGATGTTGCACAGGTCCACCGTGCGATTGGCCATTTCCAGCGGGCGTACGCTGGTGCATTTGCCCATCGATCCATCCGGGTTCACCGAAATCTCGGCTTCGGCAAGCAGCAGGTAAAAATCCGGCGTCCGGCCGGCGCTCCCATTCGGCAGCCCTTCATAGCTCACTTGCAGGCGCACATCGCTGGCGCGCGCCTTGGCATAATCGGCGCCCATCAGGTGCGACAGGAAGCCGCGTTCGCCGAACGGCCCACACACACCGCCGCTCTGGCCGAAGCGGGTGCTGCCCGATCCCGTCATCGTGCATTCCACCACATCTCCGATGGGGCTGATGATCGCATGGGCGGTGAAGGTGCGGTCGCTAATCTCTTCCGTGGTGCGGCTCGGCAGCCTCCAACGGACGAACTGTTCGAACGTGGCCGTGGTAGGCTTGCCCTTCCTATCGACGAGGGGATGAAAGCGGGCGCGCGCCATCAGCGCGTTGCAGGTGGCGCCATCCAGCGCCGCATCGCCGCTGCCCCTGGTGATCCGGCAAGCGGTGGGCTTGCCGTCGGATCCGATCTGCACCGCGAACCGGACCACGCCGGCCGTCCTTTGCGCAATGGAGCTTGCCGGATAATCGTCCGGCTGGAACCATGCTTTCTGGTTCCCGATCGGCACGAGCGTCCGATAGGGTTTTGCCGCCCTCGAGGCGGGCGCTCCCGCAGTGGCCATCGCCACCGCCATCAATGCTATCATCGCCTGCTGCCCCCTGATCCGGTCTCACCGCGATTGTGGCGGGGGATACGCACCAGCTCAACCAGAAAGGCTGACGCGTCCACCCGCATGACGATCCAGCCGCCCGGCCAGCTCCAGTTCCAGCAGCACTGTCTGCACCAGAGCCGGCGGCATTCCGGACAGGCGCACCAACTCATCCACGCCAACCGGCACCGGCCCGAGCAGATCGCCGATCACCTGCCGCTCCCGATCGGCAACGTCGATCGGATCCGCTTCTTCCCGGAACAGGCCGGGAAGCGCCGCGATGCGGGCGCCGAGCGGCGTAAGTGCCTCGATCACGTGGGCTGCATTCTGCACCAGCGTGGCGCCTTCGCGGATCAACAGATTGCAGCCCTGCGCGCGCGGATCCAGCGGCGATCCGCGCACCGCCATCACGCCCCGCCTCCGCCGCCAGCCGCGCCCTGATGAGCGAACCGGACTTCGGCGCGGCCTCCACGACGATCGTCCCTGGGCGAGGCAGGCGATGATGCGGTTGCGATAGGGGAGGAGGCGCGCGCGCGGCTCCGTGCCGGGCGGCTGTTCCGCGACCAGCAGTCCGCGCTCGGCAATGACACGCTGGAGCCGTTCGCTTTCGGGCGGGTAGAAGATGTCCGCCCCGCCCGCGACCACCGCGATCGTGCCGCCCTCCAGCGCGCCGATATGGGCGGCGGTATCGATGCCCCGCGCAAGGCCCGAGACGACCACGCGCCCCTCTTCCGCCAGCTCATGCGCCAGCGCGCGGGCGAAGCGCACGGCGGCGGCGGATGCGTTGCGCGCACCGACTATCGCCACCATCGGCCGCGCCGTGAGCGACACATCGCCCTGGACGATCATGGCGGGCGGCGCATCCTCCAGTTCGGCAAGCAACGCCGGACAGTCCAGGCGACCGAGCAGCAGATAGGAACCGCCCAGCGCCGCCACGCGACCGGCCTCCCGCACGATCTCCCCCGCTGCGACGACAGTTGGCGCGCGGCCACGGCCACGCCGGGCGAGATCGGGAAGCGCCTCAATCGCCCGCGCCGCCGTGCCGAACCGCGCGAGCAGCTGCCGGAAGGTAACGGGGCCGATCGATGGGGTGCGGATCAACCGCAGCCGATCGACAGCGTCGGCATCCAGCACGGCGGGTGCGATCGCGTCAGGCCTTGCCGATGCGCGGCTCGGTGCCGGCAAACAGGCGCACGATGTTCGATCGATGCGTCCACAGCACCGTCAGCGCGAAGGCGAGGAACATGAGCGTGAGAGCGGGTTCGAAAAAATAGGCGGCGCAGACCGGCGTCACCAGGGCCGCGCCGATGCCACCGACCGAGGAATGCCGCGTCAGCAGCGACGCCCCCAGCCAAACGATCGCGAATGTCAGCCCGCATGGCCAGAACAGGGCCAATGCGATGCCAAGATAGGTGGCGATCCCCTTGCCGCCTCGGAAGCGGAGCCAGACCGGAAAGATGTGTCCATAAAAAGCGAAGACGCCTGCCAACGGCCCCAGGCCCGACTGGATACGATCCGCGATCAGAATGGCGATGGCGCCCTTGCCGGCATCGAGCAGCAGGGTGAGCGCGGCCACACCCTTACGGCCGGTGCGCAACACGTTGGTCGCGCCGATATTGCCCGATCCGATGGTGCGCAAATCGCCGGCGCCGCTCAGACGCGTCAGAAGCAGGCCGAACGGGATCGATCCCAAAACATAGCTGCCGAGCGCCACCAGCGCCGGGATTGCCCAAACATCCAAAGATCCCGCCCCCTTCGTCTGGAGCAGGTTAATGGAACTCTGCCGCGATGCAATTGATCTACATCACGCGCGAACAAAACACAAACACGCCGGCCTTTCGACCGACATGCCTGCATCGTTCAGAACGGCTGTTGTCAGATACGGTTGATCGCGCCCTTCACCGAACCCTTGGCCTGCTGCAGATCGCCCTTGGCTTCCTGCGCATCGCCTTCCGCTTCGATATCCGGCCGGTCGGTCGCATCGCCCACGGCGCGCTTCACCTTGCCGACGGCTTCGTTGACCGCGCCCGTGACCTTGTCTGCGATCTCGCCCATGAAGCATCTCCTACAGCTGGCAGAATTGCCGGTTCCTTCGCATTCAACGGACGGCGCCGCGCCGCGTTCCTGACAACGGCTTTCGTCCTGCCGCACAATCGGCCATGAGCGTCGCGTGACACTCCGCCATCTGCCCTCGATCGCCACGGCCGCTATGCTGCTGCTTCTCGCCGGCTGCGCGAACCAGCCGCCACCCCCGCCAGCCGCGCCCGCTCCTGCGCCGCCTCCACCCGCACCGCCACCGGAGCCGGCGGACACGGAATGGCGCGATCTGCCGCTGAGCCCCGGAAGCTGGACCTACGCCCCCGGTGCGACCGGCTCTTCCGCCACGTTCGGCACGCCCGGTGCGGCGGCGTTGATCGTCCGCTGCGATCGTTCGGCGCGCATGGTGCGCTTTGCCCGTAGCGGCGCAGGGACGGGGCAAATGACGATCACCACTTCCTACGCAGGACGCGACATCGCACTTGCCCCCCACGCAGGCGCCCCGAGCGAAGCAAGCCTCGCCGCCAGCGATTCCTTCCTCGATCGCATCGCCTTCAGCCGGGGCCGCGTATCCTATGCGGTGCCGGGCCAACCGCTGCTGATGACGCCCGCCTGGGCGGAGCCGGCCCGTGTAATCGAGGATTGCCGCAGCTAAGCGAGCTCCCATCGCTTCGAAAACGGCGATATTTCAACGGCATAAAAAAGATCGATTTGGGGCTTGCAGGACAGGCCGATCTGACTCACATTCGCGTTGCTTATCAACTTTGCGAAAGGAGGTGATCCGATGTCTCATGGTTCAGTTTTGGGGTCGGTTCAGTCCGTTCGGGAGCCGCGTTCGTAAGAACGCCGTGGGTCTCCCGGGCCGAACATCCGGCCGCTGACCATGTCTGAAGAGCCATCGGCGCCCATGCGCCGGTGGCTCTTTTTCATATAAGCGCCTGCGCGATTGCAGCGGCTTTCGAACAGGGAAAGTCGTATTGCGCCGCTTCGGTCATCCGCTTTCATATCGGCGTAATGGGAGGAACAGCCGCCTGCCGCCTCACTACTGGCAGGCCGGGAGCGGTCGTCGACCTGCCCCGTAGCAGGAGCAAAGCGAGAACGCCGCTCATGTCGGATCTACTCGAAGGTGCTTGAAACCTATACGGATTTTGGCTTTTATTGCTTCATCGACAGACTGGTCGATGAGGAAAATATGACAGCTAACGACAACGACGCATTCACCCGGGTCATCCACAAACTGGAACGCTTGGCACCTTTGGAGCAAGCGGACCGGGACGCAATTCGAGCCCTGCCGTTCAGGATCAAGACGGCGCCGCCAAATCACTATCTTGTGAAAGAGGGCGCAGCTGCGACCGACTGTTGCGTGCTGCTGACCGGCTATGTCTGCCGGCACAAAACGACCAGCAGCGGCGACCGGCAGATCGTCTCCTTTCACATGCCTGGAGACATTCTCGATCTTCAGCATCTGCTGCTATCCCGTGCCGATCACAATCTAGAGACCATCACAGAGGCAACGTTTGCCCTAGTCCCGGCCGAGGATCTTCGGCGCGTGGCTCAGCAGCGGCCGCTGCTCGCCGAGGCGCTTTGGCGCGACACGCTCATCGATGCCTCGATCTTTCGCGAGTGGGTGCTGAACGTCGGCCGGCGTGATGCGAAGTCGCGGATTGCGCACATGCTCTGTGAGTTCGCCGCACGCCGGGAAAAGGCCGGGCTGGGGCCGCCCGAGCGGTTCAATCTGCCGATGACGCAGGAACAGATCGCCGATGCGACGGGCCTGACCTCCGTCCACGTCAATCGCATGCTGTTCGAACTTGCGGCCGATGGCGTGATCGTCCGCGACAAACGCCAAGTCGAGATCACCGACTGGTCCCGGATGTGCCGCGTTGCCGATTTCAACGCAGCCTATCTCCACGAGGCTGCCTGATGTTTTCGTTCCAGCCTGTTACTCTGGACACCACCTCCCCTGACAGCGAAGCCGCTCTCGTGTTTCGCAGCGGCCGGCTCGTCGCGGTACTCACGCGCCTCAGCGACATTCATGCAGACCTTGGCGGCAAGTGGTTCCTCGAGGCTGCATTTGCGGATGTGCCGGCCGTCCAACCCGTCGTATTCGAGACGATGGAACAGTTCGGGGAGTGGCTTTCCGAGGAGGCTTAACACGCCCTTTTACGCGCAATCGGCGGTCCGGCGGCAACCGCGCCGGATCGCCGGTCAGCTGCGCTCCAGCAATTCGTCCCGCACTCTGATCGCCGCCACCGCAATGCGCACCTCGATCAGGAACAGCATCAGGCTGGCGATCAGCAGCAGCAGCGAGAATGCGAACAGGATCGACAGAGTCCGCGCAAAACCCACACCGACAAGACGCGCCAGGAATATCCCCGCGACGAGGCTGCACAGCAACACCGCGCTTGCCGTCGCGAGGAAGATCGAATTGTTCACGATCGACATGCGGCGATCGAGCAGGCGTAATTCCTTCACCTGCTGGGCGTGGCGCGGATGATCCTTCGGGGTGTACACCTCCTCGATATCGCGCGCACGATCGACGATGCGGCTCAGCCGGCCGGTGAGCATGTTCAGCACAAGCCCGATGCCGTTCAGCAGGAACACCGGGGCCAGCGCGAACTGGATATCGCGCGCCAGCCCCGGCAGACCAGTGATGTGGAAGACGTCGTCGAAGCCGACCGGCAGCGCCATTACCCTACCCGCAGCCCCGTATTGACGCCCATCGACTGAAGATATTTCTTCACGTTGCGTGCCGCCTGCCGCAGCCGCTGTTCGTTCTCGACCAGCGCGATGCGGACATAGCCCTCACCATTTTCACCATAACCAACGCCCGGCGCCACCGCGACTTTGGCATGGGTGAGCATCTGCTTGGAGAATTCCAGGCTGCCGAGATGCGCCAGAGCCGGCGGCAGCGGCGCCCAGGCGAACATGGAGGCGGCGGGCGAGGGAATATCCCACCCGGCGCGGCTGAAGCTCTCTACCAGCACGTCGCGGCGCTTGTGATAGAGTTCGCGGTTCTGCGTGACGATGTCCTGTGGGCCGTTCAGCGCCGCACAGGCCGCCGCCTGGATCGGGGTGAAGGCGCCGTAATCCAGATAGGATTTCACCCGCGTCATCGCCGCAATCAATTGCTTGTTGCCCACCGCGAAACCGATCCGCCAGCCGGCCATCGAGAAGGTCTTGGAAAGCGAGGTGAACTCGATCGCCACATCCTTGGCGCCCTTCACCTGCAGGATCGAGACGGTCGGCTTCCCGTCATAATACAGTTCGGAATAGGCAAGGTCGGAAATGATCCACACCTTGTTGTCCCGCGCCCAGGCCACCAGCCGTTCGTAAAAGGCGATGTCCACCGTCTCGGCCGTAGGATTGGACGGATAGTTGACGACGAGGATCGAGGGGCGCGGAACCGTGAAGTTCATCGCCCGCTCCAGGCTTTCGAAATAATGCTCGTCGGGCGTCGTCGGCACGGCGCGGATCGTGGCGCCGGCGATGATGAAGCCGAACGTATGGATCGGGTAGGACGGATTGGGCGCCATCACGACATCCCCTGGCGCGGTGATCGCGGTGGCGAGGCTGGCCAGCCCTTCCTTGGATCCCATCGTCACGACGACTTCGCTGTGCGGATCCAGTTCCACTCCGAAGCGGCGCGCATAATAGCCGGCCTGCGCCTTGCGGAGCCCCGGAATACCGGCCGATGCGGAATAGCCATGCGCGTCGGGCTTCTGCGCGACTTCCACCAGCTTGGCGATGACATGCGGCGGCGGTGGCAGATCGGGATTGCCCATGCCGAGATCGATAATGTCTTCGCCCGCCGCGCGCGCCGCTGCCCGCATCGCGTTCACTTCGGCGATGATATAGGGCGGCAAACGGCGGATGCGGTAGAAGTCTTCGGTCATCTCGTCCTCGGGTTGCAAGGCCCGGATGGCCGAACGCGGATCGCTCGCCCCAGCCCGGGTGTTTGGGCTATAGGCGGTTTGCGGCCGAATTGGCAGCCGAGATGGGCCGGGAGTAGGAATGATGGCGAAACCCGGAGAGGTGCCCCAGGACGGTGCCGCTTTGCTCAAGGAAATGGCGCATTGGACCGGGGTGATCGGCCAGGCCCAGCAGATGCTAATGGAGCATGGCGCGAGCGCCGCGATGAAGGCGAGCGACGATCTAACCAAATCCATGTCGGCCATGCCGATTGCCGATCCGGCGGCGATGGCAAGCGCACCGCAGGCCATGTGGGCGGAAGCCCTGGGCTTCTGGCGATCGATGCTGCCCGATAGCGCGCCGGCCGCGCCCGATCGCCGGTTCGCGTCGCCCGATTGGCAGGAGCCCCTGTTCGATCTGATTCGGCAGACTTATTCGGCCGTCGCCGATCAATTCCTGTCGGTCATCGATCAGACGCCGGGTTTGGATACGCGGCAGGCCGAGCAGCTCCGCTTCCACGCACGCAATTTCGTGGAGGCGATGAGCCCCACCAATTTCCCCTTCACCAATCCGCAGGTGATGGCCAAGATCGTCGAGACTCGCGGACAGAATCTGATCACCGGCCTCCAGCGGATGCTGGACGACGTGACCAGCGGCCAGCTGCGCCACGTGGACAAGGGCGCGTTCGAAGTGGGCCGCGATCTCGCCACCACGCCGGGCAAGGTCGTCTATGAAGCGCCCCTGTTTCAGCTGATCCAGTACAGCCCGACGACCGAGCAGGTATCGGAAATACCGCTCATCATCTTCCCGCCGTGGATCAATCGCTTCTACATCCTCGATCTGGCACCCGAGAAGAGCTTCGTACGCTGGGCGGTGGAGCAGGGGCTGACCGTCTTCATCGTCTCCTGGAAATCGGCCGATGCCAGCATCGCGCACGTGCTGATGGACGATTATGTCATCAACGGCGAATGGGAGGCGATCGAAGTCGTCACCCGGCTGCTGGATGTGCCGAAGGCGCACGTGATCGGCTATTGCGTGGCCGGCACCGCGCTTTCGATGCTGCTCGCCTGGGCCGAGGCCAACGGGCAGGCCGAAAAGATCGCCAGCGCGACCTTCTTCACCACACAGGTGGATTTCAGCGAATCCGGCGATCTCGCTTTGTTCGTGGACGATGCCCAGCTGAAGCTGATGGAATCGGTGGCGAAGGACGGCGTGTTCGATGGCCGCTTCATGGCCGCGACCTTCAATCTGCTGCGTAGCCGCGATCTGATCTGGAATTATGTCGTCAACAATTACCTGCTGGCCGGCGACTACAAATCCTTCGATCTGCTTCACTGGAATGGCGACGTCACCAATCTGCCTGCGGGTTGGCAGCGCCGCTATTTGACCGAATTCTACCGGGACAATCTGCTAGTGAAGCCGGGCGGGCTTTCCGTCGCCGGCACGCCGATCGACATCACCACCGTGAAGACGCCGTCTTATGTGCAGGCCGGGCGCGAGGATCACATCGCGCCCGCGAACAGCGTGTGGAAGATGTCCCATCACTTTGCCGGGCCGCTGCGCTTTGTGCTGGCGGGCTCCGGTCACATTGCCGGCGTGATGAACCATCCGGCCGCGAACAAATATCAATATTGGACGAACGAGGCGAAGGTCGAGTCGCTGGACGACTTCGTCGCCGGCGCCACCGAAACCAAGGGCAGCTGGTGGCCGGACTGGATCAACTGGCTCTCCGCGCTCGATGCAACGAAGGTGTCGGCGGAAGGCGCGCGTATTCCCGGCGGCGGCGCCCTGCCGGCGATCGAGGACGCGCCCGGCCGCTACGTCCGGATGCGCTAGCACGGAGCGCGCCGGGGAGCGGGGCGTTGTGACGCGATGCCCTCCTCGGTCATCCGATCCTTCACCTATGACGCCGATGATCGGGTACTGGCGGTGACGTTCCAGACCGGCCGTCGCTACGCCTATCACGATGTGCCGGCGGACGTGGCCGAGGAGTTACACCGCGCATCCTCGAAGGGCGAATATTTCAACGCCGCGATCCGCGACGCCTATGCCTTCGATCGGCTGCGTTAGGTGCAACCGATCACGTGCAGGCGCACGCATGACGCCCGATGAACAGGGTGTAGTTTCCGGTTCACGCAACTCTGCCGATCATCGCGCCGTTCTACTTTCAAGAAAAACAAGGACGACGATGATGAACAAGCTGATCCTGAGTGCGGCCCTCCTCGCCATGTCCCTTCCCGCAGCGGCGCCGGCGCTCGCCGATCCGCCCGGCTGGTCTCATGCCGGTGGCCGCGATGATCGGGCACGCGGCCGTGACGATGATCGGCGAGGCAACAATGATCGGCGCTTCGGCGATGATCGACGCGACAATCGCGGACGCGGCGACAATGATGCGCGCGGCTATCGCAATTATGATTGGAACCGCCCCGACCGACGCTACGGCAACTATGATGCCGCCCGATATTATCGCGACGGGCGCGGCTATCAGGAGCGTCGGCTCGGCCGGAACGATCGCATCTATCGTGGCGGCAACGGCCGCTATTATTGCCGGCGGGACGACGGCACGACCGGCCTGATCATCGGCGGCGCGTTGGGCGGCCTGCTCGGCAACACCCTCGCCAATGGCCGTTCCACCACCATCGCGACCTTGCTGGGCGCGGGCGGCGGTGCGCTGCTGGGCCGGTCGGTCGATCGCGGCAACGTTCGCTGCCGCTGAACGCACTGCTAACATGTAGCTCAGACACCGTTCAGTCACGTCACCGCAAAGTAGCATCAGCGTCGGATAAGATCCGATCGCACAGGAGACAGGGAATGCGTCAGTGGGTTCTAGCTGCCACGATCGCGGCGATGGCGCCGGTGGCTTTCGCCACCCCGGCCGTCGCGCAGTCGCGGGGTGCCGTGGAGCAGCGTTGGGCCGATGCCCAGCGCCGCTACCAGATCGAAACCGAGCATTATTATGCCGAGCGTGATCTGTATTACGGTTCGCGCCGCGGCGGCGATTATCGCGCGCCCCCACCCCCACCCCCAGGCGCTTACGGTGGCGGCTTTGGCGGCGGCGGTTATGGGCAGAACGACGACCGTTACGAGCCGAACTTCAACCCGAGCGACCATTATCGCCCCGGCAATCAGGAGCGCGTGCTGGCGCCCGACGAGCGTGTCTATGCCGGCAATGACGGCCGCTATTATTGCAAGCGATCCGATGGCACGACCGGCCTGATCGCCGGCGGCGCTGCCGGCGGCATTCTGGGCAACGTGATCGATGGTGGCCATTCGCGCACGGCCGGCACCCTGCTAGGCGCCGCGATCGGCGCACTTGCCGGCAAGGCCGTCGATCAGAACCAGGCGCAGATCAAGTGCCGCTGATCTGATACGTTTCGAGCCCGCCGGCCTTGCGAGGGGCCGGCGGGATCATACCGACTTCAGCTTCGCCCCGATGATATGCCAGCGCCGCTGCGCCGCTGTTGACCCATCCACATCGTTGACGCGACGAAGCGTGAAGCTGCCGGCGAAATGCTGGCGGCGGCCGTTCTTCAGCACCGCATCCACCCGCACCTTCACATCGCAATAGATGCTGCCGGCACCGCCGTCCGCCTCGAATGGCGGGATCGGCGTGACGCGGACGTGCGCGGTATCGGCATATCCCGCGCGGACCTGCGCCAGGCTGTATCGCCCGTGCCAGAGCCGATAGGCCGCGCGATAATCCCGCACATCGATCGCCGCATAATAACGCCGCACCACTGCGACGGCCGCAGCCGTGGAGGCTTCGGCCGGTGGCGTGGCCGGAACCGCGCCGAGCGCCAAAGCAAGCAGAGCGAGCATCGCGCCTATTCCGCCAGCGCGGCGATGCGCGCCGCATAAGCGGCGGCGACTTCGACGCGCCCCTCCTCATCCAGCCGATTGGCGCGATAGACCAGAAACGGATCCTGCCACGCCAGCCCGCATCGATGGGCGGAGGCATGGAGCGGCTTCAGCAGATCCGTCAGCGCGAACAGGTTCACCCCCTCTGGCGAATAGGCTTCCGGCGTGTTGCCGGCGGTGGCGGCTACCAGCAAAGGCACGTCCTTGATCCGGGCACCCTCGTCCTCCGCCTTGATGTAGAACATCCGCGTGAGCACCACATTCTGCCACGCCGACAATAAAGGCGGCGGCAGATACCAGTGGATCGGGAATTGCAGCACCAGCCGATCGGCCGACAGCAGCCTTTGTACTTCCGCATCCACATCGATCGCGCGCACATCGGGGTAGAGCGCCCCCATGTTGACGAGCGTCACGCCCTCCAGCGCACCCGCAGCCCCGGCCATCGCGCGGTTAGTCTTCGAGCGTTCATGCTCGGCGTGAAAATAGAGGACGAGCGTCGTCACCGGCCCATCCTCAGGCTATTTCGAGCAGGCGTTCGCGGGCGATCTTCTCCCGCCACACCAACGGCCCGGTGTGGTGGACGCTGGTGCCGGTCGCATCAACCGCCACCGTGACCGGCATGTCCTTCACCTCGAATTCGTAGATCGCCTCCATGCCGAGATCCGCGAAGCCGACGACCTTCGATGCCTTGATCGCACGCGAAACGAGATAGGCCGCGCCGCCTACCGCCATCAGATAGGCCGACCTGGCGTCCCGGATCGCCTCGATCGCCGCAGGCCCGCGCTCGGCCTTGCCGACCATAGCCAGCAGGCCCTGATCCAGCATCATCTTGGTGAACTTGTCCATGCGGGTGGCGGTCGTCGGGCCGGCGGGGCCGACGACCTCATCGCCCACCGGATCGACCGGGCCGACATAATAGATGACGCGCCCGGCGAACTCGACGGGCAGAGGCTCGCCCTTCGCCAGCATGTCGGCAATGCGCTTGTGCGCGGCATCCCGCCCAGTGAGCATCTTGCCGTTGAGCAGCAGGCGATCGCCCGGCTGCCACGATGCGACCACCTCGGGCGTCAGCGTATCCAGATCGACGCGGATCGATTCCTTGCTCGGCGCCCATTCCACCTTCGGCCAATCATTGAGATCCGGCACCGGCAGATAGGCTGGGCCAGAGCCATCGAGGTGGAAGTGCGCGTGGCGGGTGGCGGCGCAGTTGGGGATCATCGCGATCGGCTTGGAGGCCGCATGGGTCGGATAATCCAGAATCTTCACGTCCAGGATCGTGGCGAGCCCGCCCAATCCCTGCGCGCCGATGCCGAGCGCGTTAACCTTGTCGAAGATCTCGATGCGCAGTTCCTCGATCTTCGTCTGCGCACCCCGCAGCTTCAGTTGTGCCATATCGATATCGCCCATCAGCGCTTCCTTGGCGAGCGTCATCGCCTTTTCGGCGGTGCCACCAATGCCGATGCCAAGCATCCCCGGCGGGCACCAGCCGGCCCCCATCTGCGGCAGCATTTCCAGCACCCAATCGACGATCGAATCGCTTGGGTTCATCATCTTGAACTTGGATTTGTTCTCCGATCCGCCGCCCTTGGCCGCCACCTGCACGTGGACATGACGACCCGGCACCATCTCCACGTTCAGCACGCAGGGCGTATTATCCTTGGTGTTGACCCGGCCGAACGCGGGATCGGCGAGGATCGAGGCGCGCAACCGGTTCTCCGGGTGGAGGTAAGCGCGGCGCACGCCTTCATCCACCACATCCTGCAACGATTGCTCGCCGCCGAGCAGGCACTGCTGCCCCCACTTGATGAAGACGGTGACGATGCCCGTATCCTGGCAGATCGGGCGATGGCCCTCGGCGCACATCCGGCTGTTCGTCAGGATCTGGGCGATGGCGTCCTTCGCCGCCGGCCCCTGCTCCGCCTCATACGCCTCCCCCAGCGCGCGGATATAGTCCATCGGGTGATAGTAGGAGATGTACTGGAGCGCGTCGGCGACGCTTTCGATCAGATCGGCTGGCTGGATGATGACGGTCATTGGATCCCCGCAAGTGATGCGGCAGCCCTTAATGCCGATCGCCCGTCTCACCAAATCCCTCGGCGCCGGGGCACCGAGCCGCCCCGTCTCAGATCAGCAGGAAGTCGCTCGCCAAAATGGTAGTCCCCGGCGTCACATGCGCGAACGGTGTCCAGCCGATGCCGCCCGTGCCATCCGGATCGAACATCAGATTGCCCTTCACCGCATCGTACAGAACATGCACGTCGGCCGTCAGCGCCTTGGCGCCGACCTAGAAGGCGTTCGCGCTGAGCTGGCCGATGCCGCCTGCGCATAGGCCCGCTGTGACAGGCCGATATGATCCACGCCCGAGACTAAGTCCGTAATCTCGTCGATGTTGGAATAGCCGCGCGGCGTATCGAAGACGAACAGATCGGCACCGCTGCCACCCGTCAGCACATCGTTGCCCAGCCGCCCGGACAGGATATCGTCTCCGTCGCCGCCATCGATCCGGTTGCCGCCCTCATTCCCCGTAATAGTATTCGAATCGGCGGAGCCGATCGCCCCGATCGCACCCACGCCCTTCAAGACGATGATTTCGATCGATTGCCTGGCGGCCGAATAATCGACCGTGCTGTTGACCGTATCCCGGCCCTCGCCAGCCTTCTCGATCAGGCGATCGCCGACATTATCGACCGCATAGATGTCGTCGCCTTTGCCGCCGGCCATCAGATCGGCGCCCTCGCGGCCCGCCAGGATATCGTTGCCATCGTTGCCGTAAAGGAAATCGCCGCCGGATCCGCCGTAGGCGGTGATGTTCGCGCCGCCGGTGAGGCGGATCGCCTCGATATTCGGGCCAGCCTTGCCGGCCGTCCCATTCAGCCCGGTCAGGTCCTGCGAGACGGAGGAATAGATCGTGCCGAAACCCTCGCCAATACCATTTGCCCGGCGTCTTCCCCGTCGCGATCGACAGAGTATCGAATTCATCGCCGAAGGTTTGCCCATAGCCGCTGAGATCGAGGGCTGTTCCGGCAAATTGCTCCGTCCAGGTTACGGAAGGGGTCGTCATGGCCAACACTCCAAAGATGTCGGCGCATCCGTAGGTGTCGCAAAGGGATTTATTACTTAAAGCGCATGATTGCCGGCGCTTAACAGTCGCGTGATTTGGTGATTTGGAGGCATTACATCATCGGTTTCGGATGATGTTTGCGCAGCGCGTCAAATCAGACTGGGTCGCCGAACAGCCCCAACTGGCCCACCTCGTCGGCGGTCAGGTCGATGCCGAACATCAGGCTGAGCCGCATCCGATAGACGCGCGGATCGGTAATCTCGGCCTCGGCCGACTGATCCTTGCTGTGGCGGCGATAGGAGCGGCCATTCAGCGTGGCGAAGCCGTGCGGCAGCGGCACGCTGACAATCCGGTTCTGGACGAAGCGGCTCTCCGGCGCATGGCTCACCCAGAAATTGGATAGAGCAAGATCCACCGGGAAGACCGGCGCGAGCGTGAAGCTGTATTGATCCTGCCAGCCCTCGCCCGAACCGCGTCCGTCCGTCATCCCCGGGTGGCCGTTGCGGGAGAGCATCCATCCGAATTCGGGATCGCGGGCGATCCTGAACCGCGCGCCGTCCGGCGCCTCGGCCTCTTCGCCGTCCACCAGCGGCATCGGCGGTGAATAGCTGCCGCCAAAGCCGGCATCCGCGATCCAGTCCTGCCCGTCGATCGTCACCAGCGCCAGCGTGTGGGTCTGCGGCGGAACGGTGTCGGGCTGGCCGAGCCACACACGCGCCAGCAGCGGTCGCGCCGCAAAGCCTGTCGCCTCCAGTGCATTCAGGAACAGGCGGCCATGTTCGAAGCAATAGCCGCCCCGCCGCGCGCTCACGAGCTTCGCGAACACGCTGGTCGGATCGATGCGTATCTCGCGGCCGAGCGCGATATCGAGGCTCTCAAACGGAATCGTCAGCCGATGCGCCCGCTGAAGAGCCGCCAGCCCTTCCGCATCGGCCGCAGGAACCGGCGCATCCTTCAGGCCGATGCGGGCGAGGTACGCGTCGAGGGCGAACGGAATGGTCGTATCCATGCCGCGCCTATCCAACGGACCGGCGGCCGCGACAAGAGGCGGCGGTTGGAAGGTTAGCGCACCAGCCTCTTCGCAAGACGCTGAAGCTTGGGGGGAACCCAATCCTCCACGAAATGGGCGTAGCCCACCTTCCAGTCGGTCTTGTCGCCCGTTCCGGGGCGCGTCTGGAAGGTCGTCGTCCGCTTGGGCGCGGTCTGTTCGGCGGGGAAAGCCGTATAATAATAGGTGGCAATCGAACGGCGCGACCGATCCGGCGGACAGGCCAGCGGCTCCGGCACACCATGAAAGCTCTGCAGCGTGGTGTTAAAGACAACAGCGCGCGCCATCACCGGCGGAACCGAGACCGCAGCCTTGCGCATCTTCTTGTCCCACAGCTCCAGATCGCCGCGATATTCGGGCTGCCAGTCCTCGTTCAAATAGATCAGCAGATTGAGCCGGCGTTCCACCTTCATGTCGGTATGAACGTTGAAATCGGCGTGGACGCTCAGATGCCCACCCGCGAGCGTCTCATGCAAGCCACCACCGGTGAAATACGGATCCGAGATCAAATTCGGGATACCCGTCATGGCCGACAGAAACGCAAGGAACGGTTCGCCATTCAGTTCGGCCAGCAGATTGCGGACGCGGCCGCTCTCCACCGTGTTCGGATCGAACTGAAACTTCAGCCTTTCCTGTGGGCGATCGAAATAGTCGCGGCCATCGCGCGCCGGGAATTCGTCCACCAACCGCCGCAGGACGTCCGCATCCAGGAAATCGTCCATCACGATGTGGGGGAAGGGCGCAGCATGCTGGTACGATTCCGCCAACGACTGGCCGACCGCGACGCACTGGTCCCGATCGAAATGAAGGTATCCGCCTTTTTCATGAAGATCGAGCAACGCCATGCTTCATTCGCCCCGACTGATCGCGGACGCTCTTTCCGAAAGCCGGTCCGCCGCGCAACCGTATAATGCCGGTTCCTTGATCAATTGCTCACACCGGCTGGCCGATGTCCAAGATCATGCCGCCGCAGGGCTTGCGCAATGATCCGGCCGCGATCGCGGTGCATCGCCTCGTGCGTGCGATCGTCCATCGTCGCGCGGGCGCTTCGTCCCATTTGGGCGAAACCGGCGCAATCGGCCGCGACACCGTCCAGCGCGGCGGCCAAGGCATCCGCATCGCCTGTACGCACCAAACGCCCCTCAATGCCGTCATGCACCAGTTGCCGATTGCCGGACGTATCGCTGACGATCGCCGGCACGCCCCGCGAAAAGGCATCAAAAAGCACCCGAGGCTGCTCTTCGGACAGCGTCGGCACGATGATCGCGGAATAGCGATCCAGCAGCGCGAAGAATTCGGCGCCGTAGCGCACGGACTCGAGCAGTCGCACGCGACCTGGGTGGCGCCCGGCGAGAGCGGCGATCTCGCCCAGCAGATCGCCCTCGCCGATGATATCTACCCGCGCCGCGCTTCGTTCGATCGCCCGGATCAGCACGGCCACGCCCTTCGCCTCGGTCAGCCGGCCGGCGAAAAGCAGCCGCCCGTCCTTGGCGGCCCATGCCGCGTCGAGCGCACTCGCATCGATGAGATGTTCGGGATCGACCCACGTTGCTGGGGCGACATGCGAGGCGCCACGCGGGCGGCGCAGCAGGCTCCGGCGATACTCCTCGGTCGTGAAGAAGGTGATGTCTGCGGCGTCCAGGCACAGCCGGTTGATGCGTTCGTAAATCGCCGCCTGGAACCGCTTGATCGGAGACGCTTTGACGCCCGCCGGCACCCGCCAGAAACTCGATTCGACCCCGATCATCAGCAGGCGGCCCCGCATCCGCGCGATCGGCACCGCAACCCACCCGAGCGGAAACGGCCAACCGGCAATCCCGGTATGGACGATCCGGGCACCCCCTATCGCCCGCCACAGCCGCGCGGCAATGAGCGGGAGATCGAACAGGGTCCGGCGGCCAAGCGGCGGCAAGGGCAGGATCGTGATCCTTGGTTCGTCGATCGGCAGCCAGTCCGGCGGCACCGCCCCGCCATCGATGGGGCAGGCGAGCGTGAGCCGCTCCACCGCGACCAGATGGAGCAGCAGATCCTTGTGCCACAAAGGGTCCGCCCAGAACCGGCCGTCCTTCCGGATCAGCGAGATGTTGAGCAGCAACAGATACGGCGTCTCGATCCGCGCGATGCACTGGTCGGACATCAGGAGATTGCAGCCGGGCGCACGCGATGGCTGTAAGCGCCACGGTCATAGGCGACAAGAAGATACCCTGCCGAAACCGCCTTTGCCGAATTGCGGCCGGCTTTCTCCATCACCATATTGCCGGCTTATGGCGATCCAGATCCGCACGAGCCTCGCAGAACCCGAAACCAGCGAGACCTTCATCCCCCATCGCCCGGTGCGGCCGGACAAGAAGGAGGGCGGCAAGCCCTTCAAGCTCGTCTCGGAATATGAGCCGTCGGGCGATCAGCCGACCGCCATCGCCGAACTCTCCGCGCAGGCGTTGGCCGGCGAGCGGGATCAGGTGCTGCTCGGCGTCACCGGCTCCGGCAAGACCTTCACGATGGCGAAGGTGGTGGAGAAGCTCCAGCGCCCGGCGCTGATCCTCGCCCCCAACAAGATCCTCGCCGCCCAGCTTTACGGCGAATTCCGCAGTTTCTTCCCCGAGAACGCGGTGGAATTCTTCGTCAGCTATTACGATTACTACCAGCCCGAAGCCTATGTGCCGCGCAGCGACACCTACATCGAGAAGGAAAGCTCCACCAACGAGGCGATCGATCGGATGCGCCATTCGGCCACCCGGTCCTTGCTGGAGCGGGACGATGTGCTGATCGTCGCGTCGGTGTCATGCCTGTACGGCATCGGCTCGGTCGAAACCTATTCGGCGATGATCTTCGATTTGAAGAAGGGCCAGACGGTCGACCAGCGCGAGATCATCCGCAAGCTCGTCGCGCTCCAGTACAAGCGCAACGACGCCGCCTTCCAGCGCGGCAATTTCCGAGTGCGCGGCGCCAATCTGGAGATCTTCCCCTCGCACTATGACGACAGCGCATGGCGGATCGAATTCTTCGGGGACGAGATCGAGCAGATCACCGAATTCGACCCGCTGACCGGCAAGACCAGCGCCACGCTGAAGGACATTCGCGTCTATGCGAACAGCCACTATGTGACGCCCGGCCCCACGCTGAAGCAGGCCACCGAAGCGATCCGCTTCGAACTGGCCGAGCGGCTCAAGGAATTGGTGGCCGAGGGCAAGTTGATCGAGGCGCAGCGGATCGAGCAGCGCACCAATTTCGATCTGGAGATGATCGCCGCCACCGGATCGTGCGCGGGCATCGAGAATTACAGCCGCTTCCTCACGGGCCGCTTGCCGGGCGAGCCGCCGCCGACCTTGTTCGAATATCTGCCCGAAAACGCGTTGCTGTTCGTGGACGAGAGCCACCAGACCGTGCCGCAGATCGGCGCGATGGCGCGGGGCGATCATCGCCGCAAGATCACGCTGGCGGAGTACGGCTTCCGCCTGCCGAGTTGCATCGACAATCGCCCGCTGCGCTTCAACGAATGGGATGCGATGCGCCCGCAGACGATCGCGGTCTCGGCCACACCCGGCCCGTGGGAAATGGAGCAGACCGGCGGCGTCTTCGCCGAACAGGTCATCCGCCCGACCGGCCTGATCGATCCGCCGGTGGAGATCCGCCCGATCGACAGCCAGGTGGACGATCTCGTTCACGAGGCGATGGAGACGGCCAAGAAGGGCTATCGCAGCCTTGTCACCACGCTCACCAAACGCATGGCAGAGGATCTGACCGAATATCTCCACGAAGCCGGCCTTAAGGTCCGCTACATGCATTCGGACGTCGAGACGCTGGAGCGGATCGAGCTGATCCGCGATCTGCGGCTGGGCGTGTATGACGTGCTCGTCGGCATCAATCTGCTGCGCGAAGGCCTCGACATTCCCGAATGCGGACTGGTGGCGATTCTGGATGCGGACAAGGAAGGTTTCCTCCGTTCGGAAACCTCGCTGATCCAGACGATCGGCCGCGCCGCCCGCAACGTGGACGGCAAGGTCATCCTCTATGCCGATCGCATCACCGGATCGATGGAACGGGCAATGGCGGAAACGGCTCGGCGCCGCGAAAAGCAGCAGGCATACAACGTCGAACACGGCATCACGCCCGAGACGATCCGGCGCGGCATCACCGACATCGTCGGCCACCTGTCCTCCAAGGATCAGGTGACGGTGGACACGGGGATCGAGGATCGGCCGCACATGGTCGGCCACAATCTGCGCGCCTACATCGAAGAGCTCGAGCAGAAGATGCGCAACGCCGCCGCCGATCTGGAATTCGAGGAAGCCGGCCGCCTGCGCGACGAGATCCGCAAGCTGGAAGCCGACGAACTCGGCCTGCCCGTGGACGAGCGCGTGGCCAGCGTGCGCGGCAATTCGACGCTGGGCAAACCGGGTACGCGGCAGACCCGCTATGGCAAGGCGCAGGCGGCCAGGGCCGAGAAAAGAAGCCGGGGGCGGTAGATTTGTAGAGAGTAACTCTACAACGTGAGGGCGGTAACGCGCTGACCTCTTGCCGACTAGCGGGAATGGCGAAAGGATATCGCTGTGACCCGTATCGCCAAACTTTACGCGAGCGTTCTAGCAACCCGTCGCTCCCCGATCGCCTTCCGGGAATTCGAGCGCCTGCTTCTCGCTTTTGGTTTTTGGCATGTAAGAACCACTGGCAGCCACCAGCAATACGGCCACCCTCAAGTCGATCGCATTCTCAGCGTTCAGCCGCGTGGCAAGGATGCTAAGCCCTATCAGGCCGAGCAGTTTCTCGATATGATCGAAGAGTTCGGATTGAAGATCGAGCCATGATGCCGCGTTATCACATCAATCTTTTCTGGTCGCAGGACGATCAGTCTTGGGTGGCCGATGTGCCCGACCTGAAATCATGCGCCGCGTTTGGCGATACGCCCACGGAAGCAGTCACTGAGGCACAAGTCGCGATCAGGGGCTGGATCGAGGCAGCGACCGAACTTGGTTTGCCTATTCCGGAACCCCGCTATCGCCCCGCCATCTACGCGGCAGCCTGACGCCAGCCGATACTGTGCTGCTGCGCGCTAATTACCGAATATTTGCCACGTCTGCCGTTACCCCAACAATCCCTCATGCAGCCGCACCACACGGTCCATCTGCGCGGCCAGCCGCTCGTTATGCGTGGCGATGAGGGCGGCGGCGCCCTCGCCGCGCACCAGCCGCACGAACTCCGCCAGCACGCGATCCGCCGTGGTCTCGTCCAGATTGCCGGTCGGCTCGTCGGCCAGCACGAGCGCCGGGCGATTGGCCAGAGCACGTGCCACCGCCACCCGCTGTTGCTCGCCACCCGAAAGCGCGGCCGGACGATGATCCAGCCGGTCGCCTAGGCCCAGCGTCGTCAGCAAATCGATCGCCCGCGCCTGCGCGGGCGCGGCGGCAGTGCCGCGCACCAATTGCGGCAGCACCACATTCTCGATCGCGCTGAAATCGGGCAGCAGATGGTGGAACTGGTAGACGAAGCCCAGCTCCTCCCGCCGCAGCCGGGTGCGCCCCTTGTCGTCAAGCTTGGAAGCTTCATGGCCGCCGATGCGGATCGATCCCTCGAAACCGCCTTCCAGCAGGCCCACCGCTTGCAGCAACGTCGACTTGCCCGATCCCGATGGCCCGAGCAGCGCCACGATTTCCCCTGCCTTCACCGAGAAATCCACGCCGCGCAGCACGTGGATCGTCCGTCCGCCCTGCGTGAAGGCGCGCTTGAGGCCGGTGGTCCCCAGCACTTCACTCATAGCGCAGCACCTGTACGGGATCGGTCCGCGCCGCGCGCAAGGCCGGGTAAAGCGTGAACAGCAACGACATCACCATCGTCATCACCACAATGGAGATCACCTCCACGGGATCGGTGCGCGACGGCAGCTCGGTCAGAAAGCGGATCGAGGGATCCCAGAGGTTCTGGCCGGTGACAAGCTGAACAAAATTCACGATCGACTGACGGAAATACAGGAAGATCGTCGCGAGGATCAGCCCGCCGATCACGCCCAGCGCACCGATGGTAAGGCCTACGGTCACGAAGATGCGGATCATCGCGCCGCGGTCCGCGCCGATCGTGCGCAGAATCGCAATGTCCCGCGTCTTCGCCCGTACCAGCATGATCAGCGACGACAGGATGTTGAACGCCGCAACCAGGATGATGATCGAAAGCACGATGAACATCGTCACCCGCTCCACCTGCAAAGCCTCGAACAGGCTGGCGTTCATCTGCCGCCAATCGCGGACCTCGGCCACGCCCCTGGCGGCGGCGGCGACCGGCTTCAGGATCTGCTCCACGCGATTGGCATCGGTCGTCTGCACCTCGACCATGCCGACCGCATCGCCCAGCATCAGCAGGGTCTGCGCATCGGTGATCGGCATAACGACGAAGGCATTGTCGTAATCGTAGATCCCAACCTCAAACACCGCCGCCACGCGATAGGAGACGATGCGCGGCACCGTGCCGAACGGAGTCGTCTCTCCGGCCGGGCTGATGAGGCTGATGTCGCCGCCAATGCCGACGCCCAATTGCTCGGCCAGACGCGCGCCGAGCGCGACCGTGCCCGCACCCGGCCTCACCGCCTTGATGTCACCGGCGATAACGTTGCCGCCAATCTGTTTGCCGAATATCTCCTCCTGCCGCATGCCGCGTACCAGCACGCCTTCCACGCGGCCGGCGGCGCTCGCCATCAACGGCTGCTCGATCAGCGGTACGGCGGAGGTGACGCCGGGCGTCTTCTGCGCAACGTCCACGATGCGGCGCCAGTCGGCCAGCTTGCCGTCATAGCCCTGGATCACGGCATGGCCGTTCAGCGCCGTCGTCTTGTCGAACAGTTCGGCACCAAAGCCGTTCATCACGGACATAACGACGACGAGCGCGGCGACACCCAGCATCACGCCGCCGAGCGAGAAACCGACGACGACCGCGATGATCCCCTCGCCCTTACCAGGCCAGAGATACCGACGCGCGATCATGCGTTCGTAAGGCTTCAGAAACATCGGGTAGCCCCGGTTCTGCCTGCCCCGTCATCTCGGCGAAAGCCGGGATCCACGGTGCCACAGGCGGCGCGCACGATGATCGGGTCGAACGCCCCTCCACGCGATGGACCCCGGCTTGCGCCAAGGTGACGGACCCCGTGGGTCATCCGCGAACCCGCGCCACAGCATCCGCAGGTGACAATTCCACCTTCTCGCCCGTGGCGCGGCGCTTCACCTCGACCACCCCGTTCGCCAGCCCCTTGGGGCCGACCACAATCTGCCAGGGCAGGCCGATCAGATCCATCGTCGCGAACTTGGCACCACCGCGTTCGTCGCGGTCGTCATACAATACCTCGACGCCCGCCGCCGTCAGCTGCGCATACAGATCGTCCGCCGCGGCAGCGCAGGCCGCATCGTCGGCGCGCATGTTGATGAGGCCCACGGCATAAGGCGCAACCGCATCGGGCCAGATGATGCCCTTGTCGTCATGGCTCGCCTCGATGATCGCGCCAATCAGGCGGGAGACGCCGATGCCGTAGCTGCCCATCTGCGGCACCACTTCGGTCCCCTCCGGTCCCTGCACCTTCAGGCCCATCGCCGCCGAATATTTGGTGCCGAAATAGAAGATGTGGCCAACCTCGATCCCGCGCGACGTGCACAGCGCCTCGCCGGCTTCGCGCTCGCGATCCAGATCCCGCTTCTCGTCCGTGGCCGCATAATCGGCGGTCAGGCTGCTGACGAAATCCTGCAAAGCGGCCGCATCGTCCGCATCGACCTCCAGCGCGCGATCCTGCTGCCACGCGGTGTGATAGAAGACCTCGCTCTCGCCGGTCGGCGCTAGCACGATGAATTCGTGGCTCAGATCGCCGCCGATCGGGCCGGTGTCGGCTTGCATCGGAATCGCGCGCAGCCCCATGCGCGCATAGGTCCGCAGATACGCCACGAACATGCGGTTGTAGCTATGGCGCGCACCGGCCTCGTCCAGATCGAACGAGTAAGCGTCCTTCATCAGGAATTCGCGGCCGCGCATCACGCCAAAGCGGGGGCGCACCTCATCCCGGAACTTCCACTGGATGTGGTAGAGCGTGCGCGGGAGATCGCGATAGGAGCGCGCCGCATCGCGGAAGATGCTGGTGATCATTTCCTCGTTGGTCGGCCCGTAAAGGATGTCGCGATCGTGCCGGTCGGTGATGCGCAGCATTTCCGGACCATAGGCATCGTACCGCCCGGATTCGCGCCAGAGATCCGCCGATTGCAGTGTCGGCATCAGCAATTCGATCGCACCGGCGCGGTCCTGCTCCTCGCGCACGATCTGCGCGATCTTCTGCAACACGCGATTGCCCAGCGGCAGCCAGGCATAGATGCCGGCGGCGGTCTGCCGCACCAGCCCGGCGCGCAGCATCAGCTTGTGGCTGACGATCTGCGCCTCGGCGGGCGATTCTTTCATGACGGGCAGGAAATAACGGGAAAGGCGCATGATCGTCCGTGGCTGTGGCGGGGTTGTTCGCTGCTTAGGCTTGGGCTGCGGCGAGGGCAATCAAGAGCGGATGTTGCGCAGAAAACACAGAGTGCGACCTTTCGTAATGTTAGCCTATCATTAACCATGACAACATGAAGCAGCCTCAGCTACCAGCATTCCACGGACGACGGCCTACGGCTCGGGTTCGGGGAGGCCACGGCCCCGCACGGTGCAAACCGGAGCGAGTGGGCCGGGCGCAGATCGGGGGCTGACGAGCGATCGTCACGCAGGCGCCTGGGTCACCTCAAAAAGGGGTGGCCCGGGCGTTTGCCGTTTCAGGGCCTTTTTCCGCCGCACCCTTATCCCGCCAGCCGCGTTCTTGCTCCCGAAGGAGACGATATCATGGCCAGCCAGCCCCCAGGCCCCGACACGCCCCTGCCGACCCCGGTGGACGATCCGATCCCCACGCCAACCGATCCGGTGCCGTTAACGCCCAGCGATCCGGTGGTTTCACCCGGTCCCGCCGGCGATCCTTTTACCGAAGGCCCATAACTTTCATCGGGTTTTAACCGGCGGGCGGCATAATCCCGGCATCATGCCGCTTCGCTGGATCTTCCGCAGCCGCTGGGCGGCGCTCTTGTGGGCAGGCGGGATCTGCTATTCCGCCGTCCAGTTCGCCGAAGGCGACGGAACGGCGATCGATGCGGCTCATGCCCCAGACAATCGCGCGGCTACGGCCAGCGCGCTTGAAGCCGAAGATCAGGGCTGAACGGCCGATCGTCTCACGATCTGCCGACGCAGCGCGCTAATCTCAGACCAGCCGGCTCTGCTTCAACGCCGCTTCGATGAAGCTCGCAAACAAAGGATGCGGCTCGAACGGCTTGGATTTCAGCTCCGGGTGGAACTGGACGCCGATGAACCACGGATGGTCCGGCCGCTCCACGATCTCCGGCAGCGTCCCATCCGGCGACATGCCCGAAAAGCGCAGCCCGCCCTGCTCCAGCGCGTCCTTGTAATGGACGTTCACCTCATAGCGATGGCGATGCCGTTCGGAGATCGTCTCGCTCTCGTAGATCGAGGCGACATGGCTGTTGCCGGCAAGACTCGCCTCGTAGGCGCCCAGCCGCATCGTCCCGCCCAGATCGCCGCCGGCCGCGCGCGTCTGCAAGCCTTCCGCGCTCATCCATTCGGTGATCATGCCGACGACAGGCTCGTCGGTCGGTCCGAATTCGGTGGTGGAGGCAGCGGCGATACCGGCCGTGTTCCGCGCACCTTCGATGCAGGCCATCTGCATGCCAAGGCAGATGCCGAAATACGGCACCTTGCGTTCGCGGGCGAAGCGGACGCTGGCGATCTTGCCCTCGCTGCCGCGCTCGCCGAAACCACCGGGGACGAGGATGGCATGCATCGGCTCCAGCCGCGCCGCCAGCTCGTCCGAATCCTGTTCGAACAGCTCGGCATCCAGCCAGCGGATGTTGACCTTCACCCGATTGGCGATGCCGCCGTGGATCAGCGCTTCGTGCAGAGATTTGTACGCATCGGGCAGGCCGACATATTTGCCGACCACGCCGATCGTCACTTCGCCTTCTGGGTTGGTCAGGCGATCGATGATGTCGTCCCAGCGGCGCAGATCGGGGCTGGCGCCCGGATCAATGCGGAAGGAGCGCAGCACCGCCTCGTCCAGCCCGGCCGCGTGATATTGCAGCGGCACGGCATAGATGTTCGATGCGTCCAGCGCGGGTATCACCGCATCCTTGGGCACGTTGCAGAACAGGGCGATCTTGGCGCGGTCGCTATCCGGAAGCGGTCGTTCGGATCGGCACACCAGAACGTCCGGCTGGATGCCGAGGCTCGTCATGTCGCGCACGCTATGCTGGGTGGGCTTGGTCTTCAGCTCGCCCGCCGCCGCGATGTACGGCACCAGCGTTAGATGCACGAAGCAGGTATTCTCGCGCCCCAGATCGTTCCGCAGCTGGCGAAGCGCCTCCATGAAGGGCAGCGACTCGATATCGCCCACCGTGCCGCCAATCTCGCACAGCACGAAATCCAGGCCATCGGTGTCCGCGATCGCGAACTCCTTGATCTCGTTGGTGACGTGCGGGATCACCTGCACCGTCGCGCCGAGATAGTCGCCACGCCGCTCCTTGGCGATGATGTCGCGATAGATGCGGCCGGAGGTGACGTTGTCGCTCTGACGCGCGGGCACGCCGGTGAAGCGCTCATAATGGCCGAGATCCAGATCGGTCTCCGCGCCATCGTCGGTGACGTACACTTCCCCGTGCTGATACGGGCTCATCGTGCCCGGATCGACATTCAGGTAAGGATCGAATTTCCGAATGCGCACACGGTATCCGCGCGCCTGCAAGAGCGCCGCGAGCGACGCCGCCATAAGGCCCTTGCCAAGCGAGGAGACCACGCCGCCGGTTATGAAGATGAACCGCGTCATGGGAGAAAAGGCTTAGACACCCGAATCCGCGTTAGGCAAGCGCCGCGACGCCCGATGCGGGGTTTGATCCACAGTTATCGTCCGGGCCAATGCCCGATCGTCCGCCCGTCCGCCGGATGATCGACGCCGGACGCCGCTCTTACTTGGCGAGCGGGACGGCGCCGGTATCGACCGGAGCTTTCGGAGCGGCGGGCGCCGCCGCCTTGCGCGCCAGCGACGTATCGATCGTGCGCGGGCCGGTCTGCAACGTGGCGAGAGCGGCGAGGCCGATCGACATGATGATGAACAGCGTGCCGAGAATCGAGGTTGCCCGCGTCAGGAAATCCGCCGCGCCGCGCGCGCTCATCAGCCCGCCGGGATTGCCACCGGAGGTGAGCCCGCCGCCTTCCGACCGCTGGATCAGGATGACGCCTACAAGCGCTGCGGCGATGATGGCGTGGACGACGAGAAGGAAGGTGAACATGGGTCGTGGCCGTTACAGGAAGCCGGGCCGTGGGGCAATGGCGGAGCGTGCCCCGATCAGGTGGAAGGCCGCTCTTCCTTCGCCGCATCCCTCGTCTGCGGCTCCGGCTCGCGCCGCCGGCCGCCGCTCTTCTCCCGCTCCCGCTCCTTGTCGAAGTGCAGCGCCTCCAGATCATGATCCAGCGCCGCTGCGAGGATGCGCGGTCGCCATGTCTCTTCCAGGCTCTTAGCCATCTGCCGGGCGAAGGACAGATCGAACAGCAGTCTGCCATCCTGCGTGATCTTCAGCAGGTGATTGCGATAGTCGCGCTCGATATCGCTGCAACGCCCCATCGCGCCATCGACGATCTCGCCCCGGCCCGCCTTCAGCTCCGCCCAATGCGCGATGCTGTCGAGCGCGCACAGCTTCCACGCATTCAGTGCCTTGTCAGCAGCGAGCGCCTCGTCATCGCCGATCGCCCCGGCATGGCGGATCTCCATCTCCTCGGGCGTGAACGCCGGCAATTCCTGCATGCCGAGAAAGTAGGCCGCGCTCACCTTGCCGAGCGCGACGGCGCGGGCATCCGCCTTCGTCAGAGGCGCATCGGTGCGCGCGGGCTGACCGGCGGCGGCTGTAGAGACGGCAACGGCGGCAATGACTGCGACTATCCCGCAGAAACGATCACGCAGCCGCACGGCTCAGAGCGCCGCCGCCGCTTCGATGATCGGCACGAACTGCGCGGCGGTCAGGCTGGCACCGCCGACCAGCGCGCCATCCACGTTCGGCGCCGCCATCAACTCCGCCGCATTGTCCGGCTTGACCGAGCCACCGTAGAGGATCCGCACGTTCGCGCCCTCCGTCCCCAGCAACTCGTCCAGCTTGGCACGGATCAGGCCGTGCATGTCCGCCACCTCGGACAAGGACGGCGTGCGCCCCGTGCCGACCGCCCACACAGGCTCATAGCCGATCACCAGATTTGCGGCAGTGCCGGAGGGCGGCACCGATCCGGTCAGCTGCCCCGCCACGATCATCCCCGCCCGCCCGGCGTCCCGCTGGGCTTCCGTCTCGCCGACGCACAAAATCGCAGTGAGCCCCGCATCCTGCGCCGCCAGCGCTTTCGCCTGCACGTCTTCATCGCGTTCGCCCTGATCGGCACGGCGCTCGCTATGGCCGACGATCACATATTTCGCGCCGAGATTGGCGATCATCGCGGCCGATACGCAGCCGGTATGCGCGCCCTGTTCCGCATGATGGCAATCCTGCCCCCCGATCGCCAGTGAAGGCGCCGCCGCCACCGCCGCGTCGATGAGCGTGAAAGGCGGGCAAATCGCGACATCCAGCGAAGTAGCTGCATCGGCGGCGGCGGCGATCGCGTCCAATTCGGCCAGCGCCGCGCGCGTGCCGTTCATCTTCCAATTGCCCGCAACCAGCTTCCGCAACGCCATGTCCTGCCTTTCCGATGATCCGCCCGGCCGGCTAGCAGGCGATCGCGGCGGCGTGAAGCGCGGGCACGATCGCACCTTGCCTCCCCGCCAAACCTTGTCGGCTGGCCGGCCACGGCTTAAGGGCCAGCCTTCCCGCGCCTCCGTTCAGGTCAATCGATGCTCTCCTTCTTCCGTCGCGCCCTTGGCTCCTGGATCGTCGTCGCCCTGCTCGGCGTGATCATGATCGCCTTCATCGTGACCGGCGTGAGTTCGCCGAGCGGCCTTGGCGGCATGACCGGCCCCGGCGCGGACAATGTCGCGACGGTCGATGGCAAGGCGATCCCGACGACGGACGTGCAGCGCCGCGTGGAGAACCAGCTTCAGCAGGCGCGCCAGCAGCAGCCCGATCTGGATATGCCACGGTTGCTTGCTGCCGTCGGCGGCGTCGGCGCGGTCGTGGATCAATATATCAGCGGGCGCAGCCTGGAGGCCTGGGCGGCGCGGCACGGCATCGTCGCCAGCGATCGTCTGGTCGATGGCGAGATCGCCAGCATCCCGGCCTTTCAGGGCACTACAGGTCGTTTCGATGAAAAGGTGATGCGCGCCCTCCTCGCCCAGCAGCGGATTACGGAGGCGTCGCTGCGCGATGGCCTGCGCGGCGATCTGATGCGCCGCCAGCTGCTGATCCCGATCAGCTCGGGTATCCGCCCGACCCCGGCGATGCTGGAGCCCTATGCGGGCGTGCTCGTCGCTAATCGGCAGGGTCTCGTCGGCCTCGTTCCAGCCAAGCCCGAAGCGGTGAAGCCGCCGACCGATGCCGAGATAGCCGCATGGTATAAGAGCCACCTCGGCGCCTATTCGCTGCCGGAGCGCCGCGTGCTGCGGTATGCGCCGCTGGCAATTGCGCCGCCCGCGCCGACGAATGCCGAAATCGCCGCTCAATATAAGACCGACGCCGTCAAATATGCAGCCAGCGAGACGCGCGCACTATCGCAGGTAATTTTGCCGAGCGAGGCCGCCGCCAAGGCCCTGGCCGACAAGGTAGCGGCGGGCACCCCGTTCGCCACGGCGGCTGCGGAAGCGGGCTTTGCCGCCAAGGATATTTCGCTGGGCGATCAATCGCGCGATCTTTTCGAGACGATCACCTCCAGGGCGATTGCGAATGCGGCCTTCACCGCCGCCGCAGGCGCGGTCACGCCGCCGTTGAAGTCCGTGCTCGGCTGGCACGTCGTCCATGTCGATGCGATCAACGCCAAGCCCGCCCGCACGCTGGAGCAGGCCAAGCCCGAGATCGCCGCCGATCTGATCAAGAAGAAGCAGGCCGAAGGTCTTTCGGCGCTCGCCTCCAAGATCGAGGATGCGATCGGCGACGGCGCCACCTTCGATGAAGCGGTGAAGGCCAACACGCTGAACGTCGTCACCACGCCGTCGCTCACCACCACCGGCATCGCCCCGTCCGATCCTGCCTTCAAGCCGGATCCGACCGTCACCGCCTTGCTCAAGCCGGCGTTCCTGGCGGGCGTGGATGACGAACCGTCGCTGGAGCGCACCGGCCCGGACAGCGCGGTGCTGCTGGACGTCACCCGCGTCGATGCCGCCGCGCCCGTTCCGCTGGCGCAGGTTCGTCCGCGCATCATCCAGGACATCATCGTCGATCGCGCGCAGACGACCGCGCGCGCCACCGCCAAGGCCCTGCTCGACGCGGTGAACAAGGGCAGTGACATGGTGGCCGCGTTCAAGGCGGCGGGCCTTCCCGCGCCGACGCCGATCAGCGCCAGCCAGCTGGAACTGAGCCGCCTGCAGCAGCCCCCGGCCGCCGCCCGCACGCTCTTCCAGATACCGCCCGGCAAGGCGACATTGGCTGCCGCCCCTACCGGCTGGTTCGTCATCAAGGTGACGAAGATCGATCCGCCCGCGCCGCAAATGCGCGCCGCGATCGCGCAGCAGATGCGCGCCGATCTCGGCCGATCGATGGGGGACGAGATTCTCGATCAGTTCGCGCGCGCCGCCGGCACGGAAGTGACGATCAAGAAGAACGCCAAGGCGATTGCTGATCTCGGCAAGCAGCTGACCGGGCAGGCGCCCGCCGCCCGCCCGTGATCGGCCGGACATGATCGGCGGGACGGACGAAGCCGCGCGGGCGGCGCTCGCGCAAGGGCGCCCTGCGCTCGTCTGGCGCAAGCAGCTCGCGGATACGGACACTCCCGTCGCCGCCGCGCTGAAATTGATTGAACCCGGCCGGGGCGATTTCCTGCTGGAATCAGTAGAGGATGGCGCGACGCGCGGGCGCTACAGCCTGATGGGGCTCGCGCCCGATCTGCTGTTCCGCGCACGCGGCCGCGATGCCGAGATCAACCGACGCTGGCTGGCCGAACCCGATGCGTTCAAAGCCGTGGCAGGCGATCCGCTGGTTGCGCTGCGCGCGCTGGTGGGCGAATGCCGGATGGACGTGCCGGGCGAACTGCCGCCCGCGCTCGCCTGCCTGGTCGGCTATTTCGGCTATGAGACGGTGGGTCTGGTCGAGCGGCTGCCGCGCCCCTCGCCCAATCCGCTCGATCTGCCGGACATGCTGTTCTGCCGGCCGACCTTGCTGCTCGTGTTCGATCGGCTGGCCGACCAACTGTTCCTCGTCGCCCCCGTCTGGCCCGGCGCGACCGATGCGGACAGTGCCGTCGCGAGCGCGGTAGAGCGGATCGAAACCGCCGCTGCCCGGCTCGCCGCACCGCTCCCGGCCGGTGCCGGCCAAGCCGCCGATCTGCCCGACGTGACACCGACGCCGGTTCTCCCCGCCGGCCGCTATGGCGAGATGGTTGCGGCGGCGAAGGAGTATATCGGCGCGGGCGACATCTTTCAGGTCGTCCTCGCCCAGCGCTTCACCGCACCCTTTCCGCTGCCGCCCTTCGATCTCTATCGTGCGCTCCGACGGATCAATCCTTCGCCCTTCCTCTACCATCTCGATCTGCCGGGCTTCGCGCTGACCGGATCGAGCCCCGAGATTCTCGTCCGCGTGCGCGATAGCGAAGTCACGATCCGGCCGATCGCGGGCACCCGCCCGCGCGGCAAGACGACCGAGGAAGACGCCTTTAATCGCGAAAGCCTGCTTGCCGATCCCAAGGAGCGGGCCGAGCATCTGATGCTTCTGGATCTCGGTCGCAACGATGTCGGCCGCGTCGCCAAAGCGGGCACGGTGCGCGTCACCGAAAGCTATGCGGTCGAGCTGTACAGCCACGTCATGCACATCGTTTCGAACGTCGCGGGGCGGCTGGATCCCACCAAGGATGCGATCGATGCGCTGTTCGCCGGCTTCCCGGCCGGCACGGTTTCGGGCGCGCCCAAGGTGCGCGCCTGTGAAATCATCGCCCAGCTGGAGCATGAAACGCGCGGTGCGTATGCGGGCTGCGTCGGCTATTTCTCGCCAGACGGGAACATGGACAGCTGCATCGTCCTGCGCACCGCCGTGGTGAAGGATGGGGTGATGCACGTCCAAGCCGGGGCTGGCATCGTCGCCGACAGCGATCCGGCGGCCGAGCAGCGCGAGTGCGAGGCCAAGTCCGGCGCGCTCTTCGCCGCCGCCCGCGAAGCGGTCGCGCAGGCGGGCATGGCGCGCTTCGGCCAGTAAGAGAAAGACCTCGGCTGCCGGTGACGAATCGCCCCCTGCCGCCTATATGGCTGGCAACGAAGGGAAAGTCGGCGACATGCAGAAGATCGGTTTTGGTGAAGGCGTCAAACGCGGCCTGCGCCGCCATTGTCCGCATTGCGATTCGCCGACTTTGTTCACCGGCTACCTCAAGGTCCGGCCGACCTGCCCCGTCTGCGGCGCGGACAATGGCCGCCACCGTGTCGACGATATCGCATCCTATTTCACGGTGCTGCTGATCGGCCACATCCTGATCGCGCCCGCGCTGGCGATCCCGTTCTTCTGGTACGCGCCCTTATGGGTGACGATGACGATCATCATCGGCGCGATGACGCTGGCGACGCTGGCCGCTCTGCCGTTCATCAAGGGCGGCGTGATCGGTGCGCTGGCGGCGACAAGCCAGCCAGCCACCTAACCGCGCCTGGATCACACGAAGTTCGATCCGCCTGGCTCGCCCTCGTCCTCGATCGCCTCCGCCTCATCACCGTCGACATCGATTTCGGTCGGCGCCAGATCCACATCGTCGAGGTCGGTATCCTCGGGGCCACTCATCATCGTCGCTCTCCTTGGGTTTCGCACGCAGGCAAAGCGCATTAGGGTGCCAACATGATCCTCGTAATCGACAATTACGACAGCTTTACCTGGAACCTCGTCCACTACCTCCAGGAGCTGGGGGCGGAGATCGAGGTGGTGCGCAACGATGCGATCGGCGTCGGCCAGGCCATGTCGTCGGGCGCGGAAGCCTTCCTCATCTCGCCCGGCCCCTGCACGCCGAACGAGGCCGGGATCAGCCTGGATCTGGTCGCCGCCTGTGCTGAGGCGAAGCGGCCCTTGCTGGGCGTCTGCCTCGGCCATCAGGCGATCGGGCAAAGCTTCGGCGGCACGGTGGTGCGCGCGGCCGAGCTGATGCACGGCAAGACCTGCCCCGTCCTTCACGACAATACCGGCCTGTACGAAGGCCTGCCCTCCCCCTTCACAGCGACCCGCTATCATTCGCTGATCGTGCGGGAGGAGGATATGCCCGCCTCGCTGATCGTGAACGCCCGCGCGCCCGACGGCACCGTCATGGGGTTCCGCCACGAGAGCCTGCCGATCCACGGCGTGCAATTCCATCCCGAAAGCATCGCGACCGAGCATGGCCATGCGATGCTCGCCAATTTCATGCGGCTGGCCGGCATGAAGGTGGCGGAGCCGGCGTGACGACCCTCGTTCTGCTGCCCGATCCGGCGCTCCCGCTGGAAGGGCATATCGCCGAACAGGCTTTTGCCGACATCCTCGACGGCAAGGTGCCGGACGAAGGCATCGCCCGCTTCCTTACCGACATGACCGCGCGCGACGAGACGAGCATCGAGATCGCCGCCGCCGCCCGCGCCCTCCGTTACCGGATGATCCCGATCACGGCGCCAGCCGGCGCGATCGACGTATGCGGCACCGGCGGCGATGGCGCGCACAGCCTCAACATTTCCACCGCCGTCGCGATCGTGGTGGCGGCATGCGGCGTGCCAGTCGCCAAGCATGGCAATCGCGCCGCTTCCTCCAAATCCGGCGCGGCGGACGTGCTGGAGGCGCTCGGCCTCGATCTCGATCGCGCTTCGGCAATGGCGGAGGAAAGCCTCGCCGAAATCGGCATCGCCTTCCTGTTCGCGCAAAGCCACCATCCCGCGCTCGGCCGTCTCGCGCCAATCCGCCGCGCCCTCGGCCGGCGGACGATCTTCAACATCGTGGGCCCGCTGTGCAGCCCGGCGCGCGTCACCCGCCAGTTGATGGGCGTGGCGCGGATCGATTATCTGCATACGGTGGCAGAGGCGCTCCAGCTGCTTGGCTCGGATGGGGCGATGATCGTGTCCGGCGAGGAAAGCCTGGACGAATTGTCGATCGCCGGCCCCAGCCGAATCGTCTCGTTCGGTGGCTGCGGGGAAGGCGAAGCACGCATCACGCCCGAGGATGCCGGCCTGCCGCGCCACGATCTGGATGCCATTCAGGGCGGCGATCCCGCGTTCAACGCCGCAGCGCTCTCCGCCTTGTTGAATGGCGCAACGGGCGCGTATCGCGATGCCGCCCTGCTCAACGCCGCCGGCGCGCTGATCGTCGCCGGCAAGGCGCAGGATTGGCAAGACGGCGCCGACATTGCGGCTGCCGCCATAGACGAAGGCACTGCCGCCAAACTCTTCGCCCGCTGGACCGCCTTTTAGCAAAAGCGGCCCAGGCACGGCATCAGCGCTCTGCCGTAGCGTCGTTCGCCGGCGGCGTAGCGGCCAGCGACATGGCGTGTGCCGAACCGGACGCCGGCTTCACCCTCACGGAGCGGCTGGACCAGGTCAGCGCCGCAATCACCGCCAGCAGGACGAGCGCGATCACGGCAATATAGGTGATCGCGGGCGTGGCCGTCTCGCCGGGGCCGGAACGTGTTTTGGTCGATGGCTGGTCGCGCATGGTGATGCGATCTCCGAAAAAGGAATATGCTCGATCAGCGCATGCCCTGCTCTAGCGTTCCGGTGACATTTCGTTGCTGGGCTGCCCCACGCCGGCTTTTGCGCGGGCGAAGCGCTGGTGTAGAGGGCGGGCATGAGCAACCGGCTGACTGCGATCCTCGATACCAAGCGCGCGCATGTCGCCGCGCGCAAAGCCGAAGTGAGCCTGGCGCAGCTGGAGGCCGATGCCGCTGGCCGCACGCCCCCGCGCGGCTTCCGCGCCGCGCTGCAGGCGAATGCCCGCAACGGCTACGGCCTGATCGCCGAAATCAAGCGTGCCTCCCCGTCCAAGGGGCTGATCCGCGAGGATTTCGATCCTCCCGCCCACGCCCGCGCCTATGAAGCGGGCGGCGCGGCCTGCCTCTCCGTGCTAACCGACTTCCCCTATTTTCAGGGCGCGGACGAGTTCCTGGTCGCCGCGCGCGCGACCTGTTCACTGCCCTGCCTGCGCAAGGATTTCATGATCGATCCCTGGCAGGTGCTGGAGGCGCGCGCGCTGGGTGCCGATGCGATCCTCATCATCGTCGCCGCGCTGGAGGATGGCGCGATGGCAGAGATCGAGTCGACAGCGCTTGGGCTCGGCATGGACGTGCTGGTGGAGGTGCATGACGCGGCCGAACTGGATCGCGCGCTCGCGCTGAAATCGCGCCTGATCGGCGTCAACAATCGCGATCTGCGCGATTTCTCGGTGGATTTCGCGCGCACCTATGAACTGGTCGGCCGCGCGCCGGAAGGCTGCACCTTCGTCGCCGAAAGCGGCCTGCGTGACCGCGCCGATCTGGACGCAATGGCCGAGCATGACGTGCGCTGTTTCCTGATCGGCGAAAGCCTGATGCGGCAGGCGGATGTGGAAGCGGCGACACGCACCTTGCTCGCCGCCTGAGATGAGCCGCCTCACTCATCTCGACGATGCGGGCGCCGCCCACATGGTCGATGTTTCGGCCAAGCCCGCCACGAAGCGGGAGGCGACCGCCGCCGGCCGGATCCTGATGTCGGCGGATGCGCTCGACGCGATCCGGGAAGGTGCGCTGGCCAAGGGCGATGCGCTCGCCGTGGCCCGTATCGCCGGAATCATGGCCGCCAAGCGCACACCCGATCTGATCCCGCTCTGCCATCCGATCGCCATTTCCAAGGTTTCGGTCGATCTCACGATCGAGGCGGACGGCATCGCCTGCTCCGCCACCGTTGCCACCACCGGGCCGACCGGCGTGGAGATGGAGGCGCTGACTGCCGTCTCGGCCGCGCTGCTGACAATCTACGATATGGCCAAGGCGATCGATCGCGGAATGCGGATCGAGAGCATCGGCCTCCTCGCCAAATCTGGTGGCCGATCCGGCGATTGGGGCGCCTGATGGCGATGCTGTCGGTTGCCGAAGCGCAAAGCCGGCTGCTGGCGCTGGCGGAGCCGCTGCCAATCGAGACTGTGCCGCTGGTCGCCGCCGCCGGTCGCTGGGCCGCCGAACCGGTCGAGGCGCTCCGCAGCCAGCCGGCCGCCAATCTGTCGGCGATGGACGGCTATGCGATCAGCTTCGCCGATCTGCCCGGCCCCTGGACGGTGACAGGTGAGAGCGCAGCGGGCTCGGGGCTGGATAGACCGATCGGCCGAGGCGAGGCCGCGCGCATCTTCACCGGAGCGCCGCTCCCGCCCGGCGCGGACACGATCCTCGTGCAGGAAGAGACCGCGCGGGACGGTGATCACCTGTCGCTCGCAGGTGACGGCCCGGATCGATTGGGGCGCTCCGTTCGCGCGCGGGGATCGGACTTCCCCGCTGGCTCCCCGCTGATCACGGCGGGCGCTTTACTGACGCCCGCCCGCATCGCACTGGCCGCGATTGCCGGTCATGGCATGCTGGCCGTCCGCCGCCGCCCGCGCATCGTCATTCTCTCCACCGGCAACGAACTGGTGCCGCCGGGCGCTCCGGCGGAGGGGGTCATGCTCCCCGCCTCCAACGGCCCGATGCTGGCGGCCTTGCTAGCCGGGACGGCGGAGGCGGAGGATCGCGGCATTGTGCGCGACGATCTCGATGCGCTCGCCGTCGCCTTCACCGACGCTGCCGGCGCCGCCGATATTCTGGTCACGACCGGTGGCGCCTCCGTCGGCGATCACGATCTCGTCCGCCCGGCGCTGGCGCAGGCCGGCGCCGCGCTGGATTTCTGGCGGGTGGCGATGAGGCCGGGCAAGCCGCTGATGGCGGGCATCCTCGGCAACACCCTCGTCTTGGGCCTGCCCGGCAATCCCGTTTCGGCGTTCGTCACCGCGATCCTGTTCCTTTGCCCGCTCGTCGCCCGCCTTGCCGGGGCTTCCGATCCGTTGCCGCGAACCCAGTGTCTGCCCCTTGTCCGCGCCCTCCGCGGCAATGGCGAACGCACGGCCTATCTGCGGGCGACGATCGAAAAGGGCGCGATCGGCGCCTTGCAGGATCAGGACAGTGCGGGGCTTGCCGCGCTGGCGGCGGCGGAGGCGCTCATCATCCGCGCGCCGCACGCGCCGCCGCTGGAAGCCGGCGCAAGCGTCGAGTTCCTGCCGCTCGCTTGACAGCGAACATTTCGTTGCCTACACGTTCCTCGTTCGTTCCTACGGCTGGGAAAAAGCGATGCTCACTGCCAAACAACATGAGCTGCTCTGCTTCATCAATGATCGATTGAGTGAGACTGGCGTCTCGCCCTCGTTCGAGGAGATGAAGGAAGCGCTGGATCTCAAATCCAAGTCCGGTGTGCATCGATTGATTTCGGCATTGGAAGAGCGGAGCTTCATCCGCCGCCTGCCGAACCGTGCCCGCGCGCTGGAAATCGTGAAGCTGCCCGAAGCGGTAAAGGTCACGAAAGCCACGAAGGCCACAAACGTTGTGGCTTTGCAGCCCAAGCCGGCGCTTTCGCCCGTCGCCAACGACGTTCTGGAAATCCCGCTGCACGGCCGCATCGCCGCCGGTCTGCCGATCGAGGCGTTGGAAGGCCAGAATTCCCTCTCCGTGCCCGCCGCTCTGCTCGGCCCCGGCGAACATTATGCGCTGGAAGTTTCAGGCGATTCGATGGTCGAGGCTGGCATTCTCGACGGCGATT
>Ga0247734_1000136_pt1 | contig 64479 bp, 65 predicted proteins | sample UWRJL103311B2_FD_180933 | JGI IMG/M metagenome (GOLD analysis project Ga0247734, IMG submission 180933) | Plant litter microbial communities from Arlington Agricultural Research Station in Wisconsin, United States - UWRJ-L103-311B-2 | ecosystem: Environmental > Terrestrial > Plant litter >... | reverse complement strand
GCTTAGTTAACGACAACATGCTTCCACTTTTGAGACATGACGTTGCCGCGGACGATTTGATGGCCTCGGCGGTGGAGACTCGAGCATCCATTATGGTTGTTGGTGAGAAGTTGGATCCATGGGTAGGTGTCGCACGAGCATGGCGAAGCTCCAGCGTGGTTCCACAATCTACAACCATTTTATTCAATAATCTGAGAATTTCGTTGATTCTTCCTACTCACATACCTACTCTTCTACCATTCCAGGCGCACTGGGATACTAACTTAGAACTTCCTATAACACTTGTTGACCAAAATCAAGCTTGTGATCCCAAGATTATGCCCATAGTATTAGACGAAACTTTGTCAATACTCCAGATGTCGTTTGGTAAGCGGTTTGATATTAAGAACAAATTACCTGTTGCATTATTCTCATTTCAAAGAGAAGGAGCACTTGGGAACGTATTCGGTCGATTGCCAGCTGGTATGTATTTCGCCACCATTCAAATTCATTATTGTGAAACTTTTCTCACTCAAAAGCAGAAAATATTAACTTCCAACAATATTCCGGGGACGGCCTTGTCCGAGAGAAACTAAACGATAATATTCCATACATTTTGAAGTCTTACGTCCCAGTAAAGCCACCGAAAGAGATGGTGCAACACCCTTATGATAACTATGAGGAACTTTACAACAGAACACCACACCTATCTGTCATACGTCTCCCCAAACGGCTAGACTTTCTACATCGTATATCTGGAAACGACCAACGAAAATCCGAGAAGCCATACTCAACTGTTCTCCCTATTACGGAATGTACGATTGACGAGGTAGGCTTCAAATACGTACAATTTGGCTTAATGGTTCCTTCGATTATGCGCAAGCTTGAAGTTTATATGCTCGCATCAATACTTTCAACTTCTATACTCAAAAATGTGCGAATTCAAGATCTGAACCTTATAGTCACATCTATCTGCGCATCGAGTGCGCAAGAAGATACAAATTATCAACGTTTAGAGTTCATTGGCGATTCAGTTTTAAAGCTATGCACTTCCATCCAGCTTATGGCTGATTTTCCTCTCTGGCATCAGGGATACCTTTCTGCTAAAAAGGATACATTGGTATCTAATGCAAGATTAAGTCGAGCTGCGGTCGAGATTGGTTTAGATAGATTTATAGTCACACAAGCCTTCACTGGTAGCAAATGGCGCCCATTATTTGTCGATGATTTGCTTCGAAAATCTCTTGATGGAACAAGAGATATGTCCTCTAAAGTGCTGGCAGATGTGGTCGAGGCGCTAATTGGAGCAGTAAGTGAAATTTTGCAACTTCTAGCCTTTAGAAATTTATGAATCGGCTAATCTCGAGCCCAACTTGAGAATGTCTAGCTCTTTAAATCTAACCCATTTCCAAATTTAAATCCATTAATAGGCAACTAATTGACTTGTCATCCCATAGGCTATGCTTGATGGAGGGGTTGGAAAAGCACTGGCTTGCCTACAGGCTTTTATCCCTGAGCAAAACTGGACACCCCTTGAAAGTAGACAATTGTCCTTATTTGAGCTAGCTCCTTGTACCCCGTTGCCACCTACTCTTGAACCGCTGGAAACATTGATCGGGTACAGATTCAATAAGAAGTCACTGTTAATCGAAGCAATGAGCCATGCATCTTATACGACTGGATCTTCCTCCTACGAGAGATCCGAGTTTCTTGGCGATAGCATACTTGATTTCATAGTAGTAGAAAATCTGAGAACTCTCGGCGAATTGTCACATATTCAAATGCATCTTCTTAGGACTGCTCTTGTTAATGCGGACTTTCTCGCTTTTCTTTGCATGGAGTGGTCTATTGAACAAGAACAAATTGACCTCATTGGTGCTAGTAATGAAGAGATTAAGAAAGAGAAAAAGACAGTGCAGATGCCACTTTGGAGATTCATGCGCCATCAGTCCCCTATGGTTGGCCAGGTACATGTCATGACAGCAAAACGTCACACTGCTCTTCGTAATGAAATAGTGTTGGCGTTGGGAACCGGGAGACAATATCCGTGGGCTCTGCTTGCTCAATTGCAAGCAATGAAATTTTATTCGGACTTGGTGGAGAGTTTACTGGGCGCCATTTGGATCGATTCTGGTTCGTTTGAAGTAAGCATCCCTAGATCTGGATTGCCCATGTTATAAGCCAGTCGCTAACTCAATACGCTGACAGACATGCCAAAAAGTTATGGAAATGATAGGTATCCTCCCGTATCTCCGAAGAGTATTGAGAGACAGTGTCGACGTGTGGTATGTTTCTTTTTATATATGAAGGTCTGAATTGATGAAAAGCTTGGATTCAGTCGCTAATATGTCTTGACAGGCATCCCAAAGAAAGACTTGGTTTGCTCGCTGTGGATAAAACAGTGAAATATACTATTGAGCCCAGACAATCGACAACAATTCCTCCCGGCGCGAATGAATACGCTTGCAGAGTATCAATAGGCGACGATGAAATCGTAGCTGTTGAGGGTGGTGGTAAGTTGTGTTGATGCTCTTTCATTTCCACTTTTTCGGATGTAAAATGCAAGAGTCAGAATCCACCGTACACCCACAGTCGAACTTGCACTGGAACAGCATCATCTTGCCAACTGTTGAGTAACTAATTCGTTTTTCACAGTAAGCAAAGAAGAAGTAATGACGAAGGTTGCAGATGCTGCAGTACTTCTTCTGACTGCGAGCGTCGAGAGCAGAGGCAGTGGTGGACGGTCAGCAGATGGTGTGATCGAAACATCAATCGTAACAGGAGTGTTTGAAACTGATGTTGAAATGGCTCTGTTATGATCACGTACTACGAAATTGAGATGTCATTCATGACTGGAGCTTATGGAATGAACGCATGAGCTGCCTGGGCTTGTTCAGCACTTTAGTGGCATAGCAATTAAAGGATGAATATGAATAATACTTGTCCAAAAGTAATAAACATTGAGTCTGGTTTAGCACAGATTCTTCGGTAAGTAATCCTTCATATTTCTTTCATCGAGTAAGTTTTAGATCAGTTCCGCCTGGAGGTATTCTTATTTGCTCTTTATTCATATTCTACTTTGGATCGCATTTCTCGGTTTCAAATTCTCTTGCCTTCCAATCTAGTTTGCATAAAAATTATCGCTCTCTTTGTAATCATGGATCATCGGTATTCTGCCTTGAAGAAGGCAGACCACCTGGCCTAACTCTGATTTCAGCCAACAATTTTGAAAACTTTCCAAAAATGGAGTACATTTTCAATTTTTCTCCATGAGAACTAATTAAATTCCTGAGTTTGGGGATATCACTCAAATCACTCTTCTAATTCTTATTATTTCAATGCCAGCGCCGAGATTGCCAAGCTACTTTGTCTGCACTCTTTACCTTAGGACTACCTAAATATTTATTTGTCACCTGCAAAACACTCCATCTGCATTGCATGCCTATTCTACTTCAATTCTCAGGTGATACAGGTAACTTATTTCCAAAATAGGTTGTCACGTGTTGGACTAGAGGGTATTCGTTGAGGAGTGAACCACACATTAACTTGAGAAGCTCTAGGTTTAACAACACTGTTTTCGCGAAAATGGCTCCACGCCCAACGCATTTCCTTTGTCTACCTATTGTGCCTCAGTCACATGCTTTTCTAGCCCATCTCAGCAACCTGAAACATGATTTACGAACAGTATCTACATCTGATTCGGCTACCACCGGACTTCCACCGGCAGCTGTAAGACCAGTTGGGACGTTGCATTTCACGCTCGGGGTTATGAATTTAGATGATAGTAACAGAGCGAGAGCTATCGATGTTATGAGGGGCTTGGTGGGAGGTAGTGAAGGAAAGGGGCTGAGTGTTACGTTGAAGGGATTGAGAAGCATAGGGAGAGAGAACGGGGCGTCTGTTTTATATATGGCACCAGAAAACAATGGGCAAGTGTACGTTTATGATGTGTACCCAGTTTTCCACCGGCGATGAGGAATTCACTTGTGGAAAAGTCGAATTCAAGAGGCATACCTCGAGCTAGCTGGGCTGACATTTGTGTATACCGCAGTGAAAGCTTTTGTAACAAAGCTCGTGACGCTTTCGTAGAAGCGGGTTTGATCGATGGTTCAAGACCATTGCTGCTGCATGCTACGCTTGTGAATACAATTTATGTATCTGGCCGGGACCGAACAAGGGGCCAAGGTAATAAGAGACTAGTATTTGATGCAAGAAATTTGGTAGTGAGTCTCTTGTCTTAACTCGTTCTGTATCCTTAATAGATTCAAGGCCATAATATCTTTGAGAGCGATAGAGTTATGATTTACTATTGATAAGTAGCTCTTAATACTCCTCTCAGCTTTTCATGTCTCTCTTGTTTAACTCTTTTTTCCCCGAGACAACCAAGGAGGAGACACAATAATGAATAATAAAACAGCCTAACGCTCTTTTAAACAGACGAACTTTGAAAATACATTATGGATGCAAAATACGCCCCTAAAAACATTAGCAATCTGCAGGATGGGTGCAAAGAAATATGAAGATGGAGAGGAAGCATATGAGGTCGAAGCTAGTATTGATATTTCTTAACTATTTCCGGCAAGAAAGAAACAAAGAGCTATGCATATTAAGGCAATGTCTAAACAATATTGTCAGGACAATTACTGATGGGCGTAAAATAGCCCGGATAGACTATTTCGGCTTTGTGTGTTGGAAAGTTGTCTTAAGTAGCCATTAAAAAGAAAGTAAAAGAATTCCACACGGAAAAGAGATCAGACAAAGCAACCATAATTTGTTTACTAAGATTTTTCTTCCACAGAGTTGAGACTTATACATTACATCATCTACCCCGGCGATGACGCTGGGAGAACTGCTGATAGTGGGATCTAGCGAGAGAGAAACATACAATTAAAACAGATACAATCCCCACATGGCTCAGCAAGTCGAAATATCGCATTAAATTGTGCTCGGCAAGAAGGTCCTCGCTTGAGTCCCTATAAATGCGAATAGATGCTGAAGCCAATGTTTGAGACAACCTTAATATGGTTTAACGGATACCCCTGAGCTGAACATATCTCATATCATTATTATGGAAAACCATTTAATAGGATTCTTATGTGTGTTGGTAATATCTTAATTCTTGATGTCTATTGACGTCTGTCCAGATATATAATATATGTTTGGTGCTAGCTAGTATACATGGAGGAGCTCATATCTCGCGAAAATTATTTACCATTTACTGCTTCCACTCGTTAGATATGTAAACTTCCGGCATTCTTCATCAGAAACACATAGCTCTTCCCCCTGAAATTACTTTTCAAAAGCGTACTGTCCAATGCCCGAAACTGCACCAATTGGTTGCCCTCACTCCGCCTTGGCCAGTTTATCAACCCCGTTGTGCCTTGATTTGGATCCATCGTGTGAAAGAAGCTGATATAATATTTCTGAATGGTCGGACTGGAAATACCAGGGAGATAGCCGGAAATGTTAAGGATATCCACGGCGTGCAAAGTGCCTAGAATTAGGGTACCATAGAGGTCACTAGATATATAAGGTCAAGAGGGAACAGTTGGATGTACTTCATTGGTGACCTTGAGTCGGCGGGTAAGTGTAAATGTATAATCTCCTATGAGTGCTGCCAGACTTTTGTATTGGGGATAGATTGAGTTGAAAATGCCTGTGTTGAATGGTGAGCCAGCAGTAATCTCGTTTGGGTAGGTCGCAACGAATTGTTGGACTTGCTCAAGTGTTGCGTTGTGGAAAAAGATTGTTTTGAGATAATCAACCATCTTGGCAATCGTTGTAACATTCGATTAAATAAGCGAGAACAGTGTGCCTTCATCTTCTTAATAGCCTATGATAAAAGGTAGCTTTATTCATGACACACTAGCGCTGAGAACTTCCGGAGACTCAGTAAGGTCTACACCATCCGGCCGCGGTATGTAGTATGAAAATATGAAAATCTACCTAAGTTGTACAGCAGAGAACTAAAGTACCTTTTTCGCGAGAAGATGTATATCCCAGTAGTACGCATCCTAATATGCACATCTTAGCCATATGAAGGGCTCGGTGCATCAATGTAGAATGATGCCTTAAATATTCTTCTAAACAAGACAGTTTGCTATCAAACTTTTGAAATTATGGATGAGCTGCCCTTACCCTCTGCCGGAAAATCATTCTCTAAATACAAATTTTAGATGGAAATGGTTCATGGGGCTAGTCAAAACTGGTATGAGGAACAAAGCAGTTTAAGAAGCTCGTAATGAAACCTGCAGGTCATAAGCTATCTCCTTTACCAAGCTCACCCAGAAAATGGTCCTCTACAATGACATAAAAGCAATTCCCGAGCATAAGTAGAATTAAAATTTATTTAACCAAAGGTAAAGCGAACGTATATTTGGATCAAGTACAACGCCTCAGTAAGCATGAGTAGAAATATTATTTGATATATTATTTGACCAAAGGTCTAACGAACGTATATGTGGGTAAAGTACAATGCCTCAGCAAATTATCAATCTCTATCTCAGTAAAATTTCGCACCTATAGGTATCCTTCAACATCCAGAAAACACGATACTGAAAAAAATAGATACAAATAAAACTTCAATTCTTACATTCATCCCTTCATATGCACAAGGGCGCTTCCGAACTCCAAACAAAACGAAATAAAATATGTCGCTCAAAAGAGAACTGCGGATATCAAACATAAAAGATTAGTATCAGGGCGTCAACGAAGAAAGAAAGGTATAAGGTATCATAACACATAGGCTAATATAACTCCTAAAAATTTCAGAAGAAAGAAAACATCACATATCACATTATTCAATAATGCTTTTCAGGTACTTCGTATCCGGCGCCTTTGCCTTTAGGATCTCTATACCAGTCTTCATATGAGGCGCCTCTCGTGTCCACACCCTTTGTATCTCGAGGGTCCACGGATATTGAGTTTCGGTCGTAGCCTTTTTCAGGTCGGCCAGTATCTTTGAATCGATCCTGAAGCCTATCCCACCGCTCGGCATCTCGAGGGCTATTGAGCTCAACCTCTGTAGCTCTTCGCTGTCGCTCATCTCGGGCTCGCCTATCCCTTAAGTCACGAATATCAATGGGCGGAGGTGGTGGAATCACGGAAGGGTTCCCATATGGGGATGTTGGAAACTGTGAGCCTGCCGAGAAACTTGCGGAATGTGAAGGAGGGGGACCATTCCGGAAGGCGCCAATATTATCCGGTGTCGAGTTGCTATAGCTCTTCAAAGGAGGGCTGCTAGCTCGTCTGCCGGAGCGTGGAGGCTGTACGTAATTTTGATTTGCAGAGCTCTGTGTCCGGCTGTGACGGGTTTCGCTTGGGGCTCTTGGGGCTTCTCTATTTTGGCTTGTTGAGTTTGCGCGGCCTATTCTTGAGCCTGAGTTGAAGGGTGTTCCTTCATTATAAACCTTGCCACTTCCCGGTTGAGCAGTGTAAGGTTGCCGATCACGTTCAAGTCTGACTCCCGTATCTTCATTACTAGATGTATCTGAAGCCGAAGGCGCACCAGAGTAAGGATTTCGTTCTCTTTCGATGGGTTGCGTCTTTGATGATGGTGGCGAGTCCTTGGTTTGGTGTATCTCCACCGGATATTGTCGGTTATTGGATTGAGGAACAGTAGATGTTGATGAATGACGGCTCAGAGAAGGGGAAGAGGTTATAGATCCTTTTCGTCTCTTTGAGCTTCCGAGATCTTCGAAGAAGTTAAGTATCGCACTCTCAATTAATTTCTTTGATGTCTTATCCTCCTTTTCAGGTAACAGGTGTCTTGATATTTGCTTTGGCAGACGCTCAGGTTTGCCATCAACCACCTCTCCGTCAGCGTTGACTATAATTCCAAATTAGCGACTTCTATACAGACTTAAATAAAATAAGCTGTCTTATCGGTTTCTCCAAATGCCCAATAAGGGAACCATTGCATGAAAGGTTTCTAAAGAAAGATATCAAGTGCTCTAAAGGACTACTCTACTTACTGGGCATAGCGAGGACAGCCTTTTCAAGTCTCTTGGATTCGTCGTTGGGATAAGCTAGAATGTGGAGACTCATCCAATGAGAGAACCCCAAAGGTGTTAAAGCTGGGACGATAGGTGCGGATGTCGCAGTTTCTTGGACCAGATGATGTTCACAACCCAGATCCTGGTAAAGTTTCGAGATTTGTTCATTCGATTGGGCCCGAAATATCGCTACAGATAATAATGTTAGCATCAATTAATATGTTTTTAGAACCATCGTTGCTTACAAACGTAAGGTTGCGCTTCCTTGTCGAGAGAGTCTGAAAGCCTGTTAGAAAGATCTCAAAATGTGATGATACAATATTATAAGCAACATACTCTGAGCATAGAAAGCTGCCATCTTGGTTGGGAGCACAACGATGCTCTTCTTTGGGGCAAACTCTTCAATCTAAATAAAAATATTAGTAGATATACTTTGTTAGCATGCTTGCCGGAAAACTGACTATGTGATTGGCAAGCCCTCGTAAAAACTGTCCTAGTCTTTGGGTTGGATTTCCTTCATTGTCAAACAGCCTGCCCCATTTCTGATCTATAGTTGACAGCTCTAATGATGAATAGTTTCTGGTACCCCCAGCCGGGCGTGTAGGCAATGGCCGATCAGAGAATCGTACCCCCGACGGACTGCTTGGTTGTGAGGTGGCGGTTTCGGAGTATTTGGGCACAGCAAACGTTGGTTTGGAGGATTGTACTGGGGATGGTGGTGTGTAAACTTTTTTAGCGGTTGGAGGTGGTGATGAGCTAGAAGATGATCTATTCGAAGGGTCTCGTTGCAAAGGCGGTGCTCTAGGCTGATCTTCAACTGGCGTATTGGTCTGCTTCAAATGCTCCATGACTATTCTTTGTATAAGTTTGGCACAAGGCTAAAATGTGGGGGTATCACATACGTTCTTTTTTAACCCTCTCCGTGATCGCCGCAATAAGCTCTGGTGAGACGTCGTGGCTATTAGTGTCTGGTCGATCGGAGACCGACATTTTATTTGCTTGCGGTCCAGTGGAGGAATTTCGTTGTTGGGAGGAAGAGTAGCTGTTGCGAGGCTCTGTGGTGAACTGTCTAGAGTAAACGGGCGAAGAGTTGTTCTGAGTATTGAAGTAATCTGGTTCATGTAGCGGACGACCATAGGCATCGTAGGCCATTTTAGCAAATCAGGATGCGTGGCCACCTCATCTATCAAGCCGTGCGATATCTTAAAATATCTTAAAAGATGCGGGTAAGTCCAGATAACCCGTAGGCTTTCGTCACTATTCGGGCTTTGAGAAGGCGCACGCTTTCCGAGCTTGTCTCTTAAGACGGGCGTCGTTATCGGTTGTTGGCGTTACAGCAGCTGCTTCTTTGGAGGTGTATAATGACAAAGTCTATTCGGTGTGAAGATTCGGTTGGCCTTGTAGATAATTGTGGTGGGTGGTTGTACTTCGATGTATCGCGAGTGGTACGAGAGGGTCGCATAAACAAATCTAGACAAACAAAGCAAAAAAACCAGGACTGGGAAACCCTGGCCAAATAGGTTCGAGCTTTTGGTACCGACAACAGTTGGGCTCTTGGGCACAAATCTGAATGGTCAATTGGATATGGACTTGAATTGTTTTGAGAGGTCGAGTGTAGAGAAATTCACAACATCAAAGTATCTCTCGATCGATGTAGTCGTAATGTTCTACGGTTGCTAAATTTACCAGTACAGTAACTCCTGTGTCCCACAACACAGCACATCACAACACACCAGATGACATCGACAGAATACCAACAGCTAGGGCGATCTACAGTATGCTCAGCAGCAGGGAGCCACGCAACCATGTGCTTCCTACTTGTATGGGTAATGACGGGTTTCAGGGTATTCTGTTGGATAGCAGAAGATCTGTAGAACCACACTCTTGAGGAAATCTAGGAGAAGAAGCATTCTTCTCCCCCCGGAAACGAGCCGAGCGAGCCAACATACAGTACTACTGTATACCTACCATCCATATGGGAGGAGTCGTGCAGAGGACTGTGCAGGCTGAAGCATCAAACCTGCCTGTTACAGGGTGAGTGGAAAGCCACTGATTCGTTGGTTCTGTGTGTCGCCGGGGTGTAACGACGTCAGCACGTCAGCATCTCATTTCTGCAGAATCGGGCCACTCAGCCGTTGTGTTTCATCCATCCCATTGACAGCATGTTCTGGTCAAGGGATGGGGGGAGGGTGAAATGAGGAAGCGAGAGAACAGACTGATACAGTACTGTACTATCAGACCTCGAAATTCAAGTTTTGTGGCTGAAATGATGCATAGCCACAATATATGACGACGTTGGCTCTGATGTTACTGAACAACAGCCCAATTCAGTCGCACGGAGCAGATCAAAGTGTGGTGTGCTTTGACTAACAGAGAGTATGTGTGTTAGATACTACGAAACACCAAGAGGAAAGTAGCTGAGGGGGAAAAGGTAGAAACTCGAAAAGATTACTCTGAGATTCTGGTATTTGGAGTCTTATCTGAAGAGGTCGACCAGATGGCAGACAGCCTGCCGAAGTGTTATTATTGATGGAAGAACTCATCCACATTGTCATATTGCAGGGGCAATAAAACAGGGCACGTCTCTTGTCATTTTAGCGTTGATAACACTTCAGTTAAATTTGATTTATTTACCATACCAAATATGGAATGCACGCTTCTTCTCAAGCTATTTGACATATGCATCAAGGTGCACTGTAACACGTTCGCATATTGAAAAGAACTTTTTACGTTATCTAAATCGGCGGAAAGACTGCTTCCTAGAATTTTAGTCACGACATTCGAATAAGCAGGCTGAATGTGTCGCCGTTGTTGACACTAATGACTGCATATGTGCTTATACACCAACCATATATCCGTATGCCAGCTTGGTTTAGTGGGAATGATTCTTAAAAAAAAAATTGGCAAATTACGAGTATTATGATCATGTCTAATATTGTAACTTCATCAAACAGCTTATACAGCCTAGCCGGTTCGAGAGCCTACTATTAATTGTGCAAAATTATATTTACCACCAATAGCGTCATTCGCTGGTGTAGAGAATTGGCGTCATCAGATCTTACGCTTTCCAACTCCAGCTGTAAACAAACGGCCAGTCTAGAAACAAATAATAGATGAAGCGCTCAACGTCAATATCTCACTTACACTGAACAAAATCGAGTAAAGTGATTAATTTCATTTGTTGCTCACATATTTGCAAGAGAACGTCTGATATCAATATGTCAATATGACTGGACATGACATCTCGACTTGAGCTATATGAAAATCATGAAGCAGAATATTTCAGAAGCAGAAAGAGCAGAGCTTTATCAACCAGTCGTTCATTGTGCAAATGACTATCGTAGCATTGAGATATTATGGCATCAGAGATGTGGGGAATCATTCTAAACCTCGTCATGACTGGGTTAGAGTTAGTAGGCTATCTATTTTACAGCGAAGAGATAAATACCTCTCATCAGAATCGGAATAATAAGTTTGTGGATTGTAGCCAGTAGACTTCTGGAATGTTGGCTTCGATGTCTTAGTTCCAACCTATGTTAAATGTCAGTCAAAAAAAGTCGAGATACTCTAGCATCTGCAGGATAAATGGAAGAAGATCAATATACAAAGTGTGTGGTAGATTCAGATGCAATAGCTTATGGAACTTTCAAAAAGAAAATAAGCCTTTTGGACTTGTAATCCAGATTTGTTGTTGCTTATCGTTAGGTTTGTGCTACATAAATGTCTCGCAGAGTTCAAAACAAGAAAACCAAGAGTTACTCACAGCTTTAGCCCAGTTGCCACGGCGAGTAGGTGCTACTGGTGCAGTAGAGTGCACGACAGGTGCCGCCGGCTGGGCCACAGTAGAAGTCGTCCCTGAGGCAACTCGTTGCTGGGTATGTCGCACACCATTATTTTCGAAGCCATTAAATGTAATAGGGCCTGGTACTCTCCGTCTTGCATCTACAGCAGACCATGGACGGCCTGGGTAAGTGCTCTCCAATGGCTCATAAGGGTTACTGGCAGAGGATGCGGTAACCTCGCTGGCACGGCTACTTACAGCTGTTTCTGGTGACAGTTGGGTCGATTTTGAGGCGTTTCCTCGCATGTGTGGCGGGATATAGCCAGTAGCTGTACCCGCTGCGGAACTTACACTATTTCGAAGATGTGGAGGAATATATTCCACCTTGGATGTAGTGCTAGTATTACCTTGTGTGGTATTTATTGCAATATGTGGTTGCTGTTCAACATTCAATCCTGCCATGCCCGTAGCGATACCTAAGTAAGGGGTGATCTTGAGTGTGGATAAAGCAGTTTCGAGTGTAGACTGATAATTGTAGTCATCGTCGCTTTCGTGTCCATATTCAGGTCCTTCTTCCAGATCGACACCGCTGTATGAGATTCCTGAGTAATTACGTGCTACAGGCTCATCAAGCAAAGCTGTTTCATCGTATTCGTCGGGGGCTAACATTGTATTCGGTGCAGCCTCAGTGACAACACCTGGCTCAGCAGCTTCCTTCCAAAGGACACACTCCTGGCACCAACCAGATCCACGAGTACGCTGTGCCTTGCTAAACTTGTCAAGAGCCTTCCACTCACCACATGGGCCTTCGCACTGTCTTTCGTTCACTTGCTCTCCAGAGCAGAGCCGGCAGCGAATCTTAGCAGTGATCGCATTGATGCGATGGTTGGAAGGGCTAGCGACATATTTCTCGAGATAGACCTTCTGCTCTTTGTTTGAGAACATCTGAGGCTCTTTCATTTTCCCACAGTCACGGCAACAAAACCTATACTATATGTTATGCTGGAGAAACTTTCGGATTCGGTCAACTTACTTTTCTGGCATTGGGATATTCTTTTTCCTGTTGCATGTCGTTAGATATTGCCGCGCTTAAGGAGGCTAAAAGACATACTGCTCTGCCGTCAGGTTGTGATAGGAAGGTTTATATTTGCTGTAGGGCGGCATTTTGGTCTATCGTTGCTGAAATCTTTGAGGTAGCTGGTGTCGATACTATTGTGGGTTTTATGGATGGATTTGAGGTTTGAGCTGATGGGTTTATGTGAAGTATTTCAGCAGTGTCGAAATAGGAAGGCTCGCTCTCGTTGACCTGTAGCCTCGTCTCTAGCGTTTACCGCAGTGAATTCTACCGATTTGAAGTCGAACACTGCATATAGGTTTATTTCCACTACGGCAAACTATGTGATCATTCGAAATCAGAACATATCCCTTTGAATTTGGGAAGAGCGCTCGCATTGTTCTTCGTTCTCGACTTCCAATACAATAGATCTAGCCCACTAGTAGGCGACCACCGTCAAGAAACAGCCTTTTTTATTGTACTATGCTTTGTAATACACAAAAAAGCACAACAGGAACAGGAGAGGACTACATCATTTTCTGCCATGAGCCTGTTCACTCTTATGAATGCAATCTTTAACATCCCACATACGAATCGCACTATCTTGGGAAATGAATAGAAGCTGACTTGCAGTGTTTCACATCCAGAATGGTGCAAAAGCCAACTAATCCGGATTCTCAACTGGGAGCTAGCTTTTGGCAGGACGTCGAATATGAGCTGATTCTCTTTAACTACTTGAGAATTTGCATTCCTCAAGATTTAGCTTATATGCTGAATTAATTCTGCCCAATCGTAAAAGATTTAAACTTAGGTGCTGTTGATTGTTTGAGATCGGAACAAAACCCAAAATGACAAACAACAAGGGTGTATTCTGATGTATAATAATGTTGTGCTGAATGAGATTTCATAAGCCTACGTAGGCTTGAGCGTAATCTCATTTTATCAAATTCTGTGACATTTTCAAGAAATGCATTCTAGAAAATAAATTACAAACCACACTGTAGTATCCACAGGCTATAATATAGAGAGATCGTGGGCACGTTGGTTGGAGAAGTTTTTTAGTACCAGCACTTTTGGCAACACTACTTATGGACCAAATTTTCGAAGAAAGCTCTCTCATCGACGTGCATCTAATATTTGTTATGGGGAAAAAAAGTAACAAAAAGAGTAACACAACGGGATTATTTCTTTTTCTTTCGGTTTTTGGCCAATAGCTGTTTTAGTGAGCTGACAACTTTCCCCTTTGGGCACGGACGAGGAAATTTAGCTTCAAAGATGCTGTGACATGGGTAACAGACAAACGTCAAAAACATTCAATGTCAGAATAATTCAAACCCAAGATACTTTATCCATGAAATCCAGATGGGGTTTAGACGCTATACAGACATTCAGGTCCGTACCTTCATGTTTGCAAAACTCAGTGCGGCTAACGTGTGTTAGAACGTCGAAGCAGCTGAAGATACAGCAACAATGAATCCTGTATACGTGCAAAAGGGTGGAAGCAACTACTTAGCGTCGCGGAGGCGTGCTCACACCACTATTGGGCTGAAATCACAAAAGCAGTATCAGATATTGAAAAAAACGACCGGTTTCCCCTCTACCAGCCACTTTGGGAGCTTGCATTCATGAGACCCATCCTCTTTAGTTGCAGACAGCCATCGCCAGAAACATTTCAGCAGAGCGGTGAATCCTAAAAGACTCCAGAGCAAAGTGTCTTCTGGTTAAGTCGAAAGACAACGCACACTATTCGCCAAGAAAACTTCACCGCTATGCTTGCTATTCAGAACATTCACAGAAACTAGAAAGCTTTTGCTGTCTATCATGCATCGGTAGCACACCGCTCGCCACCTACTGCAACCGAAGGAAGAGAGTTCCAGTTCCTGCTCAGATCAAAGGCAAGACACAACTGTCGCCGTCCGCAAAGTGATCACTACCCCCCGTACGTACCGTACCGTACCCAGCGCAGTGGTTCTGGGAAGGATCAAACGCAGCCTCCCCGACCGATCACAAGGGTGAAAAATCGGACTTTCGCCCTATCATGTTCCCCGAAATCATCCGAGGTAAGGTTATGATCGTTGTCCGTGTCAATAGTACAGTACATTGCAGACGGGCCAAACGGAACCCAAACCACCTGTTAATCACAATATCCAAATATCCAGAGTCCAAATGCTGTTTGGAGTTGGAGTTGTATCTTGGTCCAATGACGATGTCATAGGCTGTTATTTGGCAGGAGTTTGACCAAGGAAAAGTGGTGCACGGGTGGATTGGTGACAATTTAGACTCTGAGTTTTAAACGTGAGCGACCCGGCCCACGCCGTCGACTGCGGAAGGCGGGCGGAAGGGCTAAGGGTTTGTGAGCCAGGTCCCAAATTAGGATCATCTGAATCAGGCTTAGCCCGTTTTGGTCAGGAACAAGGGGGCCGCTTGGGCTACTACCGTACAGTAGTAGTACGGAGGACAAGAGTCCTGCCAGCCAAGTCGGGGGGAGAGGGTTTGGAAAAGGGGGTGGTGGGATGAACATATACGCCGCTTTGTTCAAAAAAGATTAGGAGGAAAGAAGAAGAAGAAGAAGAAGAAGCAAAAACAATAGGAGCTATGTGAGCCATGTGAGCGTGGCAAGGATCACACAACCGGAAGAGCACTCGGGAGAGCTAGAACTTCCTAAAGGAGAAAAGCTGATCTGGAGCGAACGGCGTTGCATATGTTTCTACTGTATCTACGTACAGTACAGGCAGAGTGCGTCCGATCTAATTCAGCCTACTATTGACCAATGTCCATCTCATCTGCGGATGAGCAACTAACAAAGTCCTCGCTGAATTCCATCGGGACGGCATCATCAGTAGAGCCGGAAGTGGATATATTTTGTATCTGGGACAAATTTTGATTCAAATTAAAGGCTTGGTTTGTGTGGTTGGGCTCTGGGCCAGACTTCATTTCCAGCCCGACGTGAGCAATTTGAACAGCAATGCAATTATGCAAGGCACATTTCGATGGATCAGAGAATAATCGGTTACGACAAATGCTATGCTCGACCTATTTATGTCAAGGTATATATTATCATATATATATGGTGTGTGAGTGAGTGAGTGTATATGTGGATGTGTATGTGTATATATGCATGTATATATTGGTATATACGTTTAAGTATGGGTAAGATCATGCGCTTGGAAGCCCAGGACGCATCGTGTCAATCGGCCGCTACTATATACTAGGACAGATAGTGTGGTGATGCTGGATTTTTTTTATATATATATAACCTGGAGTCATTGGTGTAGTGAACTGAATTTTCATTGAATGCTCTCATGTACCCAGCCCACACGGCCATTTGTAAGTATGCTTTCTGTCGTAAGAAACATCGTCGTAAAGCAGGGTTTACCTGGAACCATCGATTTTGCGCAGCGCGTTTCTTACGTTGGCTCGTCGTGGTTGGCAACGACGCGAACGCAACACCGAATTCCTACAGGCTGGAGAGTCCTCCAACAAGAAGAAAGCGACAGACCCCGTTTGTCGATGCCGTCCATACATCTTTCACATCTTTGGCATCGTTCCAATCATACGGATTACGGAGTAAGGAAGGAAGGAGTTGCCATATTTTGTGCTGTGCTGTGCTGTGCCCTGCTATAATAATAATAATAAGCAATATCAATAACCGTACAGTAATCATAACCACCACCATCATATCATCATCGTCATTATCATCATCATCATTCTTATCATAGCATTAGGTTTTTTTCCTTACCCCAATAATTAGTATACGGTGCATTTTCCAATCATTGCTTGCCTCGTCCCTTCTACAACTATACGCAAAACCTTGTCCTGTCTGACGTTTTCTAACACCATTGACTGGCGCTGTCGTCTGCTTTCACACAAATCCTGTCCTCCGTAAACAAGTTATATTCAACCTGCCGACTCCACAGGCCACGTCGTCGACCTCGCCATTCTCCTTCGCCCCAGAAGAAGGAATTTTTCACGCATCTCCCCACGCTCAACCGGCCAACACCCTCTGTCAATTGACTACGGGACTCGTATTATTGAGCATCTAGGTTTCTCAGTGGTTGCGGTCCAGCCGGTCACTCGCTGTGGAATTTCACTCGTCCTGCTGGTGTCGCATAGGCTGCGTGCTTGCTCCATAACATAGCATTAGATAGCATAGCATAGCCGGTGTGTTGGCATAACAATAATCCAGTCCATCATCCATTCATCCATCCATCGCTCGCTCGCTCGCTATCTCTCTTTCTCCCTCTCTCCGTCTCTCCATCTTTCTATTCATCTCTCCCTCCGCGCGCAGTGCAATTTCATCCCGTCACATCCTCGCATCAACAAATATAACCAACCTTGATCACTGTCACGGTCACAATCACGAGCACCAACCGTCACCACCAACACGCGATAGCTCCGTGTCCCCCAGGGCAGCTTCACGCGACGGCGACGGTGCCGGCAATTGCAATTGCAATTCCATTTCCAAACGGCCCCTGGCTCGTGTGCCCCAGCAGCGTCAAGCCGCGAACGTGAACAGGCCTGCCAACCGGTGGGTTCGTGAGAGAAGCGAGATTGGGCTCATGCCCGTGGAGCTTCCAGAAGGACATTGGGATTCCTGCGTGCTCCTCTCCAACACCAATATCAAGCTACCGTTACAATAATAGCCCACGACGACTCAACGCGCTCGACCTACAGTATTGTACTTGTTTCAAGGCCGCGATATTCATGCGCTCGTAGTGTTTCTGCTCATCCCGTTTGCTTTATGCGCGACAAACATTCCTGCCCTTCCCCACGCCCACGCCCACGTACTGTTGCGTTGCCCCCCGACGGAGTCAAGTACACACCAGAACAAGACAGGACCGGACAAGATAGGACAGGAGGACAGGGGAGAGAGAGACTGGACACTGGAGACTGGACAGGCTCACAGGATAGGACGACAGGAGTAGTAGTCCCGTACCGTACCGCCGTATATTATTGTACTGTAACCGTATACAGTAGTGAGTGAGTGCAGTGCAGCGGAGGTGCAGGTGCTACAGCATACCGGACAGGACGCACTACGGCACCCCATCCATTATTATTTGATTACAGTAATCTCACTACACACTACTACACACACACTCCTGCCTCGCACTACCCACACACGGAAACCCCTATTTACTTAGTATTATTATTCTTTTCCATAAGTACGCTAACCCAAGCAACCATACCCGCACCCCTGCGACGGCCGCTTCCTGTTGTTGATCGGCCTCGAGCTTTGCGGAGCCCTTGGAACCCGTCCTCCAGCTTTCTGGTAACGGAATCCGCCCTCTCTACTGACTGTACTTCCCATCGTCGAATAATCTCAACTCTTCAACACTCCTTTACCCAACCACCAACCGACCAACGCTCTTTCAACCATCACGCCGCCCATCGACGCCATCTATCCTGTCTCGCCATCCTACCGCTACCCGCAAATACCTTTATACGCCTACCGCGCATTCAACCCATCCTCTCCCATCCCCCCTATCACCGGATTCGAGCTCACCAACACATCCATTTCGCCTGAATGCACCGGTGACTTCAGTAGCTCTTGTCAAAGAGCTCATTGACGGCAAGCATTGGTGAGCACGGTTCCTTCATCCTGTGCTGCTCGTTGCGAGCTTAATCAAAATCATTTCATTAACGCGACCTCTCGATAGCATCGCCGTCGATCATATCACAAACAGCATTGGCATTGACCTCTGCACACCTGTCTCTTCCGATAAAACCCTCTAATCCATAATCATGACTGTCGCCCACGACTTAATCCACCGGAGGTCCTCCACACCTACCCCTACCGCCGGCACTGCATCTCTAGAAGACCGCTTCGAGGTTTTGAAGGATATTGGGGATGGAAGCTTTGGAAGTGTTGTGCTCGCACGAGTTCGCTCTGCGGGCTCCAATGTTGCCAGACGAGGCACAGTTGTAAGCAGCCCCCTCTTTGTGATGTTCCCGATGCTAGAGTCTAACGGAGGAGTAGATTGCAATCAAGACGATGAAGAAGAACTTCGAATCGTTTGCACCGTGTCTAGAGCTTCGGGAAGTGGTCTTTCTCAGAACGCTTCCAAACCATCAACATCTCGTCCCAGCGCTCGACATATTCCTCGATCCATTTACCAAGAAGTTACATATTGCTATGGAATATATGGACGGTAATCTGTATCAGCTGATGAAGGCAAGGGATCACAAATGCCTCGATACTGGAAGTGTGAAAAGCATTCTGTTCCAAATCATGCAAGGCTTGGAGCACATCCATGCACACCACTTCTTTCATCGCGATATCAAACCCGAAAACATCCTTGTGTCGACATCATCGCAACAAGATTCCGGAAATTCCTTTAGGAGATACTCGGCCTTGGTTACACCTCCATCCACACCACCGGCCTATACCGTCAAGATTGCAGATTTCGGTCTTGCTAGAGAGACCCATTCAAAATTACCATATACTACCTACGTTTCAACCAGATGGTATCGTGCTCCTGAAGTTTTGCTCAGGGCCGGCGAATACTCTGCACCTGTTGATATATGGGCTATAGGTGCTATGGCTGTCGAAATTGCAACCCTGAAGCCATTGTTCCCTGGAGGAAATGAAGTCGATCAGGTATGGAGAGTTTGTGAGATTATGGGAAGCCCAGGCAACTGGTACAGTAAGACCGGTGCGAGAGTTGGTGGTGGAGACTGGAGAGAAGGAACCCGCCTTGCAAGTAAATTGGGATTCTCTTTCCCCAAGATGGCCCCTCACTCCATGGATACGATACTTCAAACTCCACAATGGCCAGCATCGCTCAGCAACTTTGTCACGTGGTGCTTGATGTGGGATCCTAAAAGTCGACCTACATCGACACAGGCCCTTGCTCATGAGTTCTTTACCGATGCCGTTGATCCATTGAGGCCAAAGTCGTCCGCGTCCAGAATGCTTGGACGCAAACATTCAGACCTTAGCTACCGTAGCTCAAAGGAGGTTGCGGAATCACCGTCGACGACATCTTCGAAACCCTCCTGGTTCAGAAAATCCCTCATCGGCCGGTCCGACAGTGGAAACGCTGCACCGCAACCTGTCGGTAAGGAGAATATCGCCCCTAGACCCTCACCAATACACGCATCAACTACGAACGATATTCCTGTTGCGAAGACCCGTCCTGTGCCAGGCAAGCGATCAACATGGAACAATGGGCCATCTAATGTTGCCCCTATGCCAATTCTCCCAACAATCAAACCCATTTCCCCAATGTCAGATGCCGTAACAGCTCAAGCTAGCAGCAGAACGCCGTCTTACAATGACGCATACAGTGGAACCGGCCAGCGCGGCTCGACAATGGATGACAAGGTTGCGAAGAAGATCGGTAGACAACTTTCAGTAGCATCGAGTAACAATCACTATGCTGAGATCCACCGTCAACAAGCTGAAATGGCACTCACCGGTAACTCTGGGTTAGCTTCTCCACCCAATGGGCAGAAAGAAAGCTTTTTTTCGCATCTCCGTAAACGAGCAAGACGGTTTTCAGGTCGACAGTCACAGACGCCCATCTCACCCAAATCAATGGATATCGAAGCACAGGCTGGATGTGGACCATGGGCTAGTAACAGGTCATCCATGATTCTTGACGGAAGCCAACTTGCAAGCCCAGTTCAGAAGGTCGACACATATGAAGCTTTGGATAAGGCTTTGCGAAATGTGCAACAGAATCTTGACGCCCAGCCAAGTGCCCCGATGCCCCCTAGCCATGTGATCAATCCAACCGGAGCCCTAAAACGGCATCATTCTCTACCACATCAACAGCCTCGTTCTGTCGACAATTTACGTGGTGCAGGCTCAGTGTCAGGGAGGACTCGGCGTGCTCAAGCTCATGGTGCTCCTCAATACGAAACACCCGAAGAAGAGGATGAGTTGCTGGATGAGGTCTTGTCGAGTACACACAAAGCCATGAAAAAAATGGACCGTAGCTCGTATCAACAAGAACCTCGATCACTTCGACAGTCTGCTAGTAGCACGGCAATCTCCAACCCATATCCAACCCCATCCCCTTCAGCCAACGGCAACACGGTTCTCTTTGGCCACGGTGCTGCCCAAGTCACGCCTTCAAAGGCGATGCCGCATAATAAGCAATCTTCAACTCCTCCATATGACCAGGAAGAGAATGAATGGGCGCGAGCGGCAGCCGCTAGCATATTCGCCGCGCAAAATCGGTTCTGATCTGACCAACTGTAAATCTTACGAAGGAAAAGTTCTCACGGTATCTTCATTGCTTGGTGTTGGGGTCTTCTGGGAGCTTTCGGCTCTCTTGCTTTCAAACGTTCTTTTGTCAACAGCTCGGCTTGATTTACGCCTTCATTATTGGGACAGCGTGTACACTTTTTGGCGTTATGTTTCTGTTCTTGCCACTCGTTTCCCGCTTTTGATACCTTCAATACTCGGACAAATGGTCGCTATAGAAGCAACCTTGTGTTTTTTTCTTGTTTTCTAATACCCCATATCTATAGATTGCACAAAGACTGTTTCACAGCAAAAATTTCCTTTGTTACCTCCTTAGAGCCGCAGGCGGGGAGGAAATATGCTTATTATCGCACACATCTCGGTGGACGAGAAATTATATCGCAATTTATTTGTACAATTCTCAGAAAGACTCGGGATAGGATATCTCGAGCATATTGGGTGGTGGAGGGTCTTCGTTCCTATATGGGGACAGTTCACACTGTGGAATCAGTGACATTTTGGGGGATATTTGGGAGATATTATCATGCCAACTCGCGGGGGCAACATTAGGAATTGTATTTAGAAGAGGAGATGCAGATCAAAGTATGGCCTAGTGCCTTATCCACACATATATGTCTTGAGCATTGATCGGAGTGATTGTGATATCTCGACCGTCATCGGTTTGGTTCTGAGAAATGGCATCTGATGTAACTATATTTCCCACATTATCCGCCCTCTCTTTCATTCCCTTTTAGGGCTGGATTGACCAAACATATCATGACGCTGAGCCTAGCTTCATCTTCCAAATTTATATATAAATCGAAGCAGAGGAAGTACCAAACATCCCCCCTTCCCAGTCTAAAGCCAACAGCCAAAAGTTATAACCAAGCAAGCAATTATGCATGCTTCTCCTCTCCTCTCTTCTCAAAAGAGCTTCAAAGGCTCAAGAGGGGTTTCTCGCCACTCCTTCTCCTTCTCTCCCGCTCCCACTCTTCCTGGATACGCATGAACATGATGATGGTATTTTCTTTCTCCCCCTCCTCCTCCTCCTCCTCCTCCTCCTCTTATTTTCTCGAGATTTGCGAGGGTGTGGGTTGCGTTGGGTTGGGCTTCAAGGTAGAGTTTTTAAAAATCGAGGTCTTGGAGTTTTGGAGAATATGAAATGCTTGAAACAAATAAAAGACAACAGAGAAGAGTATATATATATATAGAACAGAAGATGAGAAAGAAGATGAGAAAGAAGATGATAGAAAAGTCTTGTTTTTGGGGGAGGGGGATAAACTTCTCTCTCTCCCCCTTTCCTCTTCCTCTTTTCTTTTCCTTTTATATAGGAAAGAAAGAGGTGGAGCTGGCTACTGTGTCTATGCTGTTGCTGTGAGCTACAAGATGGTATATGGGTATATGGGTTGGGCAGGGGCAGGGAGGGGTTAGGAAAAGGAGAATATATATGTGTGTGTGTGTGTGCGTGGTGAAGTGAAGTTTCTATACACTTTATACCATCCCCTCCCCCGTCTATTTGCTCCCCTGAAGCATGTTTCTTTAAGAAAGAGAAGACATAGAATTCATTTTTTGGTACGGCCTCTCTTCGCCCTATTTTCACCTATCTTCACCTATCTTCACCTACACGCGCTAGCTATATGAGATGTCAAGTACATAAGTAAGTATATATATATGTGTGTACATATACGCGGTATCTTGTGTCAAGCCGGGGATTTTTGAAAGGTGAAAAGTTAAATTAAAGTGAAGTGAAGCAAACAAGAGGAATGGAGGATAGAGAAAAAAGGGTAAAAGAAAAAGAGAGGGGGAGATTTAGCTAGGAGGCTAGAGGGAGGTATATATATATATATATATAAATCCAGATTGGGGTATTTCCTCTCTTTACGTTCTTTATTATATACGCAGGTCTTCAGGGCTATGGTATGATGATAATGGGGTGGTGAAGGCGGGGAGAATTGCTGGATACCATATCAAGAGAGATAGGAGGAGAAGTACACAGTGTAAAAAGGGTAAATAAGATATATACGCCACCATCCCCCCTCTCCCTCTCTCCTCCATCCTTCTTCCTGTTCCTAAGGTACAAAACTAAGTACTCAATATAAGTACGCAAAATCACTTAGCTCCTCTTCTTATTTGTATTCTCAGGGCAGAACAAGAAAAGGACAGGAAAAAGATAAGAAAAGAAATGGCGGAGGGGTTTTCAGCCTTAATCTAAAGGGGAAGGAAGGGACTTTAGACATGCTATACACATGCCAATGTATATGCCACATGGAAGCAGAGATTCGTTCCTATAGATACACCAGATACACGCCTTCCCTCTTCCCCCCCCCTCCCTCTCTCTCTTCAAGTCCAAGTCCCCTATCTCACATACATACATACATATATATGTTCCGAACGCAACCAACCTAACTCAGCCAAAGTAACCTTAACCAAAAATTACTTATACTTACTTGCTTGCTTGCTTCCTTCTTCTTTTTTCATCGTAATCCCCTCCCTATCTTTACCCATCACCGCAGGTTATTGTACCTTGCTCTTTTTATGCAAAGTGAAAAAGAATAGTGTTCGTATTATCTTTTTCTTTCCATTTTTTTCATTCCCCCTGTTTTCATTCATTCATTCCTTTTATCTTTTTGCAAATATGCTCAAAAACAAAAGGATATTATAATTGTGTTATAGGGATATAAGATATAAGATATAAGGTATAAGGTAGTCTTTATATATATATATATAGAAAGGGCTAAAGGAGGATCTAGAATATTAGAAAGAAGCACTTTTAGAGCAAGAATTTAGCTAAAGAGAGAAGGAAAAGTAAACAAGGGAAGGAAGAAAAGAGTAGTAGTAGAGGTAGAGGTGGGGACTAGGACTAGTATTTGTATTTGTATTAGTATTAGTATTAGTATTAGTATTCAACTTTTAAAGGAAATTTGCAATTTTTTCATTTTTTCATACCGAATCTTTAAGATTTTGTTATATTTCTAAAAATCCTCAACCTAAACCCTGTTCTCCCAAACTAAAAAACCATAAAAAAAAGAAGAAACTCAGATTGAAGGCGATCGATCGATCGATCTCACCTCAACAAAAAAAAAGGGGGAGATGGAGGCTTCATACTGCGAGGGCGAGGGGTAGGAATACTAATACAGCAGCAGATTTTGAGTTGGTTAGCTGGTTAGCTGGTTAGGTGGAATGAATGAGCCCAGAGATGGGAAACGGTGGGCTGGCTTAGGGATTTACATACAGCTTGCCTAGCAGATATCGAGTTATCGAGACGAGGGTAGGATGGGTATCGAGCAGGATAGTATCGAAGCACCGGCAAAAAAAAATTGAAAAGCATTAGGGTGGTCATAAATCCATTTCTCATAGGTCTCCTAATCTAATTCAGGAGACGGAACGAAACCCATCGCAGAACCTTTTGCCCCCTCTCGTTTGAAGTCCTGTCCAAGGCGGACACCTACTCCAGAAAGAGCGCATGCCCAAAGAAAAAAACAAACAGAAACGATGAGGAGCCCCCGACAAAAAAAAAGCGTCATGTCGAGCCTCCAGGGGGGGAAAACCTCGAGTCCCTTGGGGGCAACACACCACCAAAAGAAGAACGATGGATGCAAAATTCAAAGCGAGCATAAACCGGTGCGCCAGAGCTATGGGGAGAGATAAGAGAAGTCCGACTGTTCTGAGTCGGGGTCTTCAATGTCGCAATTCGAATAGAGGGGTCCCCCGGGGCGAGAGTTGATCTTCTGTATCGTGTACTCCCAAGCCCCCACCAGAGAAAGCCATCTTTTCGAAAACGAGAACGATCCGCCATAAAGTTGTTTTTTTCCCTCCTCCCCCAACCCGTCCATCATCAGGAGTTGCGCTGGGCCACCCCGCCGCAAGAACACTACGCATAGAATTTCCTCAAGACCTTCTCCACCTCGGCGTATTCCTCCTTGACGGCCACCAAGGTCTCCTTGATCTTGTCCAGGCACTCCGCTTCATCGGTCAGATCAGCGGTTCCAGCTTCATCGCGTTTCTGGCCATAGTGCTGTATCTTCTCACACGAGTCCTGTTGGGGTCGTTTAGTTCGGAGATAACTCCGAGGGGTTGCGCCTGACATACCTTGACTTTGGTGAGACCCAGCGTCGCGCTGGAGCCCTTGAGGAAATGGCCTAGGGACGAGAGCTCGGCGAGGTCTTTCTTATCTCTGTCGGTAGGAAGAATGCACATTAGTAAACGCGTAGGCAGGTAGATAGGTAGACAGGTAGGTAGGTAGGTAGTGCTGGTCGCGGGGGTGGTGGTCAATCCATGCGACTATTTCAAAACGTACAGGGCGTCCTTCATCTTGACAAAGGTCTGCTCGGCCTGCTCAAAGAAGCCAAAGACAATGGACTTGCTGAACTCGCGCTCATCCTCGTCATCATCCATCTCCAGGATCTGTTCGAAGGTGAGGGCATCGATGCTGTCGCCGAGATCTGGCAAGCTCACGGAGCCCTCCTCGCTCTATCACAGCTGTTAGCAGGAGTTGCGCCTCGCATGGTTTTGCTCGGAAGGGACAAAGTACTGATGCCCGTACCCGGTCTTCGGCTTCACGGTCAGGCATGATGATGGTGCAGCTGGGCCCGTTTTATTTTGGTTTGGAATGGCGGTGATGGTATTCACGGCGCAGTGGTTTTTACAGGAGGAGATAATACAGCCAGCCAGCCCGACAGACCGACAGATAGACAGATTATTATTAGACAGGGTGGTTATTGAAGGAGACCAGAGGAGGATGGTGGGGTGGAGAGGAAGTGGGAAAAGTGCACTAGGTTGTTTGTTGATGTAAGGCTAGGTGGATGGTGGTGGTGGTGGTGGTAGTAGCGTAGCGTTGGTGAAAGAAGTACGGCAGGACAGCAGCAGTAGTAGTAGTAATAGTAGTAGTGGTAGTGGTGGTAGTAGTAGTGGGAGTAATGTAATAATAGGTCAGTCAGTAGAGTAGTAGTAAGTAAAGAGTAAGTAATTGGGTAGTTAAGGTAGTAGTGGAAGTAGTTAGTAGTAGATGGGCGTGGAGTGGAGGAGGGGAGGAGAGTAGAGGGGGTCAGGGGGTGGGAGTGGAAGAGTGGATACCGTCCGTACTCCGTACAGTAGAGGGGAAAAGCGAGACACACACACACACACACACATACATACATACATACATACACACACACGAGAGAAGCAAAGGCAAGCAAAGGCAAGCAAGCGGGTGTGCATGTGTGGCTCGGGTAGACTATTACCGGGAACTGGTGGTAGCGCTAGGATCAGGATGATTGCAGGAGTGAACGCTATTTCCATTTGTCGGGAGCTCGCGGTGGGTACACTGCTTCTAGAAGCAAGAAGCAAGAAGCAAGAAGCAAGAAGCAAAGCAAACGCGGTGAATTCTAATAAGTAGTAGGTACATGCGTGTATGTGTGGGAATGTGAATGTGAATATGAAGGGGAGGCAAGGGGGAAGGATATATGTGAAGGCCATTCATTGTTTAATAGGAACTGGTGGATAGGAACATGAATGTAAATATAAAAACATAAACATAAATCTATTTCTAATTCTGATTCTAAATTCTAAATGTTAAATAGCCTTGTGAATTTGCTTACTTTCACATATGGTGGCTGGCTGGCTGGCTATATAAAAATGGCCCAGGGATGGTCTTTGACTATAATGATTATTGTTCCTTCTTCTTCTTCTTCTTCTCCCTCTCCCTCTCCCAAGGATCCAATATCCTGCTATTCCATTGAGTGTATGTACGTCCGTCGTAGCTTACATATGTAATACACCATAGATATCGTCCTCGAGTAAGGACCAGCCAGAAGAACCTCTCCTGGGATGGAGGGATAGAAACGACACTCTCCCAAGTCCTATTGTGATTAGTCTCCCGGTCTCTGCCATGCTCACTCACGGGAGATCGGTCTGAATATTCCTATCCCCCTTTCATCCCCCTTCATCTCTTCCAGCACATCTCCTTTACCCGTCCTAACCGTCCCCAGTCCCCCCTCTCACTCAGTCCGCTGCTAGCACGATGCCGACTGATCTGGCTTGTCTAGTATGGTATGGTACGGTAGGGTACACCGGTACAGTAGTGTAGGGTATGGTGGAGTAGCATAGTACAGTGGAAAGTAAAAGAATCGCGGGCAATGATCGACTCCTTTGGCGCGGCTCTTTCAATCATACCGGCAGGACCATGATCGACCACCATCTCCCAAGTGTGTGAGCGTGAGCGTGAGCGTGAGCGTGCCCGCGCGGCTCTTCTTGCTTGTTTTGCTGCGTCTTTTGCGCAGATGCAGGGTCTTGGTGATCAGCTGGAGAGTAGTTAGTAGAGGAGTGTGTAAGACTGCAGGCTGTCGACCGTGAGTGGGTGGGTGTGATATTGATAGCGAAGAAAAAGCTGGAAAGGGTGAATGAAAGGCGCACATACATACATACAATACTGTATTGTACTGTACTGTACAATAGATATCTGTGTGGTGTATTCTCTCTTCCTGCACCTGTTGGTTTGGACTGCACAGTTACTGCACAGTGACAATACTGCTACAGTAAAACATAAACCATACTGTACATTTGCGCATAGACATGCGCGTGCAGATGTGTGCCATGCATCCCCCCCTTACTGTACTGTACAATCCTGTGCTGTTGTGCCGCCCCACTCGACCCACCTTGTGGCCTCCACGCTAACGGTTCCTCTCGCGAGGCTTGGCGATGACGCTGTTGCGCCACCGTCGTCATTGCTGCACCACCACCCCCGGTCAAGCAGCCCCGCGGAACACCTCCAAAGAATATGCCCCAACACCGGCTTTTGGGGCTTATAGCTACAGTATTTAATAGTCCGCGACGCTTTTCAACAGATCGTACGGATTGGGGTTTATGGGCCAGCAAGAAGACCGAAGACCTCTTGCTTCTTCGTGCGATGTCTACAATCTTCACGGCACTGTTAACCTCCTCCTCACACTTCCGCTCACGCCGTCAATGCGCCGCAAAACCCACCGCCGCAAGGAGGACAAGGAAGGACGAGGAGGACGAGCACCAGCAGCAGAGCACCAGCAGGAGATTTCTACCACTGCTAAACTAACTACCAACACCAGCATCAGCAGCAGATCGAGGGATTTCCCTTCCACCACTGGAGAAGGGAATGAATGAACGAATGAACGAATGCAACAGGACAGAATCATCATACGGATAGAGATAGAGATACAGATACAGATACAGATACAGGGCTCCCCAAACCAGGATGTCCAACAGCCCATCTCATGGTCTCGACTGCTCCAAATGGCTCATCTCGCCAGATTTACCCCGTTCCCAACCCAAACACAAAGCAACAGCAACAATCGGCGGTTGAACCCCCAGTGTTTTGTTTCTTGCGCACCATGCGAACCACCCAAACCACACTCGAACAACCCATACGAACCATACGAATCCCCCATACATACGTAGCATACGAAAATAAACCATATACCGTTCCAGAAACCGGACGTCGAAAGGAGGAAGCGGTAAGCGATGCAGGCAGCTGGGGGACACCGCACAATGATGATGATGATGATAGACCAGACAACAGCTGTTGCTGCTCCAGCAACAATAACAAAATCGTCCCACACTGGCACTGACACTGACACTGACAATAGTCCATGTAGTCATGGGAGTCATGGCACACGGCGCATACCACCCCGAATAGAACTTCACCCGCACGCATGCACGCACGCGCCTATTCCCATTATCATTATTATTACCATTACCATTACCATTACCATGACTATTACTATTACTATTGCCATTACAGTACCATTCGCCATTCGCCATTACCAATACCAATACCAACATTACCCATTAGTACTACTTACTTTCTCAGCATCGTCTTTGCCGTATATCACTCACCACCACTCACCACCATCCATACCATGTCTTCGCTGCACGCACTTCACTTCCTCGCCTCATCCACTCTCCATCCACTGACAAATGACAAATGACATATGACAATACTTCTCACTACTGTACTACATCACTTTCACTCAGACCGCCGCGCCGCCGCCCCTGCATCGTGGGATATGCACGACCATTCCTCCTTCTCCTCTGCTTTTTTCCTTCCCCCCCCATTGTCGCTGGGACCCCGTTTCTTTTTGAGATCGCCGATGAGTTTGATGACCCTCAACAGGCGCCACAGGACCCATATCGATCGGTAGATTAAGTACAGTACATTGTGCCTTGGGAAACCAAGAACTCCCGAAAGTCCGACGGTTCCCACATGACGACGGCAGCGGCAGGAAAAGACGGCTATCAACACCGCACACACCCGAGCGCAACCAAATAGGCGCAGCTGGCTGCCGGTTGGATGGCCATACGAAATGAATCGGCAAATGACGAAGGAATCCGAGACACAGCAGCCAAAACGCTCGGTCTAGAACAAAAGATCAGCCAAATGCGTTCGCATTAGCCAAAACCGGTTTTTGGGGCTACGACGGTGGTGGTGGTCGTTTTTTTTACCTTTGCTTACTCAGCCGCTGCTATTCTCGGCTACCCAAGGTTGCGGGTTAACATGGGATCACTGGGATGGCATGGGACGACGACCGACATGCCAAGCATCCATCTCGAGTGCCAGGCAATGACGCACCACCAACACACACACCTTTCACACATATTCCACACAGTCGCAGCACAGTCCGTCCTGGTGGACGTCAATCAACGTTTATAACATCTACCACCTATACAGGATGCTGCCGTCCTTGTTCGCAGCAAATTTGCTAGCATCAGAAGAGACCGTCGACGGGCGCCATTCTCAATGTCTTTTGTGCGCCTCCCTCGAACAGGCTTCCCCTAGCTCGAAAATACTACATGATTGCCAAATTCAAGAACGACATTTCTGTGTGTCATCTTGAGCGATACCGCATCGGCTCTCCGGGTGTGGCCTGTGAAACGTCGCGGAGGCGGGATCGAACATATTTCCCCTTTGGGTCCTTTTCTTTTTTTCTTCCTTTTTTTTTGTGCCTATTTTGCTTATTGGGAATTCCAATGGCAAATTCCCAATGAAGACGACCATTATAGGTATTTGCTTTCCATTTTCAAATTTTTATTAGGTACGCCCCAAAATGCACTTGGAAAATGGGAGGATGAAAATTGTCTCATTTGATTATGGTGGGTCTGGAGAACCAGCGACTTTTGGTCGTACTTCATCGAAGCCAGGAGGGGGTTCTTGCCCTAATAATCCCATGAGGCTCGGTTGTATCAAATATACTGCGAGACCAACCGCCACCGCCACTGTAAGTCCCAAGGCACAAGTATACGAAAGCAATATCTCTTTTTTTTCACATCGTGAAGTGGACCGAGTGGATCCCAAAGTTCCTGCGTCGTGCTTTTCACTCTCTGCTGAGTAAGGGGTAGAGAGATGTAGAAATTTGGTGTTCGAGAAGTGTACAAAACAACGACCGATATTAATAATAGCCTCCCTTTTTCTTTTTCTTTTTCTTTTTCTTCCTTTTCCCTACCTATAAAGATATCACCAAAATATGCATAGTCAAAAATAGTTTCTATCAAAAATCTAAGAAAAAGTTTTGAAATATCAGCCATTTATTTTATATATTGCCAAAGTCATTAAAACAAATTCATTTCCGTCAACACTAGTCAGCTAGTTCAACTTTTACTTTTCCCGTGTGATTTATAGCTAAAGCCTGCTCAGCTTCATTCACTTGGGGAAGAAGAATTTTCTTTTTATCTGCATATCTTATGGGTTGTATCTATCGTATGTACTGTACTAGCTTGTACTGTTTTATATGGTACAATAGGGATTTGATTTAATTGGCCATTAAAAGATCTCTCTCAGAACAGCGAGTTCTCTTATATAATACAATATTATGAAGTTTGATATAAGATATCATATCCTTTTCAAGGGACGTGCTAAGAGAATGCAAAGACCTATAATTGGACAGTATTTGAAATAAAAACAACCAGACAAAAAGCTAGCCGGGAGAACCATAAAACTCCGCTATACTACAAGTGTCCAAGTTCCCGCTAGAACAAATGCTATCCGGTTTTCTGTATCTACATAGCCGCATGCCAATTCAAAAGTCATATACAATACGTCAAGTGAGAATAGAACCCGAGACTAGTTGAAGCGCCGGGTGAACCAATTTATAGCTTGGTCCTCAGCCTGCTGTGCGGCTTCCATCTGGAACGGGTCATCCGTGGCAGTCCGCTGCGCAAACCCATGCTTGGCGCCAGGCACGATGATGACTTCATGATCGCCCTTCTTTTTCACCTCGAGGATCTCCTTCATTTGCAAAGCCAACGGGCCCTTCATCGCATGGTCGTTGTCACCTACTATCACACTCAATGGCAGCGCAACCGCCTCGATATCTCCCGGCACGTTGACCAATGACGGATGAGCAGTAAAGCCGCAGTCGATCAGCGGTTTGATCCCCACAGACTTCTGAGAGGAGTGTCTTGCGACCCGGGAGCTGGGTGCGTCCGCTGCCAGGAGGATGGTATATTTGCCGCCCCAGCAGAAGCCCGCCGCGCCGATTCTAAGGTCGTCCGTAGGGAAGGGCGGAGCGGCGGTGCGCAGCGCTTGGAAGAACGCATATAGGCGCGGCTTGACAACCGATGCGCGCACTCTGATCAGCCAGGGGACGGCGAGGCATGCGCCGTGGAGCACATAGAGCGGCTTGTGGAACAAGGTCGTGAACCAGCTTGACGGCCGCATGAATTTCTCAAAGAGGGACATGGTTACCGTAGGTAGGGAATGACCTATGCTGGCAAAAGTTAGCCAGGGGCGATCGATCCTAACCTGCTTCATGGTTGACGAGGTTGGGGATTATTGTAGAGCTTGACTTGCCGCCCATCAGGTCTGGCACGTAGACCAGAAATTCCCCGCGCGTTGCATAATGATCTGCCAGGATTCGGTTGTTGACAAAATCCCATCCAAACGCATCTGGGAGGTAGACCACAAGGCCCTTGGGGGTTACCCCTTCTGCTGGCCTGGAAACATAGACCGGAAGGCCGTGGATGGTTTCCTCGGTCCCTTTTGGGTTGCCCACATGAATTGTGCCCTTGAAACAGTCGGGGCAGGACATGGTGTCGGTGGAAGGCCGCTGTATAGAGACTTAGAGATTTAGACTCAATTGGCTTCTTGTAGCTCAACAAAAGGAGCTAGGGTGGTGAATCTGTGTCGTTATGTTTGTTATGCATGTTGTCAAGAGAATGGTCTCATGGTGTTGAAGGATGAAGCACCAAGCCGGGGTCATTCCGTGTGTCGCAGGGGAGGGGAGTGTTTCTTGGCGGAAGCATATAAGGTTTAAGGGCCTAATCATTTAAGGTTGTCGGTAACTTCGGTGGTTGCAGGATCTTGGGACAAGCTCCTACCACATCAAAAAGCTATCCCTGAAAAGCTGGAGCCCCTGATTTAAGAGCAGAGAGCTGCGTACCTTCATTCCGCGGTTGTGACAAAGGACAACTTAGGATACGATATGTTACATATCCCTGATCAAATTACCAACTGCCATTGGCGTGTGGAGCAAGTGTTCCAGCCTGTCAACGCCTCTATCTGAAGCTTCGCAAACTTATCTGTGGCGAAGACATTTTTGTTTTCATTTACATGATTGTCATTTTTGATACAGGCGAAGGTCCCGCTGTACCTTTGGGAGTTTATACCAACATAATTTCTGTAATGCTTGCCTTGCCGTTTTGAAATATTTGATATTTGATGGGCTTAGGTGCGCAATGTTACGTTGCGGACTCAAATTGATGTAACGGAACTATTTGACTACGACTGAAATGAGTTGGCATCAAGAAGATATGAAGAATATAGCACTTCTTAGATCTGTTTGGAGCTTCCAAACTACCACAACCACTGGGTCTCTGCTTCTGAACTATTGCACACTATGTTGTAAGAGAGTCAAAAGTAGGGGTAATAATTATAAGACTATCGAATTTATACGAGGTTTATTAAAGTCTACCGGAGATACCGTTTAGATGGCGAATAGTCCTGCACCAGCTGCGCCAGCCATCAACATGTAGCCAACTCTTGCGCCCTCTCCAGCACTGCCCTTCGAGGTGGCAGCAGCAACAGCTTTAGACGTCTCGGAGATACAGCCAGCTGCTGTCTTACTTCCAATGAGAAATGCAGCACCACATTCTTCACTAGTGGTAGACTTTGCCAAGGTTGTAGGAGTCTCGGAGATACATCCAGCTGCCGTCTTCGTTCCGATGAGAAATGCAGCACCGCACTCCTCTGTAGTCGTGGCTGCGCCTGCCTGAGCGGTAGGAGATGCTCCCGCAGAAGTCTTAGTGTTATAAGGGCCCGACAAGAAGTTTCCTGTTGTTCTGCCACCAAACATGCCTGCATCCTGCTTGAGTTCATAGTTGCCGTTTTTGAGGGTTCCAAAAGTTCCTGATTCCATTTTGAAAGAGCCATCAGAGCTTGAGGAGTGTTAGTTTGGCAACAGATGCGGACGGAGCGGGTAGGAATCCGGAAACTTACAGGCCATCGATTTTCAAGGAAACACACATCAGCTTTTCCTTAAGCGAGATACATGTATAGCCCGTTGTGCAGCTAAACACTATCTCATTTCCAAACACATCGGTCTTGCGCTTTTTGAGAGCCGAGAATACCGGCGAGGCTGCCAGTTTGTCTAAGGCGTCTTGGACGACGGGTTCGATGGTAGGTTTCTCAACAGTTGACAAGTTGCACGGTCCAGTAGCATTCTGTTGTTTGTTAGTTCATTATAAGAAACTTTGATCTTTAGCAAGGTACGAACAACACTGAGCACCGCAAATGCCAAAGCTGGCAAAGAGAAGGTTAAAAACTTCATAATTATGAAGATTCTGGTGTAAGAATCCTAGGGTAAGAAGAGAGAGAAAAATATGCAAAGGGTATTAAATGAGAGAATCTTTGGTAAATGAGCAGAACACAGGAGGTAGGACATAATAAAGGAACTCACGGTCCCATCTATCTATTGAGATTTGACGTAGGCAGTCCCTGCATGGACGGCCTGGCAGACAGGTGGGCAAACTTTACATCGTTTGAGTGGCGTTCATTCATCTAACGGCAGGATAGTAATAACTATTGAGGCTCAAGCGCTTGAACTGCCTCATATCCAACCAGACGAAAACCTAACAACGATATTACAGCACGAACTAGGAATAGTGATAGCGCCCTGAAACCAAATCTGCCCATTCTTGAACAGCTCGCATCTAAGAAAGGATCTTAGAAGCGAAATCTAGACTCTATTGTTGCGGCTGAGAGCTCGTTTGCTCTTGGCGCCTATTAATCTTCATGCTGAAATACCTTGGCGGCTCGAAGCATCGTGAGACCCGTTATAAAGTGGATGCAAATTGCTTAACTTATCGCCTGAGCAAAGTTGAGGTTGGAAATATTAAGGGGGAGGGATTCAGCTGATTCCGGGGCATCTACAAGTCCGTGGCCGAGTACGAGGCACGTTTACGGGGAAGATCATTCTAAGAGCATCACATAGTACTGTAGTTGAGGGCATCCATCCCACATCTTTTACGAACTGTGAGACATTTTGTAATTGTTTGATCAAATCGACTTCAAAAAGGTTGATTATATGTATATTTAAATAAATACTCAAGTTTCATTTCCTGAGAAGTAGGCTAGGAAGCTTCACCCCCTTGCACTGCTATATGGTGTATCAACAAAATAGACCCTTAAATGAAAAAAAAATACCCCTAACTTTCGAAGACGTTGACTCTACTAAGCGAGTGCCACTAACCTGAGCTAGTTGCGTTAACCCAAGGAAATAGCGGTATACTATCGTGTTGTTGAAATACATCAACGCTTGAATCCGCAAAATCTCGAAAGTACTCTTCTTAGCCTGACAAATTAAGTGTGAATTATGGGCTATTTACTCCATTGAAAACTAACTCCAGATCTCTCGCACAACTTAACTAGTGGGCAAACCTAAAGTCTAAGCGCTTATTTCCCTCATCCTTTGTCGTGGCCAAGTAGTTGATTCTTTCGTCCTCCGTCATGGCCTTCCATTTCGTCTCTCTGGTCCTGTTTCTCCGCACATAGTAAATCTTTGTAAATGAATATATGAAGATGTTGAGCACAGCAATAGAAATCAGGGTCCTGTTTCCCCGTTTGTATTTGGGGGCATCGTCTTTGCGGTACACATTGGATGCGATGATTCCCGAGGCTTGGACAAACATGTTATACAAGGCCGCTGACACGGTACGGCAACGCACGGCGTTGGAGTTTCGGGAGTTCCATGCGACTTGGATCGGGTGTGCTAGTGGTTGTTACTCCCGGTTTGCCCCAAGGAAACTCTGAGGTCATTGGCTTACCTGATGGGAAACTGAGAAGCATGGTTAGAATACCCCATGCTTTCCACTTGTTGACTGTGGTTATGTCAATTACGTATAGGTAGATCAAGAACGGCATAACCCAAATCTGAGCAAACGCAGCTGTGAGCGTTAATCTGGATACCCGAGAATCAGTCAAGATCTTCGATTAACATATATATCAGAGGTGGTGGCTGAGCAAACAGGCAATAGGCTGCACGTCTGATCTATGACACAGGAAGTAGAATGCGGAAAATTTCCTGTTACTTGTCTTAAATGGAAACCACACTCGAAATGATGGAGGGAAGGCACGTATATCCTTCGTTGGGAACTTACTCGCCCCAAATTTCAGCAACATAAGTGACCGCAAGCATGGTGAACATGTGAAAAACTGTTGAAGGGATGACCAGCAGATTCGTCTTGAACGTGTCGAAGCCGAGACCTTTCAAGGTCAATGTCAAGTATTGATTTGGCGTGGTTTCGGGAATTTGAAACAATAGGCCGAGGATATAGAGTGGCCACAGATCATAGTCCGACATACTTTTCCAAAGAAGCTTCGGTGTAATAGGTTGCCGGTTATGCATGCCACTTTTGGTGGGATCCTCTCGGATAACCCTATTAACGATAATGATTTCCTCTCTAGACCGAATTAGCGAAGAGGTGTAGCAGGATAGGGAGAATGTCAAACCTTTCAGTGAACCATCCTTTCTTTCCTCGAAGTCTACTTGCAGTCTGGGTGGGACTGGCAGGCATAAGTACAAAAGCGGCTAAACCAAGTACCAGAGTCAATAGGCCCTCGATGAGGAACAACCATCGCCATCCTGAATAATTGTTCAGACCACGTAAGTGAAGAATCCCATATGCCAAGAAAGCAGCAATAACATCGGCGATTGACATGGCAGTCCAGAAGAACCCTAAACGCAGAGAGAGCTCATGATGTTTGTAAAAGTAAGACAAATATAGGATGATCTAATAGAATTAGCCACAATCTCGGAAGCTATGGTTCGAATTTCCAATTTCCAATTAGCACTTTACTCACATCTGGAATGAACCCTCCCTGGAGTATTCCCAGTAGTGCACGGCATGCCAAAAAAGATGTCCTGCCGTCGAGCCAAAACTGACAGGACGCTACAATGGACCATAGGACCATTTGTGCCGGGATCCATCTATCGGGACCTATCCATTTACTGACGAGCTGAGCTATTTTGCAGTTAGTAAATATTCGTAAGCATTTCCTGCCAATGACAATATATTGTAGCTCTCCATTCTGCTCCGAAATAATAATTATTAGGGTATTATGATAAACATATCATAAGCCTATAAACTCAAGCCGCATGAAGCTGTTGAAAAGACGTTCAGAGTTGGAAAGTCGTTTCTAGCCCAGAGTATAACGGTAGAATGCGTTTTCAACATATAGCAATTTTAGGCTTTGTTGTTTGACACCCTCCGACAGTTTGAGACAACGTATGCCATAATTACGCGGCTCTATTGAGAGCACTGTGAGGTGGAAGATACTTACATGGCAACTCTGCGCACAGAAAGGACAATTTAAATACTGTGTTTCCTAAATTATAGTCTATCATGTGTTAGTCTCATATGACCAACAATTAAAGTATCAAAACATGATTTGAATAGAGCTTACCATTTGTGTTCATCCTCAAATCTTTGAGGAAGTTATCTGTCAAGGCTTGTTGAATATTTGCACGGTCAAGCTCAAGTGCCATGAACATAACACATGCCCAAATCTAGAGAACAAACTCAGTACTATGTAATTCAGTGGAGTTTCTTCCCTTACCATAATTTTCCAGTCAATCTTCCTAATGAGAGAGTGTTCTTCGCCCCATGTCCACCTTGCTAAGGGATCAAAGCGGTGTATATTTTCCCATGTTGCTGGGGGCTGGTACTGTTTGGCAGTTTCTGGATCATCGAAAACCGAAGGTTGTGTAGCTATAGCGTCTTTCTCATAATGTGCCCTGCCTCGCTGAAACCAGAATCTCTTCTCTTCTGCCAGTACTCCGAGTGGCAGCGCTGTTTCGTAGAGAGTGGTGGTTTTTGTTTTTGCAGATTTTTTTTGGTTCAGGTCGTCAGATGAAGACGTTTCACTAGAGTTGTCAAGGAGGACAGCCCCAGCCGGTGCTCGAATATCAATCTCTTTCGCAAGTGCTGTGGACATGATTGTATAATGCAGCGCGCAAGACAATGCCTACGTTAAAAATGAGGATGATCAGCGAAGTATGTTCTCTGTTTATCCAGGGGTGGAAATGAAGCTTTATTTATAGATATGCTATTCACGGCAACATGGTTCCAAAAAGACATGGTATAGGATAAAAACCAAAACCAAATAACTCTATAGAGAAGATATGTTTCACAGCCATGAAGCCTAGAACGAGGGTACCTGAATGAGGGGAAGAACCCAACAGACTACTATTGGAGAGTGGGCGTAGCGACCAGAAGAGGAAAGCCATCTTTTGATCGCAGATTAGAAGCAGTGGGTTATGGCCAATGCCACCAAGACGTTGGGCAATAATCTCAGTTGAGGAGCGGGTTGTCGGCAGTGGCAATGAAGATGAAAACATGGTGGTAATGTCACAATTTCATGCATATTTCACCTCTTCGCATGGAGGTCAACAATATCACGACTTCTCTGCAGCGTCTTGCACCATCAGGCTTGTCGTATTAAGCTGATCTTGGGGACCACGGCTCCAGATAACTTTTATGCTTGAAGGCTCTGGGATAATGTTGGTTTCATTGGTGAGAACTAAGAAGTAGAAATTGATTGGTATTCCCAGTTCACCGGCACCGAGGAGACGGAACTTTCAATAAAGAAGTAATGTCACGATGCACGACATATAGAAATCGAACATGTTGTGGAGTTCATTTCAGAAATCGTTTCGGATTTCTGAATAAACTAGCTAGGCCTCTGCTCAAGAAGTCGAGAATAATATGGAAAATTCAACCATCGAGTTAAATATAAACCCCGGCATACTTTTAAAAGAACAGCTCCTCTTATTTATGATTATGAGCGAGTTTATTAAAGATATTTGCACGTCTTTCATAAGCTTAACGACACAGTATCATCTATCGCCAGAGGAGCTTGAACAAAATTCGGCTTGATTATAATTTAAGCGAGTTCATAGCCGAAGTAGCGAAGCGAAGAAGCAGGAGTATCACCAATGACTTTGAAATTGTATGGACTTCACATCTTTGCATCATAAGAAGTTTTGAGCAGCCAATCTCGCAAGAGATTGTTATCAATCCTCCCTCTAAGCTTTCTTGTCACGCGAACCTATCAAATATTTCCTCAAGATGTGTTCGGCGTTTCCCCACGCTCGCACGTCAGTAAACCTGGAAATTTCATAATCCGAGATGCAATCAACAGACTCCTCTTTCAGATCTAACCGAGATGCACTGACTATGCAAGCAATAGACGACCTATATCTTGCCATCGTACTTCATGTTCGCCACATGACTTTTGATATCGTGGTCCAGCCTTGCGGGGCTTATCCAGTTGAAGATGTCATTGGAATGGTGCCAATTCCAAGAAGTTGACACCATTGCTATGGAAGTCACAAGGGTGGGACTTATTAGAACACCTCATACATGCCTACTGTGCGTATTGGATTTGATCTTATAACCGTAGGCATCCACGAGTTTGAAGAAGATTTCTAATTCAAAACTTCTTCAAATTCAAAAGCAAGAGCTTCCAAAATGGCACCATCAATCGCAGAGACTACTTCCCACATCGGTGATCAGATCCACGAGAAAGTCGCAGCAGTCTTGTCGAAAAACAATAAAGAAACCGAACAAAAGGTTGAGGACGCTCCAGCGCTAGCCGTTCAAGTGCCGGAAACTACACCTGCAGTTAAGAGTGAACGCCAGGACCATGAAGCCAGGATTGAGGATAGATCGGCTCCATCAACTTCGAAATCTACACCAGAAAGCCAACACAAAGAGCCTCTTAAGTTAAGCGGTGCTTTGGACTCATATGAGAGCTTCGACGTTACTCCAGTTATTGGGAAAGAATTCGTTGGAGTAAATCTAGCAGAGTGGCTCAGTGCTCCTAATTCAGATGATTTGATTCGAGATTTGGCAATCACAAGTATGTTATATTCTTGTTATAGAATACGAGACTGATGAGAGTATAGTTTCTCAACGAGGTGTTGTGTTTTTTCGTAAACAAGACGATATCACAAATGACCTACAAAAGCAACTTGTGCAAAGACTTGGCGAACTGTCAGGAAAGCCTTCTACATCTAAGCTTCACATCCACCCAGTCTCCAACTCCGGTCGTGAGCTCGGCGGAAAAGATGATGAGATTAGTGTTATATCTTCAGAACAAGCCAAGAAGATCTACAATGACAAACTTCTCTTCCAGAGTGAGAAGAAGCAAAGCGGAAAGGAAGGATGGCACTCTGATATCACTTTTGAGCCCATTCCTAGCGATTATGCTCTTCTGCGATTAACTCAACTACCAAAGACTGGAGGTGGTTCGTTCATAACTGCTCCCTGTGTTTAAATCATAGCTGATGAATCATAGACACACTTTGGGCATCTGGATATGAAGTATATGACCGCATTTCTACTCCAGTACAGAAGTTTCTGGAGACACTAACAGCAACTTATGCTCAACCTCGTTTTAATGAGGCGGCTGAAAAAAATGGCTTCAAGATATATTCTGAACCGCGCGGATCACCCGAGAATATTGGTGAGGTACTTGAGGCAATTCATCCTGTGGTTCGAACGAACCCTGTCACTGGTTGGAAGTCGATTTTTGCTCTTGGCCACCATGTTCAACGAATCAACGGCCTCACTGAAGGTGAGAGCAAGGCCTTGTTAGACTGGTTTCTCAGACTAGTTGTTGATAACCATGATCTTCAAGTTCGTCATAGATGGCAGAACGCGAATGATCTGGCGATCTGGGATAATAGGTCTGTTTACCATGCTGCCACGCCAGATTATCTTAATCAGGGGCTTGGTGAGAGAACAGGTCAGAGGGCCGTAAGCTTGGGAGAAAGACCATATTTTGACCCTCAAAGCTCAAGTAGGAGGGATGCACTTGGCCTTTCGTCTTGAATGGCGTGTCAATACAATGTAGGAGCTTAGCCAACTAAATAGCATCAATACAATACGTAAATCCATTGAGCTGCAAGTTTGCAAGATTGCAAGTTCCTGACATCGGACTACTACAGACGACTCGGATAACAAATAACTACAAAAAGAAGATCTTTATACTAGCCGTTGATTTTGTAACCCCAGAACTTCACCTGTTTAATACAATGTGGGAGCTATAATATCTTATATGGGGAATTGCTCCAGTCAACATGTCTTGGCGGGGTCGATGTGGTCAGGTCGTACCCCTCCTTTTTAATTTCTTGGCGTGGGCAGCCTCTCGCTTAGCCCACTAAGTTGATATCGCCCAAAGAATTCTTTCACACGACCTCACGACCACCAAACTCAACGACACGAACGGCAAAACTTTCAAGATGGTAAGCTCATATCACCCAGCATAGAATATGCGAACAACCTCGCAGCCAGATCTGCGAAGTTGCGCACATCATCTAGCAGCGAAATCTGCGAGAGTCGATAGCAAAATGATCGATTAATTCGATATGCCAATTGCTGACTCGAAGATGTATACAGCCTTTCACCAAACTCGTCAAGAACTCGGCCTATTATAGTCGTTACCAGACTAAGTATGCTCGCAGACGTGTTGGAAAGACCGGTTAGTTGTTTCCATTTGAGAAAAGCAGAGAGTTTAGGGAAGTTGGTGATACCTAAGAAGGCATCTCCAATTCACCAACACTCTCTCCTAGACAATTATATCTTCATACTAACATCGAATCTAGATTACTACGCGCGTAAGAGATTGATCTCTCAAGCCAAGAACAAGTACAATGCGCCAAAGTACCGTCTCGTCGTTCGATTCACCAACCGTGACATCGTCATGCAAATTGTTACCTCCGAGATCACTGGGGACAAAGTCCTCTGCGCTGCTTACGCCCACGAACTCAAGGCTTACGGTATCGAGCACGGTCTTACCAACTGGGCCGCCGCCTACTGCACTGGTCTCCTAATCGCCCGTCGCGTTCTCAAGAAGCTTGGCATGGATGAGGACTTCGAGGGTGTCGAGGAGGCTGATGGAGAGTACAAACTTACCGAGGCCTCTGAGGGTGACGAGAGCCGACGCCCATTCAAGGCTTTCCTTGATGTTGGTCTTCAACGCACTTCCACTGGTGCCCGTATCTTCGGTGCCATGAAGGGTGCTTCAGACGGAGGTATTCTCATCCCCCACTCCGAGAACCGCTTCCCAGGTTTCGATATCGAGTCTAAGGAGCTTGACGCCGAAACTCTTCGCAAATACATCTTTGCCGGCCACGTTGCTGAGTACATGGAGACTCTTGCCGATGATGATGAGGAACGATACAAGTCTCAATTCCAAGGTTATATCGATGATGAGATAGAGGCCGATGGATTGGAGGAGGTCTACCAAGAGGCACACAAGCAAATCCGCGCTGATCCTTTTAAGAAGGTTGACGACGCCGGTGAGAAGAAGTCCAAGGATGAGTACAAGAAGGAGTCGTTGAAGTTCAAGGGCCGCAAGTTGACGAAGGAGGAGAAGGTCCAGAGAGTCAAGGACAAGATTGCGGAACTTAAGGAATAAGCTTGCGTCTCTTCACTATCTCAATGTATTCGACAAAAAAGCTTGGCTTGCGTTGTCTGGGCGTCTTAGGCGTCCTGGGTTAATGGTCATAAACAAGAGCTGAATGCCATGATTCCCATTTGCTTCATTTTACTCACCGTGCTGTCTTATTGTGAACTGAATTTTCTTACAAACATTGCATGGTGATATTGCTCAACTCACGATTGCTAATCACGCATAATTGAAAGGCAAAAGAGTTCCTCGGGCTAGGCCGGTAAAGTCCAAACTAATGTTCCCCCGTCCACCCCGCTTCGTTGTAATCCCCGAACCTTTTTCGACTCTGGATGTATCTCCATTAATAATAGTCTATTCCCTCATATATTTTGCTTCCCATGACCGTATTGTTGTATAGGAGCTCGTTTTATCTGTCATAACGCTACTCTCCCCCACCTCTGCCTACCAGTTGCTGGCTCATCTTATCATAGTCGCCTACCCACCCTTGGAACGTACCACAAGAACAACTCTGGCACGCAAAAGCCTGGTGACAGCTGTCCATTGACCTAACGGAAAGCTCTGCAGCACCTATCCGAACACATTGGGACCCGCCGGTATCTGGTTAATTAACACTCAAAAGCATTCACAACCGCAAGCATCCGATCTTGGCGAACAATGGCTCCTCAGCCTTGTCTCTAAATTGCCACTGCCGGCTTACGATAGCGACATAAAAAGTCACTGAGACAAGAAAGGCCTTCTCTGCGCAAACTGGTCAAAGTTCTGGGGCAGAATCGAATATGGAGTCCGTACACGGAGTGGATGTGTCGTGGATGCACCGGACGACGAGCAATACTTTAAAAGGTCAGTCCATCTGGTGAAATCTAGCCTCCAAAAGTACTAGGGACTGAGAGCTGCTGCTTCTTGATGCTGGGTTACAACGCCATGCTAATGGTAATATTCATGTTTAGATCATACATCGAAACCTGCCCATGCACATAATCCACCAGTTCATGAAACAACTATTTCGAACGGTGTTCCCGGAAAGCACACCAAAGACACCTCCTCTTCTCCGCAAACCATACCTCTGCGTCCAGTAATTTCTAGATCTGCCTCATCAGAGAAGATTACAACGATTAATGGTCTAGCTAAATCGCCCTCCCCTGGTGGCCAAACATCTCGGCGGAATTCATGGCTGTCTAGTATCTCCTCCAAATTCTCCCCGACATCTCATAACTTTGGCTCCGCTTCTACTAGTCTCCCAACACCACTCTCCCCAACTCAAGAAGTACCCAGTCCAATTGGCTCGAATCCCTCAAGAAATGCTGTATTACCACATGGTGCGAAGGCGGCAGGGGATCTGCCATACACTCCCGCACCACCGAAATCAACCCAACCGGGCTTCTTACAGAGTGCGCTTAGAAGGCTATCATCATCTGGGGGACAATTATCGAATGGTCCAAAATCTGCGCAGCATGGACTATGCCAACGAAGGGTACTAAATGTTGACCATCATCGAGAACGGTGCCAGCTTTCAGAGCTAGATCAGTCAAAACTACGGAGAGTTGCTTTTTGTGTCGACGTTGAAATAGCGAGTGGTCCACGATACAAAGATGAAGGAGAAGGAGGACTAAAGACGTTAAAAAAGGACAAAAAGAACCAGCCTGAAAAAGGTGAAGGTGTAGGACTCAAAGACCCAGAGGCAACTAAACGCGTAAAAGAAGAAAATGACAACACACCTGGGGCTACTGAAGGAATACCGAAAGACATTGCGAAAGACGAATTAGAAATTACACCTGTGCCCAAAGATGATTCTATAGCTGCAGAAAAAGAGACCAAGAAAAAGGAGAAGAAGAAACGCAGCGAGGAGGAGAGGAAAGCCAGGAAGGAAAAAAAGCGAAGGCTAGCAGAGGCGAATGGAACCTTACCAGTCGAAATGGTAAGGGAGGAGCTAAACGGTAGTGAGAGCTCCCTCCATAATCCTGCTAGTTCAGGAAGTCAAGGCACTCAAGTCTCTCCTACGATAGACCCCCTCCGGATATACAGGCGTTGTTGTCAGCTACGAGAAACGCCTATACTAAAAAAAATCACCGAACAATTGGCAGCAACATCGTCCCCAACAGGAACACCTGGTGTAGTCAAGCTTGATCTTACCGATTATTGGATGCAACTCCCAGACCTCATGACGTTAGGAGACTATCTCGCAGTGGTGCCTGTGAAAGAACTCATCATGGAAAATTGCGGACTTACCGATGAGGGACTCCGTATTATTCTGGCCGGTCTTTTGGCAGCGAAATATCCCACCCGCCCGGATACCAAATTCAAAGCAAACAGTCACAATGAGGTTCCACAGGGTGGTGTCGTAGAGAGGCTAGTGTTTACGAACAATACAAAGATTGGTCGAAATGGTTGGCGATATCTATGTCTCTTTATTAACATGTGTCGGTCACTCAAATCCCTTGACCTATCAAAGGTTCCATTCCCCCAGGCACCAGCACAATCAACCTCGCATTCACACTTTGGTACGGGGAATCTCAGCCGCACGACTAGTAGTATCGATACAAATCGTGAAACCTCATGTCTGTTATCAAAGGCAATTGGAGAAAGACTTGCAGGACGAGAGTTTGAGCTATTGAATGTTGCCGAGTGTGGTTTATCTACTGATCAACTTAGTGACCTTTTAGATGGAACCATCAAGTCCGGGCTACGGCGTCTCGGTCTGGCGGGAAACAATATCACATCAGAAGGCATGCAACATGTTTCGAGATTCATTCAGGGGGGAAGCTGTGAAGGTTTGGATCTTGGTGGCAACAATCTCCGAGATCTTCTCGATGTCATAGCAGATGCCGTGGATGAAAATAGTCCATTATATGCTCTCAGCCTGCGGGACTGCAGCCTGACTCCAGAGTCGCTGTGGACATTATTTCCAGCTTTAGTAAAGCTGAAAAACTTCCGTAAGTATTGTTCTCCATGTACTGTCTACTCCAATGTGTTCGTACATTTCCAAAATAAACGCTAAGCCCGATACATTATAGGATTTATTGATTTATCACAGAACCATGAGTTGTTCGAAAGAGATCCAAGTGCAATCTCACTACTTCGACGGTATGTTAATTTATTTGCCAAACCCGTATTCGCCTACATTTCCTGATGGGGGAAGCGAGCTCTGCCAAATCTCATGTCAGCTCGGTACCCAATCGAGGGGTATTTGGTAGGGCTGAAAAGCTTGGCTATTCCTTAGTTTTATATGTGACACTGCTGACAAAGGTTTTTTGTTATAATAGGTATCTCCCTAAAATGCCGGTACTAAAAAGGATCCATCTTACCGATGTATCCATGACGCCAGAGCAGGCAATAGCACTAGCGGAGATCTTACCTGACACACCCAGCCTAGCACATGTCAACCTATTGGAGAATCCTAAGCTGTTTGCTCTTGCAAACGCTAAGGATGAAGCGAATCAGGAGGAAGCTTGCGCTCTTTACGCGTCATTAATGGCAGCAGTTCGTGTATCAAAGACGATCATCTGTATTGATATTGAAGTTCCCTCGAATGATTCAAGTGAGGTCGTCAAAGCTCTGGCGAAGCAGGTGGTTGCTTATTGTTTATACAATATGGAGCGCGGACCAGTTGCTGAGATCAGCGAGACATCTTCAGCTGTAGCAGAAAATACTGGCATGAAAGAAGTTGTTGTGCCAGATGTGCTGTTGCATCTAGTAGGACATCAAAGAGAAGGCTCTTATGAACCTGACGATGATGATGACGAACCAGCTCCTGATGATGATTATGTTATAGGTGGGACTGGAGTGGTCAAGGCCTTGGGGATATGTCTACGAAATCGCGGAAACGATTCTCGGCGACCGTCAGCGGACCGTGCCTTTTCCTCGGATTCCAATGTCTCGGGCATGCCGAGTGCCTCGGGTGGTAGGGCGAAGCAAATGTCGAAGAATCTTTTGGGAAGTGCAAGGAACATTAGAGCACGGCTTCAACCTGCTATTTTAAAGGAGTCAAGGGGCGACCAAAACCAATACGCCCGTCTTTTGTTTCTCGATAATACGTTGACTGGCATGATCAAGCGATTTGAAGATGAGTTTCCCGAGACACGGATCGCAACTACTGCTACGCAATTATCTCCATTGAGTATAGAAAAGGAACAAACTAGTCCAATCGAGTCGGTTGATAATTGGAACAGTGTGGATGTCCAGGGGTCTGATGCCGAGGATTTTGCCCTTGTTGAAAATGCTCAAAGCGATGATGAGTATGGGAATGTCAGACCTGTATTGTCCCGCCACAACTCTGATGTGTCACTTGCTTCTAAGGCTTTCACCGAAGAAGAAGGACGTATGCATCGTTATGGCCAAAAGCTTCGTCGTGATCTTATAAAACACGAAAGCAATAACCAAGGACATAGTTTTGCTATTCGAGAGGAGCATCTCGAATTACTTCGTGCAATGGTGGAAGGTCTTGGTGGCGAAGAGCTTAGGCGCAAGATTGAGGATCATGGTCAGGATGCTATCCTCGAAGAACTAAACGACGAGGCGAGCTCTTTACGATTGCAACTAATACAACAAGATCCGGAAAACTGGAAGAAGTTTGCGGAGACTATGGAGGTAACACATCGAAATTCTCAAGTCGCTGGCATGGAGAACTTCAGTGCCATTGAATAGTATCCTGTCACTTGATAATTATGGGGGATCAGGGTGTGTATATAACAAAGGAATATGGCATCAAGGAAATCACAATCTCGCCACAGGTGGCAGAGTTACGGGTGGATAATTAGCTAGATAGCAGGCAAGATGGAGGCTTGCTATGATGCTACCATGGCGTTTGCTGATTCTTTGGCGAAGGAGATGAATGTATATTATAATTGATGTATATATTAGTCGGGCAAAGAGGATGTTGTTTCGCAGATTTGATGGTTTCAATAGATTGATTCTAGCGAGTGCCTTGACAGTAATCTTAAACACTAAAGTTTATCCGGTTATAATTTTCAACGATACTTGAAGTCTCAAAGGTGTACTAATGAACCAAGTAACAAAATTGAGTATAAATAGAGTGGGCGAGGGCAGGGAATCAAACCCCCTTCAAATCGAATATGGTCTGATTGATCTCTCTTGAAGGTGAAAGTACCGTACTGTGCAGCATGGAGCTATTGCCGTGAAATTCCCTATCATAACAGCCCAAAAGAGGAAATGTTGTGAGCTCAGATGTAGTCAGATTCTATCTTTGGCTTGTTAAGTCCCTTCCTTTTGACTTAAGCCTTCCAAGTGTGCCACCTCGAGCGCGCTCGAACCAAGTTGATTACAGCATGAAAGCCTCTGGCTAATTAAGCGTCGGTTTCCAATTTTGGAAATGAGTGGATTATGTCACCCAAGTAGTGCGTAAAACTCCAGGATTTCTGAGTGTTGCCCGTAAGATGCAGTAAGCATGCATGTGTGCATCTACCGAAAAATTCGTTTATCTCGTCTAAAGACGACGGATCTACCACCACAACGTAAGTAGGATGTTTTAATTCTAGCTCGTGTGCTTCTAAGTAGGCAAGGCGTTGGGTCGCATAATCCTTTGACGGATACGTTATGATTGACAGGTTTCGGTTGCGCGGTATTGGGTAGGTTTAGACATAAATCTGATTGGAGAACATTTGTGAAACCTCAATACAGTAGAATTTGACACGATTATCTTTTGTTTTAAAAAATTAGTTGCTAAAATATTCTCAAAACATGGGTTACTTTGAAGTCACACCTTGACGTCTTGAGACTAGAACATCAGTGTTACAAGAACAACCACTCTAGTTTATACCGAGTAATTGAGTATTCTATTATAGGCTTGACGATTAGACGACTGAACCCCTGTTTTTCTACACGTTCCTGTCACATATCTTTTAGACAAAGGAAAGCTGGATACGCAATTTCAATCAGGTAATCAGGTAACCAGGTAAGATAATTCATCTTGCGTTACTTCAAAGATAAAATGATTGTTTATTGAGTGTTTGATTATTCATCGAGTCGTTACATTATATAATTATGCCTTTGTAAATACCAATCATAAACACTGAAGCTGTCTATCAATATTCCCACCCAGATCTACAGAGATAATGCTAATCAACACCGCCCCAAATCAACATGCCTTGTGCTAGTCTATCAAATTCAATTTGACCGTCTATTCTGTTCTCCCCTCTTCAGAAATGGCATCGAACTGGCCACCGTCCGTATGGTTAAGCTCCTTCCTTGCCAACAGCAACATCCGGTTTGAGTCAAAAAAAAACATCACATGACGTGAATCGTTCTCCATGGTCTGATTGGATTTTCAGTCGACTTTTTGTTCTCGTTCTTTTTGGTCCCGTTCATATAGTCAGGCTGTCATCTTCCGTTCGCTCTCTACACAAGCTTGACAAACCCCTCCACCGAACACTCGGGTATGCCGTCTCCACCCTTCGGCTACGATAATCTCGCCGCTTACTTCGCCTCCTCCAGCCGTAGTCTTGGTGTAGGATCTCCGCCGAGGAGACATCTCCATCTCCATTACCGGCTCAAAAGAGTCGAACGATCCACTGATTTCAGTAGGTGAATAGTAGGTTTGAGCTTCTCCACCGCCTCCCTCATAAAAGGTTGTTGGTGGCGTTAATGGCGGTGGTTGCGGTGGTCGTGGCATTTGACCAGTTGGCCTAGCTATTGGGGTCGTTTGAACTTCATCTACGTATGGACCCTTTTCTGAGATTGGTGATGCAGAAGTAGCGGCTGCATTGGAAGAACGATCCTTCCTGCTTATACATAGACCCAGGAGGAAGAGGAAGAGGATGCCGAAGACGAGGTATGTGGTTTGGAAATCGTGGAGGCCAGTCCCGGACTCGGAAATGACAGGCATAATGAGCTTCAAGAAGACAATTAGTGGACTAGTACTCCTGATAGGATAAGGTAGGCCCAGGCGAGATATATATATTCAGATCACGTTAGGGATCAGAAGATGCTTTGGGTTGGGAAATAGGAGGCTTATGTAGGATTCCGTGATAATAGTGTTAGTTGGAAAAGTTGTCAGCAGTGATCTGACGCGCATATTGAGGGTGGTGGACTGGGCTTTACTAGCTTTGCTAGCTTTGGTCGGACAATATGCATAGACCCTTTGACAAACGAATACTATGGATTTCTGGCATGGATCTTGTCAGGGCTCTGCCCTGCAATTTTGTTTGGATTTGCGTTATGAATAGTTGTTCAAATAATAATAATGGGCATGGCTGGCCTGTGAGTACTCAATGCGGTCAAGCCAACAAGTAACACTTATATTATCAGCCGAACATGACTTGAGGTGGATTTGACTTGTTATCACCCAAAGGTGTCTAGCTTCACCCGGTTGGCAGGAGCATGCAGACTACGGTTTTCAAAAGAGTTCTCTAATGTGGGGTCTGGTAGAGGCGGGGTTCATAAGCTTTCTCTATGAACCAGCCATTGCAATCACACGATGTCTCCGGCTGCAGGTTGGCTAAACATCATATCAGTAATAGGCGTGGCCATCGGTAGGGCTGTCCATTACGAGACGCGAGATCTCGTAGTCTCGTCCCCATCAGCTCTGAAGGTCGATCTCCCGCTCGCCATCTCATCTCAACTGGGTCAAACAGGCGCCTCAGCAGCTCTCCTCATGCAGCCTTAGACGATGCCAACCCAAATACCAACCAAATCACCCAGGTGATAATCTCTCCGTCGTTCCATGATCCTAACAACACGGCGTGAAAAATTGCCGCGTATGTAAACCAATCGATTTCCCTCATAGTACGCAGACGTGCCTCTATATGGTATTGTTATGTTGTACGTACATGTAAGCGGCGGCTTAGGGGGAGGGTTAGGCGCGTTGTCCATTTGTTTTGCACCTGGCAACTCAAACTACCTCAGTCGCAGGTAGAAATTGCGCAGAACATGTATAAGAGCAAGGAGTGCGCCATGGTTGCCACCAACGCGCCACCGGCGAGTACCATGGCATTTACGAAGGCGAAGGCTATTTCGATGCCAAAGAACAAGACGCCTTTTCGGTGGTAGTTTTAGGTTTTGTAGGTACCATGGTCGTGTGAGGTCTGTTCAGCTCACATCAGCGTCGCTTAGCAGACTCCGGGGTTCTGATTGGGCGGCCTTACTCAAGGCAAGTTCTTTTTTCAGCTTCGCCCGTCTCCGAGATCAAAGATCGAGGGACGCTCACAGGTGCTGCAAGCAGATCTCAGACAGTTAGTTGAACGGCCGGGCCCATGGGTTCGCTTACATACTCTTTATTTGTTTTACTGGTATGTATTGAATCCAAACCCCTTACCTGGCATTCAGCAACCCAACGGAGGACGATGCCCTTGTGGACAGGCGGTGGCAGTTGATGACGAAGTATCGCCCCCAAGAAGGCAAGAAGTTGCGTACAGCGCGTCGGGAAACCCGCCTGACTGGTGAAGAGAAGATACTCCAGCTGCCAACTGTTTCATACAGTAAGTATATTGCGGCGGAATCTCTACCTTAGTTGGTTGCATCTTGAGTAACTACATCATTGGAGTACCGAACGTGCAGACCCGTCTTGGCTGCAGTGCAGAATGCATTGGGTGCAGTATGCCTGTTTCGTGCAGTAAGTAGTATTCGGCATCGGATCATATGAGAGTCAAGTAACAACGAGAGGAGGGAGGACGGCTCTTCCACAGCTGAGGCTCTGGTCTACGCGGCTTTGGCAAAGGTTTCACCGAGATATTGAGGTACCACTACATTTGTAGTGAACTTTGAAAAAAGCGGTCAGTGCTAAAAATTACAAAGATGAAAAAGGAATTTAATGGGTGACTAAGATAGATTCTAACGAAAGAATGCCACTTTCAATTCCGAAGACTAATTTTAAAAGATCACGTGACCAACCAGGAAAGATCTTCGATGAACAGAAGACTTTAATCACTTGACAAATGCTATACTTGCTTTGCAAAATTTGGCAAGCTTTGTGTTTCTCGGAGGCGTACGCAACCCATCTCAGAAACATGTCAAATCTTACTGCCTAGAATCGACGGAGCACACCCGAAATGATCAAGAACTACGCCAGGTTACCAAAAGGATTACTTTTCAGTCCTCCTGAAGAGCCGGGATCGGTTCCCCATAAGAACTTGCCCCGGAATTTGAGTTGCATATGCCGGAGCTGATGCTGCAGTAAAGAATTGAAACAAAATTTCCAATCGTTCCACGCCTTCGGCATCCTTCAGCATCCATCCAACATGATGTCAGATATCACGTAGCCACACTCCAAATTTCAAGCCTCCTCAATTACACTCGGCCGTACACATCTTCTTTACGCCCTCGTTGTATCACATTCTCATATATTAAGGCTGCGCGAGGACGTTACTTCTCCAAGTTCTGGGATCCCGCGGGTTGACTGTGTGCCGTCTTGTTGACCAGGAAGTCAATCCTCACGTCTTATTCGTTGGAATACGGCAAAGATCTTCGAGGAGTTATTCTCTCACCCCTCCGTTGTCGTATCGTGGTAAGATGGAATATCAGCTTACTTGTCCGCTCCTGGGTCTTTATTATACTGATATCCTGGGAAATGGTGGAACGTTGCTTGATCAAGTAACATTAGTACCCTCGAGGCGATTGAACATCAAAGATACGCTGATGGTTCTTTCAATACGGTGTGATGAGTGATTTCGGAATTTGTGCCTCAAGTCATCACTGCTTTGGTTACCTCATCACAATAACCTAACTTTCTGCATCGCTGACTAGACCAAAGCGATTTCTCGGAGTGCATAAATGTAGTCAGTGCCGATGCAATGTTGAGTAATGGGTGAGAAAACAGACCTGTGGCCTGCTGACCTTGGACTGCTATCCCAGGAGCATCTCTTGAAATCCCAGAATATGTATAGCTATGCACCGGGCTCGCTAGCTGCGTAGGGCAGCTAGTCTGGGTTTTCCTTGAGGATCACAAGCTATATTGGGTCTGCTGTGGAGTCTCTCTTAAGTAGTAGCAAAATGTGTGAGTCCTGTTTCTTGGTGGAGTGAAATGCAGGCTCGAGCCGAGAGTATCAATAAAGTCGATATTGTGCCTTGACTTAATTGACGAGACTTCCTCGAAATAACGCCTGTCATGGTTGATGAGCTCACGGAAAACGTTACTAAACTAATTCAAGTCTTATTGAATTGCTTTGGAAATTTCTAACTGCGCTATGTCGACACTTTCCTATATTGAATACGTCAGCAAGATCTATTTACTACAGAATCTTACGTAGGCTTTGTTTAATTCAACCCCCATCATTTGCTTAGCTCAAAGTCTTATTGATAATGAATCACTCACGTTATCGGTGTGCTTTCTGTCTGAGTTATTTTTACGTAAGTGTTCTTGTTTCAAGTTTGATGCTTCACCTGTTATTATCAGATCCGTAGCAAGGTTCCCAAGGTAATCCTCGTTTACATGTACCTATGAAAACATTCAAAACCTGACGGGTGCCTAACATTGTATGTATAGCCCGATCTATTCGCCTGAAGAATCATGCATTTTGATAAATGTGAATCAAAAAGTGTCTGCATAATGTCAGTTGTGTGATGAGAGAGCAGTTGCTGATATTAAGATGTGAGAAACGGAGATGACCAGACATAAACCTTGCTACATGCCACAACCCAATCCCCGATATACGCAGCTCACTTGAGGCTATCTTACCCCTCTCTTGCTATCATCTTAAGATCGACATAGTCACCGACAGCCAAGCCACAACAGAATTCCGAAACTGCGTAAGAGGGAAAATAGCCTCTTGGAGCACATCAAAGGCACGACGAAGACTTTCATCAGAACCAAAATCACTCTAATGTCAGAGGTAACAATTTCCTTTCTAGTGAGGAGAATTATTCGGTCATCTATCTTCATATGTGTGACATCACAAGATTTGATAAAATCAGAGTTCTACAAACTAGCTGTCTGAGGTCGTGTCATCATCTGGGATCGATCTTACAAAAACAATCATCACGTGCCTCTCTAAAACTTAATTACCAACTAACTTACAACATAGATGCCTTTGGCTTCCGCAAGCCAGAAGGAAAGGGGGCTTAAGCGAAGATGTGTGGAAACTTTGCCTTCACGAAACATCATTGAGTATATGCAGATTGTGAGGGGTAAACCTGTATTCAAATCAAGTCTTTTGATATTTTGATATTTTTATATTTCAACTGCCTCGCTCAATTACATGACAGCCACTGAAATACATACTTGATAAAAGAGAGCGTCATAAATATATATATCATTTTCATCGCATAACCGACCTTCCAGCTAGCGCTATCACCCTAGATTGACATAAAGAAGCTCTTTTCACCTTCCTGGGGCTTCACAAAGGCTCTGTTCACGATCGGATCCACACAAGATATCCTGATTCTTTCCGGCGTAGCCGGGCTTTCCAATCTCAAAAGGCCATCACCTTTTGCATCCTTTCCAATCTCTGCCTGAACACCATACTGCTTTCTCGCAGCCTTCAGTGCATCCCTAATAGCAAAGAACACCGCACTTCCCATGAAAAGTGGTGGTTCACCAACACCCCGACTTCGCTGGATCGTCCGTAGATTTTCCCACGTGACATCTTTCAGTAGAGAGACGTTGAACTCCTGGGGAACGTCGCGGAAGCCGGGTATCTTGTAGGCACCAGGGCCACGAGTTGCAAGCTGACCCTTCATAGGACCGCCCCTAAACCATAAGCTCTCTTCCATCGTGAAGAGTCCCATTCCTTGCACAAAAGCGCCTTCGATCTGCCCATAGTCAATGGACGGATTGATCGATCGACCCACATCCATCTTGACATCAGCTCGTAGGCATGTCCAGTCTCCAGTAAGGGTATCGATTTCAACTTCGGCCGCCGAAACTCCTTGAGTGAAGTAGAAGAACATTTGTCCAGTGTTAGGGCCCCAGGTGTATCCAATATCCGGAGTCTTGTAGAAACCATTGGCGGACAAGTTGACGCGATCAAAGTATGCGGAACTCGCCAACTTGCTCATTGGAGCATCCTTCCCAAACTTCTCACGATATGGTGCTAACCGCTCATTGATCTGTGCACAGGCATTAAAGATGGCGTATCCATTCAAATCAGAAGTTGCCGATGCTGCAGTCGATGATGTGTTTGCAACAGTATTGGTAGCAGTTTCAGATATGAACACGTCCTCGAGAGGTACACCAAGTGCTTCCGCAGCTATCATTGTCATCTTAGTGTGGAGACCTTGTCCCATCTCGGTGCCACCATGTGCGACAAGCACGCTTCCATCGTGATATATGTGGACTAAAGCACCAGCTTGATTGAGGAACAACGCAGTAAAGGAGATTCCGAACTTCGTCGGGATGAGAGCTAGTCCACGCTTTTTCCATTTAGAAGTCTCATTGAACTTTGTGATTGCTTCGCGTCGCTCAGCATATGATGACTCTTCTTGAACTTGCTTGTACATGAGTGGTACATGCCAGTCTTCCAAAGCTTGATTGAAATGTGTTTCCTCACCCGGTTTATAGAAGTTGATTTCTCGCAATCTCTCCGCTGGGATATCTAACCGATCTGAAATTTCTTCAATAAAGCTTTCTGCAATGAAAAGACCTTGAGGGCCACCAAACCCGCGGAATGCTGTATTTGACATCGTGTTAGTCCTGCAGACCCGTCCTCTTACATCGACATTCGGAATTAGGTAACAACTATCTATGTGAGAAAGTGCTCTGTCACATACAGCGGCGCTTAGATCTTGCGTCCAACCTGCATTAGCAAACACCTCCGCATCAAGGGCCTGAAGCTTGCCATCCTTGTTCACTCCTACCTTCCAACGACAAAGGAATGGGTGTCTTTGGCCGGATGTGATCATATCTTCATCACGATTTAACATTGCACGAACTGGGCGTTTCGTTTTTTTTGCCGCGAGAGCACAAATCGCCGTCAACTGAACGGAACGAGTTTCTTTGCCTCCAAAACCACCGCCAAGACGCTTGACTTTGACTACCACCTTGTTAGCAGCTACGTCGCATACCTGTGCGACATATGATTGACTTGGTTTCTGTTAGCTGATATTAAAACTTAATAAGAAACTTAGGGCTGGAAGCTCAAAACGATTGTCTGAAACTGGCTAACACATGCAAGTATTCGAACCCAATTGGGGATACACTTATCCCAACGCATGATTGTGCCACCATGCAGTCTCGTCCAATCTTCTTGGGCGTATGTCCTTGGAGTTCACATCAAATCGAACTTGACTTACGACTCCGTAGTATTTTGTGTACTGGCGTAAACTTCCATCTCTCCATCCTCGGGTTTGGGCTGTTGACAAGTTAGCGAAAATACGAATCTTGGGTGAAGCTTTAGTCTCAGAAAGCTATCTTGTCTTCTTAGGCCGCTTTAGAAGCATGCCCAGGATGCTTCTGGTTCATTGAAGGAAATGGAATTTCGCTTGGGGGAGTTATCTTACCACAACGACACAGGCGTTTGTCTCAAGATAGAAGTGTTCTTGGCCACCTATCCTAGTCACACCCGTGAAAACATGATCAGCAGACGCGAATGCTTCTTCTGTATTCCCTTTTCTAATAAAGCGACTATGCTCAAAGTAGCTCTCCTTTTCTATTGCTTCTTCGATCGTGAAGATGGCCGGAAGTTCTTCGTACTCGACCTTAACAGCTCTCGCACCAGCTGTTGCGTGTGCGGCGCTGTCAGCTAAGACGATTCCAATAGGCTGGCCAGCGGTGAACACCTCATTCACCGCAAAGAAAACCTCATCACAAACAGGTGCTCCCCATTTGTTAGCTTCTGGGGACGGCATATCGGTATGATCTACGTAGTCTACCACCCCAGGTAACTCCATCGCAGCTGAGTGGTCAACGGAAATGATTTTCGCACGCGCCTGAGTTGATAGTACTAGACAACCATACAACTCGTTTTTTTGAACTGGAATGTCGTCGGTATATTGAGCTTCGCCGGTAGTCTGCTTGAGAGCAGCTACATGAGGATTTGCCTTCCCCAGGATGTTTTGTTGATACGCAACAGTCGACTCTGTATCTTTCTTTCCATGTGAAATCATCCTCTCTATTTCTGGAACCACTTCTTCATCGATGTCACTACCCTTGACCTCAAGTTTGGATAGAATCTCGTGATAGAAGCGGTAAAAGAAACCAAGAGCTAGAGACTTTCGATAGGTTGCCATGCCCCCTGGAACGCCAAATCTGAGATCAAAATCCTTTTCTAATGCATTCATAGTTCCCTCGATTGTGGCAGGATCTGTGATGGTCTTCCCGATGAGGTATGCACCGGCAGCTTTTGCTGCGATTGTTGTAGGCGCCATCCCACCGTAAACAAGGTCGGCGCTCTCTACAACATTCGAGGCGCTAAGGGAGATTCGAAGAGCTGCGTTCACAATGGCGATATCATCATCCTTCCGCTTCGCTTGCTTATAGGCTTGAAAATACTCCCCTTTGCCGCTGGTTACCGGAATACGGATACTAGCTATAATTGCATTCGGGGGTAGAGCAGTGGATCTGTAGCCTTTGAAAAACTGGGACATGGGAATCTCGATCTCCTTGTCCAAGGACTTTGCTACCAATATAGCGTTCGATGCAACAAACACAGGATTCAAGTCAGATATAGGCGAAGCTGTCGCAAGATCTGGAGCGAGTTGTCAGAGGTTATATATCTTAATGGGGGGAATTTACTTACTTCCTGCAGGGGTTCCAACGTTTCTGATTTGGCGCCCCGCGAAATACTTGAGCTGTTTGTGAATAGCGGCAAAAACTTGCCCCTTGATTGGACCATAGTGTTTGATGGCTTGAAGAGATATAGCCTCGAGGTCAGTGAGAATGACGTTTCCACCAATTTCCAAATGATCTTCGTTAAACGAGAATTGACGCAGCTCTGCAATATCTCCCACGAAAACCGATGCTGTATATTGCATAGCCTTGAACTTGATTTCAATCTGAGTTTCTGTACTTCCTCCAATAATTTTGGCTGAGGGATATACGCTCTTGATTTCTAACAGCTGCTGCATTGTAACGGGCCGATACCATCGTTTCCGCTTGTTGCCAAACGCAAGTGGTCTAAACTCATGCTTGGTTAAGGATGGTGGAAATATCAGCTCCGTATCGGGGTTATATTCAATAAAACCCGGTGGAGTAAATCTCTTAATAGGTTGATCATCCTTGAAGCCATTGTCTTTACAGCAACCTCCGGAAGAATCACCGTTACCATTTTCCATGCAGCAACCACCACCGCCATTTGTCTTTGCTTTCGCACATCCAGTTTCTACACTGAATGTTTGAGCAGCATCCAATATAGGGCGATAGCCAGTGCATCTACACAAATTTCCATCGAATGCCTCCTCCACGTCATGTTTGGAGGGACTCGAATCATTTCTAAGAAGAGCATATAGACTCATGACAATTCCTAGTAATAGATATGTTAGATTGCTAGATACCGATGCCGTAATTTTTGGAGTTGCAGTTCAAATACTGATATTAAATTATAGGGGATACTGGAGCTAATCCGACAAGCAGATTTACTTTTTATATGTCAAACGGAACAAATCAATCAAGAATAATTACAAGGAGGCTCTACCGAGGACACATCTAAATCTTGATTGCTTTATGCCGTTTGACAATATGAAACTTTGAACTACATGAATATTTCTCAAGACGATCTTAAAGGGACTTTTTGCGGTGACTGACCTGGCGTGCAGAACCCACATTGACTACCATTGCTCTTTGCAATTCTCTCTTGCGTAGGATGAGGCCGCTTGGTATTTCCAATACCTTCAATCGTTATAACATGCTTCCCATCAACGCTCACCAGCGGCGCTAGACAGGCATTAACACTTGCATGATATATCTTTTTTGTCGTTGGATTGTATTGTGATACAACCACTGTACAGGCTCCGCAGCCTCCTTCAGCACATCCCAGCTTTGTACCCGTCAAACCTATCCCCCGAAGATATTCAAGTAGGGTCACTTCTGGATCGATATTGTCTATCACAACTTTTGTGCCATTTAGGTAGAAGCGGAGTGTATCGTCGAAGGATGTTGTGACGGAGGAAAGGGCATGTGTGGCGGAGGACGAGACCGCGGGCTCTGGTGAAATAGCACTGGGTGCCATCTTGGGTATTTTTTGTTGGAAGTCTACAATGCTATCAGAAATGACGAGGAAGAATTTCACAAGGCAAACCTTTAAACAAATTTCTCCAGCAGAGTGTCTGAGCTAGAGTAAGATACTAATATAGAAGGAGAGAGTGATGTTGCGTAGTGGGGCATGCAGATAGCACTTGGATATTGAATCCAGACAGTATTGACGCGGGAGCAGCTGCTGATCTCCAGTCTCCGATGTCCGCTGGGTCGGGAAGCCGAAAAAAATAAAAAGAGGCCCTTGTTTTGTTTTGTTTTGTACAGTATAACAGAAGAGCTGCACAATCTATGTCCATAATGGTGGGGTTAAACTTATTAAACTTCTATCTTGCCTCGGCGGGCTCCGACAGATGCCAAGCGAACCAGCATGTAGTGCATTCACCAATGAAAGCATTTGATTTTCAAGCACTATCAATGCACACTATAACAATATCTAGACGTCTACTTTAGCTACAAATTGCCTTAAAGAAATTCATAATTCCATTTCAGACGTCTATTCATTTATTTATCCTTGTGCACTGAAGGGAGAAGACCAAACCTGATGCTCACGAACGCAATTCCATTAGCTAATAATCATTAAATCATAGAATAGTTAAGCCCCGCCCATTCTATCTAAACTTTAGCTAGTTCTAAACTTATAACAAAACTAGGTTTAATCTTGTCAAGTATACAAATATAGTTGCAATTGTCTTGTTTCATAGAACAGTCTCTCTTCAATTCCAGAAGCCCATATTTTAGATTGCTAGAATCAATCTCCATAGCATTGGAAACGTTCAGCTTCAAACAGAGAAATAGTATGATGAATAGTATCTAATGTGAGAAAACTGGAGAAAACTGTCAATAATCAAGGTGTCAATTATCAAGAGAGATTATCGTGTACGAGATAGTTGTGTTTAGGTATACACTTCAGATTAGGGATTCCAGAAAGCTGAACTAGAGGAAGGTATATTATAGTTCTACTACCTTTGACTTTCTATTTTCACCCCTTATTGTCCAAACAGAGATGCATGTTCAGAGGCCATCAAAGCTTGCCTATCCAAAAATTCAAGCTGAAAAACCACTCGGCTTATGCTTAGCCTCAGACCACCAGCCATAATGGCAATAGGTTCTCCAACGTATTCACCCGAGGACTTGTCCACCTAAGGAATCTTCTTCTAATCTTTTGTCCAAAAAGATTGAAGTCTGCCCTAGCAATATCGCAGTTCTCGCAAACTAATGAATGAGAGTTATGCTTCTATATATGGCTAAACCAGGTAGCAGGTCAAAGAAGCTGTTGACAACTGCTAAGCACAGCTGGATTTGGCGACATTCAAGTGAAATTAAACGTTGAAGAATCCCTCATATGGCCTGACATGATCGCTACTCTCTTCAGAACTGTGCTGTGATCATGTAGTAGGTGCCGGAATTGATAACGTATAAATAACTAACTGCAGGGTGTCTTCATTTAGTACGTTCTAGTTGGTATTTATGAACCAAGCGGTACTTGCCAATGATTCTGGGTAACGTCCTCACAAACAGTATACTAAGGATGACAAGAACAGCAAGTTTATCCTAAAGTGAGAGGTCGCTTAAATTATAACAAACTTGATCAGTACAAGAGCTAATAACAGAAGCCGCAATTGCCTTGATATATGGTCCGGTAAATTTTAACACATCACAGTTTCTGTCAAAATAGCTGGATCTATTTTAGTTCGGTAATAATGATGGAAAGTCCCGCCACTGGTATAGCGTCAATCTGGAAGTGAAGTTCATCAAAAGCACATAATTCGAGAAACTGTAAGAGATCACAAAAGGGTACTTTTTCCAACAACACCAAATAGAACATAATACGCCTAATAATGTAACACCATGATCCGTGCCGCCCGGACTGGAATGCAAAACCACCATGGTTGGAAAGGGATAGGGTTCGAAAGGTTCGATTGAATGTGCGACTATGCGAAAAGGTTGCTCCTTAATACAACCATGCATATCATCGATGGATGCTAATGCATAAACACAATGCCCATCGCAAATACCAGCCAACACCTGCCTCCATGTCCCACGTACACCAAGCCAAGAGTCGTCTATTTGTCCTTCTTCTTGCTCGCACCCTTGACCTTTGCCGTACCGCGGAGAGTCTTTTGTCTGTTCTTGCGTTGTTTGCCTGTAAAAATCATCAGTATCGTTCCAGCTAAAGTGCAGACTTCGCAGCATGTAGCTGGGACTGAACGTACGTTGTTGTCTGCTTGGCTTCTCAATCTTCGACGCAAATCCAACACGAACGAGTCTGTAATGTGGCTCGAATTTCTTCAATGCCTCGGGCGAATCGTAGATGAGGGCAAAACCGGTCGTCTTTCCACCACCAAATTGGGTCTGGAGACCGAAAACATTGACCTGGTCCTTGTTGGCCTTGTAGAGCTCAGCAAGCTTTGCTCGTAGGTCGTCCTTAGAGATGTTTGCACGGTTTGGGTGGAGGATATCACTGTAAATTTCATCAGCTTCTGCTTCATTCCACGTTTTCTAACAGATCGAGAACGGTGCGATTGCGAGGCTCTTTGAAGGCGGGCACAACTTACACGACCATTTGCTTTCGGCCGAGGAGAGGGTTGCGGATGAATTTGCGCGTGCGCAGAGTAACTGGTTGGTCTGCCATATTGACGTCTATGGGAGGATCGATTCGAATACTGCCTGCGATGTCGAGACAGTTGTCGAAAAGTGAGATTGTCGATAAAGTCGGGTCGCTGTGGTGGAGGCGGCTTGAAAATCGACTCGTAGCGAGAGGCACACTTTTGAATTTTACAAATTACATAATCAATAAATCACGTGATTGTATTTCTAGCATAACGCGTCTAGATATCCAAGGCCATCCAAATCTCGACAGCCATAATTAGGATCGACACGCTTTGAGGTTCAATAGTGCTGGAAATGAGGTGCTTGATGAAGAAAGCCAGGGATGCAGAAACAGTTGACAGTGGAAGCGAAGAGGCAGCTCAATCGCTTTTGCCGACAATACCTTCAGCTTCATCTCGACATCGACTTCCCGTCTGAAGAGCATCTCCGTAAGAGTGACCTTCAAGAGCATATATATGCAAGGTTGTACGAGGACAATGCCATCAAATATGCGCCACCCCAGCGCTATCAGTTGCGAATCTTGAAAGAACTCACTCGAAGAATTGAGGAAAGCATTCAGGACTGGGAAGAAGATGTATGATTGCCGAAGACACGTCCATTTCGAGAAAGGTATCTATTCTGACGTTTTCTATTCTCCTTCAGGGCATCTCCGACGATCTTATGAATGCGCTTTCCATCCTGCTTTCCACTCCTGTGCAGTCCGAAGCCACATTTGTACAACAAAAGTCATACGTTACTTACACTCTCTCTGCTCTTGTTTTGCCATCCGGGGAACCCGCTACGATTACACTCCTCGAGTCGCGGAACCTATTGACAGCCGGAGGGATAACAGGATTTCGAACTTGGGAAGCTGCAATGCATATGGGGACCTACCTCTGCGCGAACCCATCTCTTATCAATGGGAAACCTATCCTCGAGCTGGGGACAGGGACTGGTTACTTGTCCATCTTATGTGCAAAATATCTACAGGCGTCCCATGTTCTCGCAACTGATGGGGCTGAAGATGTTGTGTCAAGCCTCCCAACCAATTTCTACCTTAATGATCTTCAAGACAACTCCACAATCGAGGGAAAGGAACTACGATGGGGACATGCCCTTGTAGGCTCTGAGCATCCAAAGTGGAATGCTGGACGACAGATCGATCTTGTTGTTGCATCTGATGTAACATATGATATGAACTGGCATCCTGCTTTGGTTTCGACATTTGGGGAGCTGTTTGATCTGTATCCGGCAGTAAGGATTCTTATCGCATCTGCTGTTAGGAACGAGAAGACATATGAAATGTTTGTGGAGAGATGCTTGAGCAATGCGCTGTCAGTGGAGCATATTGACTTCGAAATGCCCAAATTGGAAGTCCAAGAAGGCCCATTCTACTCGGATTTGGCACCGGTTAAGCTATGTATGATTACAAGACATTAAAAGGTGTCAAACTCTATTAGATAGGGAATAAATTCTGAACGGGCCTTTGCTTGTGTCAGGAATTACGACACAAATGTGCAATCATCTTTAAAGCTAAACAATTTGGCCAATTCCTAATTTTAGGGAATCTTGTCTGGATAATATGTTCCGCGTGTGTCAATAGTAATTGCCTACAATCAAATGCTAGGTGAAGTCTTTGTCGTACCGTATAATACCCTTCTGATGGCCCACCATTGTTCTGGGTGATTGGCTTTGTTTAATCCAAGGGGAACTGAGCTACATTCGGCAGCCTAGTGTCTTTGTCTATCACGAATTATCCGATAAAGTTTTCTTTCATGAATCTGCTCATTTTGTCACAAAATCTTGCAATTGTACAACGGAGACTGTCCCAGACGGTAGAAATCAACTACATGTTATGTTGTAGCTCATCTATCCTGGTAAGCCTGTCGAGCCAGTCCTGTCATGATGTTTCATGTTTCAGAGCACAACCCCGCCTTCATTCGTCAAGCACAACGCGGTCCACCTCTCCAAACTGCAGTTGCTCTTTCAAGTGCATCTCTGCGGAAGCCTTCTGAGCCATGATTCCCAATCAATTTATTATTTCCTAAAAAAATTATTTGAGCCAGCATCCGTAGCTGAGAGTCGTCATGCCTTATGAACGAACCCGTCTGTGCGGGCAGGTAGGTATAGGTTTCCTTTCCCTACCTTTTCTTAGACATTTTGCCTGTTCCCTTGCATCGCCACTGTTCTTCATTCTTCGACAACTGTTCACTTGTCTTTCTTTGAGTCTCTTCAAATACTGTACAAGTACAGTCCCTTTTTAAATCTAGAAGAGCCGGACTTTTCATCCCTTCTTCTTTCCCTACAGTTCTTTTCTATATGACCCAGGAATATAGAGCAAGAAAGGCGCAAACACCAATCACGCGTGCAGAACTCAAGTAACAACTTGGAATGCCTGCATAAAACAACCTGATAGTTATCAGAGAGCGTTTCCCAACCTCCTCTTTTATTCAGAGAATCGAACACTCAAGAACCAGAAATCGCATACCGCAAAACCCGACAAAAATGAGGACGTTATCGCTCTATGCCATAGCATTGCTGCTGTACACCTCTCTCGCAGCCATCCCAATGCCCCTCACCACCCCAGCCTCGTCAACAGCCTCGTCCCTCCCCTCACCCACCAACGCCCTCGAGCCTGTCTTCCTCACAACCAAAACCCAGGCTGCCACAGAGCCAGGAATCACAGCGCCGCCCAGTATAGAAGATATTTCCATAGGCCTACAGCAGAAATGGCATGTTGAGACCTATTACTCCTGTCATACAAGAGGAACTTCCACCCATTGCGGATGGCATCGACCGGTGAGACCAGGTGGGACGGAAATTGCAGGGGCGATGAGTTTAGACGGGAGAAAAGGCGCAATGGCGGCCGGGTGCCTGGTTGTTGGAGCGTTGTTCTTGTGAAAGAGATTTGGCGGTGGAGTTTTGAGGAGCATGGAGTATTGTTGTAGTGATAGCTGGTTGATATCACCGTTGGGTCGTAGATGAGAATATATATATTAGGTAAATTTGAGACTGAGAAACGAAACTCATAACTAAAGTCAAGTCTTCGAAGTGCTGATGTAATATTCCGTTCATTTGTTATTTTGTGAGCGTGCGACAAGCGGTATGGCTTTCATCAAACAGGACGTAAGTGCGATATTGAAACGCAAGCCGTACGTACACCTAAGAAATGGGGGAAAGGAGTGAACTGTCCCGAATTGTTAGACACTGTGACTATAACTTATCGAAGGCATGGGACACGTTTGTAGCAGGGGAACGAAATAAACCGTCGATACGAGAGAGCTTTGTGTAGGGAAAGCGTTGAGTTTTCAGTGCCATCAATATCTATGCATTATATTGAGTATAAAATATGCTGCTGTTGTCGTTGTCTTGTCCATGTACAATCCATTAATTATCCACTATCAATGAGGCACAAACTCCTAAAACACCACCGCTTGCTAGACAAAAATCCATTTCATAATTCACCACCTTATTTTAAATTATCTTACTCGCTTGGTATTCTTGGAATTAACTTCAGCTTGCGAGGACGTTCGAAGGGAATTTGCTGACCCTATCGTATGCCTCTTCGATTTCTGATTTTTGGCCTCATATCTTTTTGAATTATGGGTATGATTGGTATTACGCGCCTGGTAGTCCTTATCATCCCCGTCAAGGTGCCTTGATTTGGCTTGCGAATTTTCAACATATTCCTGTGAAGAACTGCCAATCTCATACGTTTCAACCTCAGTCTTTGCTCTTTTAAATTGGGCATTCGAAGCTTCAGGCTCATCCCTGTCCGACTCAGGTTCAACATCGCTTGATATTGTCAAGTCCCAGACTATAGCATTTTTGGGAACGACCTTTTTTACTGGTTGACTGGAAGAGATTTTGGGTAGAAACGTGCTAAGTGTTCTTGG